>Ga0326760_1000006_pt1 | contig 172383 bp, 164 predicted proteins | sample GCREP_S_FD_207668 | JGI IMG/M metagenome (GOLD analysis project Ga0326760, IMG submission 207668) | Hot spring sediment microbial communities from Geyser Creek Basin, Yellowstone National Park, WY, United States - GCR.EP_S | ecosystem: Environmental > Aquatic > Thermal springs > Near-boiling... | reverse complement strand
AAGGTCCTGAACATAGAGAGTATTCCAAGGTCATGGACCTCAAACAACTTGACGAATTAGTTTGGAAACTTATACAAGGTAAACAAGCTAAATACGAAGATGGTAAAATAGTTATCAATTTAGCAGAAATAGGTGTAACAAAGCTAGTAGGTGATGGTGAAATAAAGCACCCAGTAAAAGTTATTGTTTACAAAGCAACAGAAACAGCTAAAAAGAAAATTGAGTCAGCAGGAGGAATAGTAATTCCTCTATACAGTGAACAAGATGTCTAATCAAACAAGCCACAGTTTTACCTTTAATACATAGTATAGCATGGCTATATCCATATATTGATAAACTATCGAAAAATACGACACCGAGTATCACAGCCACTGCATAACTATAATAAATAAATTTTATGTATTAATAGTGTTAGAAGTAAATGTGATGAGTTCATTCTCTGCTGATCTATGATGATGTCGGCCTGTACTGACAATATCTCTAAAGTAAAGCAGTAAAACAATGACACTATAGCTATGATATAGATGCTTATTATTTACATTACGTAGAAATCTAGTAAAAGCATTGTTTTATCAAAGAAACCTCGCAACTTCTTTAGCTATGCTAACTCTCGCCGTATCCAATATTTCCTTCTATTCTATGACGATTTAATAACCAAGATAAAGATCCTTACTATATTCATCAATGAGTATCGATTACGATGTTCAACTGTTCCTCGAGACCTAGGATACCATACAAAATCTTCCTGACCTCCTCCCCGTCCTGAAGGACAAGGCTTTCAGTTGTAAACGTTTATCAAAGTACTATGTACTATATAGAATGCGCCTAGGATTCTCAAAGACTATTATCTATTATATATTTTGTTTTACGCTTCTTTGTGTAGTCTTCATTTACTTATATGTAGAATCCCAAAGGGTATCTCAATTTCGTAATCCTTTATCTACATCATCAGTTACATCAATCCCTCAAACAGTTTATACTAAGCACTTAATTAATATTGCAATATAGCTGAGTATGTTGATATTGTTAGCAATATATAAATAACTTAATCAAAAAGTATAAAAACTTAGACATTGGGAGTAATATAGGGATAGGCCGCCTAAGGGCCCGTAGCTCAGCCAGGAGAGAGCGCCGGCCTCCTAAGCCGGTGGTCCGGGGTTCAAATCCCCGCGGGCCCGCCACACAATAGAATAAATACGTGTACACTATCATATCCTTTTCTTAATCATTATGTTTATACATATCAAGACCTTCACAACGCACGTGTACTCCCACCTATCAAGATCGGAATATGCTATATGCTTTCTAGCGAAGGTGAATACGAATATTTTCAACTATCTTCTGAACTTAAGATCCCTAGATCTAAACATAAACCACTGAGAAGATCTAGTCTATGTACATGCACCATTTAACGGAGAATAAATAGATTTAGCTTTAACACTTAACTCGGTAGTTACAAGGTTACTACCTTCTCTCGATAAGCAAATCCATAGCGATATCTAGCAATAGCGTAGCACCTGCTACAATAATTATTGAGTTAACATTGAGCATCTCAACAGTTTGGATCACGGTTATCATTACCAGCTTCTCTACAGCTGCAGACCTCTCGATGGTTGCTATTATATGTTAATAGCTGTTAGAACATGTAGAGAAAACTGGTTGACTTTGTTTTTAACCGTTTGTCCCTAGATGGTCATTCCCTTCATTTCAGGTTTTTCAGGGTCTCATCTAGGGACTTCCACCTCATCCACAGGGATTCCCAAATCCCTGTGGGGTCATGGGTGGCTGTTGAGCCCAACGGAATGGAGCTCCCATCTAGTGTAAACCCGCCTAGGCTTGGAGCAACGCTCCCATCGCCTAGGTGGGCTCTGAGGAGCAGGTTATAGCATGCTACTATGTCTCTGTGCCAGAGCTCTCCGCCCTCAGAGCACCTACCAACTCTACTACCATTACTGTAGATTATCTTAGCGTTGTGTATTGGGCATATCTTGGAGGTGTTCCTCGGGTTTACATAGATTACTGGAACTCCATATTCTCTAGCCTTCTCCTCAATAGCTTTCTGAACTCCTTTGAATGATGCTTGATATATTCTATGCCTGAGCTGGTCATCCTTAACACGGCTAATCATTTCTTTAGCGGGGTTCATGCCAAGCTTCTCTAGGACAATAGCGTATTGCTTTTCTTTAGCAACTCTAACAATGATGTTCGCCAACTTCCACTTCAAATCACTCTTCTTTCTCCTCTCCTTCAACTTTCTAAAGATTCTTCTCTTAACCCTACAGTTAACGCCATAGAGTTTATCATATCTTTCTTGAATCCTCTTCCTACGGTAGTAGTAGCCCAAGACCACGTCTCTAAAGCCAGTCTCAAAGAGGTATACCTTATCATCAACTAGTACAACAACGTGATTCTCGTTAATGTCAGCAACTGTGAATCCCCTAGGCTTGTATGCCTCGACGCTTTTCTTAAAAGTCAGGTAAATGATTAGCTGTCTATTTCTCTTATCAAGCTTCACCTTGGCTTCAGAAGCAAGTCTCCAGCTACTATTCAAGTATCTCCAGTACTGCTTGTGAAGCTCTAACTCAATAGTGACCCACCCTCTGTGAGTCGCTATCTCAATGCTTGTTAAGCTCCTTACTCTCCACAGGTGGTCGTCAAGCCATATGGAGACCCTATTAACTGCTGGGTAATCACTCTTTGCCAAGCCTCTCCTCTTCAACCTCAGAAAGCTCTTAACCCTAGTAGATACATCCTGGCATACTGTGTATACGTAGTGTGATAGTAGCTGCGGATACAGAGACCTCAACTCTCTATACTTCAATGCTTTGAGTCTTGTGAAACTGGTGATCCCGTTCTTCACAGCATATAGAACTAGTTGCTCAACAATATTCCTATACATACCCTCAAGCTCTACAAAAACTCTAAACAACTTCCTAGGTAGAGGAGTAGACTTAACAATAACTGTTCTAGTAACTTCAATTACTCTTCTCAACCTCTTCTAACAGCTTTTTGAAGCCTTCAATAAGCCTCTTTCTCTTGTCGGGGTTGTGTGGATAGAGTTTTTCGGTGTATGATGTGATAACCCTTGTTAATTCCTCTATGAGTTCTTGGCGATATTTCAGCCCAGCACCCTTATCAAACCCACCAATAATTTTTCACAACCTCGCTGTAGGGAACTCTAATCCTACCTGTTGGTGTTCTAACAACTCTTATCCTACTCTCAGAAACCCATCTCTTAAAAGTACGATAACTAATACCAACAATCCTGCAGAACTCACTAGGTTTCAACAACCTCTCAGATCCACTACTCATACCTAGCTCCTAACTGACAATAAACAGCCCTAAAAAACCCTAATAAATGTCTTTAACCCCATCTAAATAGGTGTTCGCCTACTTTTTCCCATTGACCGTTCTCTGTGAGGCGATATACATATGCTACTGTAGTTCCGTTCACAGGTATCTCCATGTATCCACCAAGACCGTGAGATACTCTTCCACTAACCCTTTGCAACGGATACGTAACTTTTACTTCAGGGTTTGACTCCCCTACGCGGTAGATCCTCCACTCTATTCGCCACTTACTTGGGTCTACATTCTCTGTTGTGTATACGTATGCGTATACCCTTACCGATGTGAGCGATTCAACTACAAATCTTTCGTATATCCACGCTGGAAAGATCGTGTACCCTCCTTCAACTGCCGTTGTTGTTACCGGTGTTGCTGGTGGTAGTTGTGGTGGCTGTGAGTTGGCTATCCTCATGTATGCGAGAACCCCTATCGGTACCGAGGCGCCGCTCGGCAAAGCCATCCTTCCCTCTGCTTTCACTAGGAAATGCCCGCTGTTAGTACCTCCACATCCGCAGCACAGCTTCTCAATCCTAGCCGATGTGTTTGTACTTGATGCTGATGTCGAGCACCCACTACAGCCGTCATTCCTATGTGAAATACTGTACGCTACAGCTATAGGCGATGATATGCTGGTTCTAAAGAGCTCTAACGTATAGTAATTTTTACCGTAGAGGAACTCTTCGTAAGGGTTTCTATAGACAACAGCGTTCATGGATACTGCTAGAGCTCTGACGCTTGCAGATGTCGAGGCTTTGGTGACGGTGTTCACGACCGCTATGTAGAGCTCCTGTATATACGATGTATATATGCTGAAGACATACGAGGCGCCAGTTCTAGAGGGGTCTGCGCTAACCCCGTAGCACCGCTTAATAGCGTCTGCCACATCGCCTGTCCTAACGTCCCGGGAAACCGAGTAGCTTGTAGCAGACCCTGTGTAGATAGATATTCTCTGCATGCTGAAGAGGTCGAGTAGGTAGTACGAGTTGCCGCTGTAGTACACCGTGAATACGAAGACGTCTATACCCCCGATGCTTATAGGCTGCATAGTCTTCACAGCGGATCCCCCGCTATACCACAGAATCACGTAGTAGCTGTTGGAGCTGTTGGTGGGGGTCCTCCTAGATACGACACTGCCGTTCGCTACATCAAAAAGAAGCCACGCTGTATCCCCCGTAACGATGTTCCTCAGCGTGATATTGACCCTCGTAGTGCCGGGTACCCACCTCTCAGCAACATCTATAAATTTGCTGTTGTAGAACAACACAACGGGGTAGAGAGTCGTTCTCTCGTTGGTTATGGTAGAGCTACTCGAAGCATCGCCGCTAGCCGTTACATTCCTAACGAGGTAGAGTGTGTAGAAGGTTATGTTACCTACGTAACGCACATCGAAATCCCCTAAAAGTTTCACAAAGCCAGCAATGCTCACCTCCGTGCTGTTTACGTACTTAACAACTACTGTTGAGCACCATTTGAACAAACCTCTATCTGTTACCAGTACTACCCATGCTCTGCACTGCTCAACCAGATCCGCTAGAGATCCTCTGTACACAGCTACCTCAAAGTTTGTTATCTCCATCAAGGGCATTGATATCACTGTGTATTTCGGGTACCTCTCTATCCTCGATGGGTTGCTCCACAGTATAGCTGTACCGTTATGTATAGCTATGCTGTAGACCTTCACAGGTATACCCGAGGATAAGTAGACTGTGTCGTTGACTACCCTACCCCTCAGACCACCACTCATAACTACCTGGTAAGCTTCTCTAACCTTCTGCTCGACTCTTTGGTACACCTGCTTCTGAAGCGCAAGCCCTCTAACAACAATTGCTACAAGTATAGCTATGAGGAGAGCCATCGCGAAAATAGCTATAACCTCAGCCTGGCCTTTCAGAAGCCTGTACCTACCTATAGAGCATCACCTCTGGATAGGTGCTATATAGCCTCTGCATACCCAGTACAGCGGGATGCCATTGATTGTGAAGCTGTGTGTATAGCCTTTGCTCTGGCCAGGTACAGCTATGACATCGGTGACGTATGCTGTGAAATAATTGCTTAGAACCGCGAAGGTAGTCGGTGAATAGCTTGGTGGTGATTGTTGTGAAGCTATGTAGCTGGAGATCTCCAACCATAGGTATGGGGATTGCTGATCAACTACCTGCTGATACCATATAACCTGCCTAACAATGATTGTGTAGATGCTGCTTATGTATAGAGGAACATTAAGTGCTATTGGCGTGTTTACCTGCTTAAGGTCGGCTGTGTTCTGGGTGTAGTAGCCCGTTCTATTGATTATATAGCCCCTGATGGCATCAATAACGAGGATCTCATATGCACCAACAGCTGTGAGCCTGAAGCTGTACATAGCACTGGTTTTGGGGCTTGCTGTGAAGATGAACTGGAAGGCGTAATAGTTGTTCTGCTGTAGCTGGCTATACCAAGGTGTTTGCCTAACCGTTGAGAACGTTAAGTTGTTCACACTGTAAGAAGTTTGCGAAGGGAGTGCTCCGCTGAATATCATGTCGAAGCCTGTCGGGCTTGAGGTTAGCTTTGCGATATCCTGCGGGGAGAGCTGGTTGAAGTACGCATTGATAGGGCTGGATACCACTGCTTGTAGAGGTGCTGGTGCTCCCTGGCTAGTGTTTATAACAACTATGAACAGGTATTCGTTACTCATATCGCCTGTAAACACTATAAACAAGCTGTTAACGCTGGAGTTAGCCACGGTCATAACGGTTGTCGGACAGGGCTCCGGGGGTTGCTGAGGAAGTTTTTTGGTTTGCATCCTAACCCAGTACAAGTAAAATCCTAAAGCACTAGCTAACACTATAGATAGTACTAGACCTGCTACTAGATTCGAAATAGCTTTTCTTAGCAACTTTGTCCACCATAAGAAAGAACTGTTTAAAAACTGGAATCGAAGATCAGATCCTTATTCTCTCGAAATATTAACAATTAGCAGTATTGATGCTCTCCATAAACTCCTATCTAATAGCTTAATCTCCGTAACACTTTTAGGAATCTTGACCTCCTAGAAGTTTCTTAAGAATTTTTGCAACAGCTTCGGCTTGGATCTTCGCTACTAATAACAGTTGCCCTGGTTTAAATTCAAGGCTGTAGATCCACTTAAGATTTGTTTGAAGTACTATATACATCTTATCACTAAACGGAACTTCTATTAAATTCATACCCTCTCTCAAGATAAAGCCTTCAATGAAACCGTTACTTAAAACAATAAGCCCTCTACCAACAGATCTCGATACGAACTCTAAGGTTATATTTTTGGGAGCGATATATACTTGCATGCTCTGTATAGGGGGTATAGCGGGTTGCTTTGGTATAACCCCATATGCTGTAAAGCCTCCTCTACCAACTCTCACAACTCTAGTTTTAAAACCTTTAATAGTTCCCAAAACTTTATCTAGAAGATCCGGTATCACAATATCGAACCTATAGCTATAGATAAACCCTTTTTTCTTAACTTTGAGCTCTATAAAAGCAGGTAATTCACAGTTTTCGATACGTTTAGGCATATCATTACACACGTCGCTGCAACATAGCTTAGCTTTTACAACCTCTACATCATTATCCTTAACGATTTCAACTTCAGAATACTTCTCAAAATGTCTAAGCTTGACATCGATCTTAGGGGTGGGGATATATCTTACCTCAGGTTTGGTCTCGAAAAGCTGTAATACGTCATTAGTTACAGTATCTAGAGCTATTACAGGTATAAGTTCAGTGTTATTGGTACAAAACTCAACAATACCTGCATCTTTAACAACACTATCGCCGATCTTTATGATAACCCTACTAGGTTTCTCAATAACCTTAACATTCGCTATACCGTAAGCAAAACCTCCGCATTCATGAATGCCCGAAGAATTATACACGACTATTTCCCCTACATCGACTTTAATAGATTTTGCAGAAGATTCAAAAATAGCTTCTGTAAAGCCTAGAAGATGTTCAATCGATAAAACGTAGCTTCTAGGTTTTAGTAAAGAAGCTTTTTCATCTACAATCTTAACTACGTCATTAACTGTATACTTACCTAAATCACTATGAACTTTTACATAGCTATCACTTCTAACTATAAATCCATGGACTTCGTTTAGAGGTTCCAACTCAATAACTGTTTCCCCATTCTCTATTAACCCACACCAAGAATTTCTACAACATACAACACCTTCAGATGTTGCCCAACATCTAGTGTTAAGCTCTTTTCTTGTAATCAAGTCTAATTTTAAAGATGGGCTATAGATAAACAAATCTATAAAAGCATCGTCAACAACTATATTCCATGCTGTCGCATTTCCTTTAACATCGATTTTCTTCACAAGCGAGCCCCCATCTAACACATATAAAGCATTACCTAATTGAAATACAGGTAATGTGTAGAAAAATCCTTTGAATATAGGTTTAGAGTTAACAAGTACTAATGGTCTCAACTCTTCATGCCCAACTTCAACGATAGTGTTCTTGGATAACACTAGGAACTCGTCTCTAGGAGTTAAACATATAGCTTCCGTAGGCATTCCTACCTCAATAATTCGATTAGGATAAGCTATAATAATGCTTCTTCCATCATTAAACGTTACAGTGGCTAATTTATAGCCTAGAGAAACATTGGTAGGCTTACGTCTATAGACCGCTTCTTCGTAAAATAACCCGTTATACGACGTTAACACAACGTTTGTATACTTACCATCAAAACATGCAGCTATAAATGCCCCCGGTACAGAAAGATATTTAACATCTTCACATCTCCACAAGAATTTTCGTGAACTCATCGTATAACCTCCAACAGATTTCTTAAGAGCTACACCAAATTCGGTATGAGAGAATCCTTCTGCATTACAAACTACATTATCTTTATCTATAACAACAGGGTTTTCACATGGTTTCTGAAGAACTAGTTCACCTTCACCAATACTCATATTTGCTAAGATCTCTGGATGTGCGACAACCCCTTCCAACACTATGTGTACAAAATCAAACATGCTTAAGGTAGCAATTGCGTTAACTTTATCGTTTAAGTCTATATATTTACTATATTTATAACTTAATACAAGTCTCATTTCCTACCCCTCTTCTTAATCACATTTCCAAAAATTCCGAAAAGGAATACAAAAAAGCCTATGATTTCAATCATAGCCGCTACTAATGTTGATATCATTAACCCATAGACTCCTAAAATCGCCAAAGGGGTATTGAAACCAAAAAGTGTAAATATAGATAGCGTGAAAAGTAGAAGACCTATAACTATAGCTCCAAGACTTAAAAACTTCCACCTCTTCACCTCCCTCCCTAGTCCTAATTTCCATATAGAGCTTATTAATGCCATTATAGATAATACCACTTTTGCTTCCAACGAACATGAACTCTTATTGAAAATAGCTGAAATTATTCCAAATGAAAGTATAGATAACGAAAATGCAAATATAGTTAAACTTCTTGAGATAGTTGCCATCCACAACATTATGATGCCAAAAACAAAATACAATATAGTCTTTATAGAGACGAAGATTCTATTCGAAGATATTGAGTTCTTATGAAGATACTTAAATTTAACAGTTCGCAAACTCATACATTCCCACCCAAACATTTACAGAAAATCTTTTAGTGATGATCATTTGAAGATCCTAGATAGTGATCAACTTATCTATAAGTCTATGACTTGAACATAGCTACGTATTTCATAATCCTTGGCTTGATGCAACATTAACTAGTTGAAGTTCTTCCTCAGTAAGTATGACTTTCACTAATACTCGTTTGTTATCTACTTTGAGTATTCCTGAACCTACAGGCGCCTGTGTAAGGTACTCAATCTCTGTATCTGTTAATCCGAGAACCTCCTTCAATTCATTTTTAGCTTCAGATTCGTGCCTAAAGACTAAGACTGTAGATGCTTGCTTCAGCAAAGTTTTTCCGTAAATATTTTGAACTAAATCTTTAACTGATCCACCAATAACCATAAGAATAACTCTACATTTCTTACCTTTCTTAACGAGATCTTTAATATGATTTGTTAAAGATTTAAACTTCACTAAGGATGTAATATCGTCAATAAAGAGTATCGAAGTTTGATTTTTTGCGAGTAACTGCGAATATATAAACGCTGTTATGAACGTTTGTATCAACACCTTCAATCTCCAACTTTCAACATCTTTAAGACTGAAAATAATAGAATCTTTAATTTCCGGCAACTCTCCTCTGAAAACATCTGCTTCAGGTCGTACCACAGCCTCTGCCAAGTATTCAACCAAGGTTCTTATCCTGGGTGATCTCCTTCTCTCCGCCTCTATATCTATGGCTATCACGAAATCTTGAAAATCTTTAACCTGAGCTTCTAAAGATATCAACAACTTCTTCAGCAAATCTTGGTATTTAGTTGGAATTCTATAGAGGTCCAACAATATCTCTACAACTTCTCCTATAGTTAAAATCCTCATTTTCATAAGTTTTATAGGGTCTAACCCTAAAGATCTATTCAAACCTTTACCAGGTATCTCCACAATCTCGAAAACCTTTGCTCTTAGCAATGATGCTATCCTTGTATATTCAGATCTTAAATCTATACCTATTACTGGCACCTCAATACCTTCTTCTCTAGACTTCTCAATTAAACGTTTCAAGAAAATTTTAGTAAATGTAGACTTTCCACTACTTGGAGCACCACATACAATGAAATTAGTATTTCTTCTATTCCAAACATCTATAACAACGGGATTACCAGCATCACTAACGCCAATGAAAACGCCACTAGGTTCATAAATATTCTCGTCGATGAGCATGTATAAAGCTTTAAGTGATTCAGAATCAACGTAGACTCCATCTATACAGAAAATCCAACTACATGTTGAGAAATTGTATAACGATTTTTGTAAAGGTGCAGGAAGAGATTCTGCAACTATACCAAGAGAATTTAGATAAGACTTAAGCTTCTTTTCACGCTCATTTAGAGATTCTATGTTTTTATCAATTAAAATAAACGCTAAATAAAGCTCAAATAACTCATTACCCTTCATAATGCTCTGAATAATTTCATCAATATTTTGATGCTCTATATCCTTCGTTAAAGCTCTTCTTTTCCTGATATTATTTAAGATACTTAAAAATGTATGCTTAGGCGTTACTTTAAAAAACAATATCACTTCATCAACTAGTGGAAGAATAGTATAGAGAAAAGCCTCTGGAAAAGTTTCTGGATAACTATAGACATACATAACTCTGGCAAAAAGTTCACCTTCTAGTAAAAGAGTTTTCGTATTTACATAACATTCAACCTTAGGTCTACTAAGGTTCTTCACCTTAACAGCATCAAATAAAGGTATTTTGATAGGGTTCTGAACTCCTAAGAAAAAATTGTATTGAGAAACATTAAACTCGTAATCCTTATACAAAAATCTCCTTAATCTTTTTCTAACAAGCAAAACTCCTTGTTTAACAATACTAAGCATTTCCGAGAAATTCCTTAATAATTCATCTCTTTCAATATCATTAAGAACTTTAAATGGAGACCCCGATAATTTATACCATATGTATGAATTATTTCTTTGTTTAGCTGTTTGAGCAACGTATGTTGAATTCAAAACTGTGTTCACCAGATAAGGATTAAAGATTTATATAGTGTTCATTTCATTGTATTAGATGTTCTAGACATTGTATCGGGAATCCGTATGCTCTGTACATCATAGACAAAGAGGGGCTGGCTTTGAAAAGTATTCTAGATAACCCATGATATTATTACAGTATTATGTTCATGGTTGTAGAACTTAATACCTCAGGTGTACTTTATCGAAACTTACTGAGGTGAATGTATTGAAAATAAAATCTTAACATATGTTGAAAGAGATAGAGGAAATAAGCTTAGTAAAGGGAGGACTATTCTGAAATTATGTAGAAGCAAAATTACCTCAAAGTTTGATCAACTTTTAGTATGTATGTTATGTATGTACAGAACAACTTTTTAATTCAAGTTAAGCTACAAATAAGTGAAGGTATGGATTTAAGGAATGTGTAAATAATTACATTAAGAATCATGAATTTTTACATAATTAACACTACATCGATGTCCAACCTATAATTACTCTATAATAGTATTATTGAAATTTACAAATTGTTGAAATCTTTGATTATCATGATCGGTTTATAAATACTGTAAATATGGTGGGGTAAGCAGATCCATGAGTATGATGAATATATTGACTAATAAGAATAAGAATAACAGAATTTTAAGGAAAGGTCTCAGCGAGATAGTAACGATATTGATAATAGTTGTTATAGCTGTGGTTGCAGGACTGGCGATTAGAGCTTGGCTCTCTGCACAGATGGCTAAGACCCCTACGACTGAGATGGCAGCAGCAGAGTGGTCAGCAACCTATGGAGGCAATCTATGGATAGTTACTGTACGTATCAAGAACAACCTAGATAGAGCTATATTCCTCAACGCGTCTGAGGTTACGATGAACGACGGTAGCTATATACTGATAAACTACCCAACAACAGGCTCCCCAACAGTAACAGCAACAGGTTCAGTACCGAGCACAGGTGTAGCTGTTAGAACCCCGACAACAGCTCCTGTAACCATAGGCCCTAAGTCTGATATAACGATGATATTCACAGTATCTTCGCCGAGCACCAACCCTCCAAAAACCATAATAGTGCAGCTAACCGATAGCACAACCAGAGCAACAACAAAGATACAAGCAGTCGGCGGTGTTCAGTATTAACATTAAGAATCTAAGTCTATAACTTAAGAACAAATTCTTTTTTAATTTACCTTCTCTTTCTGATTCTTTAAGATCAGTTTATAAGTACTCATTATTATGGGATCTAGGATTTGAAGCTTAGTAAAGGCTTAGTTCTTTTGATCGTTACAGCTGTAATAACATTTTTGATAGGTTTTGTAGGCGGTACTCTCTATTTCCCTAACTTAGGCTTCACAAAGACTAAGACGATAATTAAGCAAGTACCTTTATTACTGACAGAAACTTTAACTACTACCAATACAACAATCGTAACTAAAACTATTATTGAGACCTCTACACATATCGTCACAACCACTTTACCTACAACTACAACAGCTGTAACAACAGTATTCATACCTACTACAATAACTATTACGAGGACTATAACTTTAACTATCAATATCCCTGCTACAATGATTACTACACCGTTTGTAAAGATCGCAAAAGGAGGTAGTATAGATATCAATGGATGGAGTATCTCAATCGCTACGAGCTATAGACAAGCCATGACTAACCTTAGCACTCTAACTATAGAAAATAATGTTTTTAGTATGACTACTAATTACACAGTTATTGTCATAGTTCTTCAATTCCATAACAACGCTCCATGGGCTAGAGTTATTGATTCAGCAATGTTCTCAAAGATAATATTAGTTACTATCTCAGGCAGATCATATGGACTTGCAGAACTTAATATGGATAAAAACTTTATTGCTCCAGGTAGTTATGGATTCGTAGAACTTAAGTTCTTAGTCGAGGAGAATGATTACCCGAAATATCTGTACATAGAGATATTAAATAATAACATGGTTGTAAGGATTGAATTTGAACTTTAGGGAAGCTTTATGAAATTCAAGGAGTTCTTCAAAGAAGCTCTACAAGAACTCGATAACCTTGTCATTATAAGAACAGAGGATGTACTGAGACCTGGGAGCACGACTAAAGTATCTAATCACTTACTTAACAAGTTGAAAATTTTAGGTATGATTCAAAATTTGTTTAGATTTAAATCTAGGAAAAGAAATGTAGCTATTACTGAAGCCCTGAAGGTAGAGACATTATTGGGTAACGAGATCCTAAGTTATAACGTTGGTTGCTGGAGGGTATCGATAATTGAGGCAAAGCCTATGGAGTTTATGTACCTCATTAAACCATTGATTAGCGAAGATCTCTTTACGTTAGTTGAGACCAAGTTAGACGATATCATAGCCCTTATGAAGAAAGGAAACAATTTAGCTGACATCTTGACAGCTGTTCTTAAGATACCGAGGGGTATGATTTCGGAAGCACTCTTTGCTCTAAGATCTACTGTAGGTTACAAACAGCTAGAAGTTTTTCTGCAAGATCCCTATGTAACCGACATAGCGATTAATGGTGCTGGAGTGGTATGGGTTAAGCATAGCTATTTAGAGAGGTACCCAAACATAGACTTCATACCTACTAATGTCTACCTCAAGACTATGGAGGAAGTAATCGAATTGCAGCAAATCATAGCGACAAAATGTGGTACATACATATCTGTATCCAACCCCATTGTAGATACACAGCTACCCCCGAGAGATGGTGGTCATAGAGTTCACCTAGTCCATTACATAATCTCAACTGTACGAAGACCTGAAACCGTGATTAGGAAGAGGATGTCTGTACCACCATCAATCGCTCAGATGGCTGAGCAAGGTGTTCTACCTGAAAGTGTTGCGAAACTACTTAAAGTCGTTATATATTCAAGAGGATCTTTAATTATTGCAGGTCCACCTGGTAGCGGAAAAACAACACTACTTAGGAGCATTCTCTATTCTTTCGTTCCTCTAGGGTGGAAGGTAGCTATAATAGAGGATACAGGTGAGATAGACCCACTACCCGGTAGTTCTTGGACAAGGTATACAACGTTTGAGCTAGGCAATGTAAAGGTAGATTTGTTTGACTTAGCTAAAGCTGCTTTAAGAGCTTCAGCTACAAAGCTTATTGTGGTTGGAGAGGTTAGAGGTGTGGAAGCTAAGGTTTTAGTACAAGCAATGTTAACAGGTCTAGGAGGTCTATGTACATGGCATGGTGGGTCAGCTCAGGAAGTGATTGTGAGGTTCTCATCACCACCAATAGGGCTCGCACCTTCGCAGATCGGTATGTTCAACTTCGTTGCCTTGATGGGCTATGGAGAGAAGCCTAGAAGGCAACTGAAGCAGATAGTTGAGTTCATATATGATCATGAACACGATAAGATTCTGACAAACATTGTTTGGGATAGGCAGCAAGACGGTATGAGCATTAGCTTCGAAGAACTTGTGCAACGCGTTAAGAGGTGGAATGAGCTGAAGCTTAAGTCTGAGGTACCTGTTGAGAAACTTATCAAGTCGCTGTAAGGTGTTGAACAGTGAGCTTCCTAGGTAAGCTGGTTAGGTGGTACAGAGAACAGGTAGCTCTTACCACAGGAGACATCAAGAAGTATGTGTCTGCTGAGAAAAGAGTTAAGATAGCCATTGTAGCATCGCCTATACTAACTTTAGTAAGTTACTTAGTGCTCTACCCATTTTTCGAAGATCCATTACTAGGTATAGCAATAATAGTTATCTTAGCTACAGCCCCCTGGCTAACGATGATAGATGTTGTTACCTCTGTGCATAACTTTAGCAAAAATATTGAGGAGGAGATGCCGTTTGTAGTGGCGATGGTTGCTGGAGTAGCTAACACTGGTACAGAGCTTATTGAAGCCTTGAAGTTCTTGATCAAGACAAAGGTTTTCAAGGCGTTTAAGATCCTTGCGGAAAGATTCTGGTTGTTAAGCGAAACTTTAGGTGCATTAGATAGTCTTAGGCTTCTATCTAGGATGCTCAAAGGAAGAGGGAGGTTATTCATATTAGAGTATGTATCTACGCTTGCAAGTGGAACAGCTCTACAGTATCTACGCGATAGAGCTATAGACTTCGTTAAGACAGCTGAGGTAGAATTTGAGAAAAGCATGACTATTAGAATGATGCTTGTGATGACGACGTCCATGTTATTCGCATTGCTACCTGTAATCTTAATTTCAATAACTATGTTATACACAATAGAAATAGCAGAACTCAGGACTTCTACTGAGACCCCTACTTGGCTTTTAGCTATACCGGGCATAATAGCTATTGTAACAGTAGTTATGTGCACTCTTATGCCGAGCTATCCTCTAGCATCTAGGGTAATCATAGAAAAGAAAACTATGTCCTTATATAGACTACTGTTCGCTATAGGTGCAACTATGCTTACATTACCCGTAGTACTACTGTTATCAACTAATAATATACGCATGTTCAAAGATTTAGCAAGTATTGTCGCAGTTACATCAATAATATTTGGAGCTCCAAGTTTTATATCAATATTTAGAGCTCTTAACCTGAACCTCAACGATATTGTAGAAAGCATAGCTAACCATGTAAGAGTTTATAGATCAATGTATCTATATAGAGATGAAAAGCTATATGATTTAACAAGAAAAGCTGTTAGACCGTGGCTTGCTGACTACATAAAGGAATCCACAGAATTCTTTAAACTTATTGGAGATGTAGATCCGAATGTGCTTGAATTATTCGTATTATTCATTTTCGAGGTTCAGAGAATAAAGAGAAGAACCTCGATATACATGCTTATAATGCTTATAACAACGATAGTTTCACCATTTCTAGCTGTAGCAACTCTACAACTAGGAGAAACCTTTAGACAAACAGGCTTGATCATAGTGATGGGCTACATAACGACGCTTAGCTTCGCATACATAGCATCTAAGCTAGCAACAGGAGGAAATATATCAACACTATTACCCGGTATAGCAACGTTGATATATACCTTTCTAATATCCTAACTCTACCCCATCCTACATTTAATCTCTACGTAACCGAAGCTCCTCTCAAAACGTTATACAGATGTTCTTACCATCTATTAAATAATTATGATCTGAAGTATTGCTACAGATCTGTAGATACTTCATAGAGACTGACTTAAATAAACCTTTAGGTCTTTGTTAAAAACAGTTTTCTATCTAGATGTTAACTTAATCTGAAATACTGAGCATTAAAACATACGTTACTATGTAATACTTATGTAGTGAGGCTTAATTTCGTAATTCTCTATATGTGCATAGGGAGGTATTCTCTCGTGAGGCCATACCTTAACGTTAACGAGTTTACTGTTCTCACCTATGTAAACATTATCCCCAATGTAACTGTTGATTATTGTAGTTTTTCTTCCTACGTAAACATGTCTTCCAATTATCGAGTTTATTATCTTTACCTCATCTCCTATATAGCTTCTATCCATTATAGCTGAACTTGATATATAGGTATTCGATCCTATTATACAGTAGTTATCGATAGAGGTATTCTCTATAAACGTGTTTTCACCTATAGTTGTATGCCTACCTATCAATACAACATTTGAAAATTTCAGCATTGCTTTTCTTGCTTTCATTACTATATCCTCGTGGAATTCTCTTGACTTAGGTGATTTCCCTTGCATATAGACTCCAGGTAACTTTTCCTCTGCTTCAAGTACTCTGTAATCTCTTAGATTTAGTAAGAATTTCATTGCTTCTAGATATCTTTCAGGAGTACCTACATCAAACCAGTAACCTTCGTTCAATACATATCCGTAGACCTTATACCCAAGCTCAATAAGCTTGGGAATTACATGTTGACCAAAATCCGTTTTACCAGTTTTCAGAAGTTCTTGCCCTTGAGATGTTTTGAAGAACTCTATCACCGTAGGCTCTATTAAGTATATACCGGTGTTAACTAGGTTGCTAGGAGCTTCTTCTGGTCTCGGTTTCTCAACAAATCTCTTTATCCTATATTCACTATCTATCTCAGCTACACCAAAACCTGTAACATCTTCTACCTCTTTCAAGACTATAGTCATATCAGCACCGACATTTCTATGGAATTCAAATACTTTCTTCAGATCTAGTTTGAAAATATTATCACATTGAACAACAATAAAAGGTTCTTTTATATTGTAGTATTCCACAGTGATTTTCACTGCTTCAGCATTTCCAGATGTTTCATATCTAGGCATATAGCGTATTCTAACATCGTGATCAATGAAAGGGTATTTAGTTCTCAACCAGTATCCTTCCCTAAAATAGTCATGCACAGCTCTATAATTATAGTATCCCCGAACTCCTAGGTAAACTTCTTCAATACCATTCATAGCAAGCTCTAGAATTATGAACTCAAGTATAGGTCTATTAAGAATACGTACTAAAGCTTTCGATGTCTCCACAGTAAGAGGTCTAAGCCTAACTGCTTCCCCACCAACAGGTATTATAGAGATCCTTAACCCTGACAAGGTATCCCTTGATATACTCTAGATAACTCAGTTAATATTTATTAGTAGTCTTAAATCGACCAAATATTTCTAACATCTTTAATAGCTATATAGCGAGACATTAGTAGAGTTTCAGCGAAGATAACGGTGTAAATACTGTGTTTGCACCTATAGGTATTAAGAAGATTTGGATACTAAGTTTCGAATTCAGTGGTATCGTCAAGGTTGGAGGACTTGGTGAAGCTGTTTCATTAATAGCTCGCGAGCTCTCTAAGAGGGGGTTCGATGTAACTGTCGTTATGCCTTCTCATGGAGTTGCACCTCCTAACTTTAGGAAAATTAATATCGAGTGTAGAGGGAGTAGATATGGTACCGATGGTTGTGAATATCCATACGACCTAGATATTCTCGAAGGTTTTGTTGACGACGTCAGGGTTCGGATTATTAAAGGTGCTTCACCAAGTACATCTTTTGTTCTAGATTCGTGGCCTCCATACAGATACGCTGAAGAGAAGGCATGTCTACTAGCTAGAGCTGTTAGATGTATTGCACAGAAATTCGGTTATCCTGATCTTGTTCACGCGAATGATTGGCATTCAGCGATAGCAGCGATTATGCTTAAAATCGATGCTGAGATACAGGGCTATGCATTACCGACTCTGTATCAAATACATTTAAGAGGTTCGCCTTCATATCCCTGGCATTATGCATCAGAACAATGGTGTGGGCTTCGCGATGTACCTCACAGAATTTGGGCTGTTGCAAAGCATATTTTTGAGTATACACGAAGTTTATGGGATAGTTGTTGGGGTAATGTAGAATGCTTTACTGTGAAGATCGTAGACGCTATAGTTACTGTGAGTAAATCGGAGCTAGAACTTCTTGCAAGAGACTATGGTTCTTGGATTAAGGGGAAGACATGTTATTCTTACAATTCAACAACGTGGAGATTAAATGATGTAGAGGAATACTCCCTTAGAATTTACGGCACTACTAAGAGAGACGAAATTCGATGGAAAGTTCTTAAAGAAGTTTTACAACGTTATAATAGTTGGGGTTATATCTCTTTCGAGGATGCAGAGATTCTCATAGTTTCATCTGGTAGATTAACACCTCAGAAAGGATTCGATGTTCTGCTTCAAGCAACTAAATATCTCCCATCCACTATCAAGGTTGCGATCCTGGGTAAAAGTGTTGGTGATAAAGATTATGAACATAACTTAAGGGTTTTAGTAGACGAGGTAAGAGGGAAAAGTATTGTAGTTGTAGACGATGTTGATTTAAAGATGTATCAGCTAATCATATATTCATCCCATGTATACACCCTTCCATCGAGATATGAACCGTTCGGAATATCGGTAATAGAAGCACTTGCTATAGGTACCCCCGTAGTAGTAACAAGTTTAGGCGGACCAAAAGAGTTTGTTGTAGATTTAAGAGCTACACCCATAGGCATAGGACTCGTAGTTCCACCTGACAATCCCTCAGAACTTGCTCATGCTTTACAAAGCCTAGGATACCTGATGTATTATAGTGAAGTAGGTAGAGGATTAGATAAAATTGTATTCAAAGAACTTAGAGAGATCATACTTCGAGAACCTAGATTTGGTGAAAAGATAAGGAAAATAGCTACTCTATACATAGATACATACTTTAGACCTGAGCATACTATAAATAGCCTACTCGCATGCTACGAACTTGCAAGACAAATGGCTTACTATAGAGCTTACACATAGATGCCTCTATTCTCAATTATTTTACTATCTGAGGACTACAGATAATTCAAAGCTTTGTACAAGGTTTGCACCCTCGCTACTCTATATATAGAAAATTCTTAACGATTTTTATACATGCAACATTTCTGTAGTATTGGTGCTAAGATGAAGGATATAGTTCTGTTTTTCGAAGTTCATCAACCTTATAGACTTGATAGAAGAATGAACGAGAAATTCGTTAGAGCAGCTCTAAAAGGTTCATTAGATGTTAAACATCTTGAGGATATAATATTCGATCAAGATCTTAACAAAATTGTTATCGAGAGATCTGCAAACAAATGCTACATACCTGCGACAACTATTATTCTTGAAAATGTGAAGAAGTTTATGAATAGCGATAGAAAATTCATGGTTTCGTTCAGTATTTCAGGTGTATTTATTGAGCAAGCGTTGAGATGGGTTCCAAAGATTGTAGAGTTATTTCAAGAACTTGTTTCAACAGGGTGTGTTGAGCTTGTAGCTCAAACTCATTACCATAGTATAGCCCCTTTAATACCAGGCTACAGAGAGTTGAAAGAACAAGTGGAAGAGCATAGGAAGTTGATGAAAGAAGTATTTGGAGTAACACCTACTGCTGTTGAAAATACGGAGTTTATGTACAACAATGATATCGCGTGTGAACTTTACTCATTAGGGTTCAAGGTTATATTAACTGAAGGTGTTGACTGGGTCCTGGGGTGGAGAAGCCCTAACTTCGTCTACAGAAGCTATCTATGCGATATAAGGGTTTTAACAAGAAACTATAGATTGAGCGATGATGTAGGGTTCAGGTTTAGTAATATATATTGGGATCAATACCCATTAACAGCTGAGAAGTACACGAAATGGTTAGCATCAACACCTGGTGATGTGATACTCCTAGCTATGGATTACGAAACTTTTGGTGAACATCATTGGCCTGAAACAGGTATTCATGAATTCTTAAAGTGGTTACCTATAGAGATAAACAAATACCATTACCTTAGATTTTCAACACCAACACTTGCAGCTTATTCTCACCCAGCTGTAGATATATACGATGTTCCTCCATGGACTACCATAAGCTGGGCGGATGAGAGAGATGTAAGTGCATGGCTAGGTAATAGCTTACAGAAATCCGCTTTCAACATGCTTTTAGAGCTGAAAAGATATATTGATGCACTTGAAGATCCCGATTTAATGAGATTGTGGAAACTTTTAACAATAAGCGATCACTTCTACTACATGGCTACGAAATTCGGTTCTTTCGAAGAAGTCCACAAATACTTTAGTCCTTACAAAAATGCTGTAGATGCTTACTCACTCTATGTACAAGCAATATCCCTTCTATTCCATATCGTAGCAGAAAAGATACTCCAAAACCCGTCTAAATTCGTAAACAATCTCTCGGTACCAATAGAAAGAGGGTTCTATTTCAAATGTCCTCAAAGAGGGGTACCTACACTAACTGCTACATCGATAAGGGAGCTAAAGTGGATATTAGAGGTAATTCCAGATGAATGTCTTATCCAATACATAACTCGTGGCGATATACAGAGATGGTTACGCGATATAATATTCCTAGACAAGTTAGCTCAAGAAATAGATGAAATAGCTAAAATTGAGCTTTCGATAAACGAGAAACGTAATCTTATATTAAAAGCTATCGAAAGATATCTCTCATAGTGTAGAGAGGTATGAAGTCATGAGTACAACACTTATGTGTGGTAAAGCTTTAGTTGAGCCTAGATTTCTAAACTCTATAGAAGGCTATCTAATTGTAGATCCTTTTGAAGATGTTGATCGTAATGAAGTTAAACTTCAAATCTTTATCCGGAACTACGGCGTTGATAAGAATACTGAAGTAGAGTTGAGAATATGTGATAAAACTATCACTAAAATGAATTTTAAATTGAGTTCCGGTGAAGATGTATCATTTGAGATCTATGTGAAAGCAAAAGAAAGTTGTGAAGTCAAGCTATTAATTGATGGAGTTTTACTTGATAAGGAAAGCATAGGTATACCCCGAGTAGATCTATTAGAGGTCCCAACAAAAATAGTTACAGTATTTCATCATCATCAACCTCCCAACTACGGACCTGATGAAGTGTATAGAGCTTTATGGCCTTTCAATTACGTCTGGAAACCTATACTATTTCCTTACGGTTTAGGTCCTTATCATTACCACGCTATCCTTCTTAACAGGTATAGTGAAGATATTGTAAAACTTACGTATAATATAAGCCCATCGTTGATTAAGCAGTGGTTTGACGTAATCGAGAAAGGAGTTAAAGTAGTTTCTGGAGAATTTATAGAGCCTACATCTACTCTTGCTGGATTAGTTAAAGAAACAATTGATATCTATAGAAAGTTAGCAAAAAATAAAGTGATAGAGGTTTTAACAAGTATTTATGCACATAAGATTGCAGGATACTTAGTGGATCTGTATAATCTCGATGATGATATTAAAAGAGAACTTGAGTTTGGGTTAAACATAACCAGAGATTTTCTAGGTAGAGAACCGAAAGGTGTTTGGCTACCTGAGATGTCTTTTTCTATGAAATTGATACCCATTATAGCATCTCTTGGTTTAGAGTACACTTTTCTTGATGAAAGGTACCATCTAAGATTTGCTGAAGGTGATGTAAAGAACCATTACGAACTTTACGAAGTACAGGATGGTTCTAGCAATAAACTCGTAGTATTCTTTAGAGATACAGAGCTTAGCGACGATATAGCTTTTGCAAATAATTACTGTAGCGAGATTCACGCCATCAAAGGTGCTTATAGATTCGTCAATAAAATGTTGAGTAAGTGTGTTGATAATAAAGCGAAATTATTAACAATAGCTCTTGACGGGGAGAACTGGATAGCTCTTTCAGCAAATCCTCCAGCAACAGCTATCTTCTTAAAAACCTTGATCTATCTATTCAAGAAGCTATCTAAGTTAGGGATAATAGAAACTGTGAGAGCTGAAGAAGCAGTTAAACTATTACAGCCTACGAGAAAGCTGAGATTCATCCCATCAACTACATGGCTAGGCTCGTATAAGAAGTGGAGAGGGGAAGTACCTGAGCATGAAGTATTCTGGAATATGGTTGAGCAGAGGATATCTAGGTATAGAGAATATGTATCGAAACATGGATTCGATGATAAAGCCGAGAAGATGGAATGGGCTCTATGGCATATCCTCGATAGCGATTATTGGTGGGCAGAATTTTGGAATAAAGAAATGATAAATATATGGATTGCGGAATTCGATAAATATCTTCAGTAAGTAGCAAATATCAAGCATATGTATAGCTTTATTAAGAGGTGTGTAACTAATTAAGGTCTAACAGTTATATAAGTATATAATTCGGAACGTGTTAAGTACAGCCTACAACATACCAACAATTATTAGAGGTGTATCCATGAATAATAGGAATAATTCGAAGCAATACATAATCAGTGTAACGCCTGATATCGCTCTTGATACCGGTTATACCTATGCTGGTGGACTCGGGGTTTTGGAAGGAGATAAATTTTATGCTGCTGGTAGCCTTAATCTGAAATATATTGTTCTTTCGCTATTCTATAAACATGGATACGTAGAATGGGTTTTTGATGAAAATGGTAATCCCATACCTAAACCGCAAGAACAACCTGAAGATTTTTTGAAGAATTTGAGTGCTGAGGATAGATTCAGCATAGTTATTAGAAATGAGAAAGCTGAAGTAGAAGCTCTTATTTACAAGTTTGGTACAGCTAAAGCTGTGTTCTTCAATGTCCTATCTCCTCCATGGCTTGTTAAAGCTGTTGATAGGATATATATCGAGAACAGTCTTGAGGAGAAAGTCTATAAATACATATTCTTTTCAAAAACTGTGGCTGAGTATCTGAAGAGGAATATAGAGCTAGATGAGATAGCGTACATCGATCTACAAGAAGCATATACAGCTATTCTCCCACTTCAACTCAAGATCCCTGGGAGATACCGGTTAGTAATACATACTGCTGGTATATGGGGACATCCATCGTTCCCTAGGGAATACCTTAAGAAGGAATTCGGCTACGAATTTATAGAGAACGAAGTACTACTTACTGAGATAGGGTTAGCTTCTTCACAACAAGCTTTTGCTGTTTCTGCAAAACATTACGATATTTTACGTAAGATATTTCCGCATTTCAATGATAAACTTGTTTATATAACTAACGGGATTAATATTGAGCGGTGGATGCATCCGGAGGTGAAGAAGGTATTCGAATCTCATAGAATGACTTTAGATATTCTAGAGGATGTTAGGAAGAAGCTTGTTTACAAATTAGAAAAATTCCTACAGAACTATAAAAAAGATCTGGTATTAGAAGATAAATTCGTCGTTTTATGGGCTAGGAGAATAACCGAGTATAAGAGACCTTGGATGGTGATACGATTAGCTAAAGAACTTAAGGATCTACCAATAGTCTTCGTTGTAGGGGGTAAGGCTCATCCAAATGATGCTACAGGTGTAGAGTATATGAAGATTTTCAAGAAGATGCATATGGAGATGCCGAATTTCGTGTTCATACATGATTACGATGTCGCTAAAGCAAAAATATTGCTATCATCATGCCATTTACTTCTATTTACACCTTTCCCAGGTTTAGAGGCTTGCGGAACAAGTTATATGAAAGCTGCTATAAATGGTGTACCCTCGTTAGCTTCTAGAGATGGCGGCGTATTAGAGTTCATAGTTGATGGTGTCAATGGGTGGCTATTTGGAAATGATATACGTGAACCTATAGATATGGGAAGTAATGAAGCGCGTAATATAAATGAGAAAGAATACGATGAACTCAAAGCTAAGCTACTTAAGATCTATCAAATATTTAAAGAAGAGCCAGAGGTATTCTATGATATATCGCTGTCCGCTATAAGATCGTTTGTACCTCGTGTTAGTATGATTAGAGTTTTAAGAGAATATTACCCAGATATCGTGAAGCTTCCTCTGATATAGATTGTTATCCAAAAACATAACGCATTATATGTTTTAATATTTATCAAGTTGTAGCTTCTCTACATAGTATGCAACTATATCTTGGTGCTTCTCGGCTATGGTTTGAAACTCTTCTTGCTCAACTATTGTAAAGGGTATTACATCTTTTATTGTGTTAAGCCCTGATAAAACCATTGTCAATCTATAGATGCCTATTCCGACACCAGCTGTAGGAGGCATACCGTATTCTAATGCTCTAACGTAATCCTTATCCATAGGGTGATACTCAACTTCATGACTAAGCTTATCCGCATACTTAACTCTTAACTCCTCTTCTTTCTTGAAGAAATAATACTGAACCACAGGGTTGTTGAGTTCACTATAACCGTTACCTATCTCCAACCTATCTATGTATATCTCAAATCTCTCTGCATATCTTGGATCATCTCTATAGGGTCTTGCTAAAGGCGATATATCTCTTGGAAATAATGTTACAAAAGTTGGTTGAACAATTTTAGGTACTACAACCTTCTCAAATATTTTCTCAATTATTTTACCTCTTCTAAAATCATCGATCTTTATACTTAGCTGCCTAGCTATCTCCAACAACTCCTCAAGAGGTTTATCTTTGACCTTGATCCCCCCATACTCTTCAATGGAATCTTCTAGCGGAATTCTTTTCCAAGGAGGTTTGAAATCTAGTTCTATTTTTTCACCATTTCTATCAATATCAATAACGTAATCTCCGAAAACTTCTTTAACAGCATTCGAGATCATTTCTTCAACCAGCTTCATCATATCGTTCCAATCAGCAAAAGCCCAGTAAATTTCTATCTGTACAAACTCTGGATAATGTTGAGCATCGATATCTTCATTTCTGAAGCATACAGCTATTTCGTAAACCTTAAAGAAATTCCCAACAATACATCTCTTTAAATAAGTCTCCGGAGCAATACTTAGATAAACTGTTCTATCGAGAGCATACATCTTTGTTGTGAAAGGTCTTGCCAATGCTCCTCCATATATAGGTTGAAGTTTCGGTGTATGGATTTCTATGAAGCCTCTAGAGTCTAAGAAATCTCTAAAGCTCTTCTCTATCCTATACATATTGATCATAGCTTTCCTAACCTTCTGATTGTATACAAAGTCTAGGTACCTCATTCTATACCTCTTCTCTATATCCGCTAACCCATGCCATTTCTCTGGGTAATCTCTCCACGTTATTGAGAGAACTTTGATATCCTCTACAAGAAGAGAAAACTCCCCTCTAAGAGTTCTCATGGGTCTACCTTTAACCCCAACGATATCGCCAACATTTAGTAAGTCAACTACATGCCAAAGCTTTTCTCCTAATACATCGTATCTAAACACTAACTGTATAGTATCTGTTGAGTCGTCAAGTACCGCGAAAACTATTTTACCATGTCTTCTTAAACCCATGATTCTCCCAGCTATACTGAACTTTTCCTGAGCTTCTTCACCCTTGCCTAGATAACTATACCTATTTTTCAACATCTTAACATCTATATCTACATCATAGCGATACACATCTAGATACGGGTCTATACCCAGTTCAACGAATTTCCAAAACCTATGTTGTGTTGTTGACATAGTTTTCACTAATCGAAAAATAATAGCCGATATACAGGATATAAATATGTTATGTATTCAATGACTATTCGCTAGATACACGGTTCTACACAATTTGATGTCACGTATATCTCTACTACATCTCCAGTCTTTAAGCCTAGAACTCCGCGTAAATATAGCTCAGATAATATCTCTACTACATCCTCGCCATGAACTGTTTTCGCAGGTCTTACAATATATATCGGAACAAGTATGCGTTCTCTCTTTATGTAAGCTTTCCATGCATATGCGTGTACACACGACCTACAAGGTGGTGGTATATAGTATCTACAGCTATGTTTTTGTAGTAGCTCTTTAAGTTTCTTTGCTTCAAGATACTCCAGCTGTATATTAAGAGTTCCTGGGTATGGCGATATCCTTAACACATTTTCTATTACATGATGGTACATCCTAACGTATTTCGCTCCTTCACCAACACCGTCGATAACTTTGCCCTTAACAACATAGTACATATCTGTACACATCATAGGTAAACACCTAGATTTCAGCTGAATAGCTCTTCATCACAATACGCAGTGAAGGGCGCCTTCATCATCTACTACAGTTCTTCAATAAATAAAGTTATAAGTTAACAACACAGATAATTTAAGAGAAATGGTGATGATGTGGGCAGCCACAGACTACATCGGTAATGTAGGATGAAGAACCTATTTGCTCACGCTGATAAAGATCGTAATCTATGTGTAGAGGAATGCTGTATAGCTATTGAAGAGTTCTCATTTATTGTGAACACCATCTCAAAGGTGTTAAAATACTTAGATGTAAACTCTAAATGCAGTATTAATCTCGGGTTATATAATAAGTTGAGCATGATCAAAAATCTCTCAATAAACATTGTCGGCAGATTTACATCTCTTCACAATCTAGTGATCAGCGGTAGATTAGCAAAAGAAATCGATGTAAGTATCAACACATTATGTAATTTAGCAAATGGAGTAGTAGAATTGAGAAACCAGGTAAAAGAGGTTCTAGATAGTGATCTTGTTGCTGATTGCAGATATGTTAAAGACCATTTAGAGAACGTAACATCGCATATAGATAATATCGGTTTAAAACTTCTTATCATAGCTTTGAACCTAATTAAGGAGTACCCCGATATTCCTCAGATGTATAGCGGTAAGATAGCATCTTCATTAGCTTCTCTACTTTTTGCATCTCTTCTAAGTATCCATAATAAAAATGTGAAGAAAGCTCTTGACCAATGTTTTGCTAGGATATAACCCGTTATCTCCTGCGCGGTGGTGTTGTACGGGGTATTTCTTCGACACGGGTTCTGAAGGCTTTATACCCCATGAAGTATCCAACCAGTATAGTTATAGCCCCTACAATTGTTATGAACGTTATTGTTTGCTCGAATGGAACTCCTACAGATACCGTTATAAACGATGTAAACGTTGTTGTATGGATCAGCACTCTTGTAACCGTCGTTGAGAGATATATTGTTGTTGTAATTGTGGCGATACTTTGATTCGTTGTATTCACGATGTTTTGCGAAGTGTTTACAGCTGTCGTTGTTGTGATGCTATTTGTGAATGTATAGCTAACGTTTACTGCTTCATTGGATTGAGCATAGTTTAGTATAGCTGTTATAATTAATACTGTATATATAGCTACACCTATAGCTGTAGATAATGTTTTCTTCATGTACACCAAGTTTTATCACCTTTAAGAAATTTAAAGAGCCGTAAGAATAAAAAGTGTTGTGCACACAAAGATCATAAGGGTATATATGGTTTGTTTAATAGGTACATGAAAGTGATAAAACCGTTCGATCCGTGGAGATCACCTTTATGTACATGCCCTATGAAATGGGTTATCCATCCGTATACAGGGTGCAGCCACGGATGTCTATACTGTTATGCTACAAGCTATATACCGAGGCATAACATTGTTAGAGCCAAGGATAATTTTATCGATAACTTGAAGAAAGATATTTACAAACTCCCCAAGGGTGCCTTAGTTGAGATGTCTTCTAGTAGTGATCCATACCCCTCTATAGAATCTCAATACAATTTAACTAGAAGAGCCTTGATCATACTCCTTAGCCAGGGTTTTAAGATCCTGATTTTAACAAAAAGTTCTCTTGTTTTGAAAGATCTAGATATTCTAAAGAAATTCAGAGATCAAGTTGTTGTTTCGATAACTATTACAACATTAGATAAAACTATAGCTTCACAATTAGAACCTGGAGCACCTTCACCATCAGAGAGGCTGAAAACTATAGAGATGTTGATACAAAACGGAATTAAGGTTACAGCTAGAATTGACCCTATAGTACCTTTTATAAACGACGATTTTAACATCATTAAGAAGCTTATTACTGAGTTGGGTAGAAGAGGTGTTCTACAGGTGACATCCTCAACATATAAAGCTAAACCTGATAGCTTAAAGAGGTTAATTATAGCGTTTCCGCATATAGGGAAAAAGTTGTTAGAGATGTATAGTAAGGAACAGGCTGAGAATATCAATGGTTATCGATACCTTAGGGCTGATCTAAGGTATAGCTACATGAAGATGGTGAAAGAACTAGTTGAAGATGAAGGTATGGTCTTTGCCTCCTGTAGGGAAGGTTTTAGAAACCTTAATACACCAGGATTTGAATGCGATGGCTCTTCCCATCTATATACAGCTTAAAACTATTCAAAACTATTTAATTAACGTTCTGAGAAAGATGCTTTACCTCGACGTTTTCGATGTACTTCTTTTCTCTTCAAGTAATTATACTTCTTCATGGGGTAGAACATGACATCTACATGGTATATCAGCTCAGACACCTCCCTAGACAATATATTAATCAATTTCCTAAGCCTATGCGCCTCACCTATGGTTATCTTCGGATCTAGATATACGTTAACTTTAGCCACATAAAACGTGCCCATTTTGCGCAACTCTACTTCCCCTATCTTGATCTCTTCACGATTTAATTCACTAAGCTTTGATATTAGTTGAGTTTTTAAATTAGGATCCGCTTCGAACCCGAGTATTGATTTTACCGCTTCTCTACTTAAATCGATCATTGATTGTAATGCTGCATATAGTATTAGTAAAACAACAGTTAATTCCAGTATTACATTTCTCATGTAAGCTGTTAATACTATTCCTATAGATGCTATGAAAGCTATAGCCATATCGATCATTGCATGTCTTGTGTCGACCTTTAGTATCTCTGTCCTCAATTCTTTGTACGCTCTTCGCTCAACGATAAACATTACGAATGTTAAGAAGCCTCCGAACGCTGTTACGATGGCTAGGAATGGATTAGTTGTCGTTGGTTCAAAAGCTGTTTCAGCATACGATTTCACAGTATTTATCAACATATACAAGTAGAATCCAAACAAAACTATGCTTACCATTAACACCAGCAACGCTTCAAGTGCAAATATGTTCCATTTAATCTTTCTAGACACTTTTGAAATTATATAGAAAGTTATCATAGAGATAAGCTCTAGAGATGTATCTGTTACCCAGTGTATAACATCTGAATAGATTATTATCGACGAAGATAGATACGCTACTATCAACTCAACTACAGTACCAAACAAAGATAACAATACAGCAAACCTCAACACTTTATAAGTCTCTCTATATACAGCCCCTGAAAGATCAGACCCCTTCATAGACCTAAACCTCATACAACAGGCTTAAAACATTCTGTATTATGGCAAAGACACGCATTACAGATATCATTATACAGTTAAAGTATTGAAATTCCGTGTGAGTTTATTGCCAAGCTCTGAGCCTGTAAAAATCTATAAATAAACAACTATATAAGTAAACAAGAAGCTAAGCTCTATACATGCTAAGTCATGCCATGGTGAAAAACTCTACAGATTCTACAACATCATGATTACAGGCTTAAAATCAATGAAAGCAACTTACATCTGAGAGCCTTACCTTTTAAGGTGGGGGTGGAGAGAAAACATATAGATTTTCTCGATTTAGTTATTCTTGGTGATGAGTACTAAGTATTTTGAGCAGTTGACAATGTTCAAAACATATCCATAATCCTGAGCCCTGATAGGGATAGGGGTACGGAGATTGAGACCCCCGAATAGAGGATGTAATCCCAAACCTCCCCACATCAACAGGAACCCCCACACTTCAGGGTTGGGAAGAGGTCGGTAGGTAACTTATAGATACTCAAAATCGAAGAAAGGGAGAGTTAAAGGTTATCAGTTTAGGTATGATGAGCTGGAAACTGTTTAATAGTTAAATAGTTAAGATGTTAAAACAATAACATATAGATGATAGTTGTTGGTGCGGGGGGTGGGATTTGAACCCACGCAGGCCTACGCCATCGGGTCCTGAGCCCGACCCCTTTGACCTGGCTCGGGCACCCCCGCGTAGCTCTCTGTATTATAGCTATGTGTTGTGGAGTATAAAGTTTATCTTTTTTTCAATGGTGATTCAGAATCTATTACTGATTCGAGTATTCGTTTAACTTCATCTCGATCAAACTTCTTCAGAAGTTCAATATAGATTGCGATAGCTTCACGAATAAATTCTGATCTACTTCTAAACCCTCTCTTACGATAAATAAAGTCAGCTTCTTTTAGTGTTTCACTGTCTATCTTTATCGATATTACTTTCGTTAAAGGTATCTCTAACTCAAATACACGGTAATTATTCTTGGTCATACCATGTTCACCATATTTTATCAGTAAGCTAAATCATCCTCATAATTCTAAGATACATAGAGCAGAAATATATACCTTGTAGCTGTCTAACTTAAGTAATACTCTTCTTGAATATCCTTGAAACCCTACTTCGTATCATAATTTTCTTGAATATCAACCTTGAGCTTAATTCGATTGACGGTAATACCTTAGCAATACTTATAAAGTATTGATATATAGTTTAAAAGAGTTCTAGACTCAAGATTTAAGGTGAAGTTTCATTAAACCTTAAAAACCTATTTAGTTAACTAGCTTAAATATTTTAATAATAATTAGATATTTGTAGGAGATGATATGAGGAGCGGTTTAGCATCTGTTTTAGAGTACTTAGTACTTAAGATGTTAGCAGGTAAAGAAGAAGTTGTTAAAGCTCTCTACGATTATTTTGTTGAAGAGGGTAGTCCAAGTACTATAGCTACGAAATATGGACTTAGCAAACATCAAATCAGAGGTTATGTGCAACGCATAATGGAGAAAACAGGTTCGGGGATTAAAGCTCGTGTGTTAATGAAATACACTATCCCCATAATTATAAAGATTAAACCTGTAACCAAAAAAGTTAATGGATCGGTAGCTATATGTGGTTTATGTAATGAAGAGCTACCAATTCAAATAATAGAAGATCACATAAAGAAGAAACATACGGATATAGTTAACGAATACGTCAATTCTGTTATTGAGGTGCTAAGGAGATCTACCACACTTAAAGGCGTATTGTAGAATAGCTGTTAAAACTTCTTTCTAATGTTTAATTCTTATGAATAAATATCCTACAAAAGCTTCTATATACTTAATGATCTACGTTATTATATGGAGTAGTTATTAAATTTCTAGTACGGTATTTGTATTTAAATGGTGATTACGTGGTTAAAGAGATCTTTAAACCGAGGAGAGAAATAAATAAAATTGTAAAGAGAGGTAGACCTAATGACATACGTATAGGTATTCTTTTTCCACTCCCATACAATGCTGCTTCTAGTTCGTTAGTTCTTCATCTTTTTTACGAATATATAAACGAATTACAGGATGCGATAGCGTATAGATTTGTTTACAATATCGATAACGACGAGATAGAGTCTCTTGATTATAACATAAGCTTAAGAGACATGGATTTAATACTCGTCTCAGCATCTTTTGAATTAGATTATCTTAATATCGCGCATATCCTTAACTCATTAGGGCTTCTCCCTCATCAGAGAAGAAGAACAAAACCTGCTATCGTCGTCGGCGGATTGGCTCCTACAGCAAATCCGTTTCCATTAAGCAGAATAGCTGATGCTGTTGTGATTGGGGAAGTTGAAGAGATAATTAATGAAGTTGTTTACTCAGCTCAAGAAGATGTTCCATTGAAAGCTTTAGGGAACTTAAAATGTGTATGGATTCCACATCGTGAGAGTTCTGTTGATAAATGTGTTGTAGGGAATCTTGATCAGGCTTTTCATCCTCTTAAGCAAGTTTACTCTATAGATGAGGAGCCTGTTTTTGGTTATGGTTTAAGGATAGAATTATCAAGAGGTTGTCTCTATATGTGTCCATTCTGCCTAGAATCGCATGTGGCTTACCCCTATAGGTTTAGATCTTATGAAACTGTTTGTAGAGTTATTGAGAAAGGTCTTGACTACATTCCTTTAGCTAAGAGAACGATATTCTATAGCTTATCATTCTTTAGCATACCTTATGCAGATAAATTGTTAGATAAATTGCTTAAGGATGGTATTCAAGCTAGTATACCATCACTAAGATTAGAGCATTTAACAAAATCGAGACTTGAGATGATCTTTTCATTAGGACAAAAAACATTGACTATGGCTCCCGAAACTTTTGTAACTTCGTATTCATGTAAAATTGGGAAATGTGGTTGTATAGATGATCTCGTAGATATTGTAACCAACGCTTATAGTATTGGATACAACCACGTAAAGCTATACTTAATAACGGGTTTTCCTAGGCTTAGCATAGATGAAGAGATTTATGCTTTAAAACTTTTCTTAGAGAGACTTAAGAATACCGTGAAAAAGCGCAAATTTATCGAGATATCATTGAACATACTTATACCAAAGCCTTGGACTCCTTTTCAATACCTACCACCTGATTATGTATTAAAGAGCTCTGATAGGATTAAAATGTATAAAAACCTTATTAAGGACTATAAATTCGTATCTATAGACATTATGGATCCTAAATGGGGGTTTGCCCAAGCAGTTATAGCTCTAGGGAATACTGAGCTATCTAGCATCATTATCCAGTGTGTAAAAGAAAATTGCACATTATCAAGATTTCTAAACATCGTTTCTTCAAATATCGATAAACTTCGGTACGTAATAGAGGGGTGGGGTAGAGAACCTCCGTGGATAAGAATTATAAACATGAAATTCAATCCTTTATACCTAGAGTACAGATTCGATTTCTTGATGAAACATTAACTATAGTTTAACTATTAAAGGTTCTTTTACTTTAGTTCCAATGCTATCTAATTCCATAATCTTAATCATTTTCTGGATCGAGTCTTTGTATGCGTTGAAAACCTCTATACCTACGTCAAAATCGCCGAAACTCATCGTCTTGATAGTTATATCAACTCCTTCAATACATGGAAACGCTAAACTTCTATACATATGTGGATACATAATTACTACAGAGTTCTTAGTTTTAGTGAATCTCTTAACTGCAAAACACATAAGAAGCGGGTCGTGCGTTGCTAGAATTATTACATCAAACCGCTTCTCCGAACTATAGACCGACACATGTTCTGTTCCTACAGTACTCAGAAATTGTATAGTATGTTTAGGTACTACTCCTACTCTACATGAATACTTTTTAGCATAGTAAGCGAATGTCAGAATCGATATATCTTCCCCTATAAGTACTACATCTACACCTTTAATGTAATCTATTAAGTCTTTAATAATCGATAGCGTTGCTAACACCAAGACATCCCTATCACTATATTCATCAAGTTTAATAATCTTAACGATATCTCTTCTCACACTAAGCATATCTTGAGCACCTCCTATCTTATCTATGTAGTTTGAAGAATTCACAGTAAACACTATAACTCTTGAACCTGAAACTATGTCATCTACATCAACTCCTGTATCTACTACTCTACCTACAGCTATAGATCCTAACACTTTTCTCTCTCCACCTACTAATACACAATTGTTTAAAGCTATATCTGCTACCGATAGATACGCATAAGATGTTCTTACTAATACCTCTCCATTCTCTACTAACACTGAGGAATATTTCTCTAAATGTATATCGCCACAGTATGGAACCATAATTCTCCTATACATAGTTTAAAAATCCTTGCTATTCAATTGATTTAATGTTGCAAGGTTTCTCTAAGACGTTTTTAATCATTAGATAGGAATCTTCTCCATCAAGATAGTAATTCTTAATTCTCTCTGCTTTAATAAATCCTAGTTTTTCGTAAAGTTTGATCGCTTTATAATTACTGATCCTAACCTCGAGCTGAATCTCTTCAACACCGTATATAGATCTAAGTGCTGAAATAGCTGCTGTAAGAAGAGCTGTAGCTATTCCTCTACCTCTATACTCTTCCTTAACTGCTACACTCACTATATGACCTATTTTAGCTTCTTCTCCTCTACAACGACTAAACCCTTCTTCAACTCTTGTTAACACATATCCAACTACATGTCCATCAACTTCTGCAACGTAGAAAACATCTCCCCATTTCTCGAGATGTTCTAGCCAAAAAGAGTATGGATAATGTTCTGGAAGACATTCAATATTTATAGCTATTACCGAATCTATATCATCCTTTGTCGCCAACCTTATCTTTACATATTCACTACTAATACTCATAATCTTCAACCTTACACCAAAAATAACTTTCATACATAGTATACAAAATAGGTGAGCTACGGATATATAAATATCATGGTCCCTCCTTGAGTACACGTATATCCAATACAATCCTTTTACTTACATCAACACTAATTAATGATATGTTAATACTGTTAGGTATAGATATGTAGAGAATATCGTCGCCTAATCTATCTATGCAGAAATTTTGTAGATACTCAGAACACGCTATAATGATCCTTAACCCCTTACCTACACTCAACATCATCTTTGAAACTTCAATAGGTAGACCTACAGTTAATCCCCTACCTCTGAAATTAATTTTAGAACATTTAGATATTGCCATAGGGTACGCTGACAACACTAAACTCATTTCGCACTGATTATCGATAGATTGGGTAAGTATCTTGTTAACTGATTGCATAGGGTTTTTAGAATCAATACCTGTTATACAGATACCATCTACTGTGACCCATCTACCACTTACAAAAATGTTTCTCTTTTTGAACTCCTTTATTATATGATCATCGTCATATACATTTGGAACCCCGTAAACTCTATCAACTAAATCAACATATTCTAAGCATTCCCCTAACCCCCCGCATATTAAATGTAGTACATTTCTGAATTCCTCTGCAATTTTTAGAGCATCTTCGCATACCGATACATTTAATGAATTAATTACCACTATATCTACGGTTTTGCTCATAGTCTACACTTTCAGTTTCTAGAACTTAACTAGACGATCTTACAGAGTACAGAATCTTGTAATTACTGCTTACACATTGCTCTACAGCTCTTCTCCAAGTATCTCCTATAGCTATAAGTGCATAGAATCCTTCAGGTCTAGCTCCACATTTCTTCACTAATTCACATAGAGCTGAGGTAGTTCTACCACTTCTCACAAGATCATCAACGATAAGTACTCTGTCATCAGGTTCTAGGACACCTTCAGGTAGATATAGTGTTACTATCTCTGGAGGCATAGATGTTACATAGCTTAACTCTATGAATTTTGAGAAACCTACCTCTTTCTTCTTCTTAACAACAGCCATTTTTAAACCTAGCCTCTTAGCTATCATAGTTGCTAAAGGTATACCGTCTACCTCAACTGTAACTAATGCTGTAAATCTTCTATCTTTACCCCATATCATAGCATCTATCGACGCAAATGTAAGTATGTCCACGTTGTAGACTATAGGATATAGACTGACGATATCGCTGTCCATTATCTTTAAAACTCTGGATAGTAAAAGCTCTATAATATCGATACTCAAAAGCCTAGATAACATAGTTTTTGCACGATCTTGACTAGGCTTTATATCTCCATGAATATATCTCCAAAGAGTCGGTGTTGAAATTCCTAGAAGTGTCTCAAGTTCTTTAAACTTCATAAACTTCTTAAGGCTCACCAATAGTTCTACAACAAGATCTGCATAATCTACACCTTCATCAACGTAACTTTTCATAATCATTTTATACACCTTTGTAAACTCAGCTATATTCTATAATCTAGGTTTAAGACAATATATAGTTTATCCTACTTTAGTTTAGTTAAGTATACAATGCTTTATCTCAGCGTTAGATAGCATTCGATTCACAATAAATCTCCATGATATGTAGCTGCAGCTATAGCTATGTCCACAAACTTACGTTTAGTAATAATCCTCGCAATTTCGTTTATTGCTTTCTCCAAAATTTCATCATCATCATTACACTCTATAGAAATTTTGTCCTCTATCGTTATACTGCTAAAACCTTCAATACCAAGCGTGAACAATACCTGAACATCTGCTAATCTCTCAACATATTTACGTATTTTCACAGCTAACAGTGTGCATTTAGCTATTTCCTCAGGTTTTGAACCTGCTATTATCAATTTAACTATATTACTCATCATTACCACTACTAAGAATCTTAACAATAGGTGTTATCATTTAAACTAGCGAAGTCCTTTGATAACAATGTTCAGAAAGATATTTAAGTGTTTTAGAATTCACAGTAACAAAATTTATAAAGCTTTATGTTGATATATATAAGTAGGACTGGGTGAGATAATGAAAGAAGAGTTTAAGAAACTTTATGAAGATGAAGAAGTAGAAGTATTTAAAGCTCCAACAGAGGAAGAGCTTGAGAAACTTGTTAAAGAAACTATAGTAAAGGCAGGAAGACCTTTAACGTGGAGAGAACTTAGAGAGAATTTCAGTGGTATTGCGGGAGAGGATAGGTTACGAAAAATATTGATTAGATTAATTGAGAGAGATGAAATTATAGAGTTACCTGACGGAGCTTTTGGATTACCTGGTATGGAATTGAACTACATCCCGAGAAAAACTGCTAAGAGAGTAAGACCTTTAGTACCATCGAAATTTAAAGCGAGATGGGGGACATTAGCTGCTAAGCTAAGAAAAACAGGTTTGCCACTTGGAGAAGCGATTAAGCTCCTAGAGAAGAGTGGTGTAAAGTTGTATTCATCTAAGGAAGAGTTTAGCACATACGAAGAGGAATTAGATAGCGAATCTTATGATGAAGCAGAACCTTGATTATTCTAGGAAATAAATTGTATTGTTCATAGACCTAACATTCTAATGATTATAATCAAGTAGAACTATCTACAGACCTTTATCTACTCAGCTTAACTAAATTAACAGCGCTAGCTTGTAGACTCTTATTCACCAGGTGTTCATAGGTATGAGTTCGCAGGATATATGTGAAAAAGCCGAAGTAGCTATCTTAGGTAAAGTAGCTGTTATTAGAACAAAAAATGGTGGGAAAGCATTGATAGGCATACATAATCTGTGCTCTATCGCTAAAAGACTTAAGCTCTGTTTCGAGAACTATAAATGCTGAACCTCCGTTACAAACCGTACATAGTTATAAGCTTTCTCATCTTAACGTATTCTCGGTACTCAATATACTTCTTATACTTTAGAAACCACTCTACCTTAGGAGCTTTATCGACAACCTCAGTGATTCTATCTGTAACAATAATGCTGAAAGCATCACTACCAGCTCCACTACCGAAGGATACAGCCAGAATTCTCTGACCTGGTTTAGCTTGTTCAAGTATCTTAGCTAAACCTATTAACATTGATGCATTGTACGTATTGCCAATCCATGGTGTTACTAAACCCGGTAAAACTTTCTCTTTAGGTATACCTAGCATCGAAGCTACTCTTAGAGGAAACCTCCCATTGGGTTGATGAAATACTGCGTAATCAAAATCTGAAGGCTTAAGACCTATCTTATCCATAAGCATCTTAGTTGCGGATACTATATGGCTGAAGTATGCAGGTTCTCCGGTGAAACCTTCACCATGCCTTGGATAAGGAGCGCCATCCCTACGCCAGAAATCCGGTGTATCTGTTGAGTACGTTACCATCCCCTCAAACACTGCAACAGAATCTTTATCAGACCCTATTATATAAGCAGCAGCTCCACTACTAACAGTTAACTCTAGTACATCTCCAGGACTTGCCTGAGCAGTATCCGCCCCAATAGCTAGGACATACCTAGCTTGGCCGCTTTCAACAAGCGAAACCCCTATCCTTATAGCCTCTGTCGCTGCTCTACAAGCAAATTCGAGATCCGCCACCATATGCAAAGGTTTGACGTTCAATGCTTCAGCTATAATCGTAGCCCCAGGTTTAACAGCATAAGGCTTGCTCTCCGTACCTAGATAAACAGCGTCTATTTGGCTCGGATCTATACCTGCTCTCTTAATTGCATAGATCGAGGCTTTGTACCCCATTGTAACACTATCTTCATCTATATTCGCTATAGCCTTCTCTTCAATCCATATACTATCGATATATGGCTTATCGTAGCCCCACATATTAGCTATATCTACAGCTTTGATCCTGTATATAGGTATGTATACGCCCCACCCCACTATACCGCTACGCATTTTAACACCGAGAAAGACTAGTACACGGGCTAGATATAATAACGTTACGATCGTATGCTGAACAATGTTTAGCTTCTTAGGTACAGTAGGTACGAGTACATGGACACCTTTCATACCTTAAAATAACATAATTTAGCTTAAAGATCTAGAGGAAACTGTTCCTAATCACTTTATATAATACCCTCTCCCTCCATAATCTCTCGCACTTTTCTTGTTAAGAACGTTAAATACGACGATAACCTCTCAATCAAATTCTTATCTATAGACTCCATAGAGTATCTTCTACCGCCGTATAAAATAGAGAAGCTCTTCGATAGATGAGCTATAGATTGCGATGATCTCTGAACTCCGTATCCGTACTCCAACCATCCATCTCCACATTTAATCCTAATAATTATAACATCTTTTTCAATATCAAGGATATTTTTAGAGAACACATCTATATTTAGCACGACCTCCATAACTATACCGTAGAGATTTTCTTCGCAATCTCCTGGCTGTTTATCACATTTTAACAGCATCACAAAGATCGTAGTATAGGGATACCGAAGAACGTTGTAATCTACGTAAACCTCAAAACAATCAATACACGACATTGCTCTCTCTATAATTCTTGAAACACTCTCTATACACTGTGATGCAATATCTTTACTCATACATTATAACCATATAGAGCTGATTCGCGAAACAGTATATTCACCTAGAGGTGTTGAGTATTTATACCTTACACTCCATACTTAGTCAAGTTATTATATTTTCACGCTAATGTAGCGACTAGCATATATTTAAAGCATTTTCAACTCCTTCTATTACTCTAGAAACTACGACCCATGTATCTAAAGGTTTTTGAAATATGGATATGCGTTCCTGTGTAAGAGATAAAGTCTCTTCTTCGAAATCGCCTCGCTGGAAAGCTCCTATTATTATGCATACTTTCTGATCTCTTTTCATAAGCTTAGCTAGTTCTATACCTAGCGTTTTTATAGACATTCTATACCCTTTCTCATGCATTAAAATTATCTTAGCAAACTTCATCTCTTTTACAAACTCTTTAAGCGTCTTCTGTTCTATCCATAACAAAGGTTTATCACTATTAGGTGGAACTTTACCCATTATGAGAAGTTGTTCAAAAAGTCCTAGGAATCTATTATAATTACGAGGTATACGTGTAACTGGATCTATGTGTACTAAGATATTGTTTATGGTATGTATATAGACTCTTAAGAGCCCTACTATGTTTAGAGGACTTGAAAGAGCATTTAGTAAGGATAAGTGAACTATATCAGGTCTACCTCTTTTATACCATTTCTCTAGATTTTTCATAGCCTTGAAATGTATCGATATATCTAGCAGGATTTCCGAAGGCTTCTTACCTCTTCTCCTAGCATTTGTTACAATCAATGGATGGGATTGGATATCTTTAGGTACTAATTCAAGACCTGCTTCAGCTAATACTATTGTTAACTGCTCCATTGGCTCTGCACACTGCATATCTGTTTAAGAAAACATTCACGACATCTTCTAGGTCTACACATAAGCTTTGTATGAACATATGCGATAGTCTGAATCCATGCTGAGTATTCGCTAAACACATTCCTAATTTTATAGTAAGTACAGCTGATATTAATAGGGCAAGAATCACATACGTATTTTAAACACATATCTTTTCTAGGTAGAGATGCGACAAGATTTGATGTTATTTCGAATTTGGATAGGAAAGATAGTAGATTCCTGTCAATAGGGGCATAGATAGTGGACTTCTTAACGAATACTAGATAAGCATGTGAAATCTTAGGACCTACACCTTTGATCCTTAATAGGTATTTCTTAGAATTCTCATCACTGCTTCTCAATATCTTATCTCTGTAATCTATATATTCCTTCAATGCTATGACTAAGTTTAGAACTTGATAGCTCCCCCCAATCTCTTTAGTTAACCTAATTCTATCTAAATTAATTATAGGCTCTACACTTCCGTAATTTGCTAAAGCTTTTTGTACCCATTTAACGACATTAGTATGGAAATCTGTGTTCTGAGATAGGTATATGGATGCAAATATCTCTATATCGTCTCTCGACGATGTAGCTATCCCGAACCAGCTATATTCTGATTTAAGCACTTCTACAAAATCCATGTATTTTCTAGCTAGGTAATGATTCTTTGTATGCTTAGACCATATACCTATAATTTCCTCTGCATATTCTAGACATTCGCTATCATTGTGCTCCACAATAAGCTCTTTAACTTTCTTATGTATAGTTAAACCTGAGCATACTCCCCACAACTTAGTTATTCTATTACTCTGTATCTCGAACAAAGGATATGCAAAAGATGGATACATAAGTATTTCCAGATCAAGTCTTGGATCCACAGGTATAATCCTGCTTCTCATACAGTACTCATTTTTAAAGAAGTGTTTGAGATCTTAAAACATTAATCTACATAAATTTACAGTGTTTCGAGGTATTTGAGCATTGATACGAGGTTTCGAGGAGGATTTAGAGCTAACGCTATAGCTCCCATCAGCACTATATCTTCTCCAAGGGGGGTCAACTCTATTACAGGTACCTGCGTTACAACACCTTTTGATACGCTAATCCCCTTTATTATGGGGTCTAAAGCTAATTCACGTTTATTTCTTAAAGCTATAGCACCTCCCACTGTTATTACCTCAGGATCGTAGACATTGATAACGTTCTCAAAACCTGCGATATTGTATTTGTTTATTTCGTTCACTATTTTCAAAGCTAATCTATCTCCTTTCTCCGCTTCTTTGTACACCGCTTCAGCTGTTAGTATTTTCTCTTCATAGAGCTTGTATATAGAGGACCTCTTCTCATCCTCAGATAAGTGCCATTCCTCCAACAATTTATTCACAAACTTTGGTATATTTGCACCACTCGCATAAGCTTCCCAATGACCTTTACCACCACAGCCGCAAATCATTTTACCATTTACATCAACAACCATGTGCCCTATTTCATGAGCATTTCCCATCTTACCTAGGAGAAGAAGATCATTTACAATAACTCCTCCACCTATACCTGTACTCAGCGTTATATAAACAATGTTAGACTTACCTTTACCTAACCCGAAGAGTTTTTCACCCCATACTGCAGCTACACAATCATTTGCAATTATCACGGGTTTCCTCATTTCATCTACAAGCGGTCTACCTAATTCGAATGTGCGGATCGGTATGTTAGGTGCACCTATCACAGAACCTTTTGCTAGATCTAGTGGACCTGCTGTTCCTATGCCAACAACTTTGATATTCTCTAAATACTCTTTGAACTCTTTTTTGATAGTATCCGCAATAACCATCGCTATTGTATACTTATCACCTTCTCGAGGGGTAGGGAATACAACTTTCCTCAGCATGGATCCGCTTGCTGTGGTCAATGCTATTCTTATCCATGTACCCCCTACGTCTACACCTACAAAGTACTCCATAGATTTCGCCCCACATATATTGTATTCAATATCAGCTCTCTTACCGATCATCATTACTCAGATAGGAGGTGCAAACATCATCTAGATTTATACTTATTGTTCAAGAAGTCTAAATACTTTGCTGAGAACTAAATACCCATTAGGTATAATACCTAGGCTTCCCTTTGCACAACATTCAGGTTCTGTAAACCTTGCTATTCCATCGAAATACTTTAACCGTTTATATGATATCATTATAGGCACAGGGTCACTTGAATGCGCTTTTAATTCTGGCGGTGTACAATGATCAGATGTAACAACAATAGCTGTTTGCTCTAAATCTATGTATTTTAGGAGTTGTTGAACAAATAACTCATCCAACGTCTCTATAGATCTAACCTTCCTTGCCTTATCACCGTCGTGACCAGGTTCATCCGGACCTTTCAGATGTACATAAACCACATCGTTCCTATCCATGAGTTTTAGAACTGCTTCAACTCTTTCTCTATATAAAACTTCTTTATCGCCATATAGAGATACCCTAACTACATCCATTCCTAGAAGAACACCTATACCAATTTCGACAGGCATCTCCGCAACTATACCAAACGATTTACCGTATAATTGCTTTATGGGTGTTATTCTAGGTATTCTATCCTCTGCATCTCTAAGTAGTAGAGCGTTAGCTTTAAGCAACCCCCTCTTCACTCTCTGAAGGTTTATCTCATGATTATCCAAGATCTCTACAACCTTAGATGTAAATGTATTCACAAGTTCACATGTTACTTTCGCTTCTTCAGAATCATCCAACGGTTTACACAAGGTTATGTAAGGATCGTATTTTTCTAACGCAATAGAAATCTTACCTGCACGACCATAAGCAGGATCAGTATTTGAAACATTAGCACTTAGTTTTTTCTCCTTACTACCTATTACAACAACAGCTCTATGACCAATAGTAGCTACAACCTTCGCATAACCACCATGTATACCTAAGTCGATACCATCAATAGCTTTAGCTAGTTCCCTCGCCTCTTCAGACGTAAGTCCTCTACCTACTCTTCTATCGATTATCTTCAAAGACCTCGGATCCACCGTAGCGAAGTTAGCTCTAAAAGCTACTTCATAACCCTCCCTAATAGATATCCCTACACCTAACGCTTCCAAAATACCTCTGCCTATACTTATCTCCTTAGGATTATACCCTAATATCGAGAACACTGCTGCATCACTTTCGGGCGGCGTTTTGTCATCTATAGGATAAAAACACCCAGCAATAGCATTTCTCGCCATAGTATCTAATCCACGGGTTTTTGCTAATTCTAACGATGTAGGTCTGAACCTAGCCCCATCAGCTATACCATCCAAAACCATAATCACGATCTTCATCTCTATTTACCCCTTGTTTCCACGAACTAAACCTGAGAACCGATGATCGGGTTTAAATTCATTTCTGTTCGATAACGATCTTAATCTTTAGCTCAATAATTGAATATCGAACCTACATCTCTTTCCTCAGCTCAAATACAGTACTCCACCATATTCTGTGAAAAGATATATATCTGTTAAACTAAGTTTTAAATTAGGTATAACTGTAACACTCACATATTTAGTAGAGTGTGTTTTTATGACTCAATTGGTTAATATCCGTAAGATAATTCGCGTAGGAGAGAGAAGTGCTGGTATAACTATTCCTAAAGAATGGTTATCATATCTAAATGTAGATATTGGCTCATCTGTAGAGGTTACACTAGGTCCAGGCTACATTCTCATAAGACCTTTAATTTCAAGTATTTCACAGCCTAGGACTATTAATGCCATAACATTAAAACATGATGATCTCGAACAACTTGAACGATTAATAATCGGTAGCTATATTGAGGGTTACGATGTTATAACTCTCGATGTTTCACGCAATATTGCAAGAAACGTCTTTTACAAAATCTCTACTAGGCTTCCTGGAATTATCTCTATGAATGGCGATGTATTTAAAATAAAGATCTCTGTAGACGAGCTTAACACAGACTTAAATGATATTCTCAACTCTATGAAGTCTACAGTATCCTCTATGTTTGACATACTGCTTGAGTACTTCGATACAGGTAACATTGAGAAACTAAAGGAGCTCCTGAAGCTTGACGATGATTTAGATCGATTCCATTTTCTAGGTATGAGAACTATAAGAAGAACCTCCTATAAAGATCCTATAGCTGCTTTAGAAAACACCATTGTTATTAAGAGCTTAGAACATATAGGCGATACTCTAGATAGAGTTTCGAATACTTTTCTTAAAATGATGCTCAATGTAATTGAGAAATCAGAATGTAGAGAAAGTCTTAAAGAGATCTTCACGAAAGTTTCTTCGTACGTTTCAAAAGCGATCAATTCGTTTATTAGTCACAATATTAATCAGGCATTAAAAGTTTTACTACAACGTGAAGAACTATCTCGAGAAATTTTAGATAGAGCTTCAAAATGTATTAATGTAACAGGTATTCTAGCTGTATCACATGAAGCAATGGTATCAGTTTACGAAGCAGCTGAAATAGCTGAAATAGCTGTTCTTAGATATTTAAGAGAATTGGGTTTAGAACATAAACAATCTAAGGAGTAGATATTCATTGTATTTAAGCATCTTACAATGTGCTGTAACGGACTAAGCCTAGTATATATTCTATGTTTTTTCTGATGTAGTCGACTATATCGTTTACTATCACTATGAAATCTCTACTTATTCCTCCCCGATCAACAACTTTGATTAGTTCTTCCATATCTATCAATTCAATCTTATTATTTATATACACAAGATCTGCGTAGAGATCTAGATACGTTATTGTTCTACTGTCTACACAAATCTCCGGGGGTGTATTAATGTTTATGTATATACCCTTCTCTTCCCCGCTTGCGCTTAGATATCTATGAATGATAAACCAGTTATCTATAGGTATTAAAGTAAACGCTATATCGCCCTGCTTCTTCGGTACACCTAAACCGTTATACACTCCTTCACCCTTTATCTGTCTCCACCCTACCAATACCTTACCCAAGCGATCATCTGCTAGTATATCGACTATCTCGATAGGTCCTATAACTATCTTCTCTCCGGTAGGTTTTCTATGTATTATATTGAAATGTTTACCTAAAGAGCTATCAGCTATTGCAAATCTGAGTGCTTTATAGAATTCCTCTCTATTTATATACTTCGACATTAGATCAGCTAAATCTGCGTAATCAGAGAGTTTTCCACATGTTCTTAAATAGTGATGCCCGAGAATGGTTGGTGTAACGGTGTTTCTAACGTTATCTAGGAACTCTTTCGATGGTCTTGTTAAGGTTATGAAAGCTATGGCTTCTCCTTCAATAACAATATCTTCTAAAACGTTTATACTATTCTTGATCTTCTCAAGATCTTTCAATGCTTCATCGAGATCTTTAGCTATTTTTTCAAGTGTAGCTCCTCTAGCTGAACTACGCCATCTTATGCTATAACCTTGCCTTACGAGATTTGATGATAATGTGAGTAGTAAAGCTTTCCTTTCTTGATCTCTTATATGTTCGCTGAATATAACCTTACCTTTCCCATCATCAAGAAGAACCAGAGTGTCCTTGACTATAGCTATACCTGGGTAAGCAAGTGCTACTTTGTTTGTTTGCGAAGCAGGTTTAACTATGTGAACAGCTATTTTCTCCCCTTCAATACATTTGGGATGACCGTGGACCACTGTAACGACATCTCTATACTCAGCAATACATCGTCCATTATCTAAACCTCTAATTTTTGCTACAAAACTTGTATAAGGTCCGTATCTATTGTATTCATAGTTTATATAAGGTACTTTTCCTATCATTATATTGAGTATTTCTTCGACAGCTTCTCTCATACCTACTATAACTATTATATTAGGATCATCTTCACTTATCTTTACTGTTGCTTGGGGAACTTCTTCTCTTTTAGGTGGCATTGAAAGTCTCTGAGCTAGCTGCTCAGATAGATCTGATAACTTGTGCCCTGAATCAAGTATTAGCTTCGCTAATGCTGTTGCGTAAGGTCCTCTAACTCTGTATGTAAACACCATTGTATCACTTTATCAGTTCATACTCTTTAATCTTTAACTGTTTCTAAGATGGATATAGCAGACCATAAAAGAGTTCTAGCGTGAAGAGGCATATTAGGATCCTGACTAACCTCATCTAAAATACCTATAGCATTAGCTGCTCGAACTCCTGGTGACAACTTTTTCTCGTTTAAAGCTCTTATGGCAAACATTGCTGCTCTCCTTATATTACGAGGGATGGAGGGGTCATTCATTATCCTAGTTAAGACCATCAAGGCTTGTCTAATTTTAGCTTCGTTATCGTAGACCATGTGTTTAACGAATTTCCTTCCCTGAGGCACATCTTTAGCCTCGTCTTTAGGTTGTTCGGTACTCGTAGACGTTGAAGACACAGTTATCACCCAATACATTACTCGTATGTTAACACAAATATTATTCTTTACAACTTATACCTTCATAAAATCAGTATTGAGACCTAGAAAACATATAAATTTAATGTTTCTAATCTCTTTACCAGAGTAGGTGTTATTCGATGCCGACAATAAGATGGCATGGTCATGCATGTTTCGAGATAGTGACAGCTAAAGGTAAGGTAATAGTTATAGATCCTCATGACGGTAAAAGTCTTGGACTAAAACCGCCTAGTGCGAAAGCAGATATTGTACTAATAACCCATGAGCATTTTGATCATAACGCTTTTGCTATAGTAGCAAAACCTGGTGCTAAAGTGCTTTCTATGAATCTTGGAGAGGTGTCTGTAAACGATGTGGTGATTCTGGGTGTAGAGACATACCATGATAAGGATAGGGGAAGAAGAAGAGGTAAAAACGTTGTTTACAAAGTAGTAGTTGATGGAATTTCGATTGTTCACCTAGGAGATTTAGGACATGTACCCGAGCTTGGTATTGGAGCAAAACTTAAACCTGTAGATATGCTCATGGTACCTGTAGGAGGTGTTTTTACGATAGATGCTCGTGACGCTTGGAAAGCGATAGAGGTTTTAGAACCTTTAACAGTCATACCTATGCACTTCTGGATACAAGGTCTAGAATTACCTTTGAAACCTGTTGACGAATTCTTAAAGCTAGCACCATCTGATTGGAATAAAGTTTACCTGAACTCAAATACTCTTATAATCGATAAACCAGACTTAAAACCCAAGACTATCTACATATTTAGCTATACATAGACATAGAGTAGAACTGCACAAACACAATTTAATTAATTTTTAACTTTCTTATATCAACAAAAATTAATAAACTTTCTCTAATGATCTAGAACTCGGATCAACGGTGTCGAATTTGACATGGAGTACTACTTATTACAGCGGAATTAGAGTGCCATGGGTACCCACAAGGGAAGAACTCCTCGACATAGTAATGAGGTTAGCTAATATAAATAGTGACGATGTGTTTTACGATCTAGGTTGTGGTGATGGGAGAGTCGTTATAAAAGCTGTTAAAGAAGGTGCAAAGAAAGGTGTATGTGTAGAACTTAATTCTACACTTATAGAGAAAGCGAAGGAGGGTGCTAAAGCTGCAAATGTATTAGATAAAATCGTCTTTATCAACGATGATTTCTTTAACGTAGAGCTGAAGGATGCAACTGTCGTCTATATGTATTTATTAACATCTGTTAATAAAGCTTTGAAACCTAAGCTAGAAGCAGAATTGGCTAACGGCACAAGAGTTATAACATTGGATTTCGAGATACCTGGATGGAAACCTATTCAAATAGTTGAAGTATCTCTCCCTATGAGAACAGCTAGGCTATACCTATATATTAAGGGTATCAGCGACAAATAATTTGAAAGATAAATTAATCAATATTTGCAGCCTTTTTCGCTTCATCAATAATTTTCGAAATTTCTGGAGAAGTTACAGAGACTATATCATAGTGTTGTGCTAACTCTTGTATTAGACCCTTAGATATATCGTTAAGTTTATCGATTAGAATGATAAGTGTAGGTGGAATACTTTTCGAGTAACGATAAATTTCTTTAACAACTTCTCTCACAGCTAAGGCTATGGTAACACTGTCCCCGATGGTGATTAGTGTTTCAAGTCTTAACAACACTTTTTCAAGGAATATCGATATACTGTCTAGACGTCTGTACATTTTTTTGAGTATCTCTATCTCTTCGTTCACGCTATCCACTTTCTCAGGCATAATCTTCACTATTTTTTCTCTGTATTCTGTATACCGTGCTATGCTTCTATCTACTATAGACTTGTAGTACACTATCTTGTTATATAATTCTCTCATCAACGCTAAACACATTAAAACATGCGATCTTATTGAGGTACTCACATCTAACCACACAATTTTGCTACTATCGTCACCTAGTTATTAACTACAACACATATAGATCTATGCTAACTATACTTGTATCAGCATTTTTCTTCGCATGCACTTTCTATTAACGAAAGCTCTTTAGATTCAAACTGAGGTAACAAGCTTTTCTCAATACTGGATACCTTCTGCTTAGCTATCCATATAAACACCTTGAGTAGAAGTCTTAGAGGTGCATAAACTTTCTTACGTAGATAGAAGTTGTTCATAATATCTTCAGCCCATTTAACTGTATGCCGAAATGCTATCTTCATAGCTTCAGCATGCTCGCGAGTAAATTTAAGACCCATTATACCACCTTCGGAGCCCTTCAGGACTCCCATGGGGACGAATATCATTGGCACGATTATACTTCTATACTGCTTCAACCTCTCTAGAAGCTCTATTGTTTTAACAACGTCATCAGGTTCTTCACCTGGGAATCCAAGTATGAATGTTGCGGCAGGTATTATCCTATGGTCATGCATTATAGAGAATGCTTCCTCAACTACGTCTGGCCATTCCTCAGATTTAAATGGTGCAGCTTTGGCTGGCATTATTATTTTAGCAAGTCTTGGAGAACCTGTTTCTATCCCAACCTCTACCCCTAGGTAATCTTGTTCAAGACTTGAGTATATAATCTCTGTCACTTTTGAGATAAGCTTGTACTTTCTTTGAGAGTAAACAATTGCAGCTAGAGATGCGTGAGCCCATGCAATAGAGTTCAAATTCTTCACACTTTTGATAACGTCATTATGTAGTTTTTGAACGGCTTCTGGATTAGGTTCTATACCTGAGGTTCCGTAGAGTAACACATCTTCGCTATGAAATATCGCGTGGTTTATCCCGCTAGAAGTATTTATCTGTATCTCCTTTATAATCTTCTCTATAGGTATGTGACGAAGAGGTCTTAGAGTAACGCTGCAGAATTTACATCCCCTTGGACAACCGCGGGTTATTTCTACAAGTCCATTAACACTACCCCCTTTTATTAACGGTATCTCGTTTACAGAAGGAACTTCCTTAGCTCCTACAGATATATACTTTGGCACTGGTTCACTGTTAAGAAGCTTCCGAACTATCTCCACCACTATTTTCTCAGCCTCTCCTTCGATAACAACATCCACACCCCATTTATCCACAAGCTCTGGCTCCCACAACCATTGCCAAGCCGCCGGACCTCCTACTACCACTTTAACACCTTTCTTCTTCATAACTTTCACAGCGTTACTCTCCATCAACTTGATGAAACTTCTTCTATTGATAGGCTCTTTTTTTGTTATTAACCACCATTCGGAACTCGGAGGTCCGAACGCGAAGAAATCGTGATGTCCTATCATAAGGATCTTCGCTGTATCTACGTACTTACCCAGGTAGTCTGGGTCTATTATTTGAGCATTGAATCCTGCATCTTGTAGAGCTGCCTCTACCTTTCTTAAACCGTACGGAGCATATAAAGGTCTTCCAAACTTATCTACTCTAGGTTTAGGGCAACATATATACATCCATAGGAATTCTGGTAGAATAACTGGAGGTGCTGTAGCGATGAATCCTAAGAACTCTTTACCATGATGGTTTGTCATCATAGTTCTATCAGATGTTATAACTATCTCAGCCTTACTCATCTCGTTAAACCTCAATTCATATACATGAAATTATTCACGGGTATTTATATACCTAACCTAAATCACTCTATATCGAGTATGCAAGAGTACACTATTATACCGTGGTCGAGATCGTGAACATGAAGAGGAAAAGGATCATAGCGCTTGTGAACGCGTGGAGTAGAATAATCCGAGAAAACATTACATCGCGTGAAGAAGCTACGAAAATTCTACAAATGTGTTATAAAGAGATAGGAGTTGAACCTATAAGAGGATCAAGTTCTTCTCCAGATCTCTATGATAAAGATATGGCTTCTCTCTACATTATAGCTAAGTGGGGGTTGGGATTAGATAAAGAACTAAGTAAAGATGTTTTAGAGAAATTATTTGATGTAGAGATAAAGATAGAGAAAATCTTAGAAATTCTTAAAAGTGTTTCTAATTATGATGAGTTTTGTAGCCGTGATCCAGAGTTATGCAAATCTGTAGACGATAAACTAGTTGCTAGAATATTGAGGTTTCTGTTCACCATGTACTACTTCGAGTTTATGGATAAACAGACATTTGTGCAACTCATGAGGAAGGTATACAATGTCTTTAAGCCTATGGAGGAAACTGTTAGAAGGTTTGCTAAGTTTGTGATAGCTTATGAAGTAGGTAAAAAACTAGCTGATAACGAAATAAAGACTAAAATCGATATAAACATAGCTAAGAACACTATAGCGATAGACTTCGGCATACCTAACATCCTTCCATCGATTAGCTATATAATAGAAGTTTCTAAACATTTCTTTGAAATACCTCAGAATCTTGTTAACAGCTTAAAAAGTAGGGACAAGTAATCATCTAGCAGCGTAAAGAGTTATCGTATGTAGGTATAGGAGGTCGGGATATGATGTATAGCATAACTGTAGAGAAGAGATATGTAGTGAAGAAGGGGGATAAATCGATTATCGTAGAACTTTGTAGAACAAGTGATGGAAAGTTATTCATTGTACCTATACTCACTACAAGACATGTCTACGAGATAGCTGAAGGTGAACAAAAAGAGTGGAATTACGATGTCTCGAAATCTGAAGAAATAGACTACATGTCTTTACCTCAAAATATTAGAGAAGCTTTATCTAGGTTACAGATTCTGTAATCTTTGTCATGTGCTGTAAGTTTTTTATACTGTCAAGGTTCTATAAGATCTAAATCGGATCTAGTTATTAAGAAGGGGCTGAAGAGATCTCTATGGATAATAGTAACGGTATAGTGTATGCTAGAGATTTTGAAGATGAGTATGTTTTGCAGTTCTTAGCTGAACCTATAGCTGCTTGGGTTAAGAATAACTTGGGTAAGTTAACTCCCCCTCAGAGAATGGCTATACCGTATATTAAACAAGGATACAACGTTTTAATATCGAGCCCCACCGGAACTGGTAAAACGTTAGCCGCATTCCTACCTATCATAGACAACCTAGTTAGATACTCATTAGAAGGTAAGCTTGAAGACAAGGTCTACGTCGTCTATATCTCCCCCTTGAGAGCTCTTAACAACGATATGAAGAAGAACTTGATAACACCGTTAACCAGCATGAGTGAGTATGTTAAGAAGTGGTTTAATAAAGATATAGAGATAAGAGTCGCTGTTAGGACTAGCGATACTCTTCCACATGAAAAAGCTAGGATGCTTAAAGAGCCTCCACATATATTGATAACGACACCTGAAAGCTTTGCTTTAACACTTAACGCCCCAAGATTTCGGGAAAAGCTTAGCGATGTTCAATGGGTAGTCGTAGACGAGATCCATGAACTTGCAGGTAATAAGAGAGGTTCGCATTTAGCTCTATCACTTGAAAGACTTGTAGATCTTGTGGGAAAAGATTTTCAGAGGGTTGGGTTAAGCGCAACAATTTCGCCATTAGAAGAAGTTGCGAGATTTCTAGGAGGTTTCGATGATTACGGAAATCCTAGAACTGTGGTCATTGTTGATGCTAGGTTTGCAAAACCTTTCGATATAAAGGTTGTATGCCCTAAAATGGACCTTGTTTACACACCTGCATCAGTATTAACAGAGTCTATATACGATACCTTAGCTAAGCTAGTCCAAACTCATAGAACGACTCTCGTCTTTACAAACACCCGAAGTGCTACCGAGAGAGTAGTCTTTAAATTAAAGAAAATGCTAAGTACTAACGGTATTTTAGATGCTGATGAGATTGAGGCTCATCATAGTAGCTTAAGTAGAGATGTCAGACTCGATGTCGAGGAGAGGCTTAAGAGAGGAGAACTACGTGTTGTCGTATCCTCTACAAGTTTAGAGCTGGGGATAGATATAGGGTACATAGATCTCGTAGTCCTGTTGAGCAGCCCGAAAAGTGTGACAAGACTTCTACAAAGAGTCGGTAGATCGGGACATAATGCGTACGCTATGAGTAAAGGTGTGCTACTGATAGTAGATAGAGATGATCTTGTAGAGTGTTGTGTCTTAGCGAAGCTAGCTAGGGAGAGAAAGATAGATAACGTGAAAATACCGAAGAAACCACTCGATATACTAGCGCAACACATTGTAGGGATGTCTTTAGAGAAACCGCGAACAGTAGAGGAAATCCTTAGAATTGTACGCAGAAGCTATCCCTATAGAGATTTAACTGAGGAAGAGTTCATGACTGTTATCAACTATTTAGCCGGTATTTATCCAGGGCTCGAGGATTACAATGTATATGCTAAGATAAGATATGATAAGGAAACGAGGATTGTTGGTAGGAGGAGAGGTGCTAGAATGATATACCAACTAAATGTAGGAGCTATACCGGATGAAGCTAAGGTTCCTGTTACAGCTGTTTTAGAGGGTAGGAAAAGATACGTTGGCGATCTAGAGGAAGGTTTTGTAGAGATTCTAAGTCCTGGAGACATATTTGTTCTAGGTGGTAGAACGTATAGAGTACTATCTATTAATCCTACACATATAGTTGTTGCACCTGCTGAAGGAGAGAAGCCTACTGTACCTATATGGTTCTCAGAGATGTTACCATTATCATATGATTCAGCTTTAGAGATCGGGAAGTTCCGAAGGTTTTTAGCTGAAATGATAAAGAGTAGACCAAAGGAAAAGGTTGTGGAGTTTCTCATTAAAGAGTACGAACTGGAAATACATGCTGCTGAATATATCTATGAATACATGTACGAACAGCTTCTCTACACAGGTATAGTTCCATCAGATAAAGATATCGTTATAGAGATATGGAGAGATCCCGAATCCGCTACCACTAACATAATATTCCATTCATTGTTTGGACGAAGAACTAATGATGTTTTATCGAGAGTTTATGCCTATACATTAAGTAGGAAATTAGGTGAAAATGTTAGGATTAGTGTAACAGATAATGGATTTATGCTTACGTTGAAAAACGTAGAGATAGGGGATCAGGTTCTTAAGAAAGTTGTAGAAGATGTAATTAAAGAGGTTAATCCAGATAATGTAGAATCCATAGCTAGGAAAGCTATAAGGAGAACAGAGCTGTTTAAGAAAAGGTTTAGACATTGTGCAGAACGTGCATTCATGTTGTTGAGGAGATATAAAGGTGTAGATGTATCGTTAGCTAAGAGACAGGTAAACGCTGAGAAACTTATTGAAATTGTTGAAAAGCACCCTAGATTTCCTGTCATAGAGGAGACATATAGAGAGGTTCTGGAAGATTTCATGGATCTAACCCATGCTAAAGAAGTGCTCGAGAAAATACATAGAGGTGAAATCAAGATCCTATACGTGTTTAGTCGTTATGCACCAAGCCCATTCGCACATCATATCATAGCCTTTGGCTACAGTGACATAGTTCTGATGGAGGATAAGAAGAAGTTGATAGCGAAATTCCAAGACATGGTTAAGAAAGTCCTAGAGCAGAAAATGCTTGTTCAACAAAATAACTCTGTAACTATTGAAATTCATGATAAAGATCGAGAGCAAACCATGGGTATAGCACAGCGATGATCTTTACAACTAGAAATCTACTTACTTATACTTAAAAGCGATCTCAAAGTTAATGTGTATAGTTGTACTAACGCTAGATCCTCCAACGCTTCAGCAATTGTTTCCGCTTCATATATATTCTTACCCATTGTCACCACCCCATGTCTCCTCAGTATAATAGCGTTAACATCAGATTTAACTACTTCAGCAACATACCTAGCTAACTCCATACTTCCAGGTTCTGCTTCAGGTACATATGCTATCCCTTTAATATAGTACTTCGACTCGATTAATATACTTGGATCTAATTTTATATCGAGAAGATCTAGCACCAGCACAGCAGGGTTATGGGTATGAGCTACAGCATATATATCAGATCTTAATTTGTATATAGCTACATGGAATCTCCACTCAGATGAAGGTTTATGATGACCTTCAATTATGTTACCATCTAAATCTATTTTAACTAGGTCATCTACCTTTAGCTCAGCTTTATGAAGACCTGAAGGAGTTATCCATATATAGTTCGTCCCCGGTATCCTAACACTTAGATTACCAGATAAAGCTGAAATTAAGTTGCGTCTATATAGATTCCTCATAACAGTAATTATATCCTGCTTAATTAGATCCTCTAAATGATATATCTTGTCAAATTCGTATATACTCATAGCCTAACCCGATAATGTATTTACACAGTGTAAAAGTTATAGTTGTACAGATGGATTAAAATAACTTACGCATATATAGATATAGGGTACATCAATTGAGGAGTTGTTGGTGCGGGGGGTGGGATTTGAACCCACGCAGGCCTACGCCATCGGGTCCTAAGCCCGACCCCTTTGACCTGGCTCGGGCACCCCCGCCATGTGTTATGCAACTGTGCTCAAGTTTTAGAGTTATTTTAGCTTAGGTTTATATTCTTTAAGTTTCATAACTTTCTATTCAAAGCAATTGAAATTCTATTATATAGACCTCCGGGTCTACGTTAATTCTTTTACTTCCATAGATTTTCGCAAGATTTCTTATCAAATCTTCTTTGGATTGAAATCCATCGGATTTGATTTCTTCTTCGCTTAATTCGCTTAACTTCTTCTTATAGACTTTCTTTATTAATGCTTTACCTATTCTCACATGGCCTACGTATACCTCTACAGTATCGCCTTCGTTAAGATCTGTGGATAACCTGATTGTTGTTGTTTTCTCTCCTGTCAATATCTTACCAGCAAAGTCTAGCTTAAATACGAGTTTCTTCAAGCTTCTCTTCCTCTTCCTCCTCTATGTATACCGGTCTTACTATGAGATACCCGTTCCTTATAACGTGGTATACATCGCGATAGATTAGCTCTCTAATTATCTCAGTAAAAGCTTGTAAGGGGTTTTCAGATCTTATTCTGATATCGAGTTTCTTTGCAACACTTTTAACAGCTTTTATACATGTATCGAAAGCTCTACATACTTCGCATTTACATATCGGACCTTTTATAAGAACAAAACCTGCTTCTTCATCGATAAACCCTCCTTTATCTGGGTGGATCTTCAGCTTTATGAATCCATCACTATCTATATCCACATCGTATATTAGGAATATTTTCGCTGAGATATAGTACCTCCCATTCATATGCATTAGAAAACCACTTCTTGCTAACACATTGAGATGTCTATATATACCTGTTCTGGAGATGTTTAAGTACTTAGCTATATCAGCAGCAGATGTAATACCTTTACTTATTAACGTGAGAATAGCACACCTAACCTCGTTGTTTACACAGTTCATAAACGATCTATAATCTATTAACCGTATCAGATCCACATCTTCTGGATAATCTTGAGGTAGAGATAACAATTTCAACCTCTTTATAGCTTCACTTAAACTCATATATATACCCCCGTTAATGCTAATAGCTTCCTTTACGAATACTCTGAATATTTACTCTACGTGTTCAGTATTTTAGAGTTTTTGATTTTGTGATAAAATATTCTGATTCAATTTAATTCAGTTACATATTCAAACCAATTAAGTTCCTCAGCTTTTCATAATTTTTAGCTACTGCTTCATAGACTTCTTCATAACTAAGGTTTTTTATTTGCGCTATATACTTCATAACATCGTAAACATTTCTAGGATGTAGCATCATATCCCTATATCTATACGGAGCATCGCTTTCAACCAACATCATGTCTAGAGAGGCTTTTGCCACAACTTCTCTATGCTTCTCTTGGATAGATACTGCAGGGTTTATAGATATATAGAATCCCCTGCTTTCTAGATCTTTGAGCAACTCGATAGGGCCTGTATACCAGTGAATTATAGCTGTAGAGATGTCACTTTTAATCATAAGATCCAAAACCTCTTTCCATGCACCAGCCGCGTGTATATTTAGGATAGCTTTAAGCTCTTCCCCCAGTTCTATAAATAGTTTAAATATTTGTAATTGATATGCGAATGTTTCAGATTTAAACTTCTTGTCTAACCCTATTTCTCCTAGGATTTTTATCCTATGCTTCAACTTGTTTACAAGCTCTACAAGTTCGTTGAATTCGTTTATAGAATCTAAGGTTATGCTCCATGGATGTATTCCTACAGCAGGTATGACCCAGTTATATCTCTCTGAAAGTGTTAAAGTTCTTAACGATGAATAGTAGTCATCACTAACAGCTATAACATCTATACCTAACAACGCTATATCCTTTACCTCGTCATCGCTAAATTCATGTAAATGACAATGAGCATCAGCAATTCTATGGTATTCCACCTATCCCCCCGAAGACGAAGTTCTTTATCTCGTTAGGTTTAACATGAATAAACTCGGTATATAGGTCTAGAGGTACATAAACGAATCTATCTAATTTATGTGCAAGGCTTATACCTCCAACAATATTGATCCTATATCCACAGAATTTACAATGAGATCCTTCATCTAGATTATGTTCAATTATATCAAAACCGAATCTCTTTATCACAGGTTTACCACATCTTGGGCAGTAAGTATGTTCGTATTGATGTCCCGGCACATTACCTATATATGTATAGACTAGACCCTCCTCCCTCGCTACAGCTATATGTTTTTCAAGAACTTTCACAGGAGTCGAAGGTAGTTCTAGTAGTTTGTAATCTGGATGAAATCTTAGGAAGTGTACAGGGGTTTCAGGTCCGAGGTTTTCAACAATCCATCTAGCTAATTTACGTGCTTTATCAATATCATCTCCATATTTAGGTATCACTAGATCCGTTATCTCTACAAATACCCCTTTCTTCTTCAACTCAATAATAGCATTAAACACAGGCTCTATATCAGGTACTAAGCAGAGTTTTCTAGCAACATCCTGATCTCCATGACCTTTGAAATCTACTGTCACAGCATCAACAAATTTCGCTACAAGATCTATCGTTTCATCGGTCATATATCCGTTGGTAACCATAGTATTGAAGAGGTTGTACTTCTTCGCCAAGACCCCTACATCGTATGCATACTCTATGAAAACTACAGGTTCGTTGTATGTATACGTAATACCTTGAACTCCATATGCAAGAGCTATATTTACAGCCATTTCTGGTGGTAATCTCCATCCAGCTATAATCTTTCTCTGCGATATATCCCAATTTTGACAGAATATGCAACCCCAGCTACACCCTGTCGTAGACATCGAGAACACAGCTGAACCTGGGTAAAAATGGTACAAAGGTTTCTTCTCTATAGGGTCTATAGCAACAGCTATTGCAAGACCGTGAGATACTAGGTAAAGTTTCCCATTGAAATTCCACCTAATACCGCAAAAACCGTGGAGACCATCCCCTATTTTACACCTCCTTGGACAAGCTGTACACTCAACAACTCTTTTACTTTCATCAATTACTCTATATAGGAGAGCTTCTTTAGGCATGAGTCACACTCTGTAGATATGTACCTTATCTATAACCAGTCCTTGTTTTCAGTACAGAGCTAGAGATACTCAAGCTTACATAGCTCTTATTTTTTGATGAATACGCTACAAATATCGAACATCGGTATATAGTCGTTGTTGTCTATCTTTATAGTTCCATCGGGATTCACCTCAGTACCCGGATAAAGACAAACTAGAGCTTTTCTCCTAAGTCTATTCCTATGCTGGACAACATCCTTAAATATTGCCGGGCATAAATGTACTGATATCTTTAAACCTTCTTTAGAAGCTCTCTCGATGACCTTCAAAGCTGCTTCATAACTTCCTTCAACACCTCTCCCATCCTCTTTCAACCTATATCCGCGAATAAGTATTTGCTCAACATTTGTTTCAGAAACCTCGAATTCGTTAAAATTCACGAACCTAGCTCCTATCATCTCTGCTTTCATAACTATACTCCAGAGATAATTCGTGTCAGGTATAGCAGGAACCTCTATACCTACATCCATACCAGTTTCTTTAGCTGCGAATTCTACTAATTTGTAGATTGTTTCATTAACTATATGAAATCTTATCTCATCGAGCCCCACTTTTTCTAGTTTTTTAATCGCTTCTTTAGTTACACCGAAACCTGATGTATAGAGATGTATATGAAAGTTCCATCCCATCAAATCTTTCAATGTCTTCACAAACTTTACAACCATGTGAAATACTTGGAAAGGTTCTCCACCGGTTATAGATGCGCCTTCAGCTTTCACCATACTTACCTCATCAACAATTTCAGCTATACTCGTAAACCTTTCTTCATTAACATAGAAAGCATTGCTACTCCTACGTTCTCTACTTATGGGACAGTAGTAGCATAGAGTTTGGCATATACCAGTAACAAAGATAACTACTTTAGATCCTTTCATACAGTAGATACAACCTTTGGGGATCCCTCTATACCATACCCCGTAAGGTTCTAGGCTAACTACATCGCTATATGCATAACCCATGCTTTGCCACAGCTCTTCTGAAAAACTGGTTTTCTCTACAGAGTTTTTTAACGAAATGCTCTATTTCTTCGAATACTGGTACAGAGATCTCTATGAATAAACCTGTATGCCCTTCCTCGAGACGTCTAGATAAAGCTTCAACACGGTCTTTCACAATCTCAAGCGGTACCTCTAGAATTCTACTAACGTAACCTTCATTACCTTTAACAGGTATCTCTATATGTCCTCTCCCAGTGGGTATTATGAGTCTCAGTTTCTTATTAACACCTTTAACCCTCTTATTCGCAATTATGTCTTCTTTCGTTACATAACCGCTAAACTTGTAATACTCAATCTCTATAGGTTCTAACTCAGCTAATGGAATAGATACACACTGTTCTTCGAAAGGGTCTAGGTATATGTAGATCTTTGGCGTATGTTTAGGAGTAGGCTGAACAATCTTCACATCGTATACTGTAAATCTATTCTCCTCTAAACATAGTTTAACTAAGCTAGCAGGGTATACATGAAGAAACGCTACATCGACATCGCTATCCCTAGATACATCACCTCTCGCCACACTACCATGAAGGACCGCTACACTAAAACCACAGCTATTCAAAGCTTCTATGATCTTCAGACCTTTCACTCTTTTCTCCTTCAGTATAGCCCAATGTTCTTGTGAATATATAACCTCTACAGCATAGTTATCCATGGATATCTCACTAGAGAGTGACTATAGGAATGAACGATTTACAAACTATCTTAATAGTTTTCGGACTATTTATCGCTATCACAACAGTGCTTAGCTTAAATACACGTACCAACTCCATCGTAATCAAGAATAGGTACAGAGTTCAGTTTATAGTTGGAGGAATCCTAGTTTTTCTCGGTAAAAGTAGGAAACCTGTTAATTCGAAACCCCTTGGCAAAGGGTTTAGCTACGGTCTTTACTCTAGCGTTGTTATCGGGATAACCTTATTCTACGTGATGCTTTTTCCCAGATTAATAGGGTTTATAAGAGAGTTCTTACGCCATATCATGGGTAGCGCTCCCGCTCCTCAACCTGTTGTAGTTCCTCTACCGCTTGTATTCAAATCATCACAGTTCTTACCGTATCCGGTAGCATACATAATAATAGCTTTGGTGATAGCCATCGTATTACATGAATTAGCTCACGCTGTTGTTGCCCTAAAGGAGGGTGTTTCTGTAAAAAGCTGGGGCTTAGGAGTACTTCTCTTAATTCCTGTAGCATTCGTAGAACTAGACGATGTAGAACTCAATACAGCCTCTACGAAATCTAAACTCAACATAGTTTCTGCAGGTATCTTCGCAAATGCTTTAGCATCAGCTATCTTCTTGATAGTCATGATATCCTCAGTATTTTTCGCAAATCATTTCCTTGGTAACCCAATCCAAGCTGTGATGATATCCGATATAGATTGCTCTATCTGTAATACATCCATATGCCCAGCTAAACTAGCCAACATAGAGCCTAACTCCATCATCCTCTCCATAAACAATACCGTGATCACTTCATTGAACCAGTTCATATCGATAATCAGGTCTGCATCTATAGGTTCAAACCTATCCCTATACCTATGCAAATCAGATCTATGCTGGAATAAATCGTTGTATTTGTTCGCACATAGAATAGATAATCCTGCAACACCTTGTATAGGAGCTGTATTCAACAGTGTTACAGCTTTTGTAAAAGATTCCAAAGTTTACGTAGCTCAATGGTTCGAAAACTTAGTGCTGATGCTGGAGTCGATCACGAATATAAACCTTAGCCTATTTGCATTAAATGCTATACCTCTATTCATAACAGATGGAAGCCTCTTTATAAAGTTAATCCTCGAAACCAGAGGTAGTAGATTTAATAAGATATTGAACCTCAAGATTATCGACATAGTCAACTCACTGATAATCGCTATAACTATGGTAATAGCTTCTTACATCATCTTGACCTACGGCTAATCGAGGTCTACAGCATGAATTTCAGTATTAGGCAAGCAAAGGTAGAGGATCTAGACAAGATTTACGAGCTGGAGACTCTATGTTTTAAAGATCCTTACCCCAAGAACCTACTCTACATACTATTCTCTCTATACCCTGAATTATTTTTAGTTACCGAAACTGGTAACAAGATTGTTGGATATGTTTCAGGGTTAGTGAGAAGAGATGGTTATGGACATATAGTATCCATATGCATACACCCAGATTATAGAAGAAAAGGTTTAGGAACAGCGATGATGTATACGATCGAGAAAATACTTAAAGAGAATTTTGGTGTATGTAGATATCGATTAGAAGTAAGAGTTTCAAATGAAGCCGCTATAAAGTTATACCATAAACTGGGATACCGTATCGTTAAAACTATACCGAAGTACTATCTCGATAACGAAGATGCTTACCTAATGATTAAAGATACTTGCTAAAAGTATTTACTCTATTAAACATAGTCATTAGGATTCTCTGTAACTATGGTGCACAATCATCTTGTACTCGATATATTAAGCTAATTAAGTCCCGAAACATACTATCTATTCATGGTGATGAACCGGGTGAGCTATCAGATTGATGAAGAAGGATGGCGTCACTGAACCTAGCTTAACTCTATATATCGATATCGTTAACTATGCGTATTCTCAAGCAGTAAACTCAAAAGCTTGTTGTGAAATTAAACATGGAACAGCAGTAGCTTATTAATTGCAGATAAGGATTGCTGTTAATAAAATAAATAACTTAGAATTCATTAAACGAATAACGATTGTGTGCTTCTTAGCTATATTCTTACTTACTTTTGTAAAGCGTTTAAAATATCGTTAAACGTCATTATGATGACATTGTCAGGTTTCTTAACTATATTGCCTAATCTAACACCTATGATTAGTTTAACGCCTTTAGATGAAGCTACATCTAATAATCTTTGCGTTATAATGCCATCGAATAGTATTGCTTGCACATTTCTATAACTTGTTTTCTCTAGTTTATCAACGAGATCTCTTACAGGAACTCTTTCAATAATGCTCCACTTATCGTCGTATAATAGAGCTTCTAGCGTTCCTAAGATTTTCTTACCCTCTTCTATAACATTGACAGGTATTTCGAAAACCCCTTCAATAGTAGGTTTTTCAGTAACTGGTTTAACAACTTGAGTAACCTGTGCTACACTCGGTTCTACTGCTGGTTGCGTAAATTGTTGTACAGCTTCTGCTGTAGGAGATGTTGTAGAAGGTTGTATAGATGGGGTTGGTGTTTTCACCTCTGCTTCTACTATCTCAGACTTCTTCTCGAGCTGTTCTAGAAACTGCTTCACTGGTATAGCATTCTTCAGCGCTTTCGCTATCTCCTTACTTGTAAGCTCCTCAACTTCCTTACCTGGAGGTGCACGAGCAATGTAATCTATATCAGCAACACGAATAACGTCTCTAGCAATAAGTTCTCCAGCTCTATCACCATCAATAAACAGTATAGCTGTTTTCTTAGCAGCGAGCTTTATTATCGTCTCAGGGACTTTAGTTCCATGAGCTCCTTCTAACGCTATTACATTCCTATAGCCATACCTAAGTAAGTTTAACACATCTGCTCGTCCTTCAACCACTATTATAGTATCACTTTTATCCACATCTGGTCCTGCAGGAAGTTTCTCAGGTCCATATAGAATTAGTTCTGCTGATCTCACGTTTTCGGTTATCTTATTTATGATTTCTTTTAGATCTGGTGCTTTCTCTAGAAAGTATTTTTTAGCTATCTCTGTAGCTCTCTCTATTATCTTCTTAATTCTTTCAGCTCTTACATCAACTATATCTATAACTTGTACCTTAGCTTGGTAAGGTCCTACACGTTCAACATTTTCGATGAGAGAGGCTAGCAAAGCTGTTTCAATTCTATCAAGATTAGATGGTACAAATATTTCGCCAACAGTTTTACCCTCCTGTTGTTTTATCTCTACGCTAATCCTTCCAACCCTACCCTTATCCTGAAGCTCTCTTAAATCGAATTCTTCCCCAAATATTCCCTCTGTATAACCAAATATAGCTCCTATGATATCTGATTTATCGACGGTTCCATCTACTTCAATTCTCGCTCTTATAATGTACTTAACCATTCTCTATACCCTTTACCTGGTTATGCTTTTCTCGATATCTAAGAGGTTTTTCCATAACGTAACATCTTTTTGAATTGTATCTCTTATAGGCTTAATAATCTTTATAAGTTCTTCTGCTACTGCATTCTTCAAGTCTAGTGGGTGCAGTTTACCGTTTACATAGAGCTCCTCTAGCTCTCTATACGTATAAACTTCTATGGTACCTCCATACTTAGCTTCACGCTCTATAACGAATCTCTTAGGTTCTTCAGCAAAGATTATGTACTTAGCTATAAGCATAACAGGGTTATCTAATACATCTCTAGGAGGACAGAGAGCCTGCTTAATCTTCTTCCTTATCTCCTCATCACTATCCGTTATAAGTATCGCATCTTCAGGTTTAGACTTGCTCATCTTCACCTCCATGGCTATATCGTCTATCTCTACATCACTTCTTGTCATAGCCATTTTCATAGAGCTTCTCAACGAGGGGAGCAACGGTGTATGTATCGCTATAGGTTTTCTCCACCCGAATTTCTCAGCAACATCTCTTGCTAACATATGTGCTTTTCTCTGATCTATACCCCCTAGAGCAATATCTACCCCTAACTCAAATATATCTGCTACCTGCATAAACGGGTATATTAGTTTAGCAAAATCTAGTTCAGCTTCATCAGCTCTCCTACCCATGATTGTCAACGCTCTCTTGACTCTACTAAGACTAACTCTTTTAGCTAATCTGAGAACCTTCTCCCAGTACTCACGTTTCTCAACAAGCTCGTCGGAGTATACAACTCTAAATCTCGTTCTATCGACACCTATAGCTTCCAACATCTTTATGAAGTGCTGTGCTGAAGCTCTGATCAATTCTAGATCTCCGCCGAGCTTATCATTTATCCAAGCATGCCATGTGGCTGGAAATAGTATCATCTCTACACCGACATTTACTAGGTCTTTAAACTTAAACATCCACAGGAGATGACCTATATGAGCAATACCACTAGGTTCAAAACCTATATAACCTTTAATCTTTCTATCTGTAGACAGTGCTTCGATAAGCTCGTTCTCCGTAACTATCTCTACAGTATTACGCTTTACTATCTCAAGTTTCTTCTCTAAATCCATAGACCACCCCGCACATGATTAAGTACATCAGGAGTTTAGATAAACTTCTTCTATAATATCTGTAAGTAGCTCTAAATACAGCTCTACTATAGCTACAGGATACTCAAGTCCTATAAACTTTAACACCTCTGGATGTATCTCTCCTATAACCCCAATGACACTATCTCTATACTTAACAAGACCACAACGACCATCTATAAAACCTTTCCTTCTATAAGGTTCTAACGATATATCCTTACTTACTCCGATCTCCATTAGTACTGAATATAGATCTGCATGTATCTCTTCGAATCTTATCTCGCTATCCATAACACCGAAGGCAGCTCTTAAACTATTTCTCCAATTATTGTAGCACCCATTACATCTTTCAACAACTTCCCCTATCTCAAATATTTTAACAGGTAGAGTAGCATATTGCGAATTCTTAAACGTTATGAGGAGCGAGGGTATTAGTGAGTTTCTGACGGCGTCTAGTTCTTTAGATAAAGCGTTTACTATCCGTGGAAACGGTTCATCAGAAACAAGTTTCAAAATCTCTGAGGATATTAAGGATAATGTGTTTACCTCTATATACCCTAACCCAACCAGAACCTCTCTCAATACCTCTACCATAAGTTTTTTACTATCTTTCCCAGGTTTTTTCTCTGGATACGTCTGGATATACTCTATCCCCAGATTCTCGTAACCTATACCTATAGCTATATCCTCAACTACATCAACTTGATGAAGAATATCACCCCTATATGGAGGAACTTTCACCTCGATTTGCTCTAAATTAATTGATTGTACTATGTAACCCATACGCTGTAAAGCTTTAGGAACTTCACTAACCAGCCTATCTTTAGGTACTCCAAGCCATCTCGATGCAAAGTCCATATCTACAACAATAGTCTTAAAGTCTAGATCAGGTGCTAGAAGTACTCTATCTGGATAAACAATTTCCGCGCCAAGAACTTCTCCTCTGTAGAACATTAAAGAATGAACAATAGAATTCAAAACACTGATAACAGCATTGATATCTGTACCTGTTACATCTACAAATATATCTCTTGTAGTAGGATCTAATCTCGTGATATCGCTATTTATTACTGGGGGTAGAGCTATTATCTCATTCCCCGAGAATAACGCTGGATGTCTATCGCCATTAAGAGATATCTCTCCATAAAGCTTTCCTTGCTCAGTAGATACTAGAACTTCTTTTACAGTCATCCTTTTCTTGGCGAAGAGCGGAACCATATACGATATATTTATGTCTACCTCTTTGTATGTAAGGTTACTGCTCGGTAGTTTCGAGAGATCGTGAAGCCCTATAGCTATCCTTCTTCTATTCCTTCCATAAGTAGTATGCAATCTCTCTTGAAATTCTATCAACTCTTTCAATGAATTCTCATCCAGCTCAACACCTTTTACAGCCGCAACAGCAATATAAGGTCTTTTCGTAGGAGGTTCGACGAGAACCTTGAAAGATGGTTTAGGTGTTGTAAGCCTAGGTTTTTCTAGCCCGAGATAAAGCCTGATAGCGTACGCTATACCCTCTATAGAGAACATGTCAATCCTTTCACTTGGCACTTCTATAGCTATACCTTCGCTATTCTCTAACTCTGTTTCACACTTTAAGTTGAACAACGTCTCTATTATTTTCTCTACGTCATTAATTCCGACTAATCTTGTTAATCTGGCAATACTTGTCCTAACTACGGGCACCGTACACCACTTACAAGAACCTTAATTGTTGGGAACTTCCTCATATAATCTACATCGTTTGCAAATATTAACCTTATATCGTTGATACCGTATGTGATCATGGCTATTCTTTCAACACCCATACCCCACGCACCTACAGGATATTTTACTCCTAGAATTTCAAGAACTTCAGGCCTAAACATTCCAGCTCCGAAAATCTCTATCCATCCATAGCCAGGAACGTATCCATAACCTTCAACACTAGGCTCTGTGAAGGGGAAGTAGCTAGGTTTAAACTTCAGCTTTTCAATACCAAGATATCTTAGTATCTGGGTAAGTAACCCTAGGAGCTTTCTAAAAGTGAAGTCTTTTTCCATGATTACGCCATCGAAATTCGTAAATTCTGGTGAATGTCTAGCGTCAGGATTATCTCTTCTAAAAACTCTCGCTATAACGTAGAGTCTTGCAGGTGGGTTTCTACCGATTAAAGCTCTAGCTGTTACAGCTGTTGTATGCGAACGTAGTATAAGTCTCGAAGCTTTACTATAAGACCATTGATATCTCCAACCGATGCTACCTGAGGAACCTCCGTACTCGTGAACATTTTTAACTCTTTCAACTACATCTCTAAACACATCGATATTTGCTGAACCTTCAACTAAGAGTATATCATGAATATCTCTAGATGGGTGGTCCTGTGCTTGGAAAAGTATATCGAAATTCCATAGCTCTGGAATTATATAGTCATCTCCTACTTCTTCAAATCCTAGAGACTCCATAACCTCCTTAATCATCTTCACAAATTCTTTAAAGAAATGCTTTTTACCTCCGTACCTCGTTGGAGGTAGAGCTGATAAGTTGTAAGGTTTTATAATACTTGTCTTCCACAGATCTTTAACTATAACTTCTCTTGTTAATCTCGAAATACCTTCACCTAATCGGAGAATCTCCTCAGCTTTCTCTATAGGTATAGCAAGCTTAACAAATTTGATTTTCTTTCTATAAACAGTTATGAGCTTGCGTCTAACAAGTTCCTTAAATACCTCGTTATTTTCAAGATCTTTCGGAACCTCGTCTTCATTAAGATATTTAGCTAATAATGATCGGTGTTCATTTAGAGATTCATAACCTACAAATCTTACTAAAGTTTTGGTTCCCTCCTTTATAACCTCGACCCATCCTCTTCTCTTAGCCCATCCCAACGCTATATTTGCAATTTCTTTCCCCATGGCGTTCTCGATTTCAGTGATGTCTGCAAGACCTCCTTTCTCTAATAGGATGTTTATCAGTATTTCCTCTGGTAGTTTACTAATGTATAATTTACCTTCATCTGTTGTTTTAGCTCGCGATACCTCATATTCAATAATGTTAATAATTCCGCGGTTCTTGAGCAACTCTATAAAGGATGACACTGATGATTGTGGAAGCTGAGTTATTTCCGCGATTTTTTCTATCGGTAACTCTCTCCTCTCTTTAACTAAAATACTTAGGATCTGTTGTTCACCTTTCGATAGAGGCTCTATCAGCAAAACAATTATACATCCCCATATAGCCGAAACCTATAATATATTTTCACACCCTTATAAAGACTATGCCTCACTTCTACATCATTGAAAAGAATTGGGCTAGGTTTACTCAGAATATCCTACTCTATCCTTATCTCCTCCCCAGGTTTTAACACGATAGGCGTTACACCTGGCACCGTCTCTTGAACTATTTTTGCAAATTCTTCTGGATCTGCTTTAATCAAATTAAACGTATTGTAATGTATAGGTATGACGTATTTTGGCTTTATGAGCTCGACAGCTTTCACCGCTTCCTTGATACCCATAGTGAACCATCCTCCTATGGGTAGCAGAGCTACTGTGGGATTGTAGAGTTCACCTATAAGTTTCATATCCATGAACACCCCAGTATCGCCAGCATGATATATACTCACATTCTTACCTATAATCATAACCCCACTAGGATGCGCTATCGTTGAACTATGTACAGCCTCAGTAAATACAAGCGTTAACTCATTGTCTATAGTAACAGGCCCCCCTATGTTAGCCCCTATAGATCTATCTAGAGCATTAGCTTTTCTAGCTATTTCTTCTGCTAACTCGTATAAAGCTACTATTCTTGATTTGTTGTAAGTTCTAAGTAGCTCTACAGAATCTCCAACATGATCTCCGTGATCGTGCGTAACAATTATCAAATCTACATGGTGGTAATCTTTAGTGAAACTATCTATACTTCTGTAAGGTGATAATGGGTTCGTTATCCAAGGATCTATCAACACAACTTTACCATTTACCTCAACCACGAAAGCTGCATGACCTAGCCATCTAAGTTTCAACATAGTTAAACCCTTTAAACTATCCCTATATAGCAGGTTTAAAATCTGTTAAAATCTCTAACTCTAAAATATGTCTTCAACTCTTCTATCTATGGATACTAGAGCATATAATTACGTAATAGACAGATGTAGTGTAGGGTACGAAAATTGACTCTGTTAACTGAAGAGGACTTGGAGAAGTATATCGATGCAGGTAGGATAGCCTGTTTAATTGCTAAAGATTTAGAACATTATGTAAAGCCTAACTTGAAAATACTAGAGCTTGCTCACTATATAGAGAATAGGATAAGAGAATTAGGAGGAGAACCTGCTTTCCCTGTGAACATATCTATAAATAATATAGCAGCTCATTACACTCCGTTACCTGACGATACAACGATTATACCTAGCGAAGCTGTTGTTAAGATTGATATAGGGGTTCACATCGAAGGCTATATAGCTGATACAGCTGTAACTATATCGTTATCAGATAAGTTTACACCGTTAATAGAGAGCGTTAAACAAGCTCTTGAAAAAGCGTTGTTGTATATAGCGCCTGGTAAGAGGTTTAACGAGGTTGGAGCTATAATTGAGAAGACTGTGAAAGATTATGGATATAGACCTATATACAACTTAAGCGGGCATAGCATAGATAGGTACGTTATTCATGCAGGAGAAACCATACCTAATTTCAACGATAGATTAAATTTTGGTAAATTCCAAAAAGGTAAGGTCTATGCTGTAGAGCCGTTTGCAACTAATGGTGTAGGATTTGTTATAGAAACTTCTACAACTACTATCTATGCTTTAAAGTTTAATCCTAAGAAAATCCGTGCACTAAGTAAAGATACATATACGCTGTATATAGAGATATACAATACGAGAAGAACTCTCCCATTTGCAATAAGATGGTATATAGATCGTATCAGTAAAACCAGAATCAACAGTATTCTATATGAATTACGTAATAATAACTTGCTAATCCCCTACCCTGTACTTATCGAGAAATCAAATGGTGTTGTAACTCAGTTTGAGCATACAGTTTTAATTGATAACAAAGGTAACGTCATTATTACGACAGAGTGCTAAGTTATTAGATGAAGAACTTATTAACTATAGGTATTATTCTGATAGAGATTTTAATGCCGAAACATCATTTTGAGATACGGCTCTGCGGTGCTGTACATGTTAACAGTATTTCAGCAAGTAGATAATTGGAATACCATATTATCGCTGTTAGTATGGGTACTATTCTTCCTATACTTCTTCACAGATCTTCCCCAGAAAACCCAGTTCTACAGATATGAGCGGGGAGTAGCTACAAGATTAGCTCTAATTGAAGGTTTGGTTAGCGAAAGTGTTAACAAAGTGAAATCGTATCTAGCTAAACTAGGTATAAAGAACGTAGATCCTTTCGTTAACACTACTCTTGAAAATTACTTCGTTATAGAGCCTGTATCTATAGAGCCTATAGATATAATAAAGAGACTTGATCACATAATAACAATTAACGAGCAAAAGTTTAAGCAGGATTTAGAGAGAATAGCGCCTAGCCTTAGTGTACATACTAGAAACAATGTTGCAGTATCTCTTGCAATAGCCTCAGCTCTCTACACGATATATAAGATCCTCCGTCACTACTACTATCTAGGTAAGAAATACGAGAACTGGGTATTACTGATGCAGTTATACCTAATCATGCCTCAACTAGTTCGAGAATTAATGCCTTACTCTAGAGCTATAGACGGGATAATAAGGGGTGTACCTATAGGCGATAGCGCAGGTCCTATGGTTGCCTATAAATTGATGAGTACAGCACCGAGAATCGATATAGAGGAAGACACTGTCTACTCTGTTGTAAACATAGAGCATAGGAACGTCTACATAGTTAAAGCTAAAGGACCTGGAGCTACCGTTGGGAAACCAGGTAAAGCTGTAGCAAAACTTGCAGAAATGCTGGCATACAAAGTTTCACGAATAATAACTATTGACGCAGCGTTAAAGCTTGAGGGAGAGAGAACAGGACTCGTAGCCGAAGGAACAGGCGCTGCTATTGGTGACCCAGGACCAGAAAAAATAGAGATAGAGAGAACAGCAGTAAAATGTGGTGCACCATTAGATGCTATAATAATTAAAATGGGTAGTGATGAAGCGATAAAACCCATGAAGCGTGAAATATTGGAAGGTGTAGAGAAAGCTTACCAAATAGTTCTAGACATAATAAAGAATAGAACGAAACCTGGTGACAACATTATAATTGTTGGTATAGGTAATACCGTGGGTGTGTATTAATAATGATTTATCAACAAATCTCAGACACTACATTTATGCCCATAATTATCATAGCCATGGTTGTGTTAATAATACTTACACTAATTCTATACTTCAAACTTAGGTCAGGATTTATGAAGAGTTTCCAACAACTAGATAAACTCGATGAGGTACCCCAAAGATACATAGCTATAGTGAAGTGCTACAACAACGATTATATAGTAGAGAAAGAGTTTCAGGAAGGAGATTTCGTAGGCAAAATAGTTGGTGAATGTCCTAAATGCAGAAACAAATTAGTTATAGAAGCCATATTTGCACAATACACCTATAGGAAACGCTGATCCCGTAGAATAGCTAAGTTAATCAAAACTTAAAAACTCGACCTAGCTATAGCATCGTGGCGGCCCGACCCGGCCATAGCGGCTAGGCAACACCCGGACTCGTCAGATCCCGGAAGTTAAGCCAGCCGCGTTGGACGAGGCTGTGCCTTCCGAAAGGGGGCGCAGCCCGTCCAAGCTGGGATCGGGCCGCTATCTATTTATTGTTTAAAAACTATCATCGCAAGCTATTCCAAGATCTTTAAACAAGTTCTAGTACTCCTCAGAGGAGAAGTATAGGATTTAACACTAGTACAGTATCGGAACCGAAAATAGCTTCGCAAGCAAGTTTCTTTAGCACCTCATCTTTTACAACGTTGAGCACCAGTTTTACTCTTTGATGCCCTTTAACTGTGGCTACCATATCGATAGTACATACACTATCAATACCTATAACCCCCAGTACTTCGGATGTAAGGTAGTACTTTTGATCAAGTTTTTCTATGCATTTAATCTCCCGAGCCTTGGATTCTACTATCAAGCTCACTTTTAAGTTTGGCACAATTGCTGCACGAGCATAAGTAAAATTTTCATCTCTATAGAGACCTACAAGTACGTACCTTATGTATAGACTCTCTAAACTCAAGATCCTAGCCCTTAAGCTTAAGAGTTATATTAGATACACTTATATAGCTATATTACGAAACTACGCGTAGAAAAGAAGGATTTTTCGAGGAGAAGACCGTAGGTGGTGTTTATGGGTAACGTGCAGCAAGTGTTTAAAACTGTTAACGCCGATATGCCCAACGGAATCTATATATACAACAAGGAGAGAAATGGTTGGCAATTGATTAGAATTGATGGTGAGGTTTTTAAACCTGAGAGAAAAGGAGTTTACGTAATATACTTTGATAATACTAAATGCTCTGCTTGCAGAAAATATGATACCATATGGTTCCCATTTATTGATAACAATGCACAAAATCTAAAACAGTACAACTTCGTAATAATTTTGTGTAACTGGTTCGCAAGAGATTGCAATTCAAAAGCAGCTGCAGAAACTTTTAAACAATTCGATGTTCATGCATCACCTACAACAGTAGTTCTATACGCAGATGATAACGGCGAAGTAAGATACCAAGAAAAATATGAAGGTGTTCTCTACGAATTTGAGCTCAAACTAATTCTAGAAGGTTTTGAAGAACGTGCTATAAAAGCTATGAAAGGAGAAAAAGTTACACCACCTATCGAGAAGAAGAGTAGTACAATTGATGAACTGATTATCCAGATACTTAAAGCACTTCTCGAAAAAGGATCCAAAGATACTCAATAACCAAATCTTTAAAACTGCATCGTTAATACTTAACATTATCTTCAACTTGAAGAATCCGTGCTCTTATACGTTAGTACAAGAATACAATGCCGGGAATTGGGTCCTAGGATTAAGAGATCATGAAGTATACAAGCATTAACATAGACAATATCGTCTCATTATTAGCAAACGTTCTCTACCTTACAGAGAAACAACATTTTAATGTGGATAGAGCTTTTACTTATACTTGTAGAAGGTATCGATGCTCTTCACCCCAGTTTACACGCGAAGACCTTTTCAACTTAGCTCATGAATTTGTGTCGAAGTATTTAATGGTTAAGAGTATAGCTGGACATCTTGGGAGAAAAAATGTGTCTTATAGAATGTGTGCAAAACTTTTCCTTTACCTAAAGCTTAAAGATTTAAGCATACCTATACCATCTAAGCTCAGCAAGATTATCTCGAGGGATTTCGGAAGAATTGATATTGATGAAGTTCTTCAAGAGCTAAAGCCGTGGGAACTGCTATCTTATCCGCAGTGGATTTACAATAGATTAGTAGAGGTTTTACAGGAGGATGAAGTTAAGAAGATGCTGGATGCTATGAATAGACGTATTGTATGGCTCAGGATAAACACCTTGAAGATTGATATCGATAAAGCTATAAAGATGTTGGATGCTGAAGGTGTGGAATTCGAAGTCGATAAACATATACCTATCACCGTGAAGATAATATCTTCGCCAATACCTCCAAGAAGCCTGAAAATAGTTAAAGAAGGAGGTGCTGTTATACAGGATCGTGCTAGTGTTTTAACTGTTATCGCTATGGATCCAAAGCCTGGCGACACTATATATGATTTTGCTGCTGCACCCGGAATCAAAACTTCACTTATAATGCAGTTAACTGAGAATAAAGCACATATAGTAGCTTTTGATCGATCTCCTCGAAGAATATCCTTTATGAAGTCCCTGCTGAAGAAGTTTGGAGTAGATGTAGAGAGAGTTCATATAGTTCTATCTGATAGTAGGATCGTTAGTTTAAGTAAACGAGCTGATATAGCTCTTGTCGATGCGCCTTGTAGTAGTAGTGGAGCTATACCGAAGGATCCATCGATAAAGCTTATGCTTGAGAACTCGGCTATACCAAAGAAAATGCATCAAATACAGACACAGTTGCTTGTAAATGCGCTTAGGTATAGTGAAAGAGTTGTATACGCAACATGTTCTATAATGCCTGAAGAAGGTGAGGAGGTAATAGAGGAGGTTATGAATAAAACAGGCGCTGAACTCGAGAACCTCGATATCCCTGTCAGCAAAGGTTATAGAAGGTATAGCGTTTGGACGAAAGTTCGTAGAACGTATCCTCATATAGATGAATGCGAAGGATTTTTCATAGCTAGATTGAGAACTAGCCCATAAACTTAGCATCGGTATTCGTTAACAATCAACGAATTCTTATCGAAATACACTCCGATCCCTTCGCACCTAGCCAATATCTACTCAGCTTAAGAATATGTTCGAACTCTGATAATGATACCACCTCACCTTCTAAACACAGACTATAATTAAAATAGGGAGCATCTACAACTAGAGTTTCAGCTTCACCTCCTTCGAATGCCGGATTGAATCCGTATCTACGTGACAACTCTATAATTTTTTCAACATGTTCACTAGTTATAGGTCTTAACATAAACTCCCTCGGTAAACCCATAGTCGATATCTTCGTTATTATAAAGATAAATCCTTCGCGAACTAAATTCCTTAGATAGATCTCTTGATTTAAACCCCATAGAGGTGTGTATAGTTGTACTCCTAAGCTTCTAGCAACATAATCAAATCTTCTCAATTGATATTTACTAAGAATAGCTCCGGAGACTATCCCATCGAACTCTACTATCCTCCTCAATCTCCTCATAAACTCTACAAATTCTATCAATTCTAAATCTTTCTCACCACTAACTTCAACCACATACACCTTATCTTGGAGACCCATTGATTGAGCTTGAAGTACTGCTAACTCTGGGTATACTGAGTGAAATAACCAGCTATCTTCTTTCCTAGGCTTAACTACAACAATACAAGATATTTCATGACCTTCCTTGAAAGCTTTGTACAAAGCATAATTACTATCTTTACCACCAGAAAGTAGTGCACACAACTTCAAATTCTATCGACACCTTAGTTACTTTAGCTCTACCTTAAATTTTTTAACAGCATCTACAACAGTTCTCAACTTAGATATAGCTACATTGTATTCTTTCTCTTTATCACCTAAAGATCCTTTAAGACCGCCAAAACCGCAATCGCCAGACACCAAATCAATAACCTGGATTTTCCTGTATACCGATCTAAGTAGAGAGAGGACTTCGTTAACATCTTCAATAACCGGTTTCTGTGAACTTACTAAACCAGGCGATAATACTTTATCGTGTTTCTCTAAAAGCTCCTTAGTTACCAATTCGAGGTTTGTAGGCGTATCGTGAAGCTCTATGCTCATGTACTTAATCTTAGGCACTGAGAGAATTATCTCTACAATCTTTGGATTGAGCCTTCCACATACATGAACTCCAAACTCAATAGGATACGAAGACGATATCTTATTTAAAATCTCTACCACCTCATCCTCTTTATATCCGAACAAAATCCTCTTCATACCTATAAGATAATTAAATACAGGTTCATCTATGAACACTATGTTGTAGCCAAGCTCGACTAAGTATTTCACAGTATTTATAATGAAATTAGTTAACAAATCTATTACCAATTCTTTCTTACTAAGACATGTAGAACTTAAACCACCTCCACTTCCAGCACCAGGTATATATATCCTCGATGCTAATGTGAAGGGCCCTGTTACAGGAGCTCTTAAAACATTGAATTGAATATTGTGTTCCTCAATAATTTTGACAGTATCTTCAGCTTCAGCAACTTTTATTTTCACATTTTTAGAACATTCGATATTATCTATGTTCAGAAAGTATACACCTCTAGAGCTACGGAGGCATCCAGCGTCCTCAAGAGGTTTCAAATATATCTCTACAAAATTTCTTAGCTGAGGATAAGGAGGAACATCTACCCCGATTCTGTTCATATCCAGTACAGCTCTTTTAACATTATCATAGCTATAATCTAGGGGAAAGCTCCCTACATGTGATGTCCTCATCTAAAACCGCCGAGGAACTGTACCTCAAACCGGTTTATAAAGTATAGCTATTCTATCATCAAATTCGTTAATAGCTATTTCTCTAAAATTTTACTTCGTAGCTTGAGTAAGGTATAGATAAGATCTACCATTAATAATATCAGAATTACGTTTCTTATAGTTGCTAACATCTGTACAGGTGAATCTATATCCCATGGATTTTGCGTAATCCGAACCCTTACTCCAAGTCTCTCTATCAACCATGACCTAGCTTCAGCATCTTTGAAAAATAACGCCATTATCCCGAAATTAGCTAAGTCAGCTACAATAAGAAATAGCAATTGTTTTAAGTTTAGAATTAGTACTGCTATTGATGTTAACATGAGCATCATTTGGGGTGAGAATACATAGTTTAATGCTGTTGATATCACCAGGGATATTAAGGAGATAGTACACAGACAGAACATTTCATCGTACTGTACATCGATAGTCATTGTAATTATGAGAGCTAAGAATATGAATAGCATTGAGAGAACACGATTGTAGGGATTCCATACATCTTTCGTTATGAGTAGGTATAAACAGTTTTCGCAGTACCATTGAGCATGGTGCTGAATAAAGTATGTGAAACCGTTATAAGAGATAGCGATCATTATGATATAGGGTATTAATCCCACTACTACACCTAGAGCAAACCTCGATAATGTATGTACATACTCCTTGTTTATAAAGGTTTTCTGTATAAGATCATAGATGACAGCTATAGCGAGTATCAAGGGTAAGAGCTTAGTTGATATACTTAAACCTAGTAATAAACCTGAGAGAAAGAATTTCTTATTGTATAGGTAGTATATGGACATTAGTATAAACATAGCTGTAATCATATCCCAGTTGTATATGAGGTAGAGAATAGTTGACGGGAGAACTGCGAACAGCGCTACTCGACTCCACGATTTGTTTAGGGTTTTTGATAACTTATACATGTATATTATTGAGATGATGAGAGATGCAGATATAAAGAAAGATTGTATATAGTAATGAACATCCCCTGCTTTCTTCACCAACAAGTAGTATTCAACCGAACTATATGTTGGAGAGAAGGTTAACGTAAAAGAAATACATGTAGATACAAACCATAAAGCTCCTACTATAGGTGGATATTCAAACTTATAGTCTAGGTAGGGAATTGGGCAGATTCTCGTAGTCATAAGTTTCATAGCTACATCTTCTCTAAACCATTTCTCATTAATTTTCTGATAATTTGGTAACCCATTGGGTGTAACAATGTCCACAAATATAGGGTTGTACAGCCCGTACACTATATCGCTATAGCTTAAACCAGGGTTGTTTAAAATAGAAACTTCACGAGGTTTATGCATATACGTAGATACCGCTATAGTTAGTACAGATATCGCGATGATTATCGCGATTTCCATGGTCTTAATTTTCGCATTCATGTATATTCAACTTCTTAAGTTTCTTTCTCTTTTGAATCAGGTGAACGAGTTAGTTGTTTATCTAGTTCGAGTTTACTAATTATTTGTTTAGCTTTTTCAACTGCTTCCTCAATCGAGTTAGCCAGAACGTTTATATACACCTTCGACCCTCTAATCCTAAACCTGAACCTCTTACCCATAAAACCTTCGTATCTATATACATCAATTAACTCTAACTCTAAAGATTGAGGCATGTATTCCCCCTCACCGTATACGTTTCACACTATATTGAATATCCTTGGTTCACATCTCCTTTAACTACTTATTTGAACTCCATATAAAGCTTTAACTAGTTTTCAACAAGTATCTCTAGAGGGTATCTCTATGCCTAGACTTAGCTCAGGGTTCGTGATAGCAGGTGCTTATGCTGACAAAATTAGGAGAACAATGTTTGCTCAAATGAGGGATTACGTTAAGAGGGATAAAGAATGGGGTCAGCGTATTGCTTTAGCTATTGCTCAGTTAAATAGATTCCTATACACGTTACTTGTTGAACAGTTAAAGATAGATAAAGGCGATGTTGTTAGAGTTCGTATTGACTATGATATCGATGAGCAGAACAAGAACATTGTATGGAAGTGGGATACGTTAACTGTTGAAGCTTTTAGAAGGGTGCCCCAGGAAGAGGTAGAAAAGGTTGTCAAAACGTTAACAGCTAAAGCATTGGAAATTTCAACAGCTGCTGTAGCGTATACTCTTGAAAAACTTGGTGAAACATTTGATGGCGATATCGTTTTAGCGATAAAATTAGGTGAACGTGAGGTAGGAGCTGCAATAATAACGCCCGTCAATGAAAGCTTAGCCGTATTAAAGAAGGGTGCAGTATTAGAGCCTACACCAGCTATCTTCGATAAGGTTAGACTCGATATTTCACCAGATAAAATGCTTGACGAAGTTTTAAGAGAAACTCTATCTAAGGTAATTCTATCAGCTAGACATGTAGATGCTAACGAAGCATTAAACACTATTAATGCTATTAGAGAAAGAGTGGCTGTAAAACCTATGGCTGGATATGAAGAAGTAGAAGAAGGTACAGAAGAATAAACTTCTCCAAATCAATACAACAATTTTTTCAAATACTGAGATCTGCATAGCGGTGTAGTTAATGTCTAGAAAGTATGAATGTCTTGTCTGTGGAAGAATTTTCCCTGAAGGACAGGGAATAAAGCTAAATTTAGCAGGTAGGGAAGTCTATTTCCATTCTAAGAGGTGTGCATTAAAATTTTTCAAAAGTCTTGTTCTATACATAGATCAGAAAGTTCTTGAACAAGCTGTTAAGTCAACGGTTAAAGAGTACGAGGAGAAGTTGAAAGAGATACACGAGAAAACTAGGAAAAGTTTGGAAAGAATTCAGTAATGTATATCCATCAATACAATCTGTATTTCTCGATATAACTAAGGATAGCTTCCAGATCCTTCTCAGGTACTAATGAAAGCCAGTCAATTCTATGACCTAGATAAACAGATTTCAATCCCAGCAAGATATCCATAATCTCGTTCACAACTTCTGAAACATTCTTAGATGTTACATCAACTTCGACGACAAGGTCTTCACCTAGCTCTTCTATAGCATTAAAAGTACATACAGATAAAAGCTCTGCTTCAACATTTTCAGCAACTTTACTATCAGGCCATCTTCGAGTTTTCAAGATATTGAGCAATTCGATAGGATTCCTTCTAAGAACAATCACTAATTCGTATAGATCTCTTTCCAGTATTTCTACATAATGACCAACGATTATAAAGGCTCCTCGTTCTCTATATAGCTTGGCTATACTGTTTCTCAATTTCTCCTCATCTACAACATAGCTATTCCTTATAGCGTCGTAGTATAGGTAGAGATTGTTATTTACAACAAATTCGCTAAGCTCTATAACAGGGATTTGGAGCTCTTTAGAAAGTTCTCTAGCTACACTAGATTTTCCTGTCCCTGGCGTACCTGAAATACCTATACACTTCAAATCTTTGTACCCCTAACCTAATTATACTTAGTTACAGTCTAATCATTTTAATCATTATAATGCTTAACTCCCAGGTATTATCTTTATATAACAAGTTAGTTCTTACTTAATTAAGTACGGAAAATATCGGTGTTTCCTTACTATAACCAATTAGTTTAAATCATGAGCTTTACCTCTTATATATACATCTATATGGTTGAAGATTTATATAGGGGAAAACTATGAGTCTATCAGATTTCGAGAAGAGATGGTCTGGAGGACCTACAGTTAGGGAGAAAATTAAGGAAGTATTTAAGAAGAAAGAACCTGTAAAGCAGAGGCTTGTCATGGCGAATTACAAGATAAGGTCTTTAATTAGTAGATTAGAGGTCTTTGTTGAGAGGCTTCGTGATAGAGATAGAACACTATTTGAAAGAGTAGTAGATTCTCTAACCCAGGGAGATGAAGTTAGAGCTACTATGTATGCAAACGAGATTGCTGAGATTAGGAAACTTGTTAAACAGCTCACTATAACGCAAGTAGCGTTAGAGCAAGTAGCGCTAAGAATAGAGACAGTTCTCGTTACAGGTGATGTATTAAGTGGTCTCATACCTGTAGCTGGCGTCATTAAAGAGTTGAGGAATATACTTAGAGGCGTTATGCCCGAGATGTCTCTAGAACTTCAGGAGATTGAAGAAGGGTTAAGAGATGTAGTTATATCAACAGGTGAAGCTCTAGGAACACCTATTGGAGATATCTACGCATCTCCAGAAGCTAGAAAGATACTAGAAGAAGCTAAGATAGTAGCGGAACAGAGAATGAAAGAGAAATTCCCAGAATTACCAGTAGTAACATCTGTAAAAGAGAAGACAACAGCTCCAGCAACGGGTACAGCTTAAATTTAGAACTAATCCATCTATATCCCCATCATTTACTATGGGTAGAATCTTTTTAATCTTTTCAATAATTGATTTCCTTTTCAGGTTAGGAATCTAAATATTATTTTAGTTATGTTTTTAAGCTCTTACTTAAAGCTATTTATTGATTAGTATATAGAGATCCTCTAGTAGATACTTAGGGGGTGCTAAAATAAATGAATACTGTATCTAGGGTGGTAGGAGTAATATTAGGTTATAGGAAAGGTAGTAATAAGCAGTACAACAACGAAGTATATGTAAGGGTTTTCACAGATTTAAAATCTATTTACGGATTGATAGGTTCAAAGGTTATAGCTAGAGATATCTACGGTAACGTGTATAGAGGTAAGGTGGTTAAAGTTCATGGATGTAAGAATGGCGTTGTTGTGGTAAGGTTTGATCCAGGGATACCTGGGCAGATGATTAGATCTCTAGTTGATATAATTAAGAAGTGATGATTTTATAGAGATCATCTTGTTGAATATCCTCAGTGTAACTCTGATAAGGCATCTATACCTTCTTGCCGAGTTATCATCATCGGCAATATCTGGGTGCATGTTTTGCATACTATATTAATCTACAAAGGTTTTAAATTAATACTGGGGTTTACGAATTGGAGTTTGCACTCGTTGCACAAACACTGGATATACTGGAGAAAACACCTAGTAAAATTCAGCAAGCCTCTACTCTAGCTATGTTGTTTAAGAAATGTGATCCTAGCAGTATAGATAAGGTTATCTACTTTATTCAGGGGACTCTATGGCCTGATTGGAAAGGGATGCCTGAGTTAGGTATCGCAGAGAAAGGTATTCAAAAAGCTATCTCTATAGCGCTCAACATACCTGAGAACGAAGTTGAGAAGCTATATAAATCGCTAGGGGATTATGGACTTGTTGTAGAGAGACTGAAGATCTCTAGGGAGAGAAAATCTGCAGGATTGACTGCATTTATTAAAAGTGAGAAAATAGCTGAGAAGAAGTTAACTGTAGACGAGGTTTACAGTACTTTAGCTAAGATAGCTTCACTTCAAGGTGAAGGGAGTAGAGATATCAAGATAAGGCTTTTAGCATCGTTACTTAGCTCTGCTAACGCAAAAGAAGCTAAGTTTATCGTAAGGTTTGTCGAAGGGAGATTGAGGCTAGGTGTAGGAGATGCTACTATAATGGATGGCTTGGCTATAGCTTTCGGAACTTCGAGAGATATTGTGGAAAGAGCTTACAATATCTATCCAGATCTAGGAGCTATAGCTAAGATGTTAGCAGGGCAAGGACCTCAAGCTCTAAGAAATATCAAGCCTATCCCTGGTATACCGTTAAGACCTATGCTTGCAGAGAGAGCTAGCGATCCTAGCGAGATCTTAGCTAAAGCTGGTACACCGTGTTTAGCAGAGTTTAAATACGATGGTGAAAGAGCTCAAATACATAAGAAAGGCAAGACTGTCTGGATTTTCTCGAGAAGACTTGAGGATATAACTTCACAATATCCTGATGTAGTCGATGCTGTGCTTAAGCATGTTAAAGCTGATGAAACTATCATTGAAGGAGAGATCGTGGCTGTAGATCCTGAAACAGGCGACTACAGACCATTCCAAGAGCTTATGCATAGGAAGAGGAAGAAGGATATCCACGAAGCTGTAAAAGAATATCCTGTTATTGTCAGGTTATTTGACTGCTTATACGTAGACGGAGTAGATCTAACACTTAAACCTCTATCTGAGCGCCGTGAATGGTTGAAGAAGATAGTAGAAGAATCTGAGGAATTTAGGTTAGCAGAACATATAGTAGTTAAAGATGTTAAAGAACTTGAGGAATTCTTCTTGAAAGCGATTGAGAGTGGTATGGAAGGGCTAGTGGTCAAATCCCTAGGGCCAGACTCAGTATATCAAGCAGGTGTTAGAGGTTGGCTGTGGATTAAGTATAAACGAGATTACAAGAGCGAAATGATTGATACAGTAGATCTAGTAGTTGTTGGCGCATTCCATGGTAAAGGTAAAAGAGCTGGTAGCTATGGAGCACTACTAGCAGCCGCTTACGATCCGGATACAGGGACATTCAAAACTGTATGTAAAGTAGGATCAGGGTTTACAGATGAAGATCTTGCAGCGTTACCCAAAATGTTTGAACAGTATAAACTATCGTATAAACATCCAAGTGTAGATAGCGATATAGAAGCAGATGTATGGTTTGAACCACGCATAGTTATGGAGGTCATAGGTGCTGAGCTAACGTTATCACCTATACATACCTGCTGTAAAGGTTGGGTTAAACCAGGTGTAGGGATATCTATAAGATTCCCAAGATTTGTTAGATGGAGACCCGATAAATCTCCAACAGAAGCTACAACAACTAAAGAGATCTACGAAATATATATGAAGCAGCTCAAGAAAGTTACAATACCTAGCGAGAAACCTGAGAGTTACTAGCTCAGGTTTTAAAAGTACCTCTGAAGTAATCTAAATCAATCTGAAAACACTAGTTATACTCAAATACCTTAGTTTTCAAGTATATATTTGGGTACTGAAATGAACGATCCTCTAGCTGGTTATAAGGGAAGGGTTAGAACTCTATTAGAGGCTTTAGGTGTGTCTATTGGGTGTAAGCTGAAGATTGTTGTTGAAAATAGTAGGGTTATCTATGGTTTACTGATGCCTAAACATGAGCTAAGCCATCCTGATATAATTGTTTTGAAGCTTGATAATGGGTATAATATAGGTATCGATGCAAATAAGATAACTTCGATAGATGTTGTTGAATGTAGGAAGATCGGGGATAGGGAAGAGGTATTGAAGAGCACCGAGATTAGCAAAGGTAATCCCATCGTGAAGATACTGGGGTGTGGAGGAACTATCGCTAGTAAAGTAGAGTATGAAACAGGCGCTGTAAAACCTGCTATGACCCCTGAAGAGCTTATGGAGCTTATACCGGAGCTACGTGGTTTAGCTAGCTACGATGTAGAGGTTCTCTTCAATATTCTCAGTGAAGATATGACCCCTAGACATTGGGAGATTATGGCTAGAAATGTTCTTAAAGCTATTAATGGAGGTGTTAACGGTGTCGTTATAACGCACGGCACAGATACAATGAGTTACTCTGCAGCCGCTATAGCATTTGCATTGAGAAACTTGCCCATGCCGATAGCTTTCGTAGGTGCTCAAAGGAGTAGTGATAGACCTAGTACTGATGCCGCGCTCAATCTTTTAGCAGCTGTAGTAACTACACTTAAAGCACCATTTGGAGAATCCGTTGTCGTGATGCATTCAACACCATCTGATATAGAGACATATATTCATAGAGGGGTAAAGGTTAGGAAACTTCACAGCAGTAGAAGAGATGCATTCCAATCTGTAAACGATCTTCCTTTAGCATCTGTAGACTTACTATCGCTTAAAATAAACATGATAAACGATAGATTTTTACCTAGGAGAAAACCTGAAGAACTGATCGCAAAGATAGATTTCGACGATAGAGTTGCTATAATCAAAGCCTACCCCGGAATTCAGAGCGAAATTATAGATTACTTAGTTGACAAGAAATTCCACGGAATAGTTATAGAGGGTACAGGTCTTGGACATATAGGGAGCTACACTATAGAATCTCTAAAACGAGCTATTGAGGAAGGGATAGCTGTTGTAATGACAACTCAAACAATATTCGGACGTGTAAATATGAATGTATATACAACTGGGAGAAAACTTCTAGAGATAGGGGTTATACCAGGAGAAGATATGTTAACAGAAACAGCCTACGTCAAACTATCATGGGTACTAGCTCAAACAAAAGACCTAAGGAATGTACGTGATATGATGTTAACAAACTACGTGAACGAGATTAACCCTAGACATATAGCTGAAATTTTCATGAAATTCGATATCAAATTACCGAAACGATGAATTAATTAAATTTTATTTAAAAAGTTTATTAATTTAATTAGATCCTCTGCTTGCTTAAATCCTATAACAACTATACCTATGCTATTCTTGTTATCCCATATAATGATACCTGGAGTCCCAATAATGATATATCGAGAAGCTTCTTCTTTCTCTTGATTTATGATACCCTCCGCCAACTCTAGGTATTTCTCGATCTCTACATCCTTCCCATACTTATTTATAACGTATTCCCTTACTTGATTCAACGTAACTTGAGATCCTTTCAATAATAAACCATATATAAACTCCATAACGTCATAGATTAGCTCATTATCACGTGTAGCAATATATAACGCTACTAGATAACGTTGAACTTCAAATACTTCCTCATGTACAAGGAGGTTCTTCAATAGGATAGCTATAGTACCGTTATTAACAAGTTCTAATATCTTTGGGAACACTTCATAGTATAGTTTTGCACAATAAGGACAGCCAACATCTTCGTATACGAAGATATAATATCTAGCTTCTTTAGAACCTATAATAGGCGTTGCATTGATGTAGATCTTGGGCTTCTCAACAGTAATAATCATCGCGTAAATTCCGTTAATATCGAGGTACTGGAATCCGTAATACTGTGATAGATATAGGTATAGATACCAAGTTATGTTAGGTTTAGCTATATAGATTCCCTCCCCGTACTTATCGAACACGATATTAACTATAGGTATATCTACACTAGACAAGGTTTGAGATTTCAAACCAAACACCGGATAAAATTTGAATTGTTGTTCTACCTTAGCTCGCAAATCTGGTGGTAAATCATTGAGCTCTACATAACAAAGTTGCAACTCAATATTAAATTTACCAGAACTATTTGTTTTAAGTGCTTCGGTCATTATTTGAGCTAAAGATTTATACGCATTATCCAAGGGTTTTGCATATCTATACACAACGATAAAGACATTATCTTGAGAAATACATCCACCACCTTTAGCTACTCGTAGTAATATTAATGTTGAAACAGCACTTACAGCGATTACCCCTAACACTATCACTATTATTACTACCTTTCTATCCAATTACAACACCAGATTAACTTCACATACTCTTTCAGTTTTCTCTTTAAGCAGTATTTAAGAGCTGTTGACCTTAATCTGCATTACCTAAGTTTTCTACTAATAAGTATTACCATAACTAACGCTATTACTACAAGTACTCCGAGAAAACCTAGAGATATGTAGAGGTATTTAGCGATGTCTTCTCCGTAGACTGTCGTGATTAACGTATTAATAACCGTTTTTGTTGTTGTTATGGTTGTGGTTACGGTATAGTTCGATATTAAGATAAGTGTTGATGTGACGGTGTACGGTGTATATGTAAGGTAAATACTGGACTTAACAACACTTGTTTCTGAAGAACGTGGCAAAAGACTTGCTGAAGATGTTGTTGCTATTGTTTTATATAGAGCGATTATTATTGAAAGTTTTGCTAAAGCTATAGCTCCTGAACCGTAATCTCCCATTTCCTCTACCAAGATCTTCGCAAACTCTAGGTATAGAACTGAGTCGACAGGTATAGCATCGGCTATAGGTCCTAGATTCGTATATAGAGTTCTATTTATTGCATATACGGATGCTTCAGGGGATTGCGTAAATAGTTTCACTAGAGCTTGATACATATAGCTTGTAGAGCTTATACCTAAGGCAAGTTTACTTAAATCGTCAGAAACATTCTGCATAAGGTTGTACCTTTGTTCAGCTTCATTAACTTCTGATGGAAGTTGTATTGATTGTGATTCTGATAACGCTATTAGGTAAGCATATATGTTTTGAACTAAGGTCTCTATATACGTAGCCATAGACTTTACATCCTCAAGCTTGACAACGATTTTGGATTCTATAGGTATCGATGTAAGCTTGGCCCACTGTATAGCTGTACGTAATCTTGCATCAGCGTAAGCTATTGTTGAAGCTATCGATATTATGTCGTTTAAGGTAGAGGTTTTGTTTATATATATCAACGCTTCGTAAACTCTATCAAGAACGTTAATAGCTATAGATAGTTTTGCTATATCTAACTGTTTTTCGCAACATTGGGATAGGCTATTTATAATATTGTAGGCTTTAAACCTCAAATCCTCGATTTTCGTAGATACAATGTTTGGGTTTCTTAGAGCTTCAAGTAGGTAGTACTCTGTATAGGCATAGATTAGTGCTTGGAAATACATAGAAGCAGCTGAATATACCCTACCTAGGTTCTCGGTTTCTCTAGCTCTAGTCAATACCGTTCTTAATCTTGATTCTAAATCTCTGATCTCAGAAGAAATTTGGCTATATATAAGAGGCCCGTACCTATTTTTAACGTATGATAGTACATCATCCTTTACTTCACCACATCTTGTAGAGATATTCTCTATCTCGTTCTTCAGATCCTTTATCCATATCTCTATGACAGGGCTTACAACCTCATATAGCTGGCTTATTTTCGTATTCAGTAACTCGTAATTAGGTTCAACTTTGAAAACTTTGTTTGTGAATATTTCTAGGGCTTCGTATACTGATGCAACTTGTAAAACTTTTACTCCGAAGCTCTTACCGTATTCTGTTAAATTTATTGGTACTCTAAGAGTTCTCCTGATTATCGCGGGCCCCCATCTCTCTTCAAGAACTTGGTAAACATAGTCAATAACTTGTCCGTAAGGAACGAGAAAAACTTTAGCTCCTCTAGATACAGCTGCATCAAGTTTATACTTAAGTCCACCTACAGGGCCTATACTTCCATCAGGCATAATCATGCCTGTCATAACTATAGATTCGTTTAACGGTAGATGTAGAAGTGCTGATGCAAATGCCACAGCTGTTACACCACTTGCGCTAGGACCTCCAACAATAGGTGAATCCGCTTTTATCGATGCATAGTAATCACAGCTATTGAAACTTATATTGGCTAAAGAACTTGCTACTAAAGCTGCTACTCTCGTCGATGCTTGTAGATCTATCTGACTTAAAGGTAGTGTCTCTACGTATACATGACCTTTACCCGGACACGTAACTCTAACATACAGATCCGCCGAGACACCTACGTAACTCCCATTTGGTAACGTTGATACAGCTACTATTACAACATGCCTAGACTCATCAAGAACGTAACTAGAAATCGGGGATAGACTGAGGTTTATACTTAACAGCAGTACTATAGTCACTATACTAAGGTATAGCAGGTATCTACCTAAATTCATAGAGTTACCACACCAACACATGTGTAACCATAAACATACAGAAAAACTTATATATTAAATACTTTGCTCACAATTCGTTTATAATATTTACTACTATAATCAGATCAGTATTTAAATAGAGCCCTTGCTTAAAAGTATCTCAGTTAGGTGCAGATCTTGGCTCTTAATACTCGTGATCGTGATAAAGTTATAAAGTCTATAGCTCGATGGCTTGCTGGATTAAAACCTTCTTTCGGTGATAAACACTATTTCGAGAAATATTCTTCTGCTAAAAAAGCTACTGAAAAACTTAATCCTTATAGAGGGTTAAGGATATGCCCATTCTGTAAAAAGAAGTTTCTAAGAGCACCTGCACTAGTCTCCCATTTAATAAAGAATCATATGTATGAACTTGAGAAACTAATAGATGAAACAACTTAAACTACCGAATCTCAGCATACTAAAACTTTGAAGATATGTTGATAGAAAGACTGAGCTTAGCTCAGAACACCGTTATTATTACTGATACTTGATGTAATATCACTATAGATCTTTATATGTGGTTACGTATAAAGTTTTAGAGGGTGTAAATCCATGGCTAGAATGGTTGACGTTAGTTTAAAGGGGGAAGTGTATAGAGTTGCTACAGCTAGAGGTTGTATAAGACTTCGCAAAGATACTATAGATAAGATTGTTAGTAAAGAGGTTGAGAAAGGAGATGTTATCGCGGTTACGCAGATAGTAGCTATTGAGAGTGCTAAGAAAACCTACCTCCTACTTCCGTTTTGCCACCCTATAAGGATAGACTATGTAGAACCCCGGGTATGGGTTGAAGAGGATAAAGTGTGTGTAGAGGTAACAGTTAAGGCTAGAGAGAGAACAGGTGTTGAAATGGAGGCTTTAACAGCAGTCTCTATTTCGTTACTTAATATATGGGATATAGTTAAAAAGTATGAGAAAGACGAGAAAGGTCAATACCCATACACAGCTATAGAGAACATTGTTGTTGTAAGTAAGGAGAAAATCCCCGATACCTAAACTATCTTGAACGAAGTATATCTAGCAAATATTTAAGTGTGTATCGAGGTTGAGAATCTTAGGTCAACTCTTTATCGATACTATATTCTTATCTACAACTATGTAACGAGATTTGTATTAGGGTTTATTGATGTGTAAGCTGGTGAAGATTTACATAGATTACCTGTATAATGAATTAGGCGAGGACATGGCTAACAAGCTTCTATCTATACCACCTGGTATAAAGATTCTTAGAAATGATGTAGAAAACCTCTTTAACCATCCTCATATCAAGCTATGGCATAGATTTCTATTAAAGTATTTCGATCCTAGATTGTGTGAGAGAAGGTACGCTCTTATAATGCCTTGTTCTTCTGTAAAACCTTACAGAGCTTCTGCTACACATAGAATTGCTGAATCTGTTCTTCGTAAGAACGGTGTTTATGAATATGTTCAGGTATATATACTATCTGAACCTATGATTCTAGTTCCTAGGGAGCTAGATATATACTACCCTTTCGCAAACTACGATTACCCTGTACACGAACTAACATCTACATATCGTCAACTATTTGTAGATCTTCTATCACAAGTACTACCTAAGCTTAGCTACCATAGGGAAATAGTAGCTGTAGTACCTAGACATCATGAATCAATTCTTAGAGAGAGCTTGATAAAAACTTCAGCTAAACTTGATATAATCTTCATAAACTACGGTAAAAAAGCTTTCCACTCTGTTAAACTAGCAGCCGAAATTATAGCTAAGTATGTTAAAGAATATCTGTAACTTAACTACAAATAACAATCTTCTTGCAGTAGTTTGCTGTTGCTGAGTATGTTATGGTATTATCTCTAGAGGTTTATGTTGAACCTCTGGGATCAGGTCTATATCGAAACCTTCTCTTATCAATATCGCTCTAGCAGCTATAACACCTGTAGCTGCTGCTACATTCATACCTCTTGAAAGACCTACACCATCACCTGTAACGAATACATTTCGAAGATTTGTTTCGAGTTCTCTAGAGACTCTTGCTTTAATACTGTAGAACTTTATCTCAGGTGCGTAGAGCAAGGTTTGAGGCGATGCTACTCCAGGTATAATTGTATCTAATCTCTTTAGAGCCTCGATTATGTTTACAACAACTCTGTAGGGGTATGCCATAGCTATATCGCCCGGTGTTACAGTTTTCAACGTAGGTTCAACAACACTTCTCTCTATCCTACCCCAAGTACTTCTCCTACCTGCTTCTAGATCTCCAAACCTTTGTATAATAGGCTTCCCTCCACCTAATTTCGTTGCAAGTCTTGCAATACTTTTTCCATAAGCTATTGTATCCTCGAAAGGATCTGTAAGTCTCGTTGTTACAAGTAAAGCAAAATTCGTGTTCTTAGTCTTTATATTCGTAAAACTCTCCCCATTAACACCTACAGAACCATCCGGATACCTTTCCTCAACTACAAGCCCATAAGGATTTGTACAAAAAGTTCTTACCTTATCGTCGTAACTCTTCGTATACATAATTATTTTCGGATCTCTAACAACCTTCGTTATAGGCTCCATAACGTATGCAGGTACTTCAACTCTTACACCTATATCAAGAGGCCCTGGTTCCACATCTACTCCTCTTCTTTTAGCGAATTCTGAAAACCATTCAGCACCTACTCTACCAGGGGCTATGATTACGTAGCGAGCTTCAATATCACCTGAGCTAGTTTTCAGTACATATCTACCACCTTCTTGAACCATATCCTCGACGACAGTTCTATCAATTATATGTACTCCGCTCTCCTCTAGGAACTTCAACATATTCGCTATAACCTTAGGCATATTATCAGAACCTATTAACCTCTGAGGTGTTGGAATAAATTTTGCACCTGCTTTAGCAGCTAAACGTTCTAATTCTGAAGCTTGTTCAGGGTCTATTTTGTAGAGATTGTTAGGTGCACCGAATTTTACAAGTATTGAGTCTACGTAGTATATCAAGGTTTCAGCTTCTTCCCAACTACCGAGTAGTTTATCTAGATCACCACCTATATCGGGTCTAAGATTCATAGTACCGCTACTAAATGTTACAGCCCCACCTATACCTGATAAAACATTGCATGGTGAGCAGTTAACACATTCTCTATCTCTTGCCAATCTTTTCAAGTTTAGCATAGGGCAAGATCTGTAAGGATTCTTACTACCCATCTCGATAACAGCTATCCTTAGTCTACCTTTACTGTACTGAGCTAGTTCATGTGATGCAAATAGACCTGCAACACCTCCTCCAACTACAGCTACGTCGTAGCTCCTCATCTTCTCCACCCAAACCCAAGCTCCTCCCTCCTATCAACCATACAGAGGATATCTTCGCCAGTACCGATAAGCGTTAGAGGTACTTTAAGAATGTTCTCCAGCTCTTCAATCCATCTACGAGCATTCAAAGATAGTTTAGACCATTCTCTAACACATCTATCTTCTTTAAATAGTGCATCGAGTCTTGTTATAGCTATCTGTGTAGCAGAGTTAAGCATTACAGCTCTTTTCGCTAACCCTATATTGAAAGGAGCTACGCGTCTTACTCTACCAGTTACCGTAGCTACCTCTAACAAACCCATTTTCTGAGCTTCTTCCAACGACAATTCGTTCTCCAGAGGTCCCCCGCCAACTCTCGTTACATAGGATTTGAATACAACTATAACATGGTCTACTCTCTTAGGACCTACACCTACCTCGGATAGGAATGCTGATGCAGTTGTATCTCTACTAGTTACATAAGGATACGTTCCGTGGTATAAGCTGAGGAAAGTACCTTGAACACCCTCTATATAGACAAGTTCTCCACGATCAAGAGCTTCGTTAACTTCTAAAGCTACATCGACGATGAGATCGCTCAACTCTTTAACATCTTTAGCTAGCCTAAGCCTCCTAAGAACTCTATCAACCATAGCTGCACCTACACCTTGGAGAGTTGAGCCTATAACTTTCGATAGAAATTCATCAGATTTCTCCATCTCTACATGTCTATCCTCTATAACACCGGTATGTTTATCGACAAACAGCCTCCCTCTAACACCTGTTTCCTCAATTTCTCTAAACAGAACATCTAATCTAATAAGAGCTCCAGAGGCTATCAACAACCTCGTTCTCCAGCTTAAGAAAAACGATGGAACTATCCTAAGCTTCCAAACCCTATTGTTATAAACAACAGTATGACCAGCATTTATAGATCCACATCTAACAGCGATACCAGGTTTATCAGTATACCCAAGATACCCTGCAACCTTACCTTTACCTTCATCACCAAAGAACCCTCCTACAACTATTGCTAAAGGCATATCTCTACCACCCTAGAAACACTATATCCTCCACTCTCAACTTAGATCTATCTATAAAACTATTAAGTCTATTTACATCTAACACTCTAAGTAGATACACTATATCCTTTGCTTCTAGTTTAAGATAAGGTCAGGATTATAAACCTTATTCTGCAAAAATATGAAAATTCGCAGATTATAACATATAATCAGAGAATAATGCTATATTTAAGTTAAAAAATTATTTAATTCAAAAATATTTATGGAATTATTTAAAGTAGTTATTATCTTACTTTGCTACAGCTCTTGATATAGCTATTGTAGCGTAGATAGCTGCTGCAGCTGCTATTACTGCGAATACTAATGCTAATATGACTAGCGTTCTTACTGTTGATACAGTATCGTCTACAGATCCTAACTTTGATTCAACACCAGCTAATCTACCTGTATCACCTTTTACAGCGTTCAATGTTGATTCAATACCAGCTAGTTTAATTGTATCGCTTTTCACAGCATCTACTGTTGACTTAACGGTTGCTACATCGGATTTGATACCGGCTACATCTGTCTTCAATCCAGTTACATCTGTTCTTATAGCGGCTATCTCATTTCTAGCTTGAGTTAGTGCATCGATAGCTGTTGCTACTCTAGTTCTTATCTCGTTTATAACATCTACAGGTATGGTTCTCTTTAGATCCTCTACATCACTCTTAGTAGCTACTGTTCCTAGAGCTTTCTCTACATCGCTAAGTGTTCTACTTAAATCATCTAGTTTACCTATAGCAGAGTTAATACCTGTTAATATAGTATCAAGTTTCTTAAGTGTATCAACTAAGGTTATTACATCACCTTTAGTAGCAACAGTATCTTTGAGATATGCTATACTCGCCATAACCGAGACTATAAGGCTTTCAACATCGCTTACACTCTTTACCACCGTATCTATATCAGTCTTAGTTGCAACAGTCCTGCTCAAACTATCGATAGCACTCTTGATCTCTGTTAATCTAGGTGTTAAAGCGTTTATAATAGCGTCTTGTACTTTTGCTATAGCATCGCTAGCTTTCTGTACAAGATCTGCAACTTTATCAATCTTACTTGCTATAGTTGCTAAGTCAAGTTTTGTAGCTACAATACTTAGGTTGTTTATAACGTAGACATAGCCTGGTAAACTCATCTTCGTATCAGCTCCTACAACGTATAGTAGTCTGATTTCATATGCTCCTGGTTCTAGTGCTGGTATGTATAGACCTGGTACAATATCTTTGCTATAGGTGTTTATCAGTACACCTCTATCATCTGCACTCCATCTCTGTACCTGTACATTGAATGTGAAAGCTGCATCTGTCTTATTCACTAGCATACCTACGAATGATACACCTGGTCTGAATCCTGTTCCGAGTACTCTAACAAATCCTGGTCCAACAAGTATTGGTAATATATCTCTGTTCAAGTCTGCGAGCAGTATCTTTGGTCTTACCATAACTGGTGCTGTTACAAACTTTGTTCCGTTGAAATAGTCACTAACATATATTGTACCGCTAACAGTTCCAATAGCGTATATCGTGTAATCGCCTTCAGGTACTGTTGGAACTATAAAGCTTACCTCAACTACTGAGGTATTAGCTTTCACAGTTTTCATAGCTCTATCAGCAAAGTATACAGTGATAGTTTCTCCAGGTGATACACCGGATAACACAACTTTTATCTCATCTCCAAGATAATCACATCTACCAACATATACAACACATTTATCACAGTAGCTTAGACCTACATATGTTGCTGGGCATGGGCATACCATAACCCTCTTATCCATATACCCAGCACTTACAGTAGGTGTTGGAGGTATAACAAACCCTGGTGGTGGTACTATTGTGTAGTATGCTCTAGCACCAATTATTATAGCTAGCGTGTACTCATAGTTCCATTTATCGACACCCCATATATAGTGTACACCGAACGAAGCATCTGAAGGTATTGTTATGGTGAACGTTAAGTTACCATCTTTACCTAGTCTAAATGTGCCTAGTCTAACTATCTTCTCCCAGTACACATCTAGATAGTTATCATCGTAACCAGGTGGTATATGACCCCAGTACCTACCTGGAGCATAACCATAAGCAGCCATAGTAACGCTCTGACCTGGTAATATAGGCATCGGAGTTAGCAACACTAGTAGTGATCTCACTATGTAATAGACGTTTCTGAATTCGAAACTTGGACCTTTCAGAGGCTTGCCAGTTACACTTATCGATGCAACTTCTGTTGATGGGTCGTAGCTCCAGCTTATAGACCACTCAATCCCTCCTTCTGTGAATTTATCTGATACTTCCACCACTGTATCAACACTCATATTGGTTGGGTATACGAAGAACCTCTTAATCGTTACACCAGTATCTTTGTTTACATAGGTTATCGTTAGGTTAGCTTTTGTTACTATGAAACTCCACTCTCTAAGCAGCAACAGTATTTGGTTGGGGTAGATGTAGAACGATGCCCAGTACCTGTACTGACCTGGTGGTGGTGTTGGTGTTGTTGTGTAATCTGGACCTATGTTGAACCATATATCAGCTATGTATGCACCTATAGTTGTATTAAGTGTTGCTGTAGCTGTTGTTGAGAACATTGTTACATATGGTGTAACTGTTGTGTTGTATAGAGCAAACCTCACACTTCTGGTTGCTGGATCCTCAACATTTGCTGCTAGCTGATATTTCTTACCTGCATAGGTTATATCTATTCTTAGTACTTCTGTTAATGTGTAAGCCATTGTCGATGTCTTCGGTACGTAGTCTAGCTTTCCATCTACATAGGATGTAGCTGTTATCGAAGCTCTTACACCTAGAGCTGAGACTATAGCTGATTCTGATATTACTACAGATCCAACTGTCGCAAGATCTATAGTCGATGTGTTTGATAAAGTCTTTGGTAATGGTGCTTGAGTAACATTCACTATATATAGACCAGCTGTCATATTTGTACCTTTACCACCGGCAATATACTGCTTCAAGTTAGTTAGTTCGAAGTATCCATTAGCATTTGTTGCAAAACCTGTTGGCGGTGTAACTGTGTAGATAACCTTGGTGAAGTTAATGTTCTTCAGAAGTATGCTCACTATAGCTACATTGGGATCGAAACCATATCCATAGATACCGATTTTTTCTAACTCACATACACTTGCATCACATCTACCATTGCCTTCAGTTGGTGTTATAACTACCTGTGGTTTTATCTCGAGAGATCCTAGTTTAGCTTTGCTGAAATCTGTTGTTTGTGTTCCTACACCATATACTTTGTATGTTCCTCTCGGTATTCCTTGACCTGTTATCGCTTTTAAATCAACTGTAGTACTTCCATAACCATCAGATCCGATGGCGGCACTTGGTATAACAGTTACAGTGTATGTTGCTGGTCCTGATAACACTACTTGGCTAACAGTGTCCCCAGGTACATAGCCTAGGAATTCAACAGTTACAGTTACAGGAGAACCATCTTGTTTAACTGGTGCTGTGGATGGTGGTGATACTCTTATCTTTGGAGCTATACAGAACTCTTGTGATAAACCTCCAAATACTGTGGATACTGAAACATATCCATATCTACAGGTCGCGTTCCAATTCGTAAGACCTGGTAGTTTCTCTGGTAATGACAATGTTAATGTGTATCTACCAGGTGTTGGAGGTGTGAATACCTGTGAAGCCCAGGTGTATGCACAGCCAGCATTGTTACATAGACTTACTGTTACTGTTGTAGCTAACCCTATATCTAACGTTACAGCAACTGTTTCCCCCGGATATGCTGGAGATGTAACGCTAACTATTTGTACAGGTACTCCTACTATTTGTCCTAATACTGTTGCTATTGGTAGGATTAGTGAGGCTACTAATACTGTTAATACTGTGTATGTGGAGATTTGTTTTAGATTCGACATGGTTTAGATTCACCCACTCTGAACTATGTTATCGCTATGGCTCCCCTATATAAGGCGAATGCCTACACATGTATACACAAGCAAAGTACAGATGTATACATATGTACACACTTCTCGAATTTTTGAAAATCTTTGGAACATTTTTTAGCTACTGAGTTTTGTGTGGGGTCTGTGAAGTTCCATGCTATACATATCTTTAGAGGTGTATCGAGTTTCATCGCGTTTACAGTGTTATTAGCTATATCGACTGCTGTAGCTATCTATATCTATACATATTCAACTAGTTTATACCCTATATATAGACCTAGACAAAGCTATATCTATGGGTATACCGTATGCTATAACATCTCTAGCTTAGAGATTGTTTTTCAACATAATGTAACTCTCTGTAGATCTAACTACAGCAATTTCAACGATGTTAAGTATCTATGTGTTTTCAGAACAGGCTTGAAAACGAATTTAACTGTTGTTTACAGGGATTACGTAGATTACATGTTTATCGATAGAAGTTGTATTGCTTTACTTCGCGATCTACCTCTCAAAGTTTTTAGAAGCGATGGAGATGTGTTGATGGTTTTCGAGGTGAGGGTATATGATCCGTGGTCAAAGTGAGTATATAGGTACTGTTGTTTTAATCTCTGTACTGCTTATAGTAATCTATGTAGCTACAGATTGGTTGAACACTATATATAGTGTGGCTAGAGATGCTGTTGAGAGTATTGAGAAAGCTAAGGAGTATCTAGATGTTAATGTTGATAGCAATGTTGTTACCTTGGTTAATAAAGGTTCTAGAGATGTTAAAGTTGATTTGATATATATAGAGTTGAAGAATAGGACTCTCGTTGTTAGAGATGTTGATGTTGTTGTTAGATCTGGAAGAGGTATCGGTATATCTACGGATTTTAATGGTTTAGATATAGGTAGGGTATGTGTAGAAACTGTTAACAATAATGTTTTCTGTAGCTCTAGTAATCAAGGTTTCAACAACACAATCTCTATGTATAGAGGTTTTTGGAGCTATGAAAGAGTTCCCCCTACATACTACGACAATAATTCGTGGAATCACCTGGTATACAGGGTTAAGAGGGTTGTAGCTCCTGAAACATATTTCTATATCTACGCTATTCCAGAGAATAATGTAGCTATAGCCACATGGGAAGATGAAGTTCTCCACACCTTTAGTGGAGAGAGGATCTATGTACAGTACAGACCTAGCGATCCTGACGAAGGTAGGTATATCTCAGTACTATATAAAGGAGATTACATTGTATACCCCTACAACCTTGTAGATGGAGATGATAATACCTTAGGCATTGATGTAGCTAGCCAAGCTGTTTACCTACTAGATATATGTATAGACCTTGGAATAACTACAAAAGGTTGGTTCTACGTAAACATGTTTTATATGGGTTATGCAGACCCATTGATAGGGCGTACATATATCGTTGTATCTAATCTATCTTGTGCTGAAATCGGTAAAGAGAATACGACTATATGGTACCAATTGCACGGATCTATCTCAGCTTCAACAAGAATTGCAGGTACATGGATTGTTAACGGTAGAAGTGTAAGGTTTTACGCATACTATATGGGTTGGAGAGTATATACAGTAGAGTTCTACCCATACAATATAACGAGAACGGTGCTGAGATTTCCATCGACAAAGTATAGCAAACCTATCTCAACAATTGTAACAGTGTTCGCATTAAGCAATACCTATCTACAAGTTTTAGAGTTAACAATGTTACCGAGAATAGATTAGACATAGTCTAGGAGAATAGTGTTATCAGACAAAGGGGTCCCATCATTTATTCTCCTAGGCCTGCGTTGCTCATCATCTCCATGTAGAGTAAAAACATCGTTTTGGTGGGCCCGCGGGGATTCGAACCCCGGACCTCCGCCTCGTAAGGGCGGCGTCCTACCAGGCTAGACGACGGGCCCTATAGATATGGAGATACAATAACAACGGATTTAAGTTTATATGCATATTAGCTGATGAGGTTATGTTTATAGTAATGTTGGAGCCGGGGCCGGGATTCGAACCCGGGAGTTAACGGGTCTCTACGGTGGGCGGAGCCGGAAACCACTGCAGCCCGCCGCCTTGGACCTCTCGGCCACCCCGGCATCTAGGTGTTTTGGTGCCGCCGGGGGGACTTGAACCCCCGACCGCCCGGTGCCTGAAGTTTTGGTTTCTTCAGCCGGGCGCTCTCCCAGCTGAGCTACGGCGGCGTCTACATGTCTGTACTAGTTACTGCAGATTTAAAGTTATTTCGAGTTTGCTGAAGATTTTAAGGGTATGGCTAGGTCTAGTCTATGAAGTCTCCTGTCTGTATCTTTGTAGGTATGTATGTATCCATTAGGAAGTAGAGTCCTTTACCTGTTAAAGCTTCTATTTCGAGTTTACTTTGTTTCTCAAGGAATATGTTTATCTCTTTCATCCATTTCTCTGTTTTAAACCATTCGTAGTTTAGAAGTTCTTGAGCTCTTTTTATATCTGCTTTCTTTGCTTTGATTATGAAGTTCCTCCTCTCTTCTTCGCTAAGGTATGGTTTCTTATTCTTATCCCCAAAGATATCCGTCATACTTACCCCTAGGAATTTAGCGTTAGGTGTTGCTAATCTCTCAGATTCATATGATAGTGTTATAGAGCCTATCTTGAAGACGCTGTATATATACCATCCGTATGGATCTGCATCTGTTAATATGTATACAGGAAGCTTCAACTCTTCGTTTAACCTTCTTACGAATCTCCTCGTAGCTCTATCAGGTTGACCTGCGCTTGTAACTAGAATAGCTCTATACTTTTTCCAGAACCCTGCTCTATGGAGTTGCTGGAAAACAGCGTCTTTCTCTACAACCAATACGAGTTCAGCATTTACATCGAGAAACTCTATTAGATCTGGTGTAGGTTCTATAGCGTAAGCTCCGTGACCCATCTTACTCAAGTCTATAACATCGTCTCCAGATCTTATCCTCAGATCTCCTACAACCTTACCCTTCTCTTTGCTAAGTATAAGCATATCTTCTCTAAGAAGTCCTACATACACCTCTATATCTCTCAGAACTGCGTCACTCTCTTTCTGCTCATCCCATGTATTCTCCTCTTCTATAGACTTTTTGAAAGATCTGTACCGTATTGTATGCTTACCTCTGTAGTAGAGATCTCTTATTGTTGGGTACTCGTTATTTTTCAGAGCTTCGTATATAATCTTAGCCATGAGTAATGTCTGCATAAACTTCCTAACTTCTCTAACATCCAGAAATCTCCTCTCAAAAGTTTCAGATCCTAGTAACAATAGTTTCCTCTCTTTATCGTATACAGTATTGGATAGTGTTCTCTTAGGTATAATCATCTTAGGCTCTTCTCCACTAAGAACAGCTTTAGCTAGCTCTAGAAATCTATACCTCAACTTCTCGGTGATAGCTATTCTAATTTTTTGATCTACTTTAGATGTATATAGATGCGACATAGACATAGCTTCAACCTTGTTACTCACTCTGTATCACTACATCTCTTACCGAAGAAATGTTCTTAAGAACTTCCCCATACTTAGACTTAACCATTTCGAATAATTTAGCTTCAAATATCTTCTGATCTATTTTCTCAGGGTTTGCTGAGGCGAAAATAGATAATGCTGAAGCTATCTCCGGTATATACTTTATTATTGTGTAAGCCTTCCTCAGAGCCTCTTCCTCTCTCTGCTTCTTTAAGAGGTACTGTTTCAAAGCTCTGGCGACGTACCTTATCCCCTCCTCTATCTCCTTCTCTATAACAGGTACATCTGCGATACTCTCTTTACCAACACCTTTATACGGTATCTTAGTTCCACATACATGGACAAGAATAGCTATCGGTGCTGGGAACTCTATCTCGTAGTATTTCCAGTCTATGTTCTCGGACACAACTTTCCAAGATACATCGCTTTTCTCATCGTATAACAGAGGTATCTTGTTAGCGTATCTAAGGATTATAGGCTGGTCTGAAGGAGGTATAGATCCTCCGTAACCTATCCCTACCTCAACTATAAGCGCGTGCCCTTCGTATACAACAGGTTTACAAGTTACAGCTTCAACAAATTCTGGTTTCAGTATCTGTTTAAGACCTATCTTTATTAGTTCAGCACCTATAGGTGATAGATGGTCTGCTCTAGGCTTCTTAAACTCGTTGTACTCCTTTAAGCATTTCACGAACTTTTCAATCTCTTCAGCTGTAAGCTCTTTAACTTTCTTACTAGGATCGAAACCATATGTCTGGAGGAATCTCTGAGCCGTAACTTCTCCTACCCCTTGGAATTCCGAAGCTAAGAAATCTAGAAGTGTCTCAGCCTTGGTCTCGCTTATCATAGCCTTCAACATCTCTATATCTACTCCATGTGGATGGGGCTTTGTTTCTTTCGGTGGTGGTGGGACTTTGTTTGTAACACTAGGGTATACATATACATCTCCATCAGGTGTTTTGAATACTATGTTAGCGTAAGGAGTTACTATAGCGGTTCTCCTCACATAGTCTAGAATCTTCTGTTTCGCTCTACCCCAATCACCTTCTATAGAAACCCTAACTATCGTCCCATGCCAATTAGTGGTATTGATCCAGAAAGCCTTGTGTAGAATTATAGGTTTATTCTCCTTGATATCTATAGCTATTCTATACATGTACACCTTCTTCGAGCCAATGGTGGCAGATATTATTTCAGCAGGTTCTCCTACCGTAATTTGACCGTATAGAACAACCATTTTAGCTCCTAAACCGAAGAGACCTCTAGACTGTCTTAGAACATACTTAGAGCTAAACAAGACTTTACCGAAGGCTTCAGGTATATACTCCCCGGGAATACCTATACCATTATCTTTCACTGTAATTCTGTAGACATTGAGTTTCTCAGGATGTCTATCAATAGATATCTCTATATTCGGCAAGATACCGTGACCATCAGTTGCGTCAAAAGCGTTCTCTACAAGCTCTCTTACCGACTGGTATAAAGCTCTAGCAGGGTTCGAGAAACCAGCTATCTCTTTGTTACGGTAGAAGAATTCAGCAGGACTTATACTTTTGAACTTCTCTAAAATCGTTACAGCCATTTTTGACTCCACAACAATACTCTTTCTTCTCTACCCTAATCACTAAATAATTCTCCGGAAGACCTAATAAGCAGTGTATCTTTACAATGTTCTGCTTTATAAGTCTTGCGTAAATATGTATTCTATTCCATGATGACAGTTTATCGCGATCTTGAGTCTATGTGTACAGAATAGCATACACAATTATCGGTAGAACTAGCGTAGCATCTGAATATACAACAACATGTTTAGACTCTTCTTTAACCTTACCCCACGTGATAGCTTCCCTCGGGTGTGCCCCGCTTAGAGATCCATCCCATTCAACAGCTGTTGTTATATAGATCACGTACTCCAGCCCTTCCCTGAACTGCGCCCACCATAGTGTATGGTGTTTACTTATACCTCCACCAATTATCAGAGCCCCCATACACCTAGATTTGAAAACTATGTTCGCTAACTCTTTTTCATCGGCGAAGACATCTATATCAAACTTGTTGAACTGATTATACATAAGTAGAGCTGTTCCGAAAGCTCCGTCGAGAAATCCTGGTACATAGATAGGTGTGTTTGTTATTGCTGCTGCTCTAAGGATTGAATACTCGTCGTTAATTCTTTTACCAATTTCATGAAGAATCTCGCGTATACTCCATACCTTACCCGGGTTCTGGATCCTCAACTCGTCTAAAACCTTTCTAACAACATTCTCGATTAAAGGTCCGTAGCTATCTATAGGTATGAATATGTTGCCTAGTCTATGGATGTTCCTACGATGTAGTTCTACATCGTTAACCTCGAAGAAACCTTTAACGTAGGTACCTCCGAAACTTTTAGCTATATCATGGTCTATAGCTCCGCAGGTCGTTATGATTACGTTAAAAACCTTCTCTTCTATCAACTGCGCTAATATACCTCTAACACCTGTAGCTACTATATTCCCTGTAAAGCTTAGAAACCTGGTATCGCATTTCTTCTTCATCTCCTTGATAATCTCTATAGCTCTGTATAGATGTGCAGGCATGAATCCGTGAATCTTCTTGTAAACCTCTACCAGATCCTCTATACCCATATCTTTGCGTAGCTTCACATCTTCAACTTTCTCGAACTCCATATAGTTAAACACCTGTAGCTAAGATCTTCGAGATTTCATCTAATTTAACAATTCTTTGAGACCATTCTCTCATATCCCTAACTGTTGCAGTGCCAAGCTCTAGCTCTTTCTTCCCTACGATAACTATGTAGTCTATAAAGTTCTTAGAGGCGTATTCCAACCATTTACTTAGTTTACTAGGAGAAGTTAGTTCAAACTGTACAATGAGACCTCTTCTTCTAAGATCTCTAACTATGCTGTAGATCTTCGGGTATGCTTGGATATCATCTACAAGTAGTAGAACAAGAACTTGCCTACCTCTGCTAAACGGTAAACTAGTATTATCCTTAGTTAACGCAAGCATAGTTCTCTCAACACCTATAGCAAAACCTGTAGTAGCCAAGCTTTCACCTCCGTAGACACGTGTAAGATCATCGTATCTACCACCTCCAGCTATGCTTACAGGGAACCCTGGTACAACAACTTCGAATATTATCCCTGTATAGTAGGCTATACCTCTAGCGAAAGCTGGTTCAACAACTACATCAGCACCGATACTTTTAACAATGTCTAGGTACCTCTCCAGAACTTCTACATGCTTCACAAGCTCTTCAGCATTTCTAATCCTCGATACTATCTCCTTCATAGACCCGAATTTATGAGGTGAATCCTTTATCTGTGAAATCTCTTCAACAAGTTTCGCTTCTTCATAAGCCCCCCTAGCTTTAAGTAGCTTAGAGGCTCTATCGTACATCCCTTTATCTAGGTAATGTAGAAACCTATCTAACTCAACACCATCGATACCAGCTCTCTTCGCAATATCTTTGAATATCGCTATGTTGTTGACCTTGTATCTTCTATTCTTAAGACCTATACTATCGTAGAACTCTTCCAGAACCTCTATAAGCTCTACATCGAAATAAAGATCCTCGCCTCCAAGGATTTCCACACCTGCTTGTGTAAACTCTCTATATCTACCAAACTGAGGTTCATCATACCTGAATACGTAGCCGACATAGTATAGCCTTATAGGCTTAGGTAGATGCTTCATCTCTTTCAAGTACACCCTTATAACACTAGGGGTTATCTCCGGTCTTAGAGCTACCTCTCTCCCAGCCTTATCCTTGAAGATAAACATGGATTCCCTGATCTCTTCCCCCGACTTTAGAGCAAAAAGTTGGAAACTCTCAACAGTAGGTGTCCTTATCTCTCTATACCCAAACCTCTTAACAACATCAACAAATGTCTGCGTTATCCACGATAAAATCTCGCTCTCCGGAGGGATGTAATCTTTGAACCCTCTTAGAGGTTCATACGTTATCTGCAAAGAGTTCACCTCCGCTCAATTCTAGGGAAATCCATCTTACTAACTTCGTAGTACGTGGTTTCACCATTGATATCTACCACAGCTATGATAAGCCTAGTCTCTTGCTTAATAGATTTCTCGACAAGTTTATATATATCCTCAGCTGATATATACGAATCCTCGTCAATAACCATCACCTTAATCTTTTCGTCTGGTAGAATTAGTTCACGCATGCTATCCCCCAACAAGACCTTCTTACCCTTCTTCATCAGATCATGTAGAACTGTAAACACCGTGAAGGCTTCCACATCCTTAAGCTCTTTGATCACATCTTCAAACAATAGCTTCTCCCCCCTATCATTATAAACCTCTGCTACACCGGTATAGGTTAGGTATAGTAAGATAGGTATAGGTATCTCTTTCCCTTCTCTCAAACCGAGCCTCTCAGCAATATTCGTAGGTACACGTAGAACATAAGCTTTACCTTTTACATACTCCACAATAACGTTGTTAGGCATCTTACTTCTGATCCCTACAGCTAACACTCTTTTTAACTACGTAGTATACAGCACAATAAGAATTTATTCTTTTATTCCTAGGTTATAACCTTTAGACACACCGTATAGGGGAAGTCTTTTGAACTTTTACCCAATCAAGATCAAGGCTTTAGAATGGATTAACGGGAGAGTCAGATGGATTAACACCAAGCTTCTTCCAGAAGTAGAGGTTTACGAGGAAAGTAGCGATTATGAACGTATTGCTAAAGCTATAGAGGATATGGAGATCAGGGGAGCTCCAGCAATAGGTGTTGCAGCTGCTTTAGCTGTTGCAGCAACAGTATACAATACTTCATCTGATAGCGTAGAAGAGGTTAAGAGTTTAGCACGTAGAGCTATAGAACGTCTTCGTAAGACAAGGCCTACAGCCTACAACTTATTCTGGGCTTTGAACCAGATAGAGGAAGCTGTAAATAAGCAGTACTCTACAGTTGAAGAGCTAAGGAAGGCTGTTGTAGATAAAGCTTTAGAGATATACAGGTTAGATATCGAGATAAATACTCGTATTGGTGAGTATGGGGAGAAACTTATAGACGATGGAGATGTTATCTTGACCCACTGCAATGCAGGAGCCTTAGCAACAGTTGCTCTAGGAACAGCTCTCGCCGTTATACGTATCGCGTGGTATAAAGGTAAGAAGATCAAAGTTATAGCGACAGAGACTAGACCTGTACTTCAAGGTGCTAGACTTACTGTATGGGAGCTGAAGAAAGAAGGTATACCTGTAACACTTATAACGGATAACATGGTGGGCTACGTGATGTACAAGAAGCTCGTTAACAAGGTTATCGTCGGTGCTGATAGAGTTCTTCTAGATGGTCATGTAATCAACAAGATAGGCACTTACACAATAGCTATAGCTGCTAAAAGACATGGTGTTCCCTTCTACGTAGCTGCTCCAACATCTACTATAGATCCCTATACACCTGTAGAGAAGGTAGTTATAGAGGAGAGGAGCCTTGATGAAGTGAGGAAAGTTTTAAACAAAATACTTATAACAGTTGAAGATGTAGAAGTATACAACCCTGCATTCGATATAACACCACCTGATCTAGTTAACGCTATTATAACAGAGAAAGGGGTTATCGAACCTCCATACACAATTAACATTAAGAAGGCCCTGGGTCTATCGTAGCATTCAGACGATGAATAGATGCATACCTATATCTTATCGAGTACTTGTTGAGTTCATGATTAATTTTAATAGATTCTACCTATGTTTTAACTTCGATATTATGTTAACAGCTTTAGCAATATCTTTCTCTACTACTGTACCGGTAACTATTATATCTGCTCCAGCGTTTGCTAAACTAATAGCTTTATCAGCATCTCTTATACCTCCACCAACGATTACAATCATATCCTCGACAGCTTTTTTCACAGCTGATACCATCTTTAGCGGTACACATCTTTTTGCACCAGAACCTGCTTCAAGATATGCGAACTTCATCCCCATATACTTGGCAGCTAAAGCGTAGGCTACAGCAATAGCAGGTTTATCTAATGGTATAGGCCTCGCTCTCCCCATAAAGCTTACTGATGTGTTAAACGATCCTACTACTATGTAACCTGTAGGTAAAACCTCGAGACCAAATCTTTTTACTACAGGTGCTGCAACAACTTGTGCACCTACGATATAGTAGACGTTATCTGAATTTAGAAGAGATATAAATAGAATTGCGTCAGCGTAAGGTGATAGACCAGCTATATTTCCTGGGAATAATATAGAAGGTTTATCGAATTCCTCCACAGCTTTCGCTACCAATGTAACATCGTCGCTGAAAACCATTAAACTTCCACCTATTAGAATTGCATCTGTACCCACATCTACGACAGTCTTCAAAATGTTTCTAAGCTCTTCTATACTACGAATTTTTTCAGGATCTATTAATGTGAAATGAATTTTTTCACCAGAACTCAGCGCCTTGGTTATGTAGCTATATACTTTACCTCTCCACCTCATATCTCCACACCAGATCTAACGAACTTCTTTAAGAGGATTTTAATAGTTTTCTAAGTGTATACGAAATACCGTCAAGAACTATCTCCTCTAATATCTTCGACAACGTCTTATTATCAACGTCTAACTTGGTAAGTTTACCCTGTTTCTCAGCAATTCTGAAACCTACAACATGGTAACAAGGAGTAGATCTATTCTTGCCTATATAGTTAATGATGAAGTCTTCACATGTACAAAGCCTACAAGGGGATACGATATAATCTCTTTTAGTACCTTTGAAGATGTACGTAACCAAACCTTTACACTCCAACACAATAAATCTCTTACTAGCTAAAGCTTCGATAATCTTATCATAGTTTTCAAAATGTCTCACAACATCCTCTGAACATAAGTCCGACATAGCTACAACAAAATATCTAGAACTGAAAACAGTTAATAACCCTAGTAAACACTTATCCGAACATAGAGAAGAGGGTCACTATGTCGAGACGTAGAAGAAGACAAACACCTTCAATAACTAGCTACGTAGGTTTAATACGGTTCTATGAAGAGGTAGAAGAACAAGTAAAGATCCCGCCATACTTAATACTGCTTATAACGTACATAACAGCTTTAACCATACTCATACTAAGGATTTTCTTAAAGCCTTGACAAATATGCCTATGAAATCATAGCATTTTATTAAACAAAGAGTATCTATAGACTATATAGAACATATTGAATTCAATAATTATTAATTCTGTAACATAAACTAGAATCTGGCCCGACCCACAGGCAACCACGGGCTTCAAAGCCCGAGGAAACACCGTCCTCTGTACGGAACCGGAGCCCCGCAAGGGGCCGGGGTGATACCCCGGGCTCCGGCACAGAAACGACATGTCCGCAAACCTATGAAGATGATGCAGCGAGGCTCCCCAGGCAACTGGGGAGCAGTAACCTGTTGATGAGGTTTGCGGAAGCAGTGAAACGGCCGTCCTCCGGAGAGTAAGGATCCAACCTGATGAGTTCCGTACGAGGGTTGGGGAACCGCTAAGCCAAATATTGCCGAAGACCGAAGACGGGTTACTGTGGGTCGGGCCAACAAAAGATTTTGTATTTGCACAGGAAACATAGGGGTAGGTAACACTTCAACACCGTTTTATATAAGTTATGGTGATCGTAAAGATGTTTACAGATTAATAGCCTTACACCCCATCATGTCTTTTCGGGATTTCGACTTCAAACTTTATATTTAACTATAAGATTTTATTGATAAGTTTGTATAAAGAGTTATACTGAAGCTAATCTATCTATACTTACAGAAGATAATGCATTGTATACTTTTCTATCAGCATTATAGTGATGATCTGGCACATTAATTTATCCATAAGAAATCTAGGGGTGGGCGTGTAAGTAGGATTTTTGTGGTCTCTACAGGAACAGTAGGGGTTCAACAATTTTCGTAACAGTATCCAGAGGAATTTCTTTAAGCGGTAGATGTTCTTTGTGTTCTCTTCCATACCTATTCAACGGTTTAATTAGATGCTTCTGTTCAGATGGTGGTGGCATGAAGAGCTTCTTCAAATTCTCACGATAATCAATATGGCACTCCAACTCGATGTTCATGAAACTGCGTCCACAACATAGGCACTTGTATCCTTTACCAAAACCTTTCTTTGTTAATCTGCATCCACATAACGGACACCTAGGCGGTTTACATATATATGTTCTTGTCTGTTTAACTACAATTATCTTCTCTACATGGAAACATACCTCGTGAGCCCAGGGTTTGGCATGGCCATGCACTACAACTTCATCTCCTATCTGCAACTTCTTCGCTACAGTATCTAGTTTAGATGGTTTGAAGAACACCAGATCTATTACACCTGTACTGTCACCAGCTCTTACAATTACATGACCTTTAGGAATCACGATCGGTTTCCCAAGAATCCTTAATCTCAATCTAGCTGTTCTATACGATCTCAACTCGTTAACAGATCTTTCCACGATATGTGCGTCTGTACCTTGATTAGATCTAAATATTGTCCAAGCAGATATAGGTTCGCATACCTTGATCATTTCAAGAGCTTTTATTAACTCAAAAACATCATCTCCTCTAACACCGTAGAGAACAGGATCAAATCCGTGAGGTGTTACAAGTATTCTATTTGTCTCAATATCGATATTATTGAAGGTGTACCTTGTTGTATCATTGAATAGGTATACAGATGATTCATCAACGCATCTCGGCTCTAAATATCTATACTTAGATCTGTACGTTATTAGCTCATAGGTGTAGTCTGAAAAGTGTAGAACCCAGCCTATAGCAGCAGCTGCTCCAACAATACCTCTACCTCTGTACCGTTCAACTAATAAAGTGTTAGAGTTCTTCATCAGCTTATCTAGAACAACTTCAGGTAGTACTACATCTGTTAATGCTTTAGTATATATGTGACCGTATATAGGAGGTAGAGGATTTAACGCTATAACGATACCAGGGTTGACATGGGGTTCAGCTATATCTATACCTAGATGTTTACATAGCTTTGCATAGTAATCATCTATTATTCTCTGGGTTAACTCAGCTATGTTATCTATGTATCTACAAGGTATAGCTATACGTATTGCTACAGCTCCATTTCCTCTAGTTTTCCATGGTATAGATGGGTTTAACCTCACAAGATTCAAATAATCAAGTAGATGTATGTGCAACAATTTACTAAGCTCATGAATAAGGTATGTTGCAGCATGAGTTGTACATCCGAATTGGTATAGATCAATATCATCTAAACCGATATGTACTACACAATAATCTTGTTCAGGCCCCGTCATTGTTTAGGTACTAGGTTTAACACTTGTCGATACAACAATCATGGTAACTGTTGATTTAACTTTAGGTATCTTCCTAATCTTGGAGGTGATCACATCTTTCAATTTCTCAATACTTTCAGCCTCTATTTCTACAAACAGATCGTATATTCCATAAACAAGACTAGCATTCTGAACCCCCTCAATTTTCCTAACCATATCCAGTACTTCTTCTTCGGCACCTACCTCTGTGTTTATCAATATCAGCGCTCTTGGCATGAAATATAACACCTAAAGCTATATGAAGTAAAGGGTATAAAAGTATATCTGGATATAACAGAATTGTAATTGTACTAGTACAACAAATCGTAAGGCGTGGATGTTGTCCATAAAGATCTATATACTAACTAAAGGTGAAGACGATCCGGATTTATGTACAGCTGAAAAATTAATTAGGCGAGGTCTAGCCTATAGAATAACCAGATTAACAGAGATCCCGCAATGTAGTATTGTATTGAATCCCTATGCAAAGACCTACACTAAGTTTAGTGATAGAGATTACATAGTGAGATGCGGATTAACAGCCATAGACGTTTCATGGAAAGGAAGTACCAATGTATTGAAATCGCTTAAACACGGAATGCAAAGAGTGTTACCTCTACTAATAGCGGCAAACCCTATAAACTATGGAAAACCATTCAAACTTAGCACTGCTGAAGCAATTGCAGCGGCGCTCTACATAACGAATTTTAAGGATCTAGCTGCTAAGATACTAAGCCAATTTAAATGGGGTTACCACTTTATTGAGTTGAATAGAGAAAGACTTGAACTGTATTCGAGGGTAAATACCGACGAAGAGATGGAGAAAATTCAATTAGAGCTATTTGGTATAAATCAAGAGTATTTAAAAGGAAAGAATAGATTAATCAATCTTCTACATAACATAATTTCGCCAGATATTGAAAACAATAACGGTGAAGATGAATAAAGGATTACATAATTATCTAGAGAACGAGTGATAAAAATTATAATGTGGTCTGAGATACTTAATAAAACGTACTAGGGCCCGTCGTCTAGCCTGGTAGGACGCCGCCCTCACGAGGCGGAGGTCCGGGGTTCGAATCCCCGCGGGCCCATCTAAACAATGCTTAAAGATGTTTAGATCTACAAGTATTTGTCATATTGTGTAGAAGGATGTTTGAACTTTGAACACTGATGATGTTCATAAGATTTTAAGGGTTCTGAGTCTTCCGATGATGTACTGTTTATCTTCTTCGTAGAAATCTATTATTTTCTCTAACAATTTCTTATTTATCGATAGCACACCTTCTTCAATCATGTTCTTTACGGTGGCTAGCTCAGCTAGGTCTTTACCTGAACCTCTACGAGCTTTAAATACGATCCAGCATTCTAGAGCTACGTAGTTTACCTCAACACCGTTTACTTTCAGAGTTCTTCTGCATATATCTAAAGCTTCTAACGGTATATAGAAATCCATTACGTTTTCGTAAAGTTCTACAGTTATTTCGGTGTCGTCAATATTCATAGTTATAGATGGTGTACCAAGCTCTGTTGTTCCTGTTGACCAGCCTTGGCTATACGCTATCTGCCTAATTCTATCTTCTTCAAGCAGAGGACTTATAGATGTTGTAAAGAGATCGATATCGCCTTCACATGTTCTCTCTAAAACTATGTCTAGACATGTACTGCCTATGATTATCCCGTCTACTCCGTAAGCTCTTAGACTCGAAATAGCTTTGGCAATATGTTTAAGTGTAAACGTTTTTCAACACCAAGATGCTAACCTTTCTTTACAGGTAGAGCTTTCTTCTTAGGTCTAAGGTTAGAGCTTCTACATCTCCTACATCTAGTAGCTGATGGTGGATTTAGCGCTCCACAATTTCTACATACTTTCTTATTTAGTAATCTCTTTTCAACTATTTTTATTAGCTCGGGATCCGTAAGAGGCATTGGTAACACCTGGCAACTATATGCAGACCTATTTTGTGTAGTAGTTTCTAAATTCTTAGAGAACTTAAATTTATAAGCTGAACGTCTAGAAAAATGGTACGTTGAGAAAGGTATTTAGTGTTAATTCGAGGATGTGCTGCTAGGGACTGAGAGATGAAGATACCTCTAGATGTTATATGTGTTAGAAGTGGTGTGTTATGTCCTAGATGTAGAAGACTCGTAGAAAGTGGTGAGCATCAGGAAGTGGAAGTAGATGTGATGAAGCATTTGCTAGAGCTGGAAAACGATAATAACTTCAAGTTCCTTAAGAACTCTAGTTATGTGAAGAGTTATAAGGTTAATACAACACTTATAGTAATACTGGATATAGCCGAACCTGTACCTAGGCAAAATTTTATCAGGCTTGCTAAAGCTTTAGAGGAGAGGCTAGGGTTAAGAGTAAGAATAGTTCAGAAAACTTCTGATCCAAAGCAATTCATACAGCAATTGATATCGCCTGCTAGGATACAGGGGATAGATAGTGTGTGGACCCCCGATGGATCTGTTCAGCATATAGTTCGTATACCGAAATCCGATGTAAGATTTCTGCCTATGAGGATAGATGTACTTGAGAATCTGTTGAGCTCTATATACAACGAGATTTACAGGATTAAAATCAGTTACTAGAATATAGTAAGAGTTTTCACTTCTTCGAATATCTGAACCACTGATCTAACGACGATGGTGCACCTTTCATAAATTCTCGATAAGCTTTCTCAAGTCTTTTTAAAGCATTTTCAACTCTATCTAAGGAGAAGTCATGGTCTTTAACAAGTATCTGTATTATAGCGTTCTTATCAGGTTCCCGCCACTCAATCCTATCTATATCTATTACAGGCGGTTTCAAGAAATACTCCTTAATCTTCATAGGGTCTTCAGGAAATCTAGCTTTCGGTAAAACACGTAGAACTTTTTCAAGAGATCCGTAAGTTTTTATTAGTTGTAGAGCTGTTTTAGGACCTACACCTTCTACACCATCTGGGTTATAGTCTGTACCTATTAGGATCCCTACCTCGATTAACTGCTCCAAGGTTATTCCGAGGATTTTCAACAATTTATCGAGCTCTATTATCTCAGGTTTAATCTCTACATAAATATCTTTTCCAGGAAGCTTTCTTTTACCTGTTATAGCGAGATTTCTTATAAGGCGAGGTGTTCCAAATAGAAGAGAATCGTAATCCTGACTACCCGTAGCCCATGCAAGACCTTTCTTAGCTAAGTATGCAGCTTGAGCCTCTCCTTCGCCTAAGGCTTGTATATAAGGAATCCCCATAGCTTCTAATAACCTCTTCGCTTCCTTAACCATAGGCTCTGTTAGGTGTACTGCTTGAACAGCGTATTTTGCAGCTTCTCTAACCTCGCCTTCACTATAAGCTTTAACCATCAATTCAGCTGCTTTCTCCCTTCTAACACGTCTTCTCTCTAATTCTTCACGTTTAAGCTCCGGAGGCTTGCCGTCGAATACATAGATAAGTTTTAACCCATTCTCTATCAAGTTTATAGTTCGGTAGAAAAGCCCGCTTAGATGGCTTGTTATATTCCCTTTACTATCCATGAGAGGTGTTCCATCAGGTTGTCTTATAGCTGCTAAGAATTGATATAATGCGTTGTACGCATCTAAGGCTATGACTTTGCGAGCTAGAACTCTTAGATCATCTATTTCCTGTCGGCAGGTAGGAGGTATGAGATCTTTTAAGTTAACTCCCATCAGTACTCAACCATAGGATGCAAACCTGTTCAAAGACTATGTTTAAAAAGTTTAAATCCTTTAACTACTTTTTGAGTATAACTATGTATTCCTTTCCTTCGCTTACTGTTAAAAAACCCTCGATCTCGAGCTGCATTAACAAAGTTGAGAGCTGGCTGTAGGATATATCGAACTCTTTCGATAGAATCTCATAAAGTTCTTTGACTGATGCTTTAGTTCTACTTCGTAGGTATTCAAGTATTTTAAAAGCTATTTTTCGTTTAGAGAACAACTTGGGTTAACCCTATGTGCTCAACCTAGTTATGTAAACTATATCAACGTTATCGATCTCCTCGATACCCCTCAAAGCCTCTTCAAGAATGTCTGTACCACCTTCCTGCTCTTCTGGCATAATTACATATAAATCTAGAGCTTTATAACCGAATGCTATATCGATAGGCTCCCACCGCATCAATGTTAAGCCTTTCTCTTTCAACATCAAAGCTATTTTCTCTACTAGATTTTCGAATTTCTCGAGAACTTCTTTGGGATAAGCTCTAGCTACAACAAGTACTACTGCAGGCATGGTTTCACCTAAGGACCTTCAAATCCACAGTTAGGGCATTTGTAAGGGGTATTTAATGTTCTGCATTTTTGGCAACGCCATATCACGACAAGTCCGCAGTTAGGGCATTTGAAACTTGTGGCCTTCTCCTGAGGTATTATAGGTCTTTTACAGCTTGTGCATATCCTTACAGAGGCTGCTTCAATAACTACAGGTGTGACTATAGTACTCATTGGCATTACCACCGACTGTTACCACATATATGGTGTGTGCAAATATAAGCTTGATAGAGCTGTTATATAATTGGTTTGCACAGGTATAGCTGATATGGAAGTAGAATACAAACAGGTTATCGTAGTACGTACAGATGTAAAGATGAGTAAAGGTAAACTTGCGGTTCAGGTAGCTCATGCAGCTGTAGAAGCTGTTATGAGGTGTCTCGAGATTTCAGCATGTAGAGAAAACGTATATATTTGGAGAATGCAAGGGCAGAAGAAGATTGTGGTCAAAGTTAAATCTCTAGAAGAGATGCTGAAGATAGAAAGGGAAGCGAAAGAACTAGGGCTTGTAACAGCATTTATAGCAGATGCTGGTTTAACTGAGCTATCTCCTGGAACAGTAACAGCGCTTGCAATAGGTCCTGCACCGACTTATCTTATCGACAAGTTAACAGGGTCTCTTCCATTACTTTAGGGTTGGCATATGTCTAGCGTAGAGATGTTTTTGACAAAGTATACCTTAGATATACTCATAGGTATACATGTATATACATACCCAGATATAGATAGAGAAGATGTTGATGTTACTATACCGAGACCTAGTGGTTTCCAGGTGTACGAGATTGTTAACGGTTTAGATCTAGGAGCTCTAGATCTGGAGAAAATAGTTGATACAGAAGAATGCCGAGGAGATACATACCTATACATAGTTGAGAAAGTGGGTTTCGATACTAATGAAGTATGCAGATTACTGAAAAGAATATTTAAATGCACAACTTGCGAAGTTCTAGGACTTAAAGATGCTAATGCCATTGTACGTCAAGTAGCTGTTCTAAGAAGATGCGATAACGTTAAACGTGTATTAACTCTAGGGAACGGAAACAAGTTCGTCAAAGCTATTCTATGGCAGTATAACCCTGTAGCTATAGTACATAATGGTAACAAGTTCCGTATAGAGCTCGTGACAAAGAATGTAATGGTATTCAAGAATAGATTGAGATATTTCTCGAACTACGGCTATACATTCCTTAATTTCTATGGTTATCAACGTTTCGGTACTAAAAGACCAATAACACATCTACTAGGCAAATTCATCATCAAGAATGAGTGGGACTCCTTTTTAAAAACATTATGTGATACCTATAGCAGACCTAGAAATGGAAGCATAGAGAGTATTGTGTGTAGGAATAGGTTTCGTTATGAAGACGAATTCAGGATTGTTAAATCTATACCGAAGAACATGATCAAGCTATACGTGAACGCTTACCAGTCATACCTATTCAATAAAACTCTATCTCTACTATGGCTAAAACTTCTAGACAAACACAATTTCGATGAAGCTTTCAAATTGATGTTGAAGGAATACACATTTATACCTGTTGTCGGTAGTAAACCCAAGGTTATTCGATCTGAGCTTAAATCGTTAATAGATGAAATACTGGATGGAGAGAACATAACATCTGATAACTTTAGAATACCTGAGCTAGGGCTAGAGATTAAAGGTGATTACAGATACTCGATGGCGAGAGCTCTCAACATTGTATTAGAAGTAGAGCAAAATAGACTATACATACTCTTTACTTTAGGTAGAGGGAGCTATGCTACCGCATTTTTACGGGAGCTTCTTAGAGTTGATCCTTTAATATATACATGACTTGGGTGTATATACAGCTATTCTGGTACAATTTGACCTCTACATGATAAACATCGGATTTCTAGTTTTTATTTAGAGTAGTTGATAACATTGTTTCAAGGTATCAATCTCTTTTTGTCTCTTGGGAATAGTGTTACCTCTTTAACACTAGATCTACCTGTTAGTGGTAACAATAACCTTGCTAATCCTAATCCCCATCCAGCGTGCGGCGGCATGCCGTAGTCAAACCATTTTATAAAGTAATTGAAGTTTTCCACGTTTAATCCTCTACTCTTTATCGACGAGATAAGCATTTCCTTATCGTGAATTCTACTACTACCAGAAGCAAGCTCTAAATATTGCCATACAAGGTCAAAGCTTTCACTTAACTCAGGATCATCGTCTCTAGGCTTTGTATAGAAAGGTCTTGTTTTTGTGGGGAAGTCTATGATGAAGTAGAAATGAGATTCAATCTCTGTTGAGAGTAGTCTTAGCTCAGGTGTACCAAGATCATCCCCGAACTTGATGTCGAGACCCCGCCTCTTCAAGATATCAAGGGCTTCTGTGTATGTTATCCTTGGTAATGGAAATGATACGTTGGGTAGTGTATGGTTTAGAATCTTCAAGTCTTCGGAGTTCTCTTTCTCTAACGTTTTGAGTATCTTCTGGAGTATATCTTCGAGGATCTTCATAACGTCGTTGTAATCCATAAAAGCTGCTTCTATATCAACACTTATAAATTCTGCTAAATGGTAAGGAGTATCGCTTTCTTCAGCTCTCCACGCAGGACCTATCTCGAATACTCGTTCCAAAGCCGCAGCTAGAAGTTCTTTATAGAGTTGAGGGCTTTGAGCTAGGAAAGCTTCACGTCCAAAGTATATAATAGGGAATAGGTTAGCACCTCCTTCGGTAGCTGTAGCTATAATCTTAGGTGTGAAAACCTCGACAAACCCTCTCGATAGCAATTCTTCACGTATTGTCCTCACTACACTGTTCATTATTCTAACTAAGGCTCTTGATTCAAGTCTTCTAAGATCAAGAACACGTTCTCTCAACCTTGTATCTATATCTGCTTTGACTTTGCTACTCACATCCAGAGGTAGAGGGGCTTTTGCTCTACTCAATACACGTATCTCTATAGGTGTAATTTCTATTCCTCTAGGAGCTCGCGGATCTCCTTTAACTACACCCTTAACTTGTATAACGCTCTCAGGTGTTAGCTGTTCTACAATGGATACTATCTCGTCGGGTACGGAACCCTTAGTGATCGTTACTTGTATAAGACCGCTTCCATCTCTTAATATCACAAACTTCTTTCCGCCTAGATCTCTTACTTGGTGAACCCATCCAGCTAGGACAACCTCTTTCCCAACATCGCTTACAGTTATTTCGCCACATCGAGCTGATTTATATTTTGTCTGCACTACATTTCACCACGTTATACAATAGGTTTTCAGAAATACTTCACAAATTTTTTGTTTTACTGAACATTAGATCAAGTTATGCGATATAGAGTTCTTAAAAATAAACTCGAAAAACAATTATAAAGTATTTCTAGCCCTCTGCATTCTGAGTATAGAAGGTGTCGTGATGTACGTTGAGAGTTTACGTGGACGTGATTTCCTGTCGATATTAGATTGCTCTAGGGTAGAGTTGGAAAGCTTAATAAAGCTCTCGTTCGAGTTCAAGAGGAGATATTATAGCGGTGAAAAGATTATACCTATACTACAGAACAAAATTCTTGCACTGATATTTGAGAAACCGAGTACGCGTACAAGAGTGAGTCTTCAGGTAGCTATACAGCAATTAGGTGGACACTCTCTTTACCTCTCATCAGCCGAACTTCAATTAGCTAGAGGAGAACCTATAAAGGATACAGCTAGGGTACTGGATAGGTATGTAGATGGAGTAGCTGCACGTGTATATAGACATGAATCGCTAATCGAATTGGCTAATTATTCACAGAAACCTGTTATAAATGCTTTAAGTGACAGAGAGCACCCTCTCCAAGCCCTAGCCGATGTCATGACTATGATCGAGGTTAAAAAGAATTTAAAAAACCTAAAAATAGCCTTTGTCGGCGATGGAAGAGACAACGTAGTGCACAGCCTTATGCTAGCCATAGCAACACTAGGAGGGAAGCTATACATAGCTACACCTAAAGGATATGATCCCGAGATATCGCTTCTAAAGAAAGCATATGAACGAGCGTCAGAGAGTGGAGCAGAGATCGTCATAGTTAGAGATGCTGTTGAAGCCGTTGATAATGCCGATGTTGTATATACAGATGTATGGGTTAGCATGGGTCAGGAGTCGGAGCGAGAAAGGAGATTAAAAGATTTAAGTGCGTATCAAGTTAATGCTGAGCTGGTTAGGTATGCGAAAAAGGATTTCATATTTATGCACTGTTTGCCTGCTCATAGAGGTGAAGAGGTTACTGACGAAGTTATAGAATCTCCAAATTCTGTAGTATGGATCCAAGCAGAGAATAGATTGCATACAGCAAAAGCGGTACTAGCATCAATACTAAGGTGAATTAGATTTTCTTCTCTTCCTACCTGCTCTACCCCTCTTTTTCTTACCTTTACGCTTCTTCCTAAAGGTCTTAGCCCGGCTGGATGGTGTATACATCTGAGATAGGTTATCAAACCTTAGGAAAACAATACCTTTATCGGTTTCTATAATAAGAGCTTCTGCTGCGTCTTTATTCGATATCGTTATAGGACTATTGAAAAGATAGAATTCTCTATTTGATAGATCTAGCAAAGGAATAAGCATAACACTTCTATCGTCTCCAGAGCTTATCTCAGCATTTTCAGTTTTTACGTTGTGCTCTTGTGCTTGAGTAGAGGATTTAGAGGTTAGCTCTAGAGCTTTCTCAAGATTTTTAACAATATAGATCTTCTTTACCTTAGCTATGTAGGGGAAATCTACAAAGTACTTTAGTTGTTTGTTTGTTGTAACAAGAGCTTCAATAATAGTTCCACCGCTTTTAACTAAGGCTTTTGCAACACTAGCATCTTTAGATGAAGCTATACTTAAAAGCCACGAAAGAAGAGCATCTTCATCATTTTTGAATTTTTCTATAGTTTCTATTCGTTCATAAAAAAGCTCTACTCCAACCTTTTTGTATAACACTATCGCGCCTACGTTATCTAATGCGATTTCTTGAGGAGCATATAGTTCTACTGTTATTGTTTGGATCTCACCTTCACTCATTTTTTATACCCAATTCTTCTTAAGAACATGTACCTCTCTTTCTTATCTTCATCGCTTTCGACTCCTAGCGGGGTGTAGCCGTCGATAACCCCTACAATACCTCTACCTTGGTTTGTATTAGCAACGACTACTTGTAGAGGATTTCCAGTAGCTGCGTATATCTGTACAACTTCTTGAACATGTTTTAAAGCGTTCAATACGTTTATCGGCCAGGCATTCCTTATATATAGAACGAATATGTGTCCGGCACCGATCTTCTTAGCAACCTCTATAGCTAACTTGGTCAGCTCATCGTCATTACCTTCGAATCTTATTAAACGTTTACCGCTTGCCTCATTAAAAGCTAATCCAAACCTTATTCCTGGAACACTAGTTACAAGAGTCTCATATATATCTTCTACCGTCTTTATGAAATGGCTATGACCTATTATAACATTGGTACCCTGAGGTATAGGAATATCGATAACTTCGAATGTTATCTGGGACATAAGCTATAAACACCGTAAATAAGTACATTATGTGGAAATATAAGCAAAACTTACTATACCAAACTGAATGCCAGCATAAGGTATTAGGGGTTGTTACAGGTGGAAATACGTGTATGCACAAATATGCATCGATTTTAAATCAAAGTGTGTTTCGATAAACGCGTTCGATGAAAACGGCAAAAAAGTGAAGGAGGTAAGGAATTGTAGTACTGAGTTAATAGAGGTTTCAGGGGTTGTTAGGATACCGATAGGTGAACACAGGGTGAAAGACTATGTATGCTTCCTAGCTGATGAAGTTCAACTCTCTATAGAGTTCAAGGGCTCTATCCTTAAAATTAAGTAGTTGTAAACATTACATTGATAAGGCTATTAAGTTTAAATTTATTATAGTTGAAGACTTAGTAATAAGAAGAGGGTTTCCCCGGGGCGATTATCTGCGAGTAGATGTAGTTAGCTGTGGACATGTTTTCTTGCCCCGGGGGTTCTCTGTATTAGGTCGTGTTCTCATCCCCTCATCTACAGAGTTATCAAGGCTCCACATAACCCACAAGCCCCTCTACTTCAATCCTCTCGCCCACGCCTCTGGGGTACCGGGGGTTGCCGAACCCTCATCAATACGTGTTCTCAGAGGTTTTGAAAATATTTAAATGTTTAATATAGTTATAATTTTTAGAGGTTTGTGAAAATGTTACGTAGCTACCTCAATGTATTTACAGCTATTCACAGGTATTTACAGCTGATATAGACCCGGCTACGGCTTCTTTTAGGTGGTGTAGATGTCTGATGAAGAGATGGTCAAGAAATTAGAACCTTACTTAGATGAGAAGGTTCTTCGAGTATTAAGAGAGCTTAATGAAGATGAGAGAAAAGTTCTGAAATATTTCCTTCAGAATATTTCTGTAGGGACTATTATTGCTGTGAGAGAGTTGAAGGCTTTGTATAAAATTCAGGATCCTAAGGCTGTTATAAGGAATTTAATAGATAAAGGTTTACTGGAGCAGGGATACGGTTGTTATAGTCTTGCTAAACAATTGAGAAGAGCCTTGTTCAAGTTACTTCGTTAATGTATTTCCCATTGCTTAAGAGAATTTTCGTAATCATATTAAGTTTGTCCTTTATACAATTATCAAGGCATTCGCTATAACAATCACCGTTAACTACCCCAAACCCATCTCTACAAGATATATCACAATCTTTTTCGCATGATAACGTATTTAACTCCAGAACAATGTACGGCCTTATTCTATGCACATTAAATAAATGAATAACGTTAAGATTCTTCAACTCATCTAAAATATCTTTACGATCTTCAGTTATTATAGCAAAACCATAAAGTTTTAGAGCCTCGAATAAACCAGGTAGTTTGCTCATGAATAACACCAATATTTACCCACGATATTGTTCTAGTAAAAACTCTTCTTCAAGACCAGAATTTTAAACATTAAGCAGATTAAGCTAAAGAAGGGATTCAGATACTTCATAATTAAGTTTCAGCACAATGAATAGCTGTATCCCATATCTTTTAAACCCTGCTATTGGAGGTTACGTGAGTTGTTAGTGGGTTTATATAGGGTTTATTAGACTCCTCAATTAAATAATTATAGAAAAATTTATAAATATGAACCCACAAATACCTATTGAACCTCTATGGATTCGGTAACAGTTCAAAGAAAGCTACTAGTATACGGCAAACACGTAGTTGGGGATCTGTATGAGTGTAATAAGGATAAGTTAACAGATCTAATATTTCTAATCAATACCGTTAGAGAAGCAGCAAAAATAGGTAATATGATTTTGTTAGAGATAAAGTCGTGGAAAATAGGGTTAGGCGTATCAATTATAGGCATAGTCTTAGAGAGCCATATATCGATCCATACATGGCCTGAATACTCATTTGCTACAGTTGACGTCTATACATGTGGTAAGTATTCAGATCCTGAAAAAGCTTTCGATTACATAGTTGAGAAGTTAGAAGCTAAACGTATTAATAAACGTGTATTCTTACGGAACTACGAGGTACTATTTTAAGGACTTAATTTACTACTTCCAGCTTCATAATGTGTGTAGCCCTTAATTAACCTCGGGGAAACCCTTAATTAATAAGATTTATCTAAGTGTTTACCGCGTCATTATGGTTTAAAGCCTTCTCTTTACCTATGTGTAAATGGTGTTTTGTGGATGGAAAATGTAGATGTGAAATTATTAGTAGTTTCGGCATCGCCTAGAAAATATGGTGCAGTAAGTTTTACGAGAGAATTTGTTGTAAAATTGGCTAGAGATGTAGAGAAGGTAGAGATAGAAGCTATAGATGTTTACGATTACAACATAGCACCATGTATAGGATGTGTTTCGGATAACGTTAAACTATGTAGATTGCCATGTGTTATCGATGATGATATGGGTAAACTTTATGAGCTAGTTCTAGAGAGCGATGGCATAATATTTGTAACGCCGATATATTGGTACAATGTTCCTGGACCGCTGAAAAACTTTATTGATAGGCTTACAGTTCTAGAAAATGCCATATTTACCGAGGGTAGGAGTAAAGTTGAAGGCAAGGTTGTGGGATTTATAGCTATAGGTAATGATGCAGGAGCCATAGCTGTTATACAAAACTTAATGGTTTTGATGAATAGTTTCGGTATGATGATACCTCCATGGGCTTTGGCATACCATGAATCAGAAGAAGAGCCTATCAATAACATGAAGTTCTTACTAGATGTAGCTAATGTAGTTAGGTGTGTCAGTCTTATGGCTAAGTTAGTGAAAGGTATTCAAAAAGTTGATTACTGGTATAGAGCTGATGATGAGTATAAAGAAGTTGTAATGAGTATAGCTAGAAATGTTTACGAAGAGATTTACCGTCAAATACTGTTAAGTTAAATCGGTAATTCAGCGTTTACTACTGTGATTGTTGATTTGGTTGCTGATGCACAATTTTAGCAGGTTTTGTTTTCTTTGAAGAGATTAGTATAGATAGCATCGATACAACTTTCTTTAGATTCTCTACGTTATATTGATGAACACTACGTCTCCGCATATCTAAAGGTATGTTGAGGTATTTCGCCAACTTTATATTTAATCCTGCTTGTTTTATCTCGCCGATACTATAGCCTCTACCAATCCTTAGGTGTGTTTCTAAACCTCTTTTCTTGATGATCTTCGGGGACTTAACTATGGGTGGGGGTATTTCTACAACTACGATATCCTCATCCATAGACATCACTTTACTTAGCTGTATTAGTGAGATTTCTAGGCGATGCTTTTAAAACTTTTATTGGTACATCGTATTCAAATCTCTTATGCGCTTTAGAACATAAAATCCTCAAGGTTAGTCCATCTATTCTATTTATTCCCTGTTTAACAATATCGTTTAAGTTTACCTCTAGACTTAGACCTTCCCCAGGTTTAGGCGATGTGATGTTCATCTTTTTCAGGGGTATACCATACCTAAGCAGTACTATATCTAAACTATCACATATACTGTTACCTGTATTCTTAAGCTCAAGCTTTGCAATGGATTCCTGTACCACTAAATTCTCGATTTCTATCCGTGGATACTGTGTATACATCAAAGATAGACAAGTGATTACATGTCTAGCACTAGAACTGCTTTGAATCTCTATGAAACTTAGAGATTCGTTACCGAGAAATGCCTCGATAATATTATGACCTTTGAGCAAATTGAATTTTTTTGTAACTCCACGATCTGTTCTAATCTCTAGATTGCCTATGGTAGGAGAGACTATTCCTAGATGTAGGTAAACCTCATTAACTGTAAATGAAGGTGCTAAGTTACAGGTTTTGATGATATTGCCACTTATAGTGTAGGGATCCACCTCACAATCGATATATGTATGAAATCCTTTGTAACGTGTTATCGTCAAAAGTATTGCACTATCAAGATTTATGTATCCTTTAGCTGAACAACTTATTCTCATTGAGGATTCGTTCTTAGATATAATTTTAGACACATCGTAGACAAAGATTGATTGTGTAAATTTATCATCTATAGACTTCTCTATATGGGGCTTTAATTCGCGTGTCAATATAACATCGTTAAACGATACTTTCCATTTTATTACGTCAACGTTATTAGATCTAGTGAAAGCTAGGACAAGATACGCAAATGAAATATCTGTTGTAGGTAACGAAATCTTAGATTCTATAGAACCTCTATCTCTGACATTGTTACACAGAAGCTTATCTTCAGCTAGACTGTATAGGTGGTAGACAGCATCTGGAACTTCACGCACAATTTTTATAGACATCTTTCACCACTCTACCCAGAGATAAGATTTAATACCAATCTTTCCAGTACTTAAAACTTAATACTAAATACGAAAACATTGGACAGAGTATTACTGGTAATATATGTAAGCTTTGCTTAAAGATTCAGAAGCGTTGTTTCCTCCTAATAAGCTCTATAAGCTCGCAGAACTTACAAATATCTCTGCCTGGCGAAGTAGGTTCACCGCATAGCTTACATAAAGGTAAGGAAGCTATTTGTGTATTTATTAGGTGTTGTATCCAATTATCTAGAAATTCTAATAACTTTAGTTGAACTCCTGGATGTGTTTTCTCGATTTCATATAAAAGCTCTCTTACTTTAACTCTAAGTGTAGGTCTAGCTTCTATATATGGACATTCATACTCTTGATAAGGATATTTAAGAATGTAGGCATAGAAACTGGTTTCGTATTCGTAAATACTACGAATTGGTTTAATTCTTTTAATCAGCTTAGGGTTGTGCGTTTTACTTAATGGATGTAGTTGTACAAGCCTTATAATGTCGCCTCGTAGGATGTTTATTATGTATGTTTGAACCTCGTCATCGAGATTATGTCCTGTAGCAACTTTTGTAGCACCTACTTGACGTGCATATATATTAAGTATCCTTCTACGTGCAATACCGCAGTATGTGCATGCCGAAAGAGGTGTTACCGTAGGGTTTTCTCTTTGTATCTCTAGGTAAAGTTTCATAAAATCATCTACGCTATACCCAAGGGCTTCTCTCATGGTTACGTAAACACATTCAATACCTAAATTTTTACAAAAATTCTTCACATTTTCAAATACTTCGCGTCGGCTATACCCAAGGATTCCTTCGTCAATTGTTATACCTATAATCTTACTGATAGGCATTATCTGAGTGAGTATATACAGCAAGATGTAACTATCCTTTCCTCCTGAAACACCTACAGCTACAGTATCGCTTGAGTTAATCATGGAGTAACGGGTAACTTGTTCTCTGACTCTCGTTATAATATCAGCTTCGAGACATTCTCTACATAGTCTCCTGCCTGTATGTCTCTGGAAGAATATAGCTGATCTCGTTTTACAGTTATCGCATATATACATAAGCTTGCAGCCTTACATCAGTCTTTCGGATCTATATCCCTTAACCATAGGTATGCGTTACAAACTCTAGTAGTAGATAATCTGGGATAGAGTCAAGCAGTTAATATATCTATCTAGCCTAGCTATGCTATGTTTTGTAGGTTACGTAACCAAGGCTTGAATCTCGATAACATTAGTCACAGTGATATTTAACTCTTCTAAGGTTTTAGCTATAACATTATAATCTAAGTTCTCACCTTCTAGAACTAATATCAATGTTTGGCTTTCAGAAGATACTCTATCAGATTTGACCTGAATTGATTTTATATTCCTTGTATTCTCTAAATGTTTAATCATGGAGAAGATGTCGAGAGATTTTATAGGTTTAGCTATTTCTAGTACTAAACGTATTATATTCATTCTTAACACCTAAATTCATCCAGGTAATATCTTACGAATTGTTTCCTGCTACTAGGTATTATTTTCAGAGCTTAAATCTCAGTAATACTGAAGTGCTATTCTCTGGTAAGATGTGGCTTTATATGTAGTAAGATCACAAATACTATTTAGCTTAACCCTCTACATATTTCTAGAGATCCTTGTCTATAGATTAAGGGTAAAAATAGCCATGAATTTAAAACCTTTAGAGATGATGCTTCTTAACGCATATCAAAGATACGGTCATAAGCTATACGTAGTACTATCCACAGCTATTAAGATAGCTAAGCTTAACAAATTGAAAGGTGTTAACACTTTAGGCGATTTTGAATACAAAGAACTTGCTGAAGAGCTAGAGAAACAGGGGTTTAAGTACAATCCATCGATGTTGTTAAGAATTCTTGAGAGAGAGTACGGGCTTATCGAAACTTCGTACAAGACCTCTAACCATCATTGGTATAGATTTAAAGATTTGGAGGAGATTGAAAAAATCCTCAATACTGTTGTAGGGATGGCTTCAGATGTTGAAGAGCCTGATATTGCGATGCTGAAAATTCAGATAAAGAGTATACAGATCAACTACTGGTTAAAGAAATTAAAATATATGAGTATTAAGAATAAGTTGAACTCAGCTGATATCAAACTTTTTCAAAAATTTGCATTCAGCATACTACCCAAAATTGTGAAAATATTGAGGAAAGCTGAAGAGTATGAGGATCAGCTTTACGCTGAGATAAACTTATTGAGAGAGTTAATAAGTTTAGGACTTATGGTTGCGGAGAGGATAGATGTAGAGATAAATATCTCTGAACTAGATAACGTCGAGGTAGTGTCAAAGTCTAGCTCTATCACCTAATACCTAATGTCTCGAGCTTCAACTATTACTGCTGGAGGTACTTATCTAAAGTTATATTAACCTTGCTTTCAAGATACTTAATCAATTCTTGAGCTTGTTCTATAACCTCTCTATCTACTCTTACTTTATTAGCTGAAACCTCTTTAACAAGTTCTATAGGTATTGCTTTCCAGATCTTCAGTTCAGTTATCTTAGCAGCAATCAAAGCTTCTCCTCCAGCTCTTCTTGCAAACTCTTTTAGTTTCTCGATCTGATCTTTGTCTATGTAGATATGGTCTAATTTAGACCTCTTTTTAACCTCGAATACGAATACATGCCTATTCTTTATCGCAACAACATCGGGATACACACCTCTCTTTATTTTGGCACCACTAGCAGGGCCTCTGATAACAGCAAAACCTAGTTTCCACAGCTTTACCACTAGTTCTCTCTCGGCGCTAATCCCGCTAGAACGTTTTCTAGACGCCTCTTTCTTCTCCATGGCGTTACTCATACCCACGACTAGCTAGATGTTACTGCATCCGGACTTCGATATCGTAACCAAGTCTGCTAGCTCTTTTCTTAACTCTCTTAATAGTTTTCGATATTGATGAATTGTACAAGGCTTTAGGAATATTTATTACTAGAAGCTTATTCATCTCATCTAATTCTATATCGGCGTACGGCATGTATTTCTTCACGAACTCTATCAACGTCTGAGAGGTTATTTCTTTCGTTATCTTCTTAACAGGTACAACAACTGTTTGTTCTCCGAATACGTAAATCTCGTACTCAAGCTCATTTGTTAAGAAATCACGTACCTCGACTACAGGTCTAGCTAGATCTGCTTCACGTAGTCCTGTAGGTATCTTCACGGTCATTGAAACTTCGTATATCTTTGATACAGCCCCTTTATCGATAAATATGACTGTATCTATGATGCTGGGTATCATCCCCACATCTACTCTACCAATAAACCTCTGTATCGCGTCTATAGGTGAGGTAGCATGAACAACCCCTATCATACCTATACCTGCTAGTCTAAGATCTACGTATATCTTGAAGTCTTCGTCATCTCTCATTTCATCGAAAACTGTGTAATCCGGTCTACTAAGCAAGAGTATGTCGTGGAGTTCTCTAGAGGATGCATAGAATTTCGAGTACTGGGATACTATAGGAGGTAGTTTCATATCTCTTGGAGACTCTATAGTCTTAACTATCTTCCCTTTACGGGCATAGTATTCTGCTAAGGCTTGTGCAAATGTTGTTTTCCCCATACCAGGGGCTCCCGCTATAAGAATACCCTCGGCTTTCTCATCTAATCTCTTCAAAACCTTAGGCTGTAGATTATAATCTTCAAGTTTCAGCCTAACTATAGGTCTTGTTATAGTGATCTCGTAACCTGTTCCTATTGGAGGCGATACGATCACTACTCTGTAATCTCCTAGCTGTAGAAGTGCTACACCTCGACCCTCTATCTCAACAATACCCTCACCTGCTTTTACTCTACGAAAAATCTCTTCAATCAATAGTTCTACAGCTTCTCTAGGCTGAGACCTCTCGTCAACAACAACAAGAGACCAACTACCTGGTTTACCTTTCTTAGCAAGTATTGGTACACCTTCTTTTATATGTATGCTTAATGTTTGATTATCAAAGTATTTCTCAAAAGGTAATTCTTTGTTTATTGATAAAGGTATGAGAACAACATCAATATCCATAGCTTCGCATATCATTTTTTGAATATTATTGTGTGTAAGTAGCTTACCACCAACTTTCTTAGCTATATCTCTAGCTAGTCTATCTAAATCAGTAAAATCATTGAGATTCAGATCTCTAGACCCTGATTCAAAGACAACTACTTCAAGATCGTCTCTTTTACGAGCCATGTTAACAGCTTCAAAAATTTCTTGAAGGCATACTAATCCTAAAGCACTTCCTTGTAATGCCTTGGTCTCGAAAAACACCACATACTCCTTAGGGATAACTATCTTACCTTTTATCGAACCTTCCTTCAGCATTCTCGATAAAGTTCTTTCAATGATAACTGTGGTGTCAGGTACATACACATCTTCTAAAGCTATTCTCATCATCTTGACTACTACCTGGGTCTCTATCCGCGTCTAAACATTGTAGTTTAGTGAACTTAAAAACAAATATTGCAATTTCGCCTTCTCCCCGACAACTACTTTCTTCCTCCTTATCAAACCTACATGCACGCCATCGCATTACATAGTACAGATCTTTAAGAAGCCTCCATCAACTCGGAAGACGAAAACTTTTATGTTGCACTCTAACTCTAGTCTAGATTGTTTGTTACTACGGTAGCTGCGACAGCCGACCTCCTCTCCGCTCCGAAGGGCTAGGCTCCCTTGGCGGTTCACTGGTTTTCCTTATCTATGTTGAGTTTACATCTGTCATTTGAGAGGTGGTCAGGGAAGCCAGAGCTCCCCCACAACCTGTTTAGTGGTTGCCGATCCCGCATCTAGACTATCAGTTGTAATTAAGTCGATGAACTATAATGAGGTAATAAGTCAAAAATTAGTTAACTTAGATCGTTGTCTTATTTACGACCGAAATAGGTTCTGTAAGCTGCTTCCGCCATTTCTTTAATAACTTTCTCTGGATCTTTCGCTTTCATAATAGCAGATGCTACTAGAACCCCTACTGTTCCTAACTTTATCGCTGCTTCAACGTCTTCAGCTGTCGAAATACCAGCACCTGTGAGTATTATTACTTCCTTGTTTACAGCTCTAACTTTATGTACAGTATTCGTTATAACCTCAGGTTTCGCTCTGGATACTGCGATCCCTGTCCCAATTAGTTCAGGTGGTTCGACAGCTAGAGCTGTAGGATTTATTGCAGCTACAGCTGAGGCGGCTGTTGGAGTGTCTGCACAGACTAGTGTTTCAAGGTTATACTTTTTAGCGTTTTCAACAATAACAACTATCTCATCTAATCTCAATCTGTGTTCGCTATGATTTACAAGAACACCCTTTACACCTATGTCCTTCAACGCTGCTATCGGTAGCCACCCTGTGTATGCTCCGTAATCATAAGGATCTGCATGTTGAGCAAATATAGGTATCGATACCGATTCAAGAAGTTTCCTAAGCTCTGTTGCAGGAGGTATTACTATAACTTCGATGCCATACTCTTTAGCAGCTTTTTCTGCGTATTTAGCTATCTCCAATGCTTTTTCGCCAAATGCTGTATTGTACACCTTATAGTTTATGGCTAAGACAGGCACCTTCATACGATATCACACAATTAACAAAACTTAAGTTATACTTTTACGCAGACACTAGTTAAAAAATAGCTTTGACTTTATTAATTCTTATTATCTACTCTAGTAATTCTGTTTTGACTTTAGGCCCTTTTACTTCGTAGAGTTTGGCTTCTACAAATCTATTTTGTAGCTTCTGTAGTACTTCTGGCAATGTTGTGTACTCCATTTCTTCTGGTCCTAATCTGTGTGGCATAAATGGCCCATGTCTTCTCATGTACTCAGCTATCATTTGCGCTAGTCTTCTTGTTTCATCGAAAGCTGGATCATCGAATAGATCAGAAGGCCCTATCAGTCTAGCGTTCTTTATTTGGAAACCGAGAGCTACAACTCTCGGTGGTCCATCGAATCTTGTACACCTAGCATGGCGTTGTGATACAGGCATTAGTGGTCCAAAGTGACTTCCTCTCATCCATCCAGCTACTAGGTGTGGAAATGCAAATGCTTCTAGTATTTCACCAACGGCTGGAAAACCTGATTGTGCTCTAACAACTGCTACAGGATCGTCTTTCCCAACGTAACGTCCAGCAATGAGGTTTAATCTTTCAACTGAGACAACTGCTGCTATCTCGTTATCGCTTTTCCTATACACTCTTCTTATTACAAATCTTCCAGGAGTACCTATAAGTGCAAGGATGTCATATAGCTCTTCCGGAGCATTCATGACAACGTATTTACCTGCCATTACATCGTAGATCTCAAATTTGAATCCATCGTGAAGTTTAGGATCTATTACAAGACCGGCTGTATTGAATGGATCTGCAAATACTCTAAATAGAGGTAGGTTGAAAGCTCCAGGCTCAGTTTTATCAGCCATGAATACCACGATAGGTTCTGAAGGTCTTTCTACAAACTCCATTTCTGCTACAGATGGACCTAAACCTCTTACATTCCCAGAGAAAGCCTCGGCTAACAGATCTTGACCTGCTGCATAAAGTCCAAGCTCCTTTGCAACTTTTGCTGCTTCTTTGAATGCATTCCACGCTGTTTCATGTACTTCAGGTGAATCAACACCTTTTTTATGAGTCATTATAAGCTCTAAATCATCACCTGCGTGAGTTACATAGTAATCTACTATGATACCTTTGCTTTTAGCTTCAGCAAGAACTTTAGCTGCAGCAGCCATAGTATCAGGATGTACTACGTGATGTCCTGCAAGAGACCCTATATCTGCTTTGATTACGGATATCGTTGTCTTCGGTTTTTCACTCACAAATTTCACCAGGCTAAGGAAAAGCTATTTTTAAGAAAATAAGTTTTGCGGGTATACCGAGTATAACTTTATCGAGCTCTTGAAAATTTGTAGATCTATTCCGAGTAGGAATACTGACCTAACGATCTCTGGTATCTATCTAAGTAGCTACCAGGTTTATTTATTCTAGGTCTTCCTGATTGCGGATCTCGTCGCATAGTTATGCTAAGCTGCTTCAGGAAGTTATTAAATGCTTTAGCTACGGTATTAGGTGCGAAACCGTATCCTCTAAAACCTGGCTCACCTGTGAATACTATTAATCTGTCAACAGCATAGTCGATGAGTAGAACGTTATGATCTACGACAAATACCGAGGCTTTTCTAATCCTTGCTACACGTTTAATAGTTCTAGCTACAACTAGTTGATCTTCTACATCTATATGTGAAGAAGGTTCATCTAATAAGTATATATCTGCATCTTTGATTAAAGCGTAAGCTACATGGAACTTCTGCAGCTCTCCCCCACTTAATGTGGCAACTTCCTTGTTCAACAACCTATCTATCCCTAATCGTTTAACTATTTCTACATACAGCCAGCTATTTTCGTTCAAAGCTTCTCTATTTAAACCTTTTATACATTCTTCGACTGTTGTGCAACCCTGCATCTGCCTAGGTAAGTACTGCGGTTTATAACTTAATCTAAACGCCGATGTTGTAGTATAACCCTCATCAGGTTGGATTTCTCCTGCAAGAATTCTGATAAACGTGGTTTTACCTATGCTGTTAGGGCCTACAATCCCTATCACCTCACCTTTGCGTACTTCTCCAGCTTCTACTGTTAATTCAAATACGCCTAGCTTTTTCTTTATATTACTCCATATACAGAGAACTTCTTCTATCTCGGACCCCAGATCGACTCTACTATCGTGCAGTCTAAATGTAATACTTTCATCTCTAATTCTTACGTTTTCCGACGGTAGATAGCCTTTGAGATAATGATCTATCCCTGTATTTGCTGTATAAGGATTAGAAAACATACCATAAACCCCCGGAACTCCGTAAGTTACAACAACAAGATCTGCAACGTAATCTATGAACATGAGATCGTGATCTACAACAAGTACATACCTATCCCTAGGCACTAGTTCATCTAGAGCTTTCGCAAGGTTGAGCCTTTCTCTAACATCTAGATAGCTTGTTGGTTCATCGAATATGTACACATCACTATCCTTTGCCAAAGCTACAGCGACAGCTAGCTTCTGCAACTCTCCTCCGCTTAAAATTGAAATATCCTTGTCCAGCATGTACTCCATATTCAACAATGTCACGATATCACGCATAATACCTCTTTCATCAACCTTCATTAAAATACTTCTCGGAACACCTTTAACATACTTAGGGATATACTCTATGTACTGGATCTTAAGTACAACCTTTAATTTGTTGTAATACAGATCGTAGAAGTATGTATACAGCTGTGTTCCCTTAAAACGGTTTAAAACATAGTCCTTCTGAGGTTCAGCATCATACTTACCGAAATTAGGTATCAAATTCCCTGATAGTATTCTTAAAGCTGTTGTCTTCCCCACACCATTAGGTCCGATAACTGCTACAAACTTCCCTCTAATGGGTATGGGTAATCCGTATAGTTTAAACGCGTTAGGTCCATATCTATGTACAAGCTTTTCCTCTACTTCTTCCGGGAGATTTACTATGCTTATAGCTTTAAACGGGCACTTCTTAACACATATCCCACAAGCTATACATTTATCTTCGTAGATAACAGGTTTACCTTTTTTCTGCTCACTTAACTCTATCGCCTTGTAAGGCTTGGTCTTATTTACAGGGCAAAATCTAATGCACGGTGTACCGCATTTACTAGGATTACAAACTTCGTAATCAATAATTGCAACTCTAGCCATCACTTATTACCTTAAAAAAGCTTTATTAAATCTATAACCGATTCAAATCCTGAAGCAAATAAATATTTTAACTCGTATAGTTTAAAATATACGAAGTGTATTGTACTTGCTCTACCATTCCTCTTCTTCCCATTCTTCCTCTTCTTCCCACCATTCCTCTTCTTCCCATTCTTCTTCAAGCATCATATAGATTCACCAATCATTAGCTTGTAGTGACCGGGGATTAAAAATATTTCTAAAACATAGTTTAAGACCTAATCGTCTTACTTACGATAAACTTTATATCTATTTTTTGATTAAGATATCGTTGCATCCTATAATACCTAAGGCTATTCTACGTATTTCCTCAATACTATGGATATCTACATCGAGATCATGATGTTTTAATATTATCGAATATAGATTCAATGCTTCATCAATACCGGGTTTCTCTATGTATTTACAGCCTAAGTTTAAAAGATTCTTTAGGTATTCGCTCACGCACTGCTCATCTTTATCGCACTTCGTTATTATGAAACTAGTCTTTGAATTTGTTTTCTTAGTTGCTAAATACTTATTGATTATATAGTGAATTTGTCTCTCAGCAAAAAACCTTATATAGAACTCAAACTCTATTTTTCGCGCTACGGTCTTTCTATCCTCTACAGCTTTAAGAGTTTTAATAAATGCTAATGAGAGTTCCTCCCATAAAGCAGGAAGCTCTTCGATGTAAAGGCAAAGTTTAATGCAGTTACAGAAATGTTTTAGATATTCACAGGGATTTACTGTTTTATTGCAATGTATATATCCTATAAATATCATTCTTTTCCTCCATGTACTACTGGCACAAAGACTACGGTATCTCCATCCCTTATTTTTACTTTATTTAAATCGCCGTAAACATTAATATCGACATCGTTAATTAAAAGAAGATACTCGCTTGTATACTCTACGATACTCTTGATAATTTGTTGTAGTTCAGGTTTCAAGTTAGAGATCTTAGTAAGCAAATCAGTTAATGATATCTCACCCTCTACTGGTATGTTTAGTTCATCGATATTTAATCTCGTTCTGAGATGACCCAAAAACCTTACTTTAACTATGGGTACCCACCTAATCGATTTCACTACCTTCTTCTGAAGCTTGCCTCTGCATTATTTTAACTAAGTGAGTTATATAACCCGCTATCTGATTTCTTAACTTCTTCGAATGGATAATGCAAAGTTTTGAAACAATCTGTTTATTATGCTCAAAATCTATCGTGAATAGATTAGGATACATAACGATAAGTTTTCTCGCTGTACGTTTAACTAGACTTGTCCTAACCTTACCCATAAACTCTCCCTACACATCGTCTTCTACTCACGAGCCTTGCTCTTGGTATTGCAACATATATGTACATATCTGTATCAGTTTATAAGGTTTTACTTTAATACCATACTACGATTCCTTGACTTTATAAAGATAGCTATTACTAGAGGTATCGGTAACTATTTTCATAAAAACTTATATAGAACCTCACTAAATGAACTCCTTGGTGTTGAGTATGGCTCAAGTAGGACCGTATGAAGCTACAGGAATACCTGTAATCATATTAAAGGAAGGTACGTCTAGAGCTGCTGGACGTGATGCATTAAGAGCCAATATGATGGCAGCATTAGCTATCGCTGAAATGTTAAAGACAACCTACGGTCCTAGAGGAATGGATAAGATGTTAGTTGACGCACTCGGTGACATAACTATAACCAATGATGGAGCAACAATCCTTGACAAGATGGATGTTCAGCATCCAGCTGCGAAATTATTGGTACAGATAGCTAAGGGTCAAGATGAGGAAGCAGGTGATGGAACAAAGACTGCTGTGATAATAGCTGGTGAATTACTTAAACAAGCAGAAGATCTTCTAGAGAAAGGTTTGCACCCAACAATAATTGTGAACGGGTATAAAAAAGCTCTAGAGTACGCCACTAAGGTAGCGTATGAGATAGCGGAGGAGGTCGATGTTGAGGCTCCGTCATCGGATGAAATCCTGAAGAAAGTGGCTATGTCGGCTTTAACTAGTAAAGCTGTTCACGGTGCCAGAGAATTCTTAGCCGAGTTAGTTGTTAAAGCAGTAAGACAAATTGTTGAGAAGAGAGCAGATAGATGGTATGTCGATTTAGATAATGTGCAGATAGTCAAGAAGAAAGGAGGAGGACTACTTGATACCCAGCTAGTATATGGTGTAATACTCGATAAAGAAGTTGTACACCCGGCAATGCCTAGAAGAGTTGAGAATGCTAAGATAGCTTTAATCGATGCACCTCTAGAAATCGAAAAGCCTGAAATAGATGCAGAGATAAGGATTAGCGATCCAACACAAATGCGTAGATTCCTTGAAGAGAAAGAGAATATCCTCAGAAGCTACGTTGAGAAGATTGCTAGTGTAGGTGTTAATGTTGTTATATGTCAGAAAGGTATTGATGATGTTGCTCAGCACTACTTAGCTAAGAAAGGTATAATGGCTGTTAGAAGAGTTAAGAGAAGCGATATGGAGAAACTTGAGAGAGCTTCGGGTGGTAGGATAGTAAGTAATATAGAGGATCTATCAGAGAAAGACTTAGGAGAATGTGGTCTAGTTGAAGAGAGGAAGGTTGGAGAGGATAAGATGGTATTTGTAGAGAGATGTAAGAATCCGAGATCTGTTGCTATATTGATTAGAGCAGGTCTTGAAAGACTTGTTGATGAAGCAGAGAGATATACAAGAGATGCTCTTAGCGCTGTAGCAGATGTCTTCAGATTACCGAAGATCGTATATGGAGCTGGAGCTTTCGAAATTGAGCTAGCTAAACACCTTAGAGAATACGCTAACAAAGTTGGAGGTAAAGAAGGGTTAGCTGTTGAAGCATTTGCAAGAGCTCTTGAAGGCATCGTAGAGACCTTAGCTACAAATGCTGGTCTAGACTCTGTCGAGGTCCTGATGAAGCTTAGAGCTGCTCACATGAAACCTGATGGAAAGTGGATAGGGTTAGATGTCTTCACAGGAGATCTAATTAATGCAAAAGAAAAAGGTATAATAGATCCATTGCTAGTAAAGATATCGGCACTAAAAGCAGGTACTGAGGCTGCAACATTAATACTAAGGATAGATGATGTGATAGCAGCGTCTAGGAGGAAAGAAGAGGAGAAAAAGAAAGAAGAGAAGAAAGAGGAAGAGGAGAAGTAGAGATATCTATAGCTTAGGAATTTTTATTAAAATAGGTTCAACCACTTCAGGTATAACAAGCAAAGCTTCCCCAGGTTTTAACGATAAAACAAGTTTTTTATGTTCTTTCTTTAGGATAGAAGACGAGATAACGGCATTTATATCGCTAGTAGTTTTTAATGCATGGATAATCTTTGTATTAGTATTCTTAATCACTACAGGTGATAGCATTGAAGGAGCTTGCGTGATTATAGTAAACCCTAAACTCCACTTCCTTACCTCGGCAATAAGTGTTGATAGAGGATTTTCGCTATGAAATATATTATGAGCTTCGTCAACCACAAGCATTATCGGTTTAACAATGTTGTTATACTGAGCATTTAGTATGATTGAACGTATTAAAAGCGACGCTATAATTCTTCTAACCCTTGTATTAGATATAGCTGAAACATCGAAAATGTAGATCTTTCCTTTCTCTATTTTAATCCTTGACAACTTAGACCATTGAATATTGAGGTAGCTACTAGACAAAGGTTTAAGTTTCCTAAGTAAAGCCTCTCGTGACTCTGTAAACCATCTAGCCGTTGCAGCGCTATTCTGAATCATATCTATTATCAGATCTATACAATATCCCTGTCCCGTGAACTTCTGTGCTAAGAGATTTACAGCATCTTCGAGTATATGGGCTTGAGGCGGTGTTAATTCGAGTGAACTTTCTAGTATTTCGATAAACGATAGTGGTTCACGTTTTATTAAATCTTCTAGACTTAGAGGTTCCAACACCGAGCCTTTCAACGGGTTTGTATAAACAGTTACAGATTTGCTACCTTGTAGAAGAGACTCGTATTCACCATGCCAATCTATGATAACTACAGCGTAACCTTTTTCTGCAACTTTATCAGCAAGTACTGAGGCTGTAGTTGATTTCCCGCTACCAGTAGATCCTACGATAAGTATATGCCGAAGTATATGTTCATCGCTTATCATTACCTTCAAATTTGGGTTAGAGTAAAGATGCCCTATAGGGATTGATCCTCGGCTAAAAACCGATGCTAGATATTGATATTCACGAGCAGTGTGGATGAGGGGATATGGAATCACGGACAGAGGATGCACAATTACTTTATTTCTGATCTGATACGCATTACTCCTCCTCAATACTCTCATTAGAAAATTTAGAGGGGAGAGACTTTGTGGAGTTATGCACTCTTCCACTGTATCGAAAAAGTCGTTAGTGTGCAAACATCTGACGAAGCCGTGTGTCAGAGTCTCGATTATGGAGCAAATTACCTCTAATTCTTTCCAAGCAGTTTCTTTGTTACGACTTACAACACCCACTTTGGTATCAAGACCTTTGCTACTAACACATGTTAACAATAAATAATTGTAATTATTTTTAACACTTCTCTCGCTCAACATATTCAGAGCTTCTAATAATTTATCATCGTACTCATCCTTACTCACAGCGACTAACTCTGCTATAGCTATATAGACTTCTACCCCTTTAGGTTCTATTTTTACTTTTGTAATATTGTTGAAACGATCAAATAGTATTTTCTCGTTCAACGCCCTATACAATACAAAAGTTATAAAATGCTAAAATGCTAATTACTAACAACATCACGTTACAAAATTAACCATGTTTTTATGAAGACCTAAATACAGGGTAGTAGAAGAGATGTTCAGCGGGAAAATAAAAGAAATGATGTGATTTAGCATGAGCCTAGTGCTGAGATGTAATGTCGTTAATGTGGAGGATTCACGTATTTTTGGTGTGAAAATTTTGACCATGGAATGCGACAAAGCTAATATAAAGATGGATATCCATAAAGATTTGAACCCTGTAGAGAAAGGTGAAAAAGTAAATGTGGGGATATACAAGTTCATTCCTCAATATGTTAAAGGAGTGGATTTTGTAGCTCACGGATATGTAATTACGAAACGGGTACAGGATGATATAGTTAAGCTGTACATAAGCTTGTGGGGGTACTTAGTGATAATATCGACTCGTTATGAAGATATAGTGAGAGATTTTAATTATATGGATAAGGTATACGTTAAGCTATGGAAGTAATATTGTGATTACCGTTAAGAGATGATTAAGTAAAGCTTTGCTAACATAGACTTATTATTTGTGGCGACTCTTTATCTATAAGGTGATGTAGAGTGAGTTATGCCCCTAGAAGCATAGCAAGTGAACTTACACGATTGATAGATAAAAAAGTTATGGTAAGACTAGCCGATGGCAAGGTATACATAGGCAAACTACTATCTTATGATCCTACCTCATTCCATATAGTCTTAGGCGAGGCTGAAGATAGTGGTGGTTCCAAGTTCTATCGAGTTATAATCAATGGTAATAGAATTTCTGAAATACTTATCTATGAGCAACCTTTATTTGATGCAGAGGAATTTGCATCGCTATTGATAAGCAAGCTTAATCTAAGACCTGATCTGGTAAAAGTATTACATGACGCAAATATCGTTGTAGTATACGATAGGATCAAGGTTAGCGAATCAGGTGTAGAGGGTACGGGAAGTTTTGCTCAAAGAATATATGAAGTATACATGGAGTATATCGAGAGTAAGAAAAAAGGTGCTAAATAGATTGTTTCGAAATTAAAGATGTAGATCTAAATGCTAGAATAGGTAAGCTAAAGACAAGACATGGTGTAATAGAAACACCATATATTTTTCCTGTCATAGATCCCTTACTTAAACGTCAGCTTGTCTCATTAAGCGATATAAGAGGTATAGGATTCAACGGTATTATAACAAACGCATATCTTCTATGGAAGAACATTGGAAAGGTTGTTGATATACACAGCTACCTCGGGTTCGATAGCGTTATAATGACTGATTCAGGTGCATATCAAATACTTAAGTATGGTAATATCGAGGTATCAAATAGAAAAATAGTTGAGTATCAATGCAGTATAGGGAGTGATATAGGTGTTATATTGGATGTGCCAACACCATATAACGTAGATCGCGAAGAGGCTTTAAAGAGCGCTGAAATAACGCTTCAAAGGGCTATCGAGGTTTCCGATATAGTTGGACTATGTAAAGATACGTTATGGGTTTTACCAATCCAAGGAGGGGTATACCTCGATATTCTTAAAGACTATGCATTAAGATCATCAGAAGTGGCAGGGTATGGGTATAGCGTATACGCGTTAGGAAGTCCAACAACACTTCTAGAGAACTATATGCTGGATCGAATTATTGAGATGGTATTCTTTGTAAGATCTTCTATTGAGTCTTCGAAACCTCTACACCTTTTCGGAGCTGGGCATCCACTAATAATGCCATTCGCTATAGCGTTAGGAGTAGATCTCATGGATTCAGCTAGCTATATTCTATATGCTAGAGATGGAAGATATATGACAAGACGTGGTACTTATAGACTTAGTGAACTTGATTACTTACCTTGTTCATGCCCTGTTTGTTCAAAATATACTAAGGAAGCTCTTATGGAATTACCATCAGAAGAACTTATTAAGCTTTTAGCTCTTCATAACCTCCATACCCTGTATCTGGAGCTGAAAGAAATCAAGGAAAGTATTAGAGAAGGAAGGTTGTGGGAATATCTAGAAGAGAAATCGCGTTCGCATCCTGCAGCAAGAAGAGCTTTTGAAGATCTTAAAAAATACTTAGAATTCATCTATAAGAGATCACCATACTTAAAATCTAGAGGTAGAGGTTTGTTTATCGTTTCTGAGGATTCTCTATACAACCCCAAGATCATAATTCCTCGTAGAAAGATTCTCGATGAGGTATTGCCTAGGGAAGCATGCCTCACATTCATCCCCCTAGTTAAAGAATATGAATCGGGAAGCGATGTTACTTCAACTAAACATATCTTGAATGTTATAGAGAAAAAGCGATATTTTGAAGTAGAGAAATGTTCGTTATATCTCTATCACCCAGTACTAGGTATAGTACCGTATCCTCTAGTTAATGTATATCCTTTTTCCCAATTCGAAACCTACACTAAATACTCTTACCAAAACGTGAAATCGTTGATATATACCTTAATTGAATATATTTTAAAGATCTCGAGATCAATGAAATATGCTAGGATCATGATATTTGTTTGTAATAAGATTGAATGGCAAAATATGTTTGGAAAACTTATAAGAAATTACATCTACTATTTAAGAACTAAAGGGATACAGCTAGAGATCTTGAACATCGATGAGAGATTAAGGAACGAGTTTAACGAAAACTAGTCTTGAAGATGATGAGGAAGAGCCGAATTGAGTCGATGATATGTTTATCCTCATCTGATTAAAAGATTAGATGTTGATGAGTACTCTCTAAACAATATCGTTACCCAGGGTCTTCTCTTCGACGAGGTAGTTATGTAGAATCGTTGACATGGCTATCAATGCTGATGCTAATGCATATTCAGTTGAGATAACGATTCCCGGCGCTACGTCTAAAACAAAGTTAGCAAATCTAAAGATACCCACAGGTATTCCCTCCCTAGCTCCTACCAAGAGAATTATCTTTTTATTCTTTCTAATATTATCTAACACAAATTTCGCTAGTTCTTCGCTAACCTTCGTAATAGGTTCGCCTTCCGGCTCAAATACAATCATAGGCTCTCCTAGATGTGCTCGAATGAATTGATAAAGCTCTTGGATATAGACCTTAACTTTATGAACATCTCTTCCATAGCTACGTCTTTGTACATCGTATCTAGATTCAATGCCTTCAAATAAACCCCTTAAGAAATGAAATAGTGGTTGAGCTTCGACAGATCCTATAGGTGTTACGTATAGTGCGTCTATCTCAAATATCTGTACCTCACGTCCAATACGTGTGCCTAGTGTATAGGAAGCATCTGGAGGTCCTAGATACGGTTCATGCGCTACTATGAATCTCCTAAACAGTTTATACATTGGGTATTTCCCGGGTCTCATCTTTCTATGGATCTCACTTCTATCAATAAGAGAAAGATAAGCATAGTCTTGCACTATCTGGATAACTAATACCTTATCAGGGTTCTCCAAATCAACTCTAGCATCAGTTTCCTGTTTAATGATAGCTCCGACAGCTATATTAACATCTATAGATCGGAAATTATGCTGACCTCTTCTAACAGTACTTACAGCAAAACTTTCATCTTTTCTTATCTTCGGTACAAATTTTTTAGCGCATTCTACAAGTGAACTTAAATCAGCTTTGCATACCTCTTCTACTAGGTATACCTTCTCTACCTCGGGTACACCCTTCTTTATAGTGTTGTAGAGGTTTACAGGATCTGAGGAAGCAACTAGAACTAATCCTAAGAATCCATAAGGTGAGGGGTATACCTTGACTTGAGAATCGAGTTCTTGAATATACGAAGCTACAACTTTTTCCATACCTATTCTACAAGTTAAAACAATGTTAACTTTACTTAGATCCATCATTTCACACCTTACCTAAGCCGTAGCAGTTGCTGTATCAGCTATAATTAGTTTAGTTTTGATTAGTTGTAAATAGTTTCTGAAGCCTCTTACAACTAGTAAGCTGGTTAAGGAAGTTACTTCTCTTAGTACCGATGAAGGGGTTTATACACCCAAAATAGGGTGGATCTTCATATTTACTAGGTAATGCAATGCTTAGTTTTAATGGTTACGGATATAGATAACATCGTTGTTTATAGCGTTAAAGTCTAAAGACTCATTACTATGGAGATATTTTTCTTAATTTAAAGCCCATGTTAGTAAGTTTCGTTGTACATTTATCGCAGAATAGATAGTTTTTCTCATCTACTTCAAGAACGGTATTGCTGAACCTCATAACACAAGCGGGGTTATTACAATGTTTTAAGCCTAGTAAATGGCCCAATTCGTGAACAACTTCTTTTCTAACTCTTGAAATAAATCTTTCGTAGTCAGCGAAAAGTTTTAACCTATATGTGAAAACAACTGCTGTACGGATACTAGGTATAGCAATACCGAAAACAAAATTTAGACCAGGGACGTAGGCGTCTACATCGGCTATGAATATAACAAAATGGTCATCATGGAAATTTCTTGAAACAAAGTAGGCTACGCCTTCGGCTTGATACTGCATTCTATAGGTATCAAGAAGATACTCTGGTATCTCTACGAAATCTTTGTGAACGTCTATACGTATATCAATGAACAGATTACGTAGAGTGTCTACGCAATTCGCGATAATATTATCATCAATATTACGAGTTCTCAGTATTAGAATAGTTGTATCGAATATCAAGGTTTTGCTGTTCTGCTTAAAATTTTCAGTAAGGGTTGAGTTCATCATACGGCATCCCCAGGATCAGGATTGGAGTCACTCATCATATGGTTAGCGTTTTCTGTGTACACATAATCTTAACGCTATGTAAATTTATTTACTTATTCAGCAATAACTTATTTCGATACCCGTGCAAAGAAGCCCCGTAGTTCCGGGGCAGCATGTGCACGGGTGGGCCACCCCCGGCCCTTATTGTTCTAGGTAATACTTTATTTTGGATAGTAAGATGCTGAATAGGAATGATAATGCTAACTCTTGCAAATCTTTATCTTAGATTTCCTAGTAACATTTAGATACTCTTTTGCTGAACCTTGGTTTACCGCGAGCTCAGCTAGCCCGAAACTATTTTCATAGAGAACAAGCGTACCTTTAGGAACTACAGAGAACACTTTCTCAACTTTAGCTGTAAATACGTTGCTGTGGGAGTAAACTTTAACGTTGACCCCTATATCAAGACCTAGTATTTGACTTAGGTTTACGAAGGGTATCGATAACATAACGTTTCCAAACTTATCTATATGTATAATCTTAAGCTGTACACATTTATCTTCAATCTCTAGGTAACCTATTCCTGTATCTATGTATGTTATAGAGGTAGGATCAAGGGGTCTACCTAAGCTATCGAATCTGGCTCCACATACGAGATGCGAAGCTATGGGCATGAATATGTCTCTTCCATGAAAGGAATATGATACAGGTTTATGGAAGTAGTTATCGTTTTCCAGCAACCTGATGTCAATTATACCATCATCCTTGGCAGCCGGAGTTAAGACTCCATTATCAGGCCCTATGAATATATAGTTCCTTGTAGCAATCGCTATAGGTTTTCTACTACTTCCAACACCCGGATCTACTACCACAACAAATATTGCTCCTTTCGGAAAGTACCTATAAACCATGTAGAGAATAAGTGCTGCAGACTCTATATCGAAGCTATCTACGTTATGTGTTATATCAACAATCTTAATATTGCTACAGATACTATACCCTACAGCTTTTATTGCAGCTACATACGGATCTTCTAATCCGAAATCTGTCAGTAAAGCAATTAAACCACAAGGCTTAGGATAAAGTTCTTCAAAGGTATTCCTATTATCAGCTCGGAGAGTTTCAATCATCTATTTCAGCCCGTCTTGAGCTCATCATTTATACCTAGCATTACGCTTAATAACGAATTTTAACTTACAGAACTTTTAGAGCTATACTTGACCTTAATGAGCATTTCTCAGCTTCTTGATTCTAAGTATATCATTAATAAGGCTAGTAAAGAATAATGATAAATATTTGTAACGGGGTAGTGGAGTATGAATATCCGGAGATTTTATCCAAATATTTAGATCCTAGGTATTTTCGTAAAATGATCAAGATGTTGTTGGTGTATAGAATAGGTATTATAGAATATATGATTTCATGGTGTAAACCCGTAGCCCTATAACCTTTATAACTAGTTTAGTTTACTGAGAATTAGGTGTAGTAGTTGGATCCTTTAACTTTTATAACAATAATGTTTGTAGTTTTAATAATTGGAGTTACTCTTGCTAAGTGTATTAAGATTGTGAGAGAATGGGAAAGAATTATTATACTTAGGTTAGGTAAGTATCAAGGTATCGGAGGGCCAGGGCTAGTTTTTCTTGTACCATTCATAGATAAAGGTATAATTGTGGATCTGAGATTGACTACTATAGATGTTCCTAAACAAGAGGTTGTAACGAGAGATAATGTAACGGTAACAGTTGATGCTGTTGTGTATTACCGTATAGTAGATCCTGAGAAAGCTGTTTTAAAGATCAAGGATCCGCACTACTCTATAGCGCTTCTTACCCAAACAACTATAAGGGATGTTATAGGTCAGATAGACCTAGATACATTGTTAACTCAAAGAGAGACTATAGCTAAAACAATACAAGCTCTTGTTGATGGTATTACGGAGGCTTGGGGGGTAAAGGTCTCCCTCATAACTTTGAAATCTATAGAGCTACCACAAGACTTGATAAGAGCTATGGCTAAACAAGCAGAGGCTGAGAGATATCGAAGAGCTAGAATTATAGAAGCGGAAGCCGAAAGAGAGGCAGCGAAGATTTTAGCTGAAGCTGCTACAATTTATGAAGTACATACACCAGCTCTTAGACTAAGAGAACTACAAACGTATACTGATATAGCGAGAGAGAAGAACTTGATAATAATAACGGAGACTTCGTTAAGAGAATTAGGTCTCACTACAGCTCTATCATCAGCTTTATCAAGTAGAAAAACTGGTGTTAAAGGTGGCGAGAGCAGTACATAATATAGAGATCCTAAGATCTCTGTACATCTTTACGATAACTCTATGCTTATTCGTGATAAGCGTTAGTATAACGGAACCGGTCTTTGCTCGGAACAGTAGTTATAATGCTGTATTAATAAGAATTGAGGGATATACCTCGTTAATAGATACTCCAGTACAAGAATATGTGCAGAGAGCTTTAAGATTTGCTGAAGAGAGAAGAGTTCCGTTACTGATATACTTAGATACATATGGAGGATATCTGGATCCAGCTCTAAATATCGTGAATACACTTCTAGAGAGCAAAGTTCCAATAATAGTTTATGTAAAGAACAAAGCATATAGTGCAGGTACTTTAATAGCTTTAGCTTCACACATACTTGTTATGAGTAAAAATGGTGTTATAGGAGCAGCGCAACCTGTATCAATAAACCCTGTTACTGGGGAAGTAGTATTTGTCAATGAGAGCAAAATCGTGAACCCCATTATAAAAGTTTTAGAAATATGTGCTAGTGCAAGGAATAGGAATAGAACTTTAGTTAAGAGATTTGTTTACGAAAATGTTGTATTAACAGGTGAGGAAGCATTAAAGTTCGGTATAGCAAATGTGTTAGCGGAATCGCTTGAAGAAGTTCTTAGAGTAGTTCGAGGAGTAGAACTAAATATCTCGGGTACTCTATGGCGATTAGATATAGATAGTTATGAAGAGCTTAAGCCTGGTATAGATATCTACGCATTGGTATTCTTAAGAAATTCTGCTGTAAACTCGATACTGTTATTCATAGGTATTTTTGGAACCTTGATCCTAATTACATCGGGTAGACTAGAACTATTACCAATAACTATCCTGCTTCTACTCTTAGCATTAGTTGGTAGCGATATAAGTAACAGAGTTATATCGTTATTACTTATGGCTTTAGGTGCTGTAATGCTGTTTATAGAATTATTTATAACACCAGGTTTCGGTATTCTGGGGATCTCGGGAATACTTTCGCTTATCTTTGGAATTCTCTTAACACCTTTACCAACAGCTTCCTATGTTGTAGACGTTACAACGCTGTGGAGAGCATTAGTAATAATATCTTGTTCTACAGGTTCGCTATTCCTTTTCATTCTATATAAATCGATTAAAGCTCTTAGAAAACCTAGAACCATATCATATGCACCTGAAAGAAAAATTATAGGTAAAGCCGTTGATAAGCTAGGGTCCGGAACTAAAGGTTTTGTGATGATTGATGGCGAGCTTTGGATTGCAGAGAGCGATGAGGTTATTGAGCCTGGAGAAGAAGTAGAAGTTGTTGAACGTAAAGGTTTTGTGATTAAAGTACGTAAGAAACGATGAAGATCAGTATAAATAGCAATGATTCGACGCAGTCTAAATATGGATTAAAAATTTAGTTGTTCTGTTTAACTACTGTTTTCAGGTGTTTGCTGTGATCCCAATAAATCCACGTGAACTACAGAAACAATTGAAACAATTGAGGAGGATGGGTATCAAGATGGAGCAAATAGAGAAAGTCGAAAACGTCTATATAGAGCTAGCAGATAAAAAGGTAGTTCTTGAGAAACCTGAAGTTTTTGTTGTAGAGATAAGTGGGCAGAAGATGTTCTACATAATAAGCCAGGATGTGCGTGAAGAACCTAAAGTAACGATTAAAAGTACAGAAACTGCTTATCAACAAATACAAGTTCCGATTTCAGATGAAGATGTGAAGTTTGTTTCTGAATATACAGGTGTATCTCTTGATAAAGCAAGAGAAGCTATTATCAGAGCCAGAGGTGATCTAGCTAAAGCTATAGAGATTATAGAAAACGAAAAGAAACAATCTTAACAAAGGTTATCCAAGATCACGTTAATACAAGAACACATATTTTTAAAAAGTACAAGTATGTGATCATCCTTAACATCGCTATACTTCGCTTGCATCAATTTGGTACCCACATCCTCCAACTCACGAACTATATTCGTACAGCATTCGGTAAATAGCTCCTTCAATATTTTTTCATTTATTAGCATGCTGTAGAATAACGTAATTATATGGCGAAGTAAATAGTAATCGGTTCTAGTACGAATATCGTTAAAGCTTACGTATTCTAAGCATAAATTTGACAACCATTTGATACGTATGCAGATAACCGAGATCTTCATGTGAAGACCTTGAATCTTCCGCCTCGCATTGTTTAAGCTCTGAGGAGCTCATTTACCCACTTTTTAGGCTATATCAATGTTTATGTTGTTCTGAAGCAATGTATCCTTGGAGTACATTATTGTGTTGCTGTATCAATATTACCTACCGTTTAAGCTTAATTATGACGACGTCTCCTGATGAAGATACAGGAACATCTCCCGCCTTCGCCATCCCGATTAGCAAATATATTAACACTTTCTTTACAACTGTTGTCGGGATTAATATCAAAGTATTTCGTTGAACTATAGCTAAATCGTTTCTTACAGCGAACCTCTCTATGAATTCTGTTAAATCTATTCCTAGCTCTGTCAATGCTTTACCTATCCTTAGACCTACTACCTCAGCATCTTCTGGATTAACTGTTTTCTCAACTAATTCAGCAGGTATGTATATGAAACCAAGTTTAGATAATATTAATTCAATTTTTTTCTCGTTCAGAACTTCAGGTGCGTAGTATCCATGGTTTTCAAGCTCTATTACTTCCTCTAAGAGTTTCCGTAGATACCCAACAATGCTCATCCCTCTATTGCTTGCTATATTTTTAAGCTCTTCAGCTAGATCTACATCAAGACCTATACACCTTCTACTCTTGGACAAAACCCCTCACCTTTACAACAATGAATACATCCCTAATACTAATTTCGGAAGCTTTAAGGTTATAGCCTTGAACTAGACCTTCGATTATGCATTTACCTATGTTCACGATCTCGCGACTGTAGCCTACGAACCCTATTATTATCTTATACTCATCTCCATCCAGAGTTACATCAATTGATGAGATAGGCAACCATAACGATATAGCTCGCTTGAATTCTTCTAAGGTAGTAGCACGTTTAAGTCTACTAAGTTCGCCAAACCAAATACCAATTTTGGTGTATTCTCTACAGAGATCCTCAATAAACTTTGTATCACCTGAATTCAAGAACTGATTAAGGATAGAGATAGGCATAATGATTCCTCCAAGTCTTTTAATATCATCGAGAGCGTCTAGAGCTGATAAGACATCGAGCACATTATCTTTATACCTCATGATCTTTAAAACCGAAGATAATATACGTTCTATAAGTACGAGATAAGGTATACCTATGCGCTCACCTATCTTTAGAGCTTCATCTACAATCTCTTCAGAAATAGGCACCATTCTTCTTCTCGGCATCTAAACACCCTATTATTCTACATGTACTACCTACTCTTACTACACTAACTATGTTAACCTACTAGTTAGCTTGTGAAGTGTAAAAATATATAAAAACCTATCTGTCATTCTATCTATGGTGTGTCTTCATATATTTACCTATAGATGGATACTAAATGGCTAAAAATATTAAAATTGGTTAATGGAATTTGTCTGAGGGACAATTTCTATGAAACTAAACCTCTAAATACCAGTTATCTATGATTCAGTATCCTTAAAATATTTTAGTTCTATACTAAGATAGTTTGAAAACATTTTCTACTCTAAACTTAACTTTAACAGAATCTTTATTTTGCATGTCGATAAAGAGTGAGTAGAGGTAGGATGAATAATTACTCTAAACAGTAGCTAGAATTATATTACGGTACAATAAATAATTTTACACTGTAACGAAACTACACTTTAGTGTGAAAGTGTTGTATTAATGGGGATTATGCTTGGAGAAGAAATTGAGGACTTTACTGAATATTGATGTTGCTGTGGAAATTATGTCTAAAAGGATTAAGATCGAGTTGAAAGAGGAGAAACTCGGTCTTGTAGAAGCTTTGTATAGGGTATCTTCAAGAGATGTTGTATCTGAAATTGATATACCGTTTTTCGATAGAAGCTATGTTGATGGTTATGCTGTTAGAGCTGAGGATACCTATGGAGCTTCTGAATCAAACCCTATAGTATTAAAGGTTGTGGGTAAGGCTAAACCTTTTTCATCTGGGATCGTGGTTAACACAGGGGAAGCTGTTAAGGTATATACAGGGGATCCACTACCTCGGGGTGCTGATGCTGTTGTAATGTTAGAGGATGTTGTTGAGAATGGGGATAAGATCTACGTATTGAAGAGTTTGGGTAGGTATACGAATGTAGCTGTTCGTGGAGAGGATATATCTAGGGGAAAGGTGTTGATTAGTCGAGGAACCTTGATAGAACCTAAGCATTTAGCAGCTTTAGCTACTGTAGGAATAAATGAGGTTTTCGTATATGAGAAGATACGTATATGTATTATATGTACTGGAAGTGAGGTGGTGGAACCGGGAGCTGGTGATGCGGAAGCTATTTTAGGGAGAGGTTTAGTATTTAATTCAACAGGTGTTTTGATAACATCGTATCTCAAAACCTTAGGTTTTGTAGAGCCTATCTATATGGGTATAGTAGGGGATAATCAAGGAGATATTGCTTCCTTGGTGTCGAAGGCTGTAGATCTATGTCATGTTATAGTGTTAACAGGTGGAGCAGGTCCTTCGGATCAAGATATGGCTATAGATGTTGTTGAGAGTTTGGGTGGGGAGATAGTTGTAAGAGGGATTGCTATGAGACCGGGCAGACCATCAAGCGCGGGGATCTTAAACAACAAGCCTATATACATGTTATCAGGATTTCCTGTAGCCGCTTTCCTCGGGCTAAAGTACTTCGTCTTACCATCAATTGAGAAAGCCCTTGGACTACATATACCGAGGAAGATTGTCGTAGCTAAGCTTGTTAAACGTGTAGCTAATGTAGCTGGCTATACTTCGTTCGTACGTGTTAAGATACATAAATGCAGTAGGTATCTATGTGTAGAACCGATTGCTGCAATGGGTTCTGGCACTATTTCCACTATCCTTGATAGTGATGGTATTCTGATTGTGCCAGCAAACGTTGAAGGATTCGATAAAGGAGATTTTGTGGAAGTTGAACTAATTTAATAACTTAACCTTAACAAGGAGTGTAGGAAAGCTGTGGTTTGAAAATCATGGTTAAGAGGAAACTATTCCACACCTTGGTACCTATCGAGAAAGCTATAGAGATTGTAGAGAGTAGAGTTGAATTAAGACCTCGTGGAGTGGAAGTAGTAAAGTTACTAGACACTTTAGGCAGAGTATTAGCAGAGGATATTTACGCTCCTATAGACTACCCACCCTTTGATAGATCTGAAGTTGATGGTTATGCTGTTAGAGCTGAGGATACCTATGGAGCTTCCGACATAAGACCTCTATCGATGAGAGTTATAGGAGTTGTAAAAGTAGGTGAGGAACCTCGTATTGAAGTGAAGAGAGGCGAAGCTATTGAAATTTCAACAGGTGCACCTATTCCTCGTGGATGTAATGCTGTAGTTATGGAGGAACACACAACGAGAGAAAATGGATTGGTATACGTGTATCGAACAGTAGCCCCACTTGAGAATATCTCTGTAGCTGGCAGCGATGTTGCACGAGGAGAGCTTATTATTCCCAAGGGGACAAGACTAGAACCATTTGAGATCGGAGTATTAGCAGCTTTAGGATACGAATCTGTTAAAGTTTACCTAAAGCCTAAAGTTGCTGTTATCTCTACAGGAATAGAAATTGTTAAACCTGGCTCAAAGTTAGAGTATGGACAGATATATGATTATAATGGATACGCTTTAACAGCGTACTTAAAATCTCTAGGCACGGAAACTGATTATTTAGGGATCGTGCCTGATGATGAAGACGAGCTTAAGAAGATTATACTAAATAGTATTGAGAAATACGATCTGGTAGTAACATCTGGAGGGACTTCAGCAGGTATCGGGGATATAGTCTACAGGGTTATAGAGGATCTAGGTGAAATCCTGGTCCACGGTTTAGAGGTGAAACCAGGCAAACCTACAGTTATTGGTGTTGTAAAGGAGAAGCTTGTGGTAGGTTTACCAGGGTTTCCCTTCTCAGCCCTTACCCGTTCCTTAACATTGTTGAGATACATCGTGGAGAAGATTAGCGGTATTGAGTACCCTATTCTTAGGCCTAGTATAAAGGCTAAGATAGCTCAAAGTTTAAGAAAAGAAGTGGGTAAGGATCTCTACATACCTATAGTACTAACTTACAGAGGCTCTAACTTAATAGCTATTCCGGTACCGTCTAAATCGGGTAACATATCCTCTTTACTAAGATCTAACGGTATAGCTGTTATAAGTAGAGGGCGCGAGATTGTAGAGGAAGGTGAGGATGTAGATGTTATCGTATTGAGATACATAATTCCAGAAATGGTTGTGATAGGTAGTCACGACATTATACTACCCTCCATCATTAATGTACTAGGGTTAACTAATAAGTATAGGTTTATACCTGTAGGATCTTTAGCAGGTCTTATCAGCGTATCCAAAGGTTATGGCGATGTAGCGCCAATACATCTTCTAGACCCTATAACTAGAAAGTACAATGTTGAATATGTTAAACAATACAAAGATGCAGTGCTTATTTTTGGTTATAGAAGGAGACTGGTATTAGCATATAGACCTGGTAACCCTAAGAATATTAGAGGTTTCGAAGATTTACTGCGACCGGATGTTAGATTTGTTAATAGGAATAGAGGTTCAGGAACAAGGGTATACATAGACATGGTATTAAAAGATATAGCAGTAGCTATGGGTATAGAGTTCCACGAACTTATCCAGAGAATAAATGGGTATACATATGAAGTTTCAAGTCATACAGGGGTTGCAGCTGCGATAGCTCAAGGTAGAGCCGATGTTGGTGTATGTGTTGAATATGCCGCGAAAATCTACGGTTTAGAATACAAACCATTAACTTGGGAAGAATATGATTTTGCTGTACATATACAGAGTCTTGAAACTAAGGATACGGTTAAACTATTTGTTGAGGCATTGAAATCGCCTCATATTAAGAAGTTTGTGAGTTCCTACCCTGGTTACGAGCCGAAAGAAGATATGGGTGAAATTATATATGTTAGCAGGTGATAGACATCGAAAGAATTTCAGTTATCATAACCTTTAAATTTTAATCCTGAGTTTCTCAACATATTTTAATAAGCCAAGCTCTTCAAGAACCTCCCTCTTCGGTACTCCATTATCGTTCCAACCCATGAATTCGTAGTACTCCTTAAGCATAGGCTCTAGTTCTACTACCTCACCTTTAGCACCTCCCTCATTCAAAGGTTCTTTTAAGAACCTTCTGGGTAACGTATCATCAACCCTCGTTATACCACAAGCTATGTTGAACAGCCTCTTCAATGTAAATATCCTCTTAGCTATCTTCATTAGTTCTGGAACTGTTCTCTTAATACTTGTTGCATATGTATATAAACCTGCAACATGTGCTGGTGGAATGTCTACGAATTTACATATCCCCATAGATTCCTGGATTTCGCTCCAAAGCTCCATTGTCGCGACCATCCATCCTTTACCTTTGTACGAAAATCTGTCAACTCTTTCATAAATCTTTAGATCGTGAACTCTCTGCCCTTGCTCAATCCTGAAGAAGAGTCCGTATAGATGGTCTGCTCCTCTATTCGATGTCGCGTACTGCAATCCCATACCTTTGAAAGCTCTTGGATCATGCATAGGCATTTCAACACCTTTTACATGCGCACAATAGTCAATAGATCCTTTCCCTATAATTTCTGAAGCACGTTTACAACCTTCAGCAAGTATGTTACCGAAGGCTTCTCTCTTAGCTATCATCTCTACGATTTTCAGAACAGCATCTTTATTACCCCAAGTTAAAGGTATACCCCCTGTATCTGCTGTTGATATAATACCTCGTTCAAAACACTCCATAGCCCAAGCTATAGTTACACCTGTAGAGATAGTATCTAGACCGTATTTACAACAGAGGTAGTTAACTTTTGCAAGGTAGTATGGATCTCCAATCATAAGCAAACTACCGAGGGAAGCTATGGTTTCATATTCAGGTGCTCTAATCCTTCTACCCTCTACCTCAACAACTTTCCAACATTTAACCGGGCAAGCCCAGCAACCGTAAACATCGACAACGATACCTTTTTCCCTAAAGCTTTGCCCTGTAATGTTTTTGTATTCCTCGAAAATTCCTAAGGTAAAGTTCTTGATAGGCATATCGCCATACTCGTAAAACTCTTCAACCTCACCAGCTGTACCATAAGCAGCAAGTATTTGTGCTGTAGGCGAAGACATTATCAGAGGGAGTAATCTTGATAAAATACTAGATAACCTTGCTGGATCTTTGATTTTAATTCTTCCAGAACCTTTCACAGCAATAGCTTTTAAGTTCTTTGAACCCATAACTGCTCCCATACCGGTTCTACCCCCAATTCTAGGGCCATTAGGCTGGATATCAGAGGCTATGACGGCGTATCTAACTAGGTTTTCGCCTGCAGGTCCTATTGAGGCAATTCTTACGCTATTATCGTTCAACTCGTTTTTTATAGCTTCATCTACAGTAAATACGTCTAAACCCCATAGCTTAGAAGCGTCTCTTAGCTCTACATTTCTATCATTGATGTATATGTAAACAGGGGATGAAGCTTTACCCTTTATGACTATGCCATCATATCCTGCTTTCTTTAATTCAGTACCCCAATAACCTGCTACATGTGCTTCACCCCAAGCTCCAGTAAGAGGTGATTTAGCTGCAACTACGTACCTACTAGCTCCATAGACAGGTGTACCAGTTAAAGCACCTGTCATGAATATCAAGATGTTTTCTGGACTGTATGGGTCTATCCTTGGATCAGGTATTTCCTCAACTAGTATCTTTGTTGCTAAGCCTATTCCACCAACAAACATCTCTATATCTTCAATGCAGAGCGTTTTTTCCTCTACCTTCTCTCTAGACAAATCAATGTATAGAATGCGCCCTGCGTAACCAAAGTACTCTTGCTCCTGCATATGTTAACGCCTATGTTCAAATCTTTAGCTACTTCTCTAACCTATATAATTTGTAATAGAGCTCAACATCTCTCTCCGGTATAACTGGCGGTTCCTTACCTAATGCCAGGGCTACAAACTGTGCTATTGCTACCTCCTCAAGTGTTTCAGCTATAGCCTCAGCTTCATATAGATTAGCACCCATAGCAACAATACCATGGTTTTGCAGAATAATGGCTCTAGCACCTGTAGAGGCTTTTTCAGATACTAATTTAGCTAGCTGGTCCGTTCCTGGAAAAGCAAAAGGTACTACCTCAACCTTCCTTAAGACCATTACAGCTTCAACAGTTATAGGCTTTAAACCCACACCTGCTAAAGCAAGCCCTAGAGTAAAAGGGTTATGCGCATGAACTACGGCGTTTACATCAGCTCTAACTCTGTATATAGCTGCATGAAGAGGCCATTCAATAGAAGGTCTTCCAATACCTTCAACAATATTTCCGTCAAAATCCAGCTTTATAAGGTCGTCAGGCGTTAACTCTCCTTTAAATATACCACTAGGCGTGATCCAGAATTCTTTAGCACCTGGTACTCTAGCACTAACATTTCCACCTAAAGCTGATACAAGACCTCTCTCAAACAGATTCCTCATGACTTTACATATATCTTTCTTAATCTGTTCCTCATCGAACCCAAATATTAATTCACTCATACTTAAAACCTCATCTCCTGTTTTGAAGCAATAAATTATTGGTTATTAATGTTTTACGCTCATAAACATTTTTATCTCTTTTATCATGAATAACTACTTCAAGAAAAGAGAAAAGCTAGAAAACTTATTTAACATTTAGAAGAATTAATCTTAGAAAACCTATTAAGGATCCCCTATGCAGGAGCAGATAAGCGTAACAATTAAGATATTTCCACCGTTTTCGAAATCATCGAAAAGTATAGAGAGAACCTTGTATATAAATAAGGATTCAACTATTGCTAACCTCTTAAATATAGCTTCAAAAGAAGGATTAATAGATATAAGTGAGATCCTCGAGAACAATGAAATAAAGGATGGGGTAGTCATCCTAGTCAATGGAAGAAATGTATATAACTTAGCACAAAAATTAGATAATAATGATAAAGTTGTTATATTACCTCTTGCACCCGGGGGATAGAGTTAAGCTTGTTGTCTTAGTGCTCAGTAAACATATTCCCTAGTTTTGTTTATAAGCAGATGTAACACCTGTTTGCAAAACCTAAAAACATGCTTAACATTTTCTAACAAGGCTAGCAAGGTGTAGCTCTTGTTATCATTTTTAAGTTTCAATTGGTACTGGTTACTACTAGCTGTATTTGTAATTTCATTACTTCTTGTCTCATTATGTGATAGTAGGCATTATTATGATTAATCTTGTTTTGGAAAACAGGAACAGTGCCGTCTATAGCATATTAAAACTATTTAAAGCTATATTTACAGCATTAAATCCATAAAACTTTATAAAGAGGTTCCATAGAATTTCGTACATTAGTTTGATTTTGATGCTTAGCGCGTAAGAGTAGGTTTTATGAAAATACTGACTACCTTGTCAAACCAATAGTTCCTAACTTCTAGAGTTTTGGAAATATTTACAATGTAGGATACAATTATCATAACTGAGGTGGGAGTACATTGAGGTATCTATCTATAGAAATCATTGTATTTTAAGTTTAATTAACTAGCTTAGGGTTTCTGGAAATAACACATTGAATAGACTAAGGATTTTCAATTATTTTCAACAGTATCTAACGAGTTTGTGCAGCTATTTATCGAAGGAACTCTGTAACCGTTTATGAAACATCATAGCGAGGAATAACGTATCGACCAAGTTATTGTGGAAGTACTTAATGTAAAATATATTATAGGTTGTGCATGGAGCCGCCGGCGGGATTTGAACCCGCGGCCACCGGCTCTCTCGGTTTTATACTTACGAGGCCGGCGCTCTACCGGGCTGAGCTACGGCGGCTCAGGTCTGTGCAAGAATTTAGTATGTTGTTTAGAGTTATTAGCTTATCTCTGTCTATCAAAGATGTGTAGGTGTTGTGGCGGGCCCGCCGGGATTTGAACCCGGGACTTCCGCCCTTTGCGGTCTACGGGTTAAAAGCCCGCCGCTCTACCGGGCTGAGCTACGGGCCCTGAGACCTTTTGACACAGTATTTCTATAAGTATTAAAAGCTTTTTGCCTGTTTTACACAAAGTATGCTTATAAGCGCGTCTAGTATAGGTCTTTAACTACAGAATGATTACAATACTTCAGTTTGTAAATAATGGTGCTATGTAAATGGTGAGTAAGAGGGGTTCCTCTGTAAGCCAAAAAATACTTGAGCATGAACTTGTACCTAAGCATGAGGTTGTTTCGTTGAAGGAGGGTTTAGAGGTATTGAAGAAGTATGGTATAAAACCCGACCAGTTACCATGGATAAAAGCTAACGATCCTGTTGCCAAGGCTATAGGGGCTAAACCTGGTGATATAGTTAAGGTGGTGAGGAAAACTCCTTGGGGAGGAGAGATCGTTGTTTATAGGTATGTAGTTCCGTGAAATGAGGTGAGACAATGAGCTCACTAGCTATAGTAGACAAAGGTCAGGTATATGCATCGCTAGGACCTATACCAAACGCCCATCCTCAATCGAGAATACTATCTCCGGATGATAGATGGGCTGTCATGGAGCTTTTTATTAGAGAAAAAGGATTGACAAAGCACCATATAGAATCTTATAATACCTTTATAACAAAGATTTTGAAGGATATAATATTTGAGGAACCAGTAATCGAGACTTCGATTCCAGGATATAAAGTGGTAATCAGGAATTTTAGACTTGGTGACCCCCAAGTAAGAGAAATAGATGGAAGTATTAACAAGAATATAACCCCTATGGAGTGTCGTCATAGAGATATAACATATGCAGTACCACTTTACGTAACTTTTGTACCTTATGAAAACAATATCCCTGAGAACCCTGTGGAAGTCTTAGTCGGAGAAATACCGTTGATGATTAAGTCGATAAAGGATCCTCTCTCCCGAGCGACACCGGAAGAGTTGGTAAGCATAGGTGAAGATCCTAAAGACCCAGGTGGATACTTCATAATAGACGGTTCAGAACGTATTATTGTAGCTCAAGAAGATTTAGCACCTAATAGAGTTATAGTTGATTATGGTCAAGAAGGTTTAAATGTAACACATACAGCTAAAGTTATATCATCTACAACAGGTTACAGGATACCTGTTATCCTCGATAGGCATAAAGACGGAACGTTACATATATCGTTCCCTGCAGTACCTGGGAAAATACCTTTTGTCGTAATGATGAAAGCTCTAGGTCTTGAGAGAGACATAGACATAGCTATGGCTGTATCACCAGATCCAGAGATAGAGAAGGAGCTGCTCCCCTCCTTTATACAAGCAAGCGATATAACTACAGTCGAAGACGCTCTTGACTACATAGGTTCAAGAATCGCTATAGGTCAAGCACGCGAGAGTAGGATAGAGAGGGCGAAGTATGTTATAGATCGTTACTTCCTACCTCACCTAGGTACAACACCAGAAAACAGGATTAGGAAAGCGCTATTCCTAGGCCAGATGGCATGCAAACTCCTAGAGTTGGTGCTGGGTAGAAGACCTCCTGATGATAAAGATCATTACGCAAATAAGAGGATAAAATTAGCTGGTGATATGCTGGCTCTGCTGTTTAGAGTTGCTTGGAGAGCTTTTCTAAAGGATCTGAGGTATCAGATAGAGAGAGCTAAAGCTAGGGAGAGAAAAGTAAACCTAGCACTTTATGTAAGGAGTGATATAATAACGGAGAGGATAAAGCATGCTATGGCTACAGGTACGTGGATAGGAGGTAGAACAGGAGTTACACAGATAATTGATAGAACTAACTGGTCATCATCGCTAAGCCATATGAGGAGAGTTGTTTCACCATTGAGTAGAAGCCAACCTCATTTCGAAGCAAGAGATCTACATGGAACACAATTCGGTAGGCTTTGCCCATTCGAAACTCCGGAAGGACCTAATTGCGGACTTGTAAAGAATTTAGCACTTTCTGCGACAATAACTGTAGGTGTTGATGAAAAACATATAGAGTCTATGTTATACAGATTAGGTGTAATACCTATTGTTGAGATATTCGGTAAGCTTACTCGTGGAGAGCTTTCATATAGCAATATAGAGTCATGGAGTAAGGTATTTCTTAACGGCACTCTTATAGGGTACCATCCGAAAGGCGAAGAACTTGTATCTAAGATTAGAGAGCTTAGGAGAAGAGGCGAGATACACTACGAAGTCAATGTTACGCATTACAAGACTAGATATATCAATGAGGTATATATTAACTGTGATGCTGGTAGAATAGTGAGACCACTGTTCGTAGTTAAGGACGGTAAACTCACGATAACTAAGGACGTTATAGAGAAGGTGAAGAGAGGAGAGATTACATTTGAATATCTTCTAAAGAATGGATATGTAGAGCTCTTAGATTCCGAAGAAGAGGAGAACGCCTTAATAGCTATAAATCCGGAAGAGATTACACCGGAGACAACACATGTAGAGATATGGCCTCCAGCAATACTGGGGATTTCAGCGTCAACAATTCCTTATGCCGAGCATAACCAATCTCCAAGAAATACATATCAATCAGCTATGGCTAAACAAGCTCTAGGTTTCTACATGGCTAATTTCATGCTTAGAGTTGATACAAGAGCCCACCTACTACATTATCCACAAAAACCACTGGTTCAAACAAGGGCTTTGTCTGTTATGTGGTACAACGATAGACCCGCAGGTCAAAACCTTATTGTCGCTGTTATGAGTTACACAGGTTATAATATAGAGGATGCCGTCATAATGAACAAATCCTCAATAGATAGAGGATTAGCTAGATCGACGTTCTTCAGGCTCTATAGCGCAGAGGAATTGAGACATGTAGGGGGTCAAGAGGATAGAATTGAGATACCTGATCCTAAAGTTATAGGTTATAGAGGTAAGGAGGTGTATTCGAAACTCGAAGAGGATGGTATAGCAAAGGTTGAGATAGAGGTTAAGGGAGGAGAAGTAATCATAGGTAAAACAAGCCCACCTAGATTCGTAGAAGAGTACAAAGGATACGGTATATTAGCTCAGAGAAGAAAAGATTCATCGGTAGCTGTAAGGCATGGTGAGGTAGGATGGGTTGACGCAGTATTTATTACAACAACTCGTGATGGAGATAGACTTGTTAAGGTTAGGGTTAGGGATCTGAGGGTACCGGAGATAGGAGACAAATTTGCATCTAGACATGGACAGAAAGGAGTTATAGGTGCATTGATACCGCAGTACGATATGCCTTACACATTCGAAGGAATAATACCGGATCTAATAATAAATCCACATGCTCTTCCATCTAGAATGACTTTGGGTCAGCTTATGGAGAGTATAGCTGGTAAAGTAGCGGCGCTAAGAGGTAAGTTCGTCGATGGCACGCCATTCTTTGAAGAGCCTATCGATGAGCTAAAGAAGCAGCTATTCTTATTCGGTTACCCATTGGATGGTACAGAGCCTATGTATGATGGTAGAACAGGAGAGCTCATTGGAATACCGATATTCATAGGTATAGTGTACTACCAAAAGTTGCACCACATGGTGGCAGATAAAATACATGCAAGATCTAAAGGCCCAGTTCAGCTTCTAACCAGACAACCTACAGAAGGTAGGGCAAGAGAAGGTGGTTTAAGGCTTGGAGAGATGGAGAGAGACGCAATAATAGGCCACGGGGCTTCGACGCTAATTAGGGAGAGAATGTTAGAGAGCTCAGATAAAACTGTGGTATATGTGTGTGAATTATGTGGGTTCATAGGCTGGTATAACAGGAAGAAGGAGATATATGAATGCCCAATACATAAAGATAAAGGAGTGCTACACCCTGTTGTTATTCCGTACGCCTTTAAGCTTTTAATACAGGAGTTGATGAGTATGGGTATAAAGCCAAGGCTTATAACTTCGGATAAACACGAGAAATTCATAAAGATGTAATAGGGTGAGATTATGACTGTAACTGAGGAGGAAAAGATAGTTTCGATGATAAAATTCGGGATACTATCACCTGAAGAGATCAGGAAGATGTCTGTTGTAGAGGTTAAGTCTACAGAAACATATGATGAAGACGGATTACCTGTACCCCATTCAGTAATGGATCCGCACCTCGGAGCTATAGATCCAGGGCATATATGCCCAGTTTGCGGTAACAGTATAAAGGGGTGTCCAGGTCACTTCGGGCATATCGAGCTAGCTCTCCCCGTAATAAACGTTATATTTATCAAGTATATATATGATGTGCTGAGGGCTGTATGCGCTAATTGCGGTAGACTTAAACTCCCTCAGAAAGATATTGAGAGAGGTCTTAAGTACTACAGAAAGTTGAATGAAAGGCATCCCTATCTCGCAAGAAGATTTTCTGAGTACATTAAAAAGAGAGCTATTAAAACAACAGTTTGTCCTCATTGTGGTTATAAACAACCGAAGTTAAAGCTTACAAAACCTATAACCATTGAGGAATACAATGAGGAGACAAGAAGCTATATAAGGCTAAATCCACTGGTGATTAGGTCTAGATTAGAGAAAATACCTAACGAAGACGTAGAACTCCTCGGATTCGATCCTCAAGAATCTAGACCTGAATGGATGATCTTAACAGTTCTACCTATACCCCCAATAGCTATAAGACCTTCGATAATGATAGAGACAGGAATCCGATCTGAAGACGATTTAACACACAAACTCGTAGATATTGTTAGAACTAACGAAAGACTGAAAGAGCATATAGTCGCAGGAGCCCCCCAGATAATCATAGATGATCTCTGGGAATTACTGCAATACCATGTAACAACGTATCTAGACAATGAGGTACCGGGATTTCCACCAGCAAAACATAGATCAGGAAGACCATTAAAAACCCTAGCTCAACGTTTAAAGGGTAAAGAGGGGAGGTTTAGAGGAAATCTATCAGGTAAACGAGTAGACTTCTCAGCAAGAACTGTAATAAGCCCCGATCCTTACATAAGCATCAATGAGGTAGGGGTTTCAGTAGAAGTTGCCATGAAGTTAACAGTTCCTGAGAAAGTTACTGAATGGAATATAGAAGAATTAAGGAAATGTGTAATTAATGGTCCATATAAGTGGCCTGGAGCAAATTATGTAGTTACACCGGATGGTAGAAGAATTGACTTGAGATACGTTAAAGATAGGAAGAGTTTAGCAGAATCGCTTGCACCAGGATATATCGTTGAAAGACATATTAGAAACGGTGATATAGCTTTATTTAATAGACAACCTTCGCTTCACAGAATGTCTATTATGGGTCACATAGTCAAGGTGTTGCCTGGAAGAACCTTTAGATTACACTTGGCGGTGTGTCCACCATACAATGCGGATTTTGATGGAGATGAAATGAATCTACATATTCCGCAGACAGAGGATGCAAGAGCAGAAGCGAGAGAGCTTCTAAAAGTTCAGTATCACATACTTACGCCAAGGTATGGAGGGGTAATAATAGGAGGACTTCAAGATTATATCAGTGGAGCTTATTTACTAACGGTGAAAACAACGTTATTAACGAAAGAAGATGTGATGGAGTTGCTCTCGAGTGCAGGGGTAGTTAAAGAACTTCCTGAACCAGCAATATTATCGCCTAGAGAGTTGTGGACAGGTAAGCAGATCGTAAGTCTATTCATACCACCAGACTTCAACTACCATGGTAAAGCTAGCATTTCTGCGGGACATCTGAAGTGTGAAGATATTGAATGTTTCTGGGATTCATATGTTGTAGTGAGGACAGGTAAACTACTTATGGGTGTTCTCGATAAAAAGAGTATCGGCGCTGAACAGCAAGATAGTTTCTTCTACTTCCTCGTTAAAGAATATGGAGCGGATTTCGCTGTTAACTTTATAGATAGCGTTTTCAGAATGTTTATAAGGATTCTCGAGAAGAAAGGGTTTACATTGAGATTGGATGACGTAGCTATACCTGAAAAAGCTAAGAATGAAATAATACAAATGCTTATGGAGTCCTTCAAGAAAGTTCAGGAGTACGTGGATCAGTATGTAAAGGGTGTGCTTGAGGTTGTGCCAGGGAGAACAGCTGAAGAAAGTTTAGAGATAAAGATTTTGGAGATACTTGCTGAAGCAAGAGATAAAGCCGGCGAAATAGCTGTTGGATATTTAGATCCATTCAACCATGCATTCATAATGGCTAGGACAGGAGCTAGAGGAAATGTATTGAATTTAACGCAGATGGCCGCTACCCTAGGTCAGATGACGGTGAGAGGCGAACGTATATGGAGAGGGTATATGGGAAGACCTTTACCGCATTTTAGTGTAAATGATTTAGGACCTATTGCAAGAGGGTTTATTGTAAATAGCTTCTACAGTGGTTTATCACCAACAGAAATGTTTATGCATGCAGCAGGTGGTCGAGAAGGTCTAGTAGATACAGCTGTAAGAACATCACAGAGTGGTTATATGCAACGGAGGCTTATAAATGCTTTGATGGATCTGTACGTAGAGTATGATTATACCGTAAGAGACTCTTCAGGAAGTATCATACAGTTCCTATACGGTGAAGATGGTGCAGATCCCGCTAAAGCTCCGCACGGAAAACCAATCAATGTTGAGAGGATTGTAGAAAGGGTTATAGGTTGGAAGTTATGACCCAGGGTCTAACCTTAGAGGAGGTAAGAGAATTCGTTGAGAAGAGCCTGTCTTCGAAGATACCGAGAAGTGTAGTGGAGGAATTAATTTCAGTGTTGAGTAGATATCTAGATAAATTAACAATAGAAGATTTGATGAAGATAGTTAAAAGTGTTGAAGAAGAGTACAATGAGAATCTCGTGGATCCAGGGGAACCTGTTGGCATAGTTACAGCTCAAAGTATAGGAGAACCTAGTACTCAAATGACTCTAAGAACTTTTCACTATGCAGGGGTAAGAGAACTTAATGTAACTTTAGGTTTACCTAGGTTGATTGAGTTAGTTGACGCAAAGAAAGTTCCTTCAACACCTTTAACTTATGTATACCTAGAAGAACCCTATAAGTACGACAGAGACAAAGCTATGGAGATCGCAAGGAAAATCGAATTAACAAGAGTAGCTAACGTGGTTTCGAGAGTAGATATAGATCTTGTTGCCAACGCTATTATCCTAAGTCTAGACCCAGATATGTTAAGAGATAAAGGTGTAGATGTGGATACTGTGATACAAGTGCTAAGAAAATCCATCAAGAAAGCTGATATAGCTGTTAATCAAGAAAATCCATACGAAGTTGTAATCCAATATAAAGAGCCTATCAATCCATTAAAAGCCGAAAAAATAAGGGATAGAATATTGAACACTAAGTTAAAAGGTATAAAAGGTATAAATAAGGTAATAATCCAGAGAAGAGGAAACGAATACGTTCTTGTATGCGAAGGTAGTAACCTTAGGGAGTTAATGGATGTGGAGGGTGTTGATCACAGAAAAATTAGGACAAATAATATAAAAGAAGTTGAGGAAGTTCTAGGTATAGAAGCTGCGAGAACTCTACTAATTGAAGAGATAGCAAACGTTCTTGAAGAGCAAGGACTTGAGGTTGACATTAGGCATATAATGCTCGTAGCCGATATGATGACAAGAACAGGTAGTGTTAAACAGATAGGTAGACACGGTATAGCAGGCTCTAAGGAGAGTCCATTGGCTAGAGCGTCATTTGAAGTGACGGTTAAAAACCTTGCTGATGCGGCTGTGCGTGGAGGTGTCGATAACCTTAAAGGCGTAGCTGAGAGTGTTATTGTAGGAAACTACGCACCAATTGGTACAGCGATAGTGAAACTTGTTTACAACCCTTATATAAAAGTTGAGTAAGAGGTGAGAAATAATTTCGTCGATGTCTCTAGACACAGTCCTAAAGTTTGTAGTGAGAACAGGTAAAGTTATTGTAGGGGCTAGAAAAACCTTGAAAATGCTTAAGCTAGGGAAGATCAAATACATAGTGATAGCTAGTAATATTCCAGATGAGTTAAGACAAGATATAGAGTACTATGCAAAGCTATCAAATGTTAAGGTTATACGTTTTCCAGGAACGAATAAAGACCTGGGTACAGTTATAGGGAAGCTCTTTGGTGTAGCTGTGCTAGGGATTCAAGATCCTGGGCAAGTTCCGTACGAAGTACTAGATAAACTTGGGTAACAAGGTGATGTAATGTGGTGCAGAAACCATCTGAAATTAAACCTAAATTAGAGCTCAAGCTCACCATGGAGGAGCTAAGGTATATATCGTTATTCCAAGATATAACAGGGGTAACGCCAAAGGATTGTATAATTAGTGACGAGCTTAATTTAGCGATATTTGTTGTAGATAATGATAAGGTGGGGCAAGCCGTTGGTAGGAGAGGAAGCAATGTTAAGTACTTGAGTAAGCTTATTGAGAAAGATGTTGAGGTAGTTGGTTGGGCGGAAGACCTAGAAACCTTTGTTAAGAATATATTTGCACCAGCTAGGGTTTACAGAGTTCAGCTAATAGATGGAAAGGAGAGAAGGATACTCAACGTATATGTCGACCCAAAGGATAAAGGCCTAGCTATAGGTAAGAATGGTAGAAATGTAGCAAAAGCTAAACTTATGCTTAGCAAATACTTTGCAATAGATAGCGTAGTGATAGTGTAGTTCCACCAAAGGTTTTTAAGCACAGAGTAATCGTAATAACTATGTATCAGGACTTAGGATAAACGTGGACAAGACAGCGAAAAACGGGGTTGTCTAGATCTATGCCTGGCAAGAAATCGCCGTGCGGGCTTTTCGCTGCTCGAAAACTTAAACTGAAGAGGAAGAAATTCAGATGGAGTCAAAGAGAGTATAGAGTAATGATGCTCAAACTTAAAGAGAAATACGATCCACTAGAAGGTGCACCTATGGCTAGGGGTATAGTTCTTGAAAAAGTTGGTGTAGAAGCAAGACAGCCAAATGCTGGTGTTAGGAAATGTGTAAGAGTTCAACTAGTTAAGAATGGTAAGGTTGTAACAGCGTTTGTACCTTACGATGGCGGGTTGAATTTTATAGATGAGCATGACGAGGTTTTGATTGTGGGGATAGGTGGTAGTAGAGGGAAATCTATGGGTGATATACCGGGTGTCAAATACAAGGTGATAGCTGTCAACGGGGTCGCCATCACTGAACTACTTAAAGGTAAGAAACAAAAGCCGTTAAGATAAGCATAGAAAGGGCTTGATATGTTGACAGAGGTTGTAAAAACCGAGACAATTCCTATAGTAGATCTAGACTCTATAAAGCTATTCAATAAGTGGAGCTATAGAGATGTTATAGTTCAGGATCCTAGCTTAAAGAAGTATATATCGTTGAAACCTGTTAGAATTCCGCATACGGGAGGACGTCATGCAAAGAAGCGCTTCGGTAAAGCTAGTGTACCTATAGTTGAGAGGTTAATAAATAAGCTTATGAGGAAAGCAAAGAACACTGGTAAAAAACACTTAGCTTACAATATAGTGAAAACAGCTTTCGAGTTGATATACCTTAAAACAAAAGAGAATCCTCTACAAGTCCTAGTAAGAGCTATAGAGAATGCAGCTCCTAGGGAAGAGACTACGAGGATAGTCTATGGTGGTATAGTTTACCATGTAGCAGTAGATGTTTCGCCTCAAAGAAGAGTAGACCTAGCACTAAGACATATAGCTGAAGGTGCATATGCTTGCGCATTCAGATCGCTTAAACCTATAGAGGAATGTTTAGCAGATGAAATAATAGCCGCGGCTAATAACGATCCTAAGAGCTACGCTATACAGAGGAAGGAGGAGATAGAACGTATAGCTCTAAGCTCACGATAATGAAGCTCAGCAGATATAATCAATAACTTGATATTTTCTACGTTTTAAATAGACTTATAAGTTCTAGCTCTAAACCAAAGATTCTAGACAGAAGATGCTAAGGTGTTAAGTAATGAGCACAAAACCACATCTAAACTTAGTAGTAATAGGGCATGTAGACCACGGTAAAAGTACGCTGATGGGACGATTACTTGTTGAAACAGGAGCTGTAGATGAGAAAACATGGAAAGAAACTGTCGAAGCGGCTATTAAAGCTGGTAAAGAGAGTGAGAAGTATGCATGGCTCTTAGATAGACTTAAGGAAGAGAGAGAAAGAGGTTTAACCATAACCTTAGCTTACAGAAAATTCGAAACACAGAACTACTACTATACGATAATCGATGCTCCAGGGCATAGAGACTTCGTAAAGAACATGATAACAGGTGCAAGTCAAGCTGATGTAGCTATTCTAGCTGTATCAGCTAAAACAGGAGAATTCGAGGCAGGGATGAGCCCAGAGGGTCAAACAAGAGAGCACGCCTTGCTAGCTAAGGTTCTAGGTATAGACAACTTAATTATTGCGATAACAAAGATGGATACTACAACGCCTCCGTATTCAGAGAAGAGATTTATGGAGATACTTGCTACATTAATTAAGTATCTTAGAGCTATAGGTTACAGACCGGAGAATGTAGTAGTTGTACCTACAGCTGCATGGCATGGAGATAACGTTGTTAAACAATCAACAAACATGCCTTGGTGGAATCCGCAGAAATGGGAGGAGTTAAAGAAGATGTATGGTATTAACTGTGCAGCTACATTACTAGAAGCTCTAGATAAATACGTAAAGCTTCCGCCAAAGCCTATCGAAAAACCTCTCAGGATACCTATATCAGAGGTCTTCACTATATCTGGTGTAGGTACTGTACCTGTTGGTAGAGTTGAGACAGGTGTTTTGAAAGTAGGAGATAAAGTAGTATTTATGCCACCTAATGTTGTAGGCGAAGTCAGGAGTATCGAGATGCACCATCAGAGAATAGAGCAAGCAGTACCTGGTGATAACATAGGTTTTAATGTGAGAGGTGTATCTAAAGAACAGATAAAGAGAGGTGATGTAGCTGGACATCCAACACATCCACCAACAGTTATTGAGGAATTTGTAGCCAGGGTGATGATTGTTTGGCATCCAACAGCCATAGCCCCTGGCTATACACCAGTAATACATGCACATACAGCAAGTATAGCTTGTAGAATTGTTGAGATAATAGCTAAGATAGATCCCAGAACAGGTCAAGTAGTTGAAAAGAATCCGCAGTTCATAAAGCAAGGAGATCACGCTATAGTTAGATTCAAACCACTTAAACCTATGGTTATAGAGAAATACAGCGAATTTCCACAGCTCGGAAGATTCGCTATGAGAGATATGGGTAGAACTATTGGTGTAGGTATAGTACAGGATGTAAAACCTGCTAAAGTAGGTTAACGATAAAGTAATAATGCTGTTTTTAAGGGCTTAAACATGTCAACAGCTATAAGGATAAGGCTTTGGAGTACAAGTATAGATAGCTTAAACTATGTTGTTTCACAGATAGTCGATATAGCAAAGAAAGCAGGTGTTAAATTAAAAGGGCCTGTACCATTACCAACAAAACGCGTAGTAGTTTCAGTACCACGTTTACCTCACGGCGAAGGATCGAAAATATGGGATAGATGGGAAATGAGAATACACAAGAGAATCATAGACATAGAAGCCAATGAATACGTAATAAAGCAGATAATGAGGGTCAGGGTACCCGAAAACGTATACATAGAGATCGAAATCAAAAGAAGATAAACTCTATGACTCTTTTTAAAATACTGATTATATTTTTAAACACGTATAACTACACAAATACCTAGAGATTAACTTTAACTATTTGCATTAGGTGCCGGGGTGCCCGAGCGGTCTAAGGGGCCGGCCTGGAGAGCCGGTGGGGATCATCCCCGCGCGGGTTCAAATCCCGCCCCCGGCGCCAGAATTAATCTGTACAACTTCACATGCTCTTATTTTGATTACAAAGAGTTCTATAGAATATCTACTGTTTTGTATGGTGTTACAGTAAAGAAGTTAAGCGATATACAGGTTTTCTAGACATTGTGTATAATTTATCCAAATTTACCTGAGTTCACGGATAAATCAACTATTTATTAACAATTACATGAGACCATATGTAAGCAACATTGAATCTGTTCTCTAACAGATTCTATCTGTACTTAGAGAGTGTAGCAAATCTCGTGATATTAACTTCTGCATCTCTATTGACAGCAACTTGAATGTTCATGCATAGTTACCTATTCAAGACATTATTGAGTTTCTTAATATCTGTTCAAGGATTTGAACTATACTAAGTTATTAGTAAGTTAATGGAGTTAATATTTGGGAAAAATTTTGAGTACATGTATAGATGTACCGCAATGTGTGGAATTAAAGAAATGTAGTTCAGAGAGAAAATTTCTATGTATTAACACAGTAATAGATGTGATTACGATTTAATGGTGTTCCTCTATTTTCAAAGATAGGCAGGATAGGGCGTTCTACAATACTTCAATAGAATAGGTGAAGCTGTAATCGTGAATACACGAGACCCCCATGTATATTTCGGTATACTACAGCTAAGAACCTCCCCGTACCATAGCTACGATTGTAGAGAACATTATTGGTGTTGAAAAGATAGAGAGGGTATCATATACTGTAGCATTGGCAGGTATTCAGCGGTTCTACGGCATCTAATGATGTAGATTTTAGAAGATACAAGTGTAAAGATTTGCAACGGTAGATAGCAAGAATGGTTAGAAGAGCCAAGAGAATCGATATCTGTGTATAGATGGGGATAAACCTAAGAATACAATCACTATATAGAAATTGATTGAAAGTACTCCGAAATCACAGTCCTTTTAAAGAATAGCGATCCAGTTCGTCAAGACATAGAGACATTACTATTCATAACCTGAAAAACATTACTAAAATGTTATACAACATACTTAATCCTACAAGGTGATAAGGTATTCCAGGCATCCATAAGCATTTCCATGTTTTGTAGATATTAAACCGATTCCTATAGTAGCTTAATACATTTAAGATTTTGATCCACAGTAATTATGATCAAAATTTAAAATCTTAGTGCCTACACACCGTTTAAAAGGGTTGTGCGGCGGTCGTCTAGCCTGGTCTAGGACGCCGGCCTCCCAAGCCGGAGATCCCGGGTTCAAATCCCGGCCGCCGCATTATTGATACCAGCACCTCAAGACCTATTCTAGCCATCGTTATCTTAAGTATATAAATTGTACAAGGTTGGACTACCTCTAACACCAAGTGTATCACCCGAGTCTTTACTATGTTTAGCATAAGGTTTGTATTTTTGATCAGTGGGAGGAATGATCAATCATCTATCAGTGCGACCGAAAGTTCATCATTCAGGTAATATTAGATACTATTTTAGAGTTTCTTAAGGTTTATGCTGAGTTGCTGTTTAGATCTTTTAAGGTGAAACTCTAGAATAGAATATTTCCTACGAAGTCTCATAGTCATAAGTATGTTATTCTTCTCTATGCTAGTATTTGTAAATATAAAAGAAGTTGATATAGTAACATATTACTTTTTACTCTAAATCTTTTAGATTAGAACTTCTATAATAGTTGTATACAAAGATGTAGAGGTTTTTATCGAAGAAGTTCTCATGGTTATAGAGAATATCAAGTTTGGTAAAAGTGTTTAGGAATTCTCGGACTCGTAGACTCGTAACTAAACTAAACCCTTTACTAATTATAAGTCGAAAGTTCTCTATTATTGAGAGACTTGAGATTGTCTAAGAAGGCGCTAACCTATCTTACGAAGCCTCGGCGTTAAAATTGTAAGAAGATAAGGAATGGAAGGGTAGAACCTCCTATAACATCGTTAACATCAAGATCTAAGGTATTAGTTATTAAGTCTCCTGATTATTTAAAGCTTGATCTTAGTAAAGGTCTAGTTGTAGATTTCATAAATATAACAAGATAGAACATAGATCCTCAAACCCTTAGGTGTTACATAGTTGTTGTATGGATTGCAGGTACAGGTAAACAATGCTTGCGAAAGCTTTTGTCGATGAATTATAATCATCATCTCTTTTTACCTTGGTAACTCCTAGGCTTCGTTACAGTGGATAAACAGTAGATATGCCTAAAAATAGAGTTAGTAGTAGAATAAGCCTTGTTACTACCATGGTCACAGAGATCCACAGATCTTTAATATCAACTCCTCCTACGTGGTATATAGTGTAATGGTTAAATTCCTTAGGGCTAATCTTTATGGATAGTCAACTACTATATGTCTTGTTGTAGTAAAATCCTCGAAGAACTCCCTTCTCTATAACCATATCATTATTGGAGAGCACTCCTAAGGTATACTCATCTCTACCTAGCCCTACAGCTACAATGTATTCACTAGTTATAGCGTTGCCACAACTAACTACATCCACAATTCTGTAAACAATATTAGAGAAACTGCTATACAATCTATTGTAAAAACAGAGACGCTTACAACCGAAAGCCTTGCCCTTCAGGGCGGGGATGAGTAGAAAAGCTTATAAGACATGCATCCTCTAATATATTCAGGAGAGTGTCTTGGAGGGCGAATCTCTAGAGTGGATGAGACTTAGAATTACTAGGCATGCTAAGTATTGGTGTAGCTATCACTTTGTCTGGATCCCAAAGTATCGTAGGGATGTTCTCGTAGGAGATGTTGCCGAATACACTAGAGAAGTCCTAAGTGAAATACTCAAGGAGTTAAAATGTGAGCCCCTAACCTTAGAGGTCATGCCTGATCATATCCATGTTTTTGCTCTATGCCCTCCAAGACACTCTCCAGCTTATATTGTGAACTATCTTAAGGGTAAGAGTGCTAGAAGAATATTACAGAGATTTCCAGAGCTGAAGACTAAAACTGTTCGTGGGAGGTTGTGGAGTAGAAGTTATTTCGTGGCGACAGTCGGAAACGTAACAGCTGATATCGTTAAGAGGTATGTTGAGGAGCAGTGGGAGAAAGAGAGATGAAGAGAACCAGCATAGTAGAACTCATAGTCGATAAAAGCTCTGAGGAGAAGCTGAAGCTACTCTGTAGTTTATCATCTAAATTATGGAATGAAGTGAACTACGCTAGGAGAAGAATGTTCTTCGAGAAGAGGGGAGTAGACCTCAAAGCAACGTATAAAGAGTTCTATGAGAAGTACAAGATACTCATAGGTTCTGCCACAACACAACAAATACTTAATAAAAATGATGAGGCATGGAAGAGCTTCTTCAAAATGCTAAAGCTTAAGAAAGAGGGCGAGTTGCCACCATTCGTCACGAGGGTCAATCCACCAGGGTATAAGAAGAAAAACAATAAGAGGTCTCTATGGACAGTTCTGAGGAAAGATCAGTACAAGATAGAAGGCGATAGAATAGTTCTCAAGGGCTTGGGAGCCATTGGATGGATAGAAGTGAGGTACAAAGGCTTGATACACCTAAGAGGGGAGCAGGGTAGATTAGAGATACGCTATGATCAAGATAGGAGGAAGTGGTATGCCCACATATCATTTGACGCGAGCGAGAAAGCCATTAGGGGGGTTTGGGCTAGCGTCCCGAGGAGCCCAAGAGGGAATCTAGTGGCAGGTATTGATATTGGTATCAACAATCTCATGGCTATATATGTTGAAAATAACTTGACAAAGCTTGTTAATGGCAGACCATTAAAAGCTATATCTCACTACTGGAGGATGAGGATCGCCGAGTACCAGTCTATGTTGAATAAATATGGTTTGAAGACTTCTAGAACGCTCAGAGCTATGTACTCCAAGTGGAGGAGGCAGGTTAAGTCATATGTTGATTCAAGAGTTAGACAGGCTGTTGAGTGGCTTTATGATATGGGGGTCTCTATTATAAAGATTGGCTATCCCAAGAACATTGCACAGGAGAATGGAGACTTTAACAATGTCCATGTATGGACATATGGCTACCTGCTGAGAAGGATCTATGAGGTTGCAGAGGAGTATGGGATAGCAGTAGTATATGTAAACGAGGCATACACATCATCTAAGTGCCCAATCCATAAGGAGAAATGTGGTAAAAGAGTTAAACGTGGACTATTCAAATGTACAAGACTGAATAAAATATTTAATGCAGACTTAGTAGGAGCATTCAATATACTCATAACCCCGAGTCCCGAAAGGGATAGGGGTAATGGGCTGGAGACCCGGCCCGGGATTGAACCCTCGAGAAGAGGGGATGTAACCCCGAACCTCCCCGCACTAACAGGAACCCCCGCCCTTTAGGGCGGGGAGGAGGTCAGAGCAGTTCCTCATTTAATCTCGGATCTTGAGAAGTAGGAGAGCTGTTAATCCTCTGAAAATAGATATCAGTAACATTAATAGTTTAATAGAATTGAAATCGTTATTCATGATGAATCTATCCACAACTGTACCCCCGATGATAGATCCTAAAGCTGAGGCTATTCCTTGCATAAAGTTGAGAGTAGCTAAATAGCTTGCGTACATTCCGTATGTTGAGGTTTGGAATACGTATAGAGGTATCAAGACATTGCTTAAAGCTATGAATGGTCCTAGAATAGCGTTAGCTATATAGATGTGGATAGTGTTTGTAGCTAATGCATAGCTTAGAGTATATGTTAAGATACCTACTCTACTAATAACGAGCATCTTCTTAATTTTTAGTCTATGTACATACTTTGTAACTATCAATTGAAATACAATTTGAGAGGCTGTACCATAGATATTTAGAATAGCTATCTCGGATACAGACATCTTAAAGACGTATCTCTGCATTAACGGAAATAAAGGCCACGCAAAAGCCACAACCATCATATGAGCAGAAAATATCAAGGAAAACTTCACGAAGTATCTATTCCTAATAACGATGCTTAATACTTTTGCTAACCCTAAATTAGACAATTCCCCCTCTCTGGAAATACACTTATCTAAGAAAAACATTCTAATCCAGAAAACAGAAGCAATAGTGCTCAAAACACCTGAGAACACGAATAACATTCTCAAAGTATCTATGGATGGATTTATAAGCATCGCTATTATTACGAAGGTTATCAAAGCCATCAACTGTGAAACAGCATTAACATTGCTAATGACTCTACCTCTTTCCGAGCCCTTAAATACAACACCTATTAACGAAGTAAATGATAGCCCAGCTACCCCAACTAAAACAGCTCTTAACGTTACAAGAGTAGTTAAAGTTAGGGGGTTCTGAATCAACGATATAAATATCCATAAGAAAGAAGCTATGAACGATGATATAAACAACACAAATACATACTTCTTAAAACGATCGATATAAGGACCTATAAGAACTTGGGCTAAGGTAGGCAAAGCATTTGTAGAAAACTGGAGAACTCCTTGAATAGCTCCTGAAGGAGTAAGAGAGGCCAAGTAATACCCTATATATGGTGCAGAGAAGTTATCAGCTAACGAAGCTAGAGACTGTCTTAAAATGATAAACTTTTCAATACCTTTAATGTTACGGCAATGCTCAGCATCTTCTACTTCCACTTTTACAGACACCATTCAACACTATACATAAACCTGAACTCTTAATATGGTAAGGTATACTATTACTTCTGTTTCCGCAACCTAATCTACGTATTGAGTAATTTTCGCATTCCCAGTTTCTTAAGCTCTAAGTAGAATTACTTAAGAATACCTATAGTGAAAAGAATTGAGCTAAGTTACACAAATTTAAACAATTAAATTTTCAACGTAATTGAAATTGAGAATGGCTTTAATCTATCCACAAGTAAAATATGCACTTAGAACCGCCTCTCAAAGTTCATGTAGATAATAGAAAGTATGCTCAAGCAATTTTGTCAATGCTTAAAGATAGAAACATACCACAGATAGAGTTTAGGAAAGAAGCATGTAAGGATTCCACAAAAGCTTAGAAGAGTACTAGGTCTAAAATTATCGAGGACTGTGATGTGGGAGAATACATGTAGAAATTTCCCTAGATGTTAAGACGACGAAGGTTAGGATAAAAGATCTTCGAGAACACTATAATAGTTATAATACTGAGAACGATATGGTTTTTGACTGGAGGGTTTATAAAGATATTCTAAATATTGAGCAAGGTGTTATCGTAGCTAAGAAGGTTGGAGAGGGATATATATAATTACGAATTTGAGGTATATAAAAGGTTCCTAAGATAAATAGCTATAACATTCTATTCATAAGTGATGTTATGGTGGTTACAAGATCTATTTTAATGAAGACTTTAATGACCTATTTAAAATCGATAAAGCTAAGAAGTAGTATGTAGCATATACTATAACGATACTTATAGCTATAAATAAGTTGAGAAGATTTGCTGAGGAACGAGAACTTGATCTCAATATCTATACTGTATCAATAGATCCTCAGATAAATGATAAAAGATACACGGTTCCGAGATTAGGAGATGCAGAGGATAGAGTTTTCGGTTCATAATTTAATTTCGATAAATAGCAAAATCTTTTTACTATTATATTTAACTTTTCATTTATTTAGTGTTAACGTTTTTAATAACTAAAACTTTTATCGAATCCAAAATCGATTGGATAGGTATTGACAAAGGCTGTCTTTTGTGCATACTAGCTTTATACATTTTAAGGACTTTCTCAACAACTTCTTGACTTAAACCTATAGCTTCTGGTATATCTTCTTCTGGGATCTCTAGGTCTAGATAAGCCGATAAAACGAGATCTATTTCTTCGTATCTTAAACCAAGTTCTTTTTCCGCTAAATGGTTTCTCCATAGTCTGGGAGCACTAGGCTTAGCTATAATTTTCCTAGGGACTCCAAGGTGTTTGGCGAACTCCCTTACCTGCGTTTTATACAGGATGAGTAAAGGAGCAACATCAACTCCTCCGTCTCCATACTTTGTGAAGTACCCTATTAAGTACTCACTTCTATCGCTAGTCCCTAGTACAAGATAGTTTAACTTATTTGCGTAGTAGTAGAGTATACACATTCTTACCCTAGCTCTAAGATTTCCAAGAGGAACCCTATCCTCTTCATCATCTCTGTATATAGGTATTAATCTCTTAAATGTTTTCACAATCTCGTTAATCTCTATCACGTGATATTTTACTTTAAGTTCTTTAGCTAATTCTATTGCATCTAAGATATCTTCGTTAGGTGTGACCTCTGTATCGGGCATAATCAGGGCTAGAACTTTTTCAGGACCAACACTTCTAACAGCTAATGCTAGCGCTGTTGAAGAATCAAGACCTCCGCTAACTCCTACAACGAATCCTTTTGCAGAGCTTTTAGCAAGGTATTCTCTTAAGAAATTCGTTAATAATTTCTCTACGAGAGTATAATCGATGTTAACTATGTGTTCTAGTGAAAGTCTAACCATAGGCTTTAACCTTAAGCTATAAGATCTATGATATTAAGATAGATGATAAAGGGTTATATTTAATTTTATACATCGATGTAACTGTAGATCTCGATAAGTGTTGGATACGACATTATCTTCCTAACTTCAGCTCTTCTCAACTCTATATATGTTTCAATAAGGTCTTTTACTAAACACATGTTTTAGCTATTCATTATCGCACCCTAGCTCGTCTAAAGCTTCATCAAAGGATCTAGGCAATTCGTTTACGCCTAGAAATCTAGGGCTTACAATTGCTGAAAGAGCTCTCCCGTGCTCGATCAACCCTCCTATGAAGTATCTTGCGAACTGACTTAGATATGCATATTCATCGTCTGGATCGTAGAAAAGATTTTCATCCCCTCTCCAAATACTTATATGTACATGTATACCTGAACCATTATCACCGTAAACAGGTTTAAGCATAAAAGTAGCTACAACATCTTTCTTATGAGCTAAAGCTTTTACCACAAATTCATACTGTTTGTATAGCATCGCCTACGAATTCTGCGTCA
>Ga0326760_1000005_pt1 | contig 194300 bp, 192 predicted proteins | sample GCREP_S_FD_207668 | JGI IMG/M metagenome (GOLD analysis project Ga0326760, IMG submission 207668) | Hot spring sediment microbial communities from Geyser Creek Basin, Yellowstone National Park, WY, United States - GCR.EP_S | ecosystem: Environmental > Aquatic > Thermal springs > Near-boiling... | reverse complement strand
ATATGAGTAGGGAAACTAATAGAAGGTCTCTCATAATCCGAATAGAGAAGGAAAAATAATATAGAGATTTTCATGCGATAGCTATATATACGACGAATGACGAGAAATTTATATTTATGATTTACTGTATTATTGGATGATGAATAAGAAGGCATTCCTGGTTACTGTAATCCTCATAGTTATCATATCCGCAGTAATCTCGATGGAAATAACTCAGATTGGCCATTCTAATACACAGGTTCATAACACTAGCCCTAATACCAGCAGTCTTATAGAGCATGACAATTCAACGACGTTATCCACAACCGGGAGGGATGCTATCTTCATAGATCGAAAGGATCCGAAGAAGAGGCTCGATGTACCCAGCGATGCTATCCTGAAGATTAAGGATAAGATATATGCGTTAGGCGGTTATGATGAGGGAGTTGCAGTAATTCTCTCCGAGGATCTGAGGCCGATATGCCATGCGAAACTCAAGCATGAGTTATGGAGAGCTGAGAAGTACGATGAGGATCGCTTTGTAGCAATGTCAATTTGGTACTGGTATTCAGAAACGCTCGCAGCGGCCGGAAGCAATATAACGATGTTCGATTACAAGTTCGATCAGATATGGTCCGTTAACGGGAACTTCACGGATTTCGAAGTAGCAAATAATAAAATTTATGCAATAGAGCACAGAGGGAATTCTAGTTATCTCGATATATTCGATGGAAACGGTAATTTAATCAAATCATTTAAAGTATTAGATGATGAAGAGGTCGAGGAGAGGCAGCAATATTCATTAACATTAGAAGTGAACGATAGTAAAATATATGTACCATATATATCGAGAGGAGATGACAAGCCTTACAAACTGATGCTCCTGAGGTTCGATGAGGAAGGCAACTTGGAGCTCAAGAAGGAAATTTATGAGACCAAAGAGCCGGAAGGCGTTGCTCATATATTCAGCCATAAGAACGGACTCCTCCTGGCAGTTTCAAGTTCCTCCTGCCGCTACATATACGTAGATAGGGATGGTAACTTTTTGGGGGAGGCTCGATGGAAGCCCCCGTTCAGGGAGGGATGCGCGGCTGATGCGAAGGTGTTCAATGGTAGAGCGTATATATTCGGCTATGATCCCAATTTATTCGCTGGTTACGTGGGCTTAATAAATGAATCGATATATGTGAATGGATCATTCTACTACACGAAAGCGCAGGAGATATTCGTCAAAAGGGATAGTACTTGGCAGAGCAATTCGCTCGTGAGAGATGTCCTCCTTAATGATAAGCTTTATGTTATAGGACTGGTTCAGATGCATCCGCCATCCGGCGCTTTCATAGCTAGAGTGGACCCTTATCTAAATGAGGATATCACCTCCCTTCTCGAGCACGCTGATGTGGTTTACTTGGAGGACATACCTCCCTGCAAATCTTAGTTGAGAACTTAAGACCAGCCGTAACCAATTTTCTAAGATCATCGTATCTACTGCTAAAAATACCTCGAGTGAGCTGCTCCTCGACCGAAGCCCATACGGTTTCAAGAGCGATTGGAGGATCATAGAAAGGGGAGTAGTTCATTCTCTCACTATCGCGAATTGATGGTAGAATCTGGAGTGTAGAGTGATGACATAAGGACGACCGAAGCTCCTGCTCGCTAGGGAAGGATATTGTGCATAGTAAGAGAGCCCCACTGAGACCTTTACCGTCTTCCCCCTTATGTAAGAAGCCCCTCCATCAGGATAATCAGAATAGCCATAGAGCTGCCAACCTCCACCCTTACGGAAATTGGCCTCGCTAAATAGCTCAGCCTCGAATAGTGAGATGACCTTTCCCCCGCGGGGGTGCCCGCCTGATCTCAGCAGGATACGTACTTTACTCTCATTCCAAGAAACACAAGAAATATAGCCCTGCAGCTCGGCCTGTATGAAATACTTTACATGTATTTTTCGAAAATCTGGATAATTTTCTTCAGTATAATTCCCTATCCAGTTGTAATCTTTATAGCTTGAGAACGTCTGAGGGCCATCTTTACAATTTAAACAATGTCCAGTTTCATTAAAGACTAGGAAATAGGTACCTTTGAACTGGCTATCGGTCACTCTCTCCAATATGAGCTTCTCATTCCTGTAAACGTAGAGAGTATTTCCGAGTTTGTCGGAGTAAATATCCATCTCGTTTATCCTCAGCAGTGTGATGAAATTCAAGTAGGAGTCTGTGACAAATCCCTTCCCTGGAACGTATACGTTGGGCTCTGGTATCAACTCTGGCGTCGGCGCGTTCTTTATCTCCTCCCATAATTCCTTCAATTCTGTTATATTTGTTCCCTCATCTTCACTCTTCTTCCACTCTATGAATTCCGGGCCGAACCATTGACTCGAATTATCCGGCTGAGCTATTCCATATACGATAGGGATTATCATCAATGTGAGCAGAGTAGCTAGCGCTCTCATACACCGAATTATCGCTGTGACGAAATATTAAGATTTCCATGGGCGAACATTGAAAAGTATATAAATCTGTTTTAAGTTAATTCGGGCGATGGGCATCAGGCTGGCCGTATTAATAATCCTTGTCGTGGCAGCAATTTTAGCAATTTCAGTCATGAGAGTACCTCAAAATGAGCATGGCGGTAGCTCTCACACCAGTAGTTCATCGAAAGAACTCTCCGTCGGAAGAGATGCTATCTTCATAGGAGATGGAGCCCCCGCCTACGCGCTCCTGAGGATGAAGGATAAGATTTACGCATTAGGGGGAGGAGTCGCCGTCATTTTCTCGGAGGATTTGAGTCCCTTATGCTATGCGAAGCTCAAATATAATATATGGAAAGCTGAGAATTATGATGAGGATAGATTCGTATCGATGCAGAAATGGTATCCGCCAACGCGGGTCGGGAGCATAGCTATGTTCGATTCGGAGCTCAACTTGATATGGTCTGTTGATGGGAACTTCACGGATTTCAGAGTAGTAAATAATAAAATTTATGCAATAGAGTTTAAAGGGAATTACTATTATCTCGATATATTCGATGGAAACGGTAATCTGATTAGATCATTCAGGGTCTTGGATGCTAATGAAGTCACCGAGTGGATACGAGATTCATTAACTATAGAAGTTAATGATAAAATATATGTACCATACGTTTCGGGAGATAGCAAGCCCTACAAACTGATGCTCCTGAGCTTTGACGAACAAGGCAACTTGGAGCTCGAGAAGGAAATATATGAGACTGAGGAAGACGTAGGTCGCACTTACATATACAGCTATAGGGACAGCTTCCTTCTGACGATCGAAGGTCCCGCGTGCCGCTACATCTACGTAGATAGGAATGGGAGCATATTGAGGGAGAGTATTTGGGAACCATTATTCGAAACTGGGTTCAGGAATTGCTGGACTAGGGCGAAGGTAGTGAATAACAGAGTTTATGTATTCGGTCACGATGAATGCATATTCGCTGGATTAATAGGAATAATCGAGACGCCCACTCCGGACTCCCCGAGCTTCAAGAATATACAGGAGATATTCGTCAAAAGGGATAGTACTTGGCAGGATAACTCCATCATATACGATATCCTCCCGGATGGAGATGAGCTCTACGTTATAGGGCTGGTCCAGATGAATCTACCCTCGGGAGCTTTCATAGTCAGGGTGGATCCGAATATTGACACGGAAATTAGCCCACTCCTGGAGCGAGCTGATGTCGTTTACTTGGAGGACATACCTCCCTGCAAATCTTAGTTGAGGATCTAAGACCAGCTACAAATTCATACTTCCCTTTTCACTTAGCATAATTATCTCACTAAGATAGAATCGTTTTCTCAAGCCCTGAATATCTGCCGAAGGCCCCCGGCAAGTCGAGGTAAGCGTACGAGCTTGCGTTGAATGAATATGGAAAAAATTCAGAAAAACTTATAAAAATTAGCATTTTTAACATAACATTTATATGGTAATTCCTCTTCCATAGCAAGGGGTTATTTATGAGAGCTGTAACCCTCGCCCTCATATCCCTCCTCCTCTTAAGCCTCCTCCCCGCCTCAGCCGAGGAGGAGAAAGTCATCGGGAAAATAGATATAGAGTACGCGAAGTACATCGAGAATAAGTTAACGAGTATCGGATCATACAAAGAGCCTAAATTCCTGGGTTTTAGAGTGGCAGGGACTCCTGAGGACCTAGAAACAGCTAATTTCATCGCTGAGGAGATGAGGAAGATGGGTTTAGTCAACGTCTCCTTGGAACCCGTCCCATTAGATGCTTGGGAATTCAAGGGGGCTAGATTGGAGCTCAGCAACGGCAAGGTGATCATAGCCTCCTCCTTCGGGGGCGTCCCGGGGACTGGGAGTGAGGGGATAAGCGGCGAGATCGTGTACGTGGGAGATGGTACTAGAGGCAATTACGAAGGTTTGAATGTCAGTGGGAAGCTCGTCCTCGCGTACTGGAATCCTGATATCAGCTGGCTCAATATGATAGCTCATGAAGCGATGATCCACGGGGCCAAAGGCGTGATCCTCTTCAATCCGCCTAATGGAAGCTACGCTCAGCACCCCAACGCTTTACATTCTTTCGATGGTCTCTACAGCTCGGATTTCATTCCGATGATAGTTATAAGTAAGGAAGACGCTCAGGAAATAATTGAGATGCTGAAATCAGGTCCTGTAGAGGCTAAGATGGTGAACCTCGCTACTTTGAAGCGTGGTACTGGATGGAACACTATAGGCTACATCCCCGGGAGGAGGGCTGATGAGTACATACTGATAGCGGCGCATCACGATGCTTGGTTCTATGGAGCTATGGATGATACTGGTGCTGTGGCTGCGCTTCTAACTTTAGCTAAAGCCATAAAGGAGAGCGGTTACGTCCCGGAGAGGACTTTAGTATTCATGACGCACACAGCTGAGGAGTACGGGATTGTAGATGCTTATTACGATTGGCTCATAGGTGCTTGGTGGCGTATAACTCAAGCTCATCCCGAGTGGAGGAAGAAGGCAATAGCTTACATAAACCTCGAGGGGATGGCAATTAAAGGTGCTCCCTTAGGTGTGTATGCCTCCCCAGAGCTCTCCACATTTATCTCAGAGATCCTCGATGAGAGCAAGGAGCTCCTGCCTTACGGAAGAGGAGAATTGGAAGATGTCTGGTGCTGGACCGAGGCATGGCCTTACGCAGCTGCAGGCGTTCCCAGCATAAACTTGGATACATTCTCCCCCTGGTTCCGTCAGAACATATATCATACTCAGTTCGATTCCCCCGAGATAATTGATTGGGATTACTTAGGGAAGATAATCTCCCTGACAGCTAAGATCCTCATAAGGCTGGATAAGTCCGAGCTCCTACCCTATGACTTCAGCGCGAGGGCTGCTCACTTGAGGGAGAATTTGAATGTGACTAGGATGAAGCAACTCGGAGCTGAGCCTGAAGAACTCATGAAGGGAGTTGAGGAGCTTGAGAAAGCATTCTCCGAGTTCAGGAACTTGAGTAAGAATGTATCATCGGATGTAATAGTGAAAGTGAATTCAAAGCTGAGGGAAGCTGCTTATATCATGCTATCGGAACTTACAGCTCTCGATCCCTGGGATAACACGATATACCCGCATCAGCAAGTTGAGTCCGATGCGCTCTTCCTGAGCTCCGCTTTAGATGCTTTGAAGAGAGGCGATGTCAATGAAGCCCTTTCGATGATAGAATCCGTGAGCATAAACTGGTACGATTCGTTCTACAGTTACGAAGTATTCAAGAGGGAGCTCCTGCACAAATCCCCGAATTATGAGAGGATAACCTGGGGAGCCCTGGGCCATTTAGCGCCACCAATAGACCTCTGGAAGGAGTATAACTCCCTGAGGGAGAAGTCCATGGCCAATATCACGAACTACGATGCTGAGATGAGATCTATCGAGAACCACCTGAAGGAGACGAAGGCCCTCTATCAGGAGAGGCTGAGAGATATAGCTAGAGCACTGAGTTCAGCTAGCTCCCTCATAAGGGAGGCGAACTCAATCCTCAAATCGACCACGACTCCGAAGACAGAGGTCAGGGAGGAGACCGTAACACCGCAGGAGGTTATCTCACTAATACCAGCTGTACTGATCTCGATCTTAGTGATCGTAATATTGCTCGTGATCTACTTGAGGAGGCGTAAATAACCTCTCTTTTATCTCCTCCAACTCACTATAATTGCGCTCGATATTATTAGAGCCGACCCCAAGAATCCAAGTAATCCGGGCTGCTCCCCGAGAAAGATACCCAGAATTAACGCAGATATCGGCTCTAAGTTCGATATTATGCTAGCTGGACCAGCTTCGATCCTCTTGAGCCCCATCGCATGCAAGTAATAAGCTAAGAAGGATGGGAAGATACCCAAATAAACGATTGAGATCATAGAATCGAGATTGAGGCTTCCTCTGGAGAGAGATAAGAGGGGGAGGAGCTCTAAAGCTGCCCAGACCTGAGGGCCCAGGCCGAGCTCTATCTCATCGTATCCGGAAACGGCAAGTTTCCGGACACCTAGTATTATGCCCGAGTAGGATAAGCTGCTCCCCAATCCCAGGGCTATCGCAACTAAGTCCAGATTTCCCCCTCCCCTCAACCCTATGGCAACTATTCCCGAGAGAGATAAGATGAGGGCTATGAGCTTCCTCGTGTTCAAGCTCTCATTCAGCAAGAACTTCGCGAGTATTATCACTATGACGGGGGCTGTGTAGAGGAGCACGGCAGCTATCCCAATGCCAGAGTGCATGACGCTGAAGACATATATTAGATAGAGGGGGCCCGTGAAGAAGATGCCTATGAGGGCCAACTTAAAATCGAGCACCCTCCTCCTCAGGAAAATCAGGGAGAGTACAGCGCTGACTCCAGCCCTCATCCCTCCTATCCAGAAGGCATCTGAGCCTGCATTCAAGGCGCGCTTAGTCGCTAAACCTATAGTGCTCCAGAGGAATGCCGCTAATAGAAGTGGTATCACGCCGCTCTTGGATTTACTCACATCTCTCACCTGGCAATTCAAACTATCGGAGTCAGCTTATGTATTCAGAGATCTTTAAATGTTATCTCGAACCCGAGGTGTGTCATAATGCATATTGCTTGGGCTCCGGAGATGGGTCGCTGCCTCTTCTGTGATGAAGATATGACTCAGCATTCCATCACAGGGTATCGTGATAGCTCCCGGATTCCCCATTTAAGATCTAAAAATTCGCTGGTAAGGGGGATGGATCAATTATAGTTGATCATCGCTCAGCGCATTATAAAAACGCATCCTTTCTCCGCCATCGATATCCTTATAAAAGATTATTTCCCAGTAAATAGTAAAGGGGTGAAGATGCGTCCATCAGTAGCTGTAATACTTCTCATCTTATTTCCGATCTTACAGCCCCTCGCAGCCCCAATAAAAATAGATGTCCCAATCTACGTCCCAGCAGAGCTCCCTGTCAGTGGGAGCGTTTGCTTAACATCTCCAATCGCGAGAAATTTGACAGCAAAGCTCTACGTAGACGGATCATTCTTCCAGGAGGGTGTAGCCGATGAGATGGGCTGCTATAAAGTGACGATAAGACCTTTGAGCCCTGGAGCGCATAAGCTCCATGCTGAGATATTCAAGGACGGCGATAAAGTAGCGGAGATAGAGGCTAATGTTATAGCCATAAGGGGGATGATAATAGTGAAACCTCAGCCTCTAGCGGAGATAATGAGGGGAGAAACTAAGAATGTAACTTTGACCATAGAGAATAGGGCTCCCCTGAACCTAAGCAATGTCGCCCTAGAGATAGAAGCTCCTTTCCCAATATTCGGGGAGAGGATGATGAGGGTAAGGGAGTTCGCTATCTACGGGAAGATAGGGGATCTTCCTATGAATGGCTCCAAGGATCTGAAGCTAATTTTAGCTGTCCCAGTCAACTTCAGGCCAGGTAGTTACGATCTAAAGATAAACATGACTTATGAGATCGCTTCATCGAAGTACAGCATCATACTGAAGGATAATGTTGTGGTGCTGAATGAAACATACGTTAAGCCAACTCAACCTCCTTTCGGTATTGGAAACGTACTGAGTCAGATGGCTCTCCCCATTATAGCTGTAATAGTCATTATAGTAGCCGCGATCCTCCTCTACATCTGGAGGAGGGGGAGGGGTAAAGCGTAAAAATCCACTCAAGACGTTAGATCGGTGAGCGGATGGAGATAGAGGAGATAAGGGGAGTTAAGGTAGAGAGGATAGGTGCTCATAGCCACATAAAGGGATTGGGCCTCGATGAGAGGGGGAAGGCCAAGTTCGCTGCAGACGGCCTCGTGGGTCAGCTCAGGGCTAGGGAAGCAGCTGGGCTAGTAGTTAAGATGGCGAGAGAGGGGAGACTGAGCGGGAAAGCGGTACTATTAGCTGGTCCCCCTGGGACGGGGAAGACAGCTATAGCTGTCGCTATAGCTAGGGAGTTGGGAGAGGGGGTCCCGTTCATCCAGCTGAGTGGTTCAGAGATATACAGCGCTGAGAGGAAGAAGACCGAAGTGCTCATGGAGGCGATGAGGAAGGCTATAGGGGTGAAGGTAAGGGAGATGAGGAAGGTTTATGAGGGGGAAGTGACTGAGATAGATATAAAGACGGGATCCAGCCCATACAATCCTTTCATTAAGGTCCCTCAAGAGGCCGTAATAACTCTGAAGACTACTAGCGAGGAGAAGAGGCTCAGAGTTGGTCCTAATGTCGCTAGGCAGCTCATGGAGTTCGGGATAAGTGAGGGAGATGTCATAATGATAGATGCGGAGAGCGGGAGGGTATCTAAAATAGGGAGGACTAAGGAATCTTACACATACGACCTGGAAGCTGAACAGATAGTTCCAAGGCCGGATGGGACTGTGCTGAAGGAGAAGGAGTTCGTCTACGTGATGACACTCGATGACCTCGATAATATGTACGCTAGGAGGAGAGGTGGATTCTTCTCCCTCCTCTTCGGGGTCGGGGAGAGGGAGATAGACCCCGAGGTGAGGGCAGCTGTCGATCAGCAAGTCAAGGACTGGGTGGAAGCGGGAAGGGCTGAGATAATCCCGGGAGTTATGTTCATAGACGATGCCCATATGATGGATATAGAGGCTCTCAGTTTCATAAGCAGGGCTATGGAGAGCGAACTCGTCCCGATAATAATACTAGCTACGAACAGGGGTATAACGAGGATAAGGGGGACTGAGATAGAGGCCCCGTTCGGGATGCCCTTAGATCTACTGGATAGGCTAGTCATAATAGTGACGGATAAATACAATGGGGATGAGATAGAGCATATACTCAGGATAAGAGCTAAGGAAGAGGGAATAGAAGTCAGTGAGGATGCTCTGAAGTTCCTCAGGAAACTGGGTGAGGAGAGGTCTTTGAGATACGCTGTCCAGATACTCGGTATAGCTGGCGTCAAAGCTAGGTCCGAGGGGAAGAAGTCAATAGGGATTGAGGACGTTGAGGAAGTCTCATTGAGGTTCAGCGATGTTAAAGAAGCTGTAGATCATCTCAGGAAGTATGAGGAAGAGCTCCTCAAGTGATTTAACTTGTGCCTAACTTATCAACGACGGGCTCTAGGGTTCTTTTTTATTTGAAGTGCCTTGAATCCGGAGGTGGTTTCATGAAGCGATACTTGACTCTCCTAATCCCGCTCTTACTCACATTCGCTACTGTAGAGGGGAGCCCAACTAAGGCGTGGTACGATCCGCTGGAGCTCAGATCCGCACCGCAAGCTGACGTGAAATCACTGGAAGTTAAACTGGAGGGGCAGAGCATGATCTTCCAGGTCAGTACATATTCAGGCTTTGACGATAGGATAGATTACTATACTGGAAGGATATTCTTGGATTTGAAGGAAGGGGGTTCGACTTCAGGGGAGGTGAAGGGCGCGGACTATCAACTAGCGTTTTACATGAGTCCTAAGAACATGAGCGGGAGCTGCGTCGTCCTCGCATTCAACGACGTCAAGCTGCAATGGGAGGAGACGAAAGCGTCTTCTTGCTCGATAAAGGCATCGGGAGACAAATTAGTGATAGATACTGATCTCGGGAAATACGTCAAGGGTTCCTTCAGATTCAAATCTTACTTCGATATCTTAGCTAAGGATATCATAAAGATCTCCTACCTCCTCTCTAACAGCGGTAGGGCGTCTATAGATGGGGATTACGCGGAGTACAAGATACCCCAGATCTCGGGGCAGCAGGGGAATGCCATAGCTCCCATAGATTATAAGGAAGTTTACGTGCTGGATGACCTCTCCAGAGTCTACTTGGCCCTAGTCCCCTCGAGCCAGGATGGTGTCAAATGCGAGTTGGGAGGACCGGGAGCGAAGCTAACTAGGAACTACTTCGTGGATATAGATGTTGATATGAACGAGACGAACGGAGTTGACCTCACAGGTGGTTACAGTTACGAATGCACCTTCAATGGTAGGAAATGGTTCCCCTTCACGGTTTACGCGGGCACTGGCTCTGGGATAATGATAAGCAAGGCTGTGGAATTCGATATAAAACTACTACCAGTGTTAAGTCAAATCTCCAGTAGAGGAGGGAAGTTCGGCATTATAGTTAGGGCATCGATGATATACAGGGATTACGTCCCAGATACCGGATGGTTGCTTTACGATGGTATGCCCGATGCTAGTTCCTTCGAGGTGATAGGCCCCAATACGGACGTGAATATGAACAAGGATCTCTCGATCTTCAAGTCGATCGGTTCTGCATCTGGTATCTACAGGATAGCTCTAGGGGGACCTGGGGCTGATCCGTCTTATCAGGGAGATCCTTCCTTCAAGTTCCTTAAGAGGAAGGACGGGTTATATGGCGGCGTAGAATTCAACGGGAAGGAGTTTTGGGCTAGTTACGGTCGCATAGATTATGCTGTGATAAAGATATCTAGGGTAGGGGAGGGTTACTACTGCTCAGTAGCCGGGGTCACGAGATATGGGACCAGAGCGGGCCTAATCTGGCTCTCCCAGAACATGGGGATGCTCTCGACAGGGACTTACTTAATAGGGTGGGTAGATAATGGAAACGGCATCGTTGAGATGAGTGAGATAAGCCTCTTGGCCGGGGGCTCTTGAGAGCTTGAAGGACCCGAGGTTATTAGCGGTTGAGATAGCTGCTGCATACCTGAAGGAAGTCCCGGGTAAGATGATCAAGGGCTTGGACTTGAGGTATGTTAGCAGTGAGGTCCAGAGGGTAGTTTACAGCTTCTTACCCCTCGAGGAACTGGAGGCTAACGGGATGCTCGAAGGGATCGAGAGGATAGGGGAGGATCTGAGGGGGGCATGGCTTCAAGCTAGAGGATCATGCCGCTCACCTAACGATTTTCTGAATGCAGCTAGGATTAGATTCGCATCCATAATTTTTTCAGGCCTTAGGAAGAGGATAGGGAGGGAGAAGAGGATTTATAGTGGTACTGATTGCTTCTGGGGGACGATAGTCAGATCTGAGGGGTTCGATGGCCTTAAAGCATTGCTGATCGATGCTAAAGATAGATATGATATTGTCACGAACTTGGATGTGAGGGGGAGGGTGGCTTTCGCAATACTACCTCCGAGGAGGTTCGATAAGTTCGTGAGCGAGGGGATGCTGATAGAGGCTGAAGGCCAGGGCGACCCCGGCGAACCAGCTAAACCGACTGAGAGGGGCAAGGGGGCGATAGAATCCGTCCTAAGGGAGGAAGCTGGAAAACTGAACATAAAGCTATGAGATATCAATTAACTTCATGAAGTAAGATGAGAGGGGACATACTTCATTACAGAGCCCGCATCTATCACATGAATCGCCTACTGAGGCCTTCTCTGAGAGCTTTATAGCTTTCCTCTCACAGTATTCTAAGCAGACTCCGCATCCCGTACAAAGATTGGCCCTAACTAATATTCTCAGGGCCTCAATAGGATCCTCGCTGAGAATTAACCTATCCTTCAGGACCTTCATGGTGCTCCTTGAGGTGCGGGAGAGGTTAATGAATCTCTCGTAGTCTAGTTCACTCACTGAGATCGTTCCATCTATAGATACCTTTATCGGCTTCTCCCTGACAGTTCCGCAGAGCTTCCTCATCCTCTCAGGAGGATCAACCCATCTCCACATCCCGTATGTCAGCCAGCAAGTATCGTAACCCCTCTCCCTCGCGTATCTCATCAGGAATCCCTCCCATCTCTCCCAGAGAGAGCTATACCTCTCCCTCAATCTAATGTAATCCGATAGTCGCGATGCTGGACATAAGTAGCATCCTAACCTCTCAAATCCCTCGAAGTAGAGCGGATTTATCCTCAATCCCCTTATCCTTATGTATAACCATGCCTGCAAGTTGCTCCAATCGTTCAATGGAGCGGCTGTCAGGAAGCCGGGGAGCCATTCGTTCCTCCACAGATAGGGGCTACGCATCCTAGCTGAGGATTCGTACCTCCTCTGACCCACTAAAGTTAAGCCAGGTCTGAGGTGTTTGAGGGCTCTATATGTCGGCATGAGCTTTATCACTTTGCAGCACCACCTATAATCCCTCGCAGGGGGGCCGAAGTGGTCGAGGTTCCTCCAGAACGAATCACCAGCTTCCCCGACTATATCGCAACCTACACTCTCAACGAAGCTGATTGTCTCAGGCAGCTCCAATCCAGTGTCATTGAAGTAAATCAGGAAATCGATATCGCTTCTCCTCACGAGTTCCAACAGCACTGAGCTGTCCTTACCTCCCGAGAAGGACACCACGACTCCCCTCCCTTTCGTCAATCGCCAAATCATTTTAATGGATTCGAACTCCCTAGACAAAACTGAAGGTTCGTTCATCGAAATGACTTTACCCCAGCTATTTTTAACATCCAATGGTTCTTTAATTCTCTTTTTAAATTCCTTGATGACTACATATTTGTTCCCGATTCTCTCAGCTATCCCGTTCTCAAGTAGTAAGTACTTAGGATCTCCCGGCTCGGCCTCCCCTATCTCCTCCCCTCTCCTGCCGTACATACTCCTCCTCTCGATCCTATGCCCTATCCTGATTATAGAGGGAGGATCGGGCCTGAAGTACCACTTGAACTCATATATATCGAAGAAGAGGTGCCCTAATACAGTTCCATCGGCTATCACTTCGTAAGATGTATCTAAGTAGGGTGCCCTCCCCAAGAGGACTACTTCATTGATTATTAAGTCCTCATAAGCTCCCGCACCGAATTGAGCCTCGAGGACTCCCTTCAATAATTTGATATCCCAATCGAACGCTGGTCTAGGATCGCTGACCTTGGATATGGGGACGGTAAATGCTTCCCTCGAGCATCCCCTAGAGACTAGCGGGACGTTTTCCAACGGGTCCCAGTAAAGCCTCATAAGATCCCTCTATTTAAGGTTTCAGAACTTCATAACTTAGAGTTATCTCAAAAAAGTTAAGGGAGTTTGTACGTTCCTTCTTCAGCTTTCTTGACCAATCCGGACTTGACGAGGGACCTCATTTTCCCAGTTACCTGTTGTACGGGTACTCCTAGCTCTTTCGCGATTTCTCCACATTTAGCGGGCCTTCCCATCTTTTTCATGACATCCAGTATCTTTTTAGATAAATCATCTAGTTTTGCCTCCTCCTTCTCCTTGACTTCCTTCTTAGCCGGGGATCTCCTGCTGCAGGGCATACGCTCCCCGGACTTTCGAGTGAGAATTTACTTATAAATATTGAGGGGGGAGGAGCGTTAAGACAGCTCTAGCGAATGAAAAAATACAAATTTTTATCATTCGATGGGTCCTGCACGTGACCTCTACTGAGTACGTCAATTGTTGAATTATAATTATAATATACTACTCGCTCGAATCCCCGGTGATAGTTATGATGGTGATCGATTGGACCGATTTCCCCAATCCTCCCCGAGGTATAAGGAGCCTCGATATCGCAGAGGTGAGGAGAGTATACGATTACGAACTACCTCCTCTGGTCATCTATGCTGGCGTGGCTGAGGACGAAACCGGGAGGATCATCCCAGTTGTAGCTATCCTCGAGGAAGGCACTGATATGGCTAAGCTCTACCTCTTCGAGGAGAAGGACAGGATGAAGGAGAAGGAACTCATAGCTTCCTTCGCTTGAACGAAAACATTTTTCTTTAAATCCCCTCTCTCACTCGGGGGTATCAATGAGGATAGCTGTTTTAGGAGCTGGAACGATGGGCCATGGGATAGCTCAAGTAGCCGCTATGGCAGGTCATGAGGTCCACTTGAGGGATGTGAGCGATGAACTCATCCAAAAAGGGATAGAGAGAATAAAGGCGAGCCTAAATAAATTCTTAGAGAAGGGAAAAATCAGTAAGGAGGAGATGGAGTCCGTTTTAAGCAGGATACATGGGACCACAGACTTGGGATCAGCAGTAAAGGACGTAGATTTCGTTATAGAAGCAATTCCAGAGGTCTTCGATATTAAAGCAGAGGTATTCAGGGAGATAGATAGGATAGCTCCCCCTCACACAGTATTCGCGACTAACACCAGCAGCTTGCCCATATCGGAGTTAGCAGCAGTCACTTCAAGGCCCGATAGATTCATAGGGATGCACTTTTTCAATCCGCCTCAGTTGATGAAGCTCGTCGAGGTCGTTAGGGGAGATAGGACTTCTGAGGAGACCGTGAGGAAGACTATTGAGTTAGCTAAATCCATGGGGAAGGAGCCCATATTGGTGAAGAAGGACGTCCCGGGATTCATAGTGAACAGGATCTTAGTTAGATGGCTCAATGAAGCTTGCCTAATAGCTGAGAGAGAGGGAAAGGATATAATACTCATAGATAGTTCCTTAAAGGGGAGAGCGGGGCTTCCCATGGGAGCTTTCGAGCTCTCCGATTACATAGGCTTGGATGTGATGAAGGATATAATCGATTCTATGGTGAGGAGGGGCTTCGCTCTCAAGCCCTGCTCTAAGTGGTACGAGTTAGTGAGTAAGGGGATGTTGGGCGCTAAGACAGGCCATGGGTTTTATGATTGGAGTAAGGGAAGGCCCCAGATCCCACCTAATCCTGATGCAGATTTCGACCCAATGGAAGTTCTCTGCATGGCAGTGAATGAAGCCGCTTGGCTCCTCAGGAACGGTGTGGCTTCCGCTGAGGAGATAGATAGGGCCGTGATATTGGGCTTGAACTTTCCCAAGGGCCCCCTGAGGATGGCTGATGAGTACGGATTGGATAAAATAAAGGGAATCATAGAGAGGAAAGCTAAGGAATTCGGACTCCCTGAGTATACTGTAGATCCTCTGATAAGTGAGAAAGTAGCTAGAGGGGAGTTAGGTATTAACTCGGGCAGGGGATTCTTCGATTACGGTATTAAGCAGGAGGAGTTCGGTCCAGTTATCTACAGAGAGACCCCTCCGATCGCTTGGATAAAGTTGAACAGGCCGGAGAGATTGAACGCCCTAGATGATGATATGGTCAGAGGGATCCTATCAGCTCTTGAGGAGGCGAGGAAGGAGGAGATAAGGGTAGTAGTGATAACTGGTGAGGGTAAGGCTTTCTGCGCGGGGGCTGATATAAGGGGTTTCAAGGGGATCAGCCCTATAGATGCGTTCAACTTATCTAAAAAGTTAAACAAAGCTTTCAGGGAGATACATGAGTTTCCAAAGCCCGTTATAGCTATGATAAATGGATTCGCCCTCGGAGGAGGGCTGGAGTTAGCTATGGCTTGTGATATAAGAGTGGCGAGTGAGAGAGCTCAGTTCGGTCAACCCGAGATAACTCTGGGGATAATAACAGGGGCTGGAGGATCTTTCAGGCTCCCTGAATTAGTTGGTATCTCTAAGGCCAAGGAACTCATGTTCACCGGGGATATGATAACTGCTGATGAGGCCCTGAGGATAGGCCTCATCAACAGGGTCGTTAAGCATGAGAGCCTAGAGGAGGAAACTAGGAATCTAGCTATGAAGATAGCTGAGAGGCCTCCAATAGCTATCTCAATATATAAAGCGTTACTAAACGGACAAAAATACGATATAGAATCCCTAGCCTTCGGGCTCGTCTTCTCGACTGAGGATTCGGGGGAGGGGATAAACGCCTTCTTGGAGAAGAGGAAGCCGGAGTTTAAGGGGAGATAATCATATCTCCACTATGTAGATGTCCTTGCAAGCCTTGACTGAATCGTAAGGGATCCTCCTCTTCTCCCCCCTCCTCCCCGTGTTTATCTCTATTTCAACGAGCCTGCCCTCTACATCATCGAAAGTGAAGTCCTCAGTTACTCCTAAGAAGACGCCATCGCTCGAATACACCTGCATCTCATAAAGCTCAGATATCTTCCTAGCCAAGCCCTCACCTCAGGATTATCCTGGCATCAACTACTTTTATACCTTTGGGGTATGCTATAACTGGGTTGAGGTCCATCTCAGCGATCTCCTCGTTCTCAATCCCTATCCTCCCTGCCCTTATTAAAGCGTCCTTTATCGCCTCTATATCGACTGGTTCCATCCCCCTGAAGCCAGTGAGGAGCTTGTATGCCTTCACCTCCTTTATCATTGATTCAGCATCCTGCTCCGATAGAGGGGCCACTCTGAATGAAACATCCCTGAAGAGCTCGACGAAGACACCTCCGAGCCCGAACATGACAGTGGGTCCGAACTGCGGGTCCCTCAGAAGTCCTATTATCAACTCAACACCGGGGGGTGCGTATTCCTGAACTAAGATCCCCTCTATCTCAGCATTCGGAACTTTCCTCTTGACGTTCTCGATTATCTCCCTGTAAGCTCTCCTCACTTCCTCTTCATTCCTCAAGTTTACCTTCACACCCCCTACGTCACTCTTATGGATCACTTGTGGGGATACTATCTTGAGGACTACTGGGAAGCCTATCTCCTTTGAAAAATTTACGGCCTCTTCCTCGCTCTCCGCCAATCTCATATTTGTCACCGGGATCCCGTAACTGGAGATGAAGTACTTGGCCTCGTGCTCCAGGAGGAAGTTCCTCCCGTCCTCCTTAACTTTGAGCAACAGGTCCCTAGTGCTCATGGTACCCCGATCCACACTATTATGCAAAAAATTTAAACAATTTGGTTCAAGCTCTTAGAGTCGAAAGGACATCTGTTCGTCAAAAGAAGCTTCTTCTAGCTCTTTTCAACCTCAATATACTCTTTGATATCCCTCTTTGCCTTTCTTCCTTCTTCATATCTATTTTTGGCTCCTCCTTTCTCTCGATCCTCATAGCCTCCCTAGGGACGTAATACCTCCCGGCTCTATCCTTCTCGAGGAGGCCAGCGACTACTAAAGCCTCGAGCCTAGAATATGCTATAGATAGGGGAGTCTCGGCCTCTATAGCGACTTTCTCCAGGAGCACAGGTCCTCCATTGAAGTTCCTGATTATTATCTCGAGCTCCCTCCTCATCTTAGGAGGTGCTCTCTTTATGTAATCTAGGATCTCAGCTTCAGCATCCATTACCCTATCGAAAACGTACATATCCACTCTGCTCCTCCCTAAGATAGTTGCGACATCTAAGCTCTTAGCTAGGAAATCCAGGAGCTTCCCAGGTATGCCCTCAGCTAATCTATTAGCAGCGATGATTACTTCCTCCGTCAGGGGCTCCAATGGGGCTTCGGGGAGCCTGCTCCTGAAAGCGCTGAGCCTCCTGGATACGAGATTTATCGCTTCATCATCGGTCAGGGGCGGGATAGTTATCCTCTCATGGACCCTAGATGTCAGGGCTGGGAACCTCTTGTCTACCTCATCGTAAGCTTCATCGCTCATAGTCGTAACTATTAGGATGCCCTCGGGCATCACAGATACTATCTCCCTCAACATCTCGAAGAAGAAGAAGGACCACCTCTCATCTGTGTAGAGCATGTTATGCACGTCATCGAGGAGGAGCGCTGTGGGGGCTATTGAGTTCAAAGATTTAACTATCATATCACCGGCATCTGCTGGAGAGGCCTTCAAGTTCAGGAGCTCCTCCTCGGTCAGAGTATCGGGCATCCCGAGGAATAACTTCTTCAAGGCCTTAGATAACCCCCTGGATCTCTCATATACAGTAGATAGTATGCTATCTATGGCATCGGGCCCCTCCACAGCGGATATCTCCTGATATATCCCCTCTAACTCAGCTCTGTAATAAGAATACTTGAGGAGATGGAGCCTCAGGCTCCTCCCGGATCCAGGGGGTCCCGTTATCGTTACGAAAGCTGATGCCACTCCTGACATCGTCTCAGCAGCTAGAGAATCTAGAACGTCATCGACCCATTGTTTACTGAATATAGAAGTAGGGTCCTCAAGTTCAACTAGAGAGGACCTGAGGAATGGATTTCTAGTCAGTCCGAAGAGCTTCTGATAGTGACTTGAGCTCACAGATCTCAATTCAACCACTCCCCGTCATGTCAATAGGATCGATTTAAAACTGTTAGTCGGGTAGGACCCCCCTCATGATAAACCTTTTTAACCCATGGGGATGAGCTGATACTGGTGATTAAGCGTTGCAGAAGTACAAGAAGGTGATAGACCACCTTCAAGAGCTTATGAGGGATCCTAGGAACATTAGGAATATAGGGATAATAGCGCACGTCGATCATGGGAAGACGACGCTCTCTGACAACTTACTATCGGCTGCGGGAATGATAAGCGAGAAGATGGCTGGGGAGATGAGAGCCCTGGACTATCATGAGATAGAGCAACAGAGGGGGATAACGATAAAAGCAGCTAACATATCTCTCTACTATCAGAGGGATGGGAGGGAATTCGCGGTAAATCTCGTGGATACCCCGGGCCACATAGACTTCACTGGTCACGTCACTAGGTCCCTCAGGGTCATAGATGGTGCTATAGTCGTCGTCGATTCTGTGGAGGAAGTGATGGTCCAGACAGAGACTGTGACGAGGCAGGCGCTAGAGGAGAGGGTGAGGCCCCTGCTCTTCATAAATAAGATAGATAGACTCATAAAGGAGCTCAAGCTGACCCCTCAAGAGATACAGCAGAAGATACTCAGGATAATAAGGGATTTCAATGGATTGATAGAAGCTTATGGCGAGCCGGAGTTCAGGGAGAAGTGGAAGGTGAAGTGGGACAATGATAGCGTTGCCTTCGGTTCCGCTCTCCATGGGTGGGGTCTGACGAACTCTATAGCTATGAAGAAGGGGATTAAGTTCTCCGATATAATAGATGTATATAAGGAGGATCCTGATGGTTTAGCTCTAAAGAGGGAGATACCTGTTCATGAAGCTCTGCTCGATATGGTCTCTCTCCACGTCCCGGATCCCATTGAAGCCCAGTCCTACAGAGTCGAGAAACTCTGGAGGGATAAGCATGATGAGGAGCTCTTCAATGCGCTTAAGAATTGCGATCCGAATGGACCCCTCATAATGGGAGTTAATGCAGTTAGGATAGATCCGCACGCAGGTATAGTAGTGACGGGCAGAGTTTTCAGTGGGACCTTGCGTGAGGGTGAGGATGTCTATCTGATAAATGCGAAGAAGAAGCAGAAGATACAGCAGACGAGCATATATATGGGTCCATATAGGATGAGGATGGATGAGATACCAGCGGGCAATATAGCAGCAGTTCTGGGGTTGACGTCAGCTAGCTCAGGGGAGACTGTAGTCGCTGATGCGATAAAGGACAGGGTTATCTCGGGATTCGAAGCTATAAGATACGTAACTGAGCCTGTGGTGACAGTTTCAGTCGAAGCTAAGAATCCCCAGGACCTACCGAAGCTCATAGATACCTTGAGGAAACTCACGCTTCAGGATCCGAATTTAGTAATGATACACAACCAGGAGACGGGCGAGATATTACTCAAAGGTACTGGGGAGCTTCACTTAGAGATATCTCTATATGAAGTCAGGAAGGCTGGTCTAGAGTTCGATGTCAGCGAACCGACAGTAGTCTATAGGGAGAGCGTCAGAGGGGCGAGCGATGTTGTTTTAGCAAAATCCCCGAATAAACTGAACAGGATCTGGGTGACAGCCTCCCCATTGAACGAAGAGGTGATAACGCTCATCAGGGAGGGAAGGGTCAATGAGAGGATGGACAGCAGGACTCTAGCTAGGATCCTTAGGGAAGAGGGTAAGATGGATACTGAGGACGCTAGGAACGTATGGACAATAGATGAAGAGAATTGCAACCTCTTCATAAACAGGACAGTGGGTGTTCAGAGACTGGATGAAGTGAGGGAGATCTTGAGGCAGGGGTTCATGTGGGTCATGAAGGAAGGGCCCCTAGCTGGAGAGCCCGTCATGGGTGTAGCTATAAGGCTGGTTAACGCGATGATACATGAGGATCCGGCACACAGAGGACCAGCTCAACTCACTCCAGCTGTTAGAAAGGCGATATTCGGTGCTATGCTGAGCGCAAATCCCGTGCTCCTAGAACCGATATATGAGATACAGGTCTCCACACCACCTGAACTGATAGGCTCCGTAATATCTCTGATCTCGCAGAAGAGGGGGAAGATAGTCGGGATAGAGGAGAGGGGAAGGATAAGCATAGTCAAGGGGTTCATACCTGTGAGAGAGACCTTAGGCGGGTTCAGCAATGAGATGAGGAGTATGACGAGCGGTAGGGCCTTCTGGCAGACGAAGTTCTCTCACTGGGAGCCATTACCGAAGGGTCTCATGGAGCAGATAGCACTAGAGATAAGGAGAAGGAAGGGGATGAAGGAAGAGCTTCCGAAAGCAGAGGAGTACATGGATACCCTATGATCCTTTTTTCTTAATTTCCCTGAAGAATATGTAAGATCTCTCGATGCAAGTCAAGTAACTCAAGATAGATATTATGATGAGACCTAAATCCACTTTATCTATCGCGCAGAATAACGCTGATAACAATATCCTCTCCCCCCTCCCCGTTAAACTGAACTCCGTCCCCCTGACCCCGAGGGACTCGGACCTCGATCTTATGTAGCTCGTGAGCATCGATGAGTGTATAGTGAGAGCGGCCCAGAGGAGCTCTCTCGAATAGATCCCCATGAAGAGGAAGAGGAGGCCGTCCTCAACTCTATCTACAACGGAGTCTATGAATGCCCCTTCAACTCCCGAGTCCCCTCTCTTCCTAGCTACGGATCCATCCATCACATCGAAGAAACCACCCAGTAATATGAAAAGAGAGGCTAAGAGAGACTTCCTGAAGTAGAGACTTACAATAGATATTAAGAATGAGATGAACCCTAATATAGTGATGAGATTCGCACTAATCCCTATCTTAACTGCTATCTCAGCTAAACCATCGAATAACTTAGAGGAAATACCTCTCAAGCGTTCGAGCATCAGTACTCCCAGCAAGGGGACTCAGATTTTAATTTAGCTTTTTTCAATGAGCCGATGCCCGATCTAATAGTGATATTAGTGGAACCTGAGAAAGCTGATAACGTGGGGATGATAGCTAGGGCTATGAAGAACTTCGGTTTCGATAAGCTCAGGGTCGTTAGGCCTATGTTCGAGAGCTTCGATAGGGCGATAGCTGCGGCTATGAGAGCTAGAGACATTATAGAGAGGATGGAGATCTTGACGACGCTCGAGGAGGCGAGGAAGGGGGTCGATCTGATGATAGGGACTACCGCCAGAGTCAGCAGATATTCTGTAGAGAGGAGAGCTATCCCGATAAGGGACTTCATCTCTAACATTAGTTGGGATGCTGTATACGGCCTCGTCCTTGGGAGGGAGTCGATAGGGTTGACTACTGAGGAACTCTCTTACTGCGATATAGTAGTGACGATACCAGCTAGCGAGGAGTATCCAGCCTTAAATGTAGCGAATGCAGCTTCAATAATCCTTTACGAATTCTTCCTAGCTTTCAAGGACTCCTCTAGGTTTAACGTCAGGCCTGCGCCTAGGGAAGTTAGGGAAGTGATGATGAGATATCTAGGCGATATAATCGACCTAGTAGGGGGAGTGCGTGACAAGGAGAGGTTCCTCTTCACTATGAGGAGGGTTTTCGAGAGGACCTTCCCCTGCGGTATCTCTGAGGAGGAAGCGTCCCAAGCGTTAGGTATTATAAAGGCTGTGAGGGATGCTCTAGCTAGGGTGAAAGGTCATGTCCCTGAGACCAGCTAGGAACTACAGGGCCCTTCAGAGGCCTTATACGAGGAAGGAGTACATAAAGAGCATACCATACAGTAAGATAACGAAGTTCGATCATGGTAACGTCCATGGGAAGTTCGAGTATGAAGTGAGGATAGTGGCTGAAGCTAGTTTTCAAGTCAGGAGCAACGCTCTAGAAGCAGCTAGGATGACAGTAATATCTCAGATAAGGAAGGCTGTACCTTCTGATGAAGCTTATTTCTTCAAGGTAGTCCCCTATCCTCACCATATCCTGAGGAAGCACGCTATGGCTGGTGTCCATAAAGCTGAGAGACTTCAGAAGGGGATGAGATTAGCTTTCGGGAAGCCTGATGCGAGAGCAGCGCAGATAAGGAGAGGCGATGTGATAATGTTCTTGAGAGTCAATGGCCAGCACTTAGAGGCAGCTAAATACTGCATGAAGTTGGCTAAGCTCAAGATACCTTATATGACTAGGATAGATGTGATCAAGTTGGATGGGGCTGAGGGTAAGGACGAAGAGGGAGCTTGAAATAATTTTGCAACAGCTAGAGGGACTGAGGGACCCGAAACCTTCTCTTGAACAATGCCCCACGCCAGCTAACTTAGCTGCTGCTCTCATACATATGTGCTATATGATGGGAGATCTCGAGAATAAGTACATCGCAGACTTAGGGTGCGGGAATGGGATACTCGCGATAGGAGCACTCCTTTACGGTGCATCCTCAGTTATCGGAATAGATTTAGATCCAGAAGCCGTAGAGGTCGCTAAGAGAAATGCTGAGAGGTTAGGGTTGCTTGAAAGAGCTAGATTTTTGGTGATGGATGTGAGAGATTTCTCAGAGGAAGTGGATACAGTGATCCAGAACCCTCCCTTCGGCACTCGGAGGAGGCACGCGGATACTAAATTCCTGGATGTCGCTCTGAGGAGAGCTAAGGTAGTTTATTCCCTGCATTCAGCTGGAAATTCTGAGTTCTTGAGGGAGTTCGCTCTGAGGAGGGGGGCTGTCCTCACGCACGTAGAGAGGTGGCCCTTCCCCCTCAAGAGGATATTCCCCCATCATAAGAAGAGGGTCGTCGAGATCCCCGTGGAGATATTGAGGTTTGAGGTGGTCGGATGAGGGAGATCGTCGTCCCTGGAGAGAGGATAGGTGTTGTAGAAGAATACGTTGGGGCTGAGGGGATATTCGAGAGTGAGGGAGTCCTTTACTCCTCCCACCTCGGTTTCTTGGAGAGGAAGGAATTAGAAGTCAACGTTAAGCCTATTAAGAGACCAATATTACCAGTTAAACCTGGAGAAATCGCTTTGGGTGAGATAAGGAGCGCCGATAGGAGTAACTTCAACCTCTTCCTGACACTGCTCCTAAGACCTAGGGTCAGCCTCCTCGTACCTCCTGTCCACGCTACCATGCCGAAGAGGGGCTCGAATATAGGAGCTAGACCGAGTGATATCGTTATAGTCAAGATAGAGAGCGTTGAAAACGGTATCGTCACAGTAACGATGGAGGGATCTCATGAGCTCGGTGTGATTAGGAGCATATGTGAGTCTTGCGGATCTCTGCTAGACAGGGGGGTCGGATATACTTTAATATGTAGGAACTGCGGTAAGATATACCTCGATAAGAGGTTGAGCAGTAAGTACGGGTGGAACCCCTTCAAGGAAGGGTTGATGAATGTCAGGAGAGGGGAAGCGAACTCTAGTCCTCTCACTAGAAAAATCTGAGCTTTCGGATTTTTTGGAGTACTTAGAGAAGAGAATGAGAGGTAGAGATTACTCTTGTAAATATTCAGTAGATTCGGGCTTGAAAATAACCTTATTTGGGGATAAAGAGGAACTCAGGGATTCTGAAGCTATAGTGAGGAGATCTTATAGGAACTTCAGGATGGTCAGGAATCCAGTAGGGGGGCTCTATAGATATCCATCAGATTGGTTATCAGAGCACGGTAGTATCTCTATGAGCTTATTGACCCTCTCCCTCAAGGCAGCTGGCCTCACGGCTATTTGGAAGGAGGACGTACTCCATACGACACTAGAGCCGGAGGAGATGATAGGTCTGATGCACGAGCTGAGGTCCCTATCTGAGGAGATAAAATATGAAGTTAAGCAGAGGAAGGCTAGGGAAGTGATAATAGCTGTCTCAGTCAACTCCGGTGTCTCTCCCTTCGATGTCCTAGAACTAGCTGAGGAGGAGGGGTTCATGGAGAAAGATGATGAAGGGCTCTGGCGGTTCAAAGCAGATCCCGAGCTCGTGATGAGGGAATTGATAAAGAAGCTCGTAGGGAGGGAGGATTATGGAGATTGAGGTAGTTAATGTCTCGAGAAATGAGATAAGAGTTCTCATAAGGGGAGAGACGCATACCCTACTGAGCCCCCTGGTTGAGGAGTTGAACTCCCTCGATGGAGTGGAGTTCGCCGGTTACGATGTCCCTCACCCACTCAAGGAAGAATCGATACTGTTCCTCAGGGTCAGGGAGGGCTTGAACCCGAGGGAAGTGCTGAAGGGAGCTATCAGGGAACTCATCAGGAAGTATGAGGTCATAGAGAATAGTTTCATTGAGGAGTTGAGTTCCCTTAAGGTCGATCATTGAAGTTTTATCGAGGAGCCGCTCAATATATCATCTAAAGAGTTCCTCCAGAGCAAATGGAATACTCTACCGCTCCTCTTATCGATTACAGCTTCGAAATCTATATATCCCCTCTCCATGTAATATATCATCGCCTCCGCTGTACAATTCCTCCAAATCTCAACTGAATTCTTAGCTCTAGCTTCTTCAATACTCCTAGGGATCTCCACTAGGACTAGATCACCATCTATTTTCCTGAAACCGCAGGGTTTCCCCTCAGAATCGAATTCGATTACTTCTTCAGCACCAGCCGCTAATGCGTCCTCGTAACTCGGTGATTCCAGCTCACCTCTCGCTTTCCTAATCACTCTCTCGCTATCGAGGAACCACCAAGCCTTCAACCTGTCCGTCCTCAACCCTCTGTTTATTGAATCTCCCATGTAACCGTAATAATTGACGTGGTACTCCCAGCTGACGACACCCAGCTTCCCTAAGTTGAACCTCGTGTTCAATGCTTGTAATGGATCGAAAGTCCATTTAGCCCTTCTCAGACCTCTCTTCATCGCTGCTTCCCTCTGAGCTTGCTTTATGATGAATCCCAGACCAGAGCCCTTCGCCTCATCGACGACAGCGCTCTGATGGGAGTAATGATAGAGACCCCTCTCATCCATAGCGAGGAAGCCCCATGCGAATGCTAGAGCCTCTCCAGTATCCATATCGAAGGCAGCTACGACTATACCTGAGTTATCTGAAGCCGCTTTTAGCACATGCGACGGGACGGCCTCATCTCTGTCCTGCATCCCCCAGGCGGACACTTGGACATCAATTAGTTTCCTCATATCCTCAGGATCAGTTACCTCTCTCACCTCGATTCTCCTCAGCTTCCCTCCTATCTCCTTGAGGAAGACCCTTCCTAAGAACTCCGGAGTCATCCCCCTTCACCCTCTTGATCCCTAGGTATAGCAGGACTATCGTTACGGAGGCAAATATTAAGAGATTCTCCACGCTGTCTATCCAGGAGGATACCTCCTCATAAGCCTCCCCGACCATGAAGCCGAGCATTCCGAGGAATGAGTACCTCAAGAAGGTCCCGCCAAGAGTAGCCAAAGTGTAGGGGAGGATCCTCATCCCCATCATGCCCGCTCCGAGGGAGACGACCGATAGGGGAAATACAGGAACTGATCTCAGGATGAAAATCGAGATAATCTCATTTTTCCCGGATATCTTCATGAGTATCTCATCTAACTCACTGGAATTCGTCCCCAGATACTTCCCATATCTGTCGATGAGCGCCCTCCCGCCATATAGGCCTATGAGATAGTGCAGCAGAGCCCCTAATGTGGCTGCCAGGCTCCCAATTACACCTATTAAAAGAGTTGAAATGTAGAGAGCTTCCATCATTCCCGAACCACCCGGTATGAGGGAGAAACCCGCTATCATCGGGACGAGGGGCGATGGTATTATCGTTATCAGCGTCTCTAACATAACCCCTAGGAATATACCTAAGGCTCCTAATTCCCTAACCCACTCCTTAACTACTTCTATCATCCAATGAACCGTGCCCTCCACTCCCCTCACCCCTCACTACAGTACCTTCCTTAACCTTGACTAAGCCCATCTCCTCGAGGTTCCTGAGGGCCCTCAAGATCCAATATCTATCGGATCTCAGCTTCTTCGTTAACTCTGTGACAGTAGTCCTATCCTCGAAGCTCTCGAGTATCTTCTTACCTAAGGCCTCTAGTATCGGGAGGGGGTCTGACTGGAGCCTCTCGCTTATAGCAGCTGCAGTCGCTCTATCGACTAGGAGTGTCTCCATTATGTCCGTTACACTTATCCCGCTGAAACCACTTTCGATCTTCCTCTTAACGTATTCCTGCGCTAAGGAATCCAGATCCTCCTCAGGGAGGCCTAAGAGCTCATTAAGGTGTATATTTATGCTGATCCTCTTGCTGGTCAATGCGTAGAGTTTAGCGGGCCTCCCCTTCCCCCTCCTCACTTCAACTGTCTTTATGAGGCCAGCTTCCTCTAGGTCCTTCAAATGTAGTGTTATCGCTGGGAGAGTTAAACCGAACTCATTAGCTAAATCTGTGGCTGATGCGGGACTCTCCAATAACCTCCTCAAGATCTTCAGTTTGCTCTCACTACTTAAAGCATCGATCAACTTCTTAGCCCTATAGATCTTGATCCTCTCGTACAAGACGCATCAACCCTTCATCCTGATTACATCGAGCTCCGCGATATTAGTTCTGATAACAACTTGAAGCGGTAGCTCTCCCTCCCAGAGCGTCATATTCGCATTCTCTCCCCTCAAGCTACCGCCATCGTACCTCAAGTAGAAGCGGTCGCAATTTAACTTCACTATCGCCCCTGAACTCTCCCGGACCCTCAGCATTAAGCGCACGGCTCCAGTCCTCATATCTATTAACACTCTCTTGAGGGCTATCATCTCCCCTTGAACGAGACCCAAGCCCATCTTGATATCTAGCTCATTTATCTCACTACCATTGAGTGCGACGATCCCCGAACTCATAGTCACTCTGACTGAGCCCTTCCAATTCTCAGGGATGTAGATAGAGATGCTACCGATAGATCCTTCAAATTTCCCCTCCTTATATGACAAGGATCCCCTCATAACTGCGTAAGGTTCAGATCCATTCGTCTCACCGAACTCCAAGATCCCGAAGTCCATGCGTATCTCTATGCGTTTCCCCTCGAACCTGACGATCTCCCCTGAGGACCCATAACTCATGTAACTGAGGGGGATCAGGGAGACAGAGAATGTGAATATCATTAACGCGAGTAGGAAGGCGCCTAGCGTCTCTCCCTTCATCTCATCTCCCTCCAGTAATATATGACGATCATAGAGACCACTGGTATTATCAATCCGGGTATACCTATTATAGAGAAGAGGAGAATAGATACTATTATGAATGAGAATGGTCCAAAGAATGATATTAATATCGATCTGCCTATGCTAGAATCGTATATCAGTGAGACTTCCTCGATCAATATGTAGAGGGACCATATGTATGTGAGGGGTACTAAGATTAGGGAGATCAACAGGAACTCGTAGCTACTGAGTATATAAGATAGACTCATCGAGAATACTGTGAGGGATTGTGGCACAGATGAGAACGCTAAAGCGCTCAGAACTTCATCCCACTTACCGCTCAGATGACCCATTATCCTCGCGATTAAGTGTATCAATGTGGCATATAAGATGAGCCAGGAAACTGAGATAGTGACGCCTATCGCTCCTGAGAACTCCAAAATCACCTCAGGGAGGAATCCTATCCTAGGTATCCCTAGGACCCTCGCGATCGACTTCACTAATAGAGAGGATGAGGAGAAACTAATGACTAAATACACTAATATTGGGAGAGAGAGGGAATATTTCCCGGCTAAATGGACGTAGAATGCCTCCCTAGGGGAGATCAGCAGTTTACCAACTCTATATAGGGTATCCTCCAGATCGCTCACTTCAGCCACCTTAGTTAAATAAGTAAAGAACTCTTCTTAATAAATATACGCGTGTACGAACTTCGTACTGCCGTTAACTTTTTAAATTGAGAGTGTAAAGGGAGCTCACTTCAGCGGAGGGATGGGTGATGGCCCGCCAATTTCAGGTGAAGCCCCGCCAATGGGGAGTGGTGATGCCCCGCCAATATCGATGATAGATCCCTCCCTCAGGGAGTCCTTGATTTTATTCGGTCTATTCAAGTTGAGCCCAAGACAGAAGGCAGTACTTACACTGACTTTGAAGTACGAGAACAAGATCTCAGCTAGTTCTATGGCTAAGATAGCGAATGAAGAGTTCAATATACCACTTTCATCATTCTGGTTCGCCCTAAGGGATTTGAGGAGACTTAAACTCATAGAGTTCGGTGATGGAAGTCCGATAAAGCTCACTGAAGCAGGGAGGGTGATAGCCCAAGCTTTGAGTGGGGTGAGATGGTGGGAAAGAGGGTAGTGGTCAAGCTCGGAGGATCCGTGCTCTCCTCCCCAGAGGATTTCATGAGGGCCGCTGAGATCACTAAGCGGGACTTCGAGGCTGGGAATGAGATATTGCTAGTGGTCTCAGCTATGAAGGGTCAGACTGATCAGTTAATAGAGGTGGCGAGGAAAGTCGGGGCCTCGGGAGAGATTTTAGATGCTATAGCGGGACTAGGGGAGGTGCTCTCAGCTAGGCTGATGGCCTCAGCTCTGAACTCGATAGGGGTCCCATCAGTAGCTATAGATCCCTGCTCCCCGATATGGCCTATCTACACAGATAGCAGTTTCGGGGACGCGGATCCCGACATTCCAACTACATGCGGTGCAGCTATCTCGAACATCGAGCACATGTTGGGTAAGTGTGTGCCAGTAGTTTGCGGCTACGTCGGTAAGACGAGGGATGGGAAGTTGACGACTCTGGGAAGAGGGGGAAGCGATACAACCGCTGTTATACTAGCCAGATGCCTAAGGGCGGATGAGGTAGTCCTAGTGAAGGACTCGGGTGGCATAATGAGCGCAGACCCCAAGATAGCAGGGAATGCCCATAAATTGAGCAACTTAAGCGCTGAAGAGGCTTTGACGCTCTCTATGGGAGGAGCTAAAGTTTTGCATCACAAAGCGGTGAGGTATCTCTCCCCAACGGTTAGGATGAGGGTCCTCTCGATAGACGGCGGAAGCTTCGTCAGGGGAGGGACGATAATAAGCGGTCATATACCCGAGCTGAAAGTCGAGGTTCATGAGAAGCCGGTGAGCATGGTAACGCTGATCGTGGATGGGGATCTTGATGGTCTAGACCTCAGGCCTCTATCCGAGAGCAAGCTGGACAAAGCGGTCATACTTTACTTAGACGAGCCTCCGGAGGAAGTCGTCAAGAAGGTGCACCCGCTCGTCGAGAGAGGAGTAGTGAAAGCTATTTCCGTAAAGAAGGATCTAGCGATGATAAAGGTATGGGGAGGAGCTATAGAAGATGTCCCAGGAGTCATAAGTAAGATATCAGACCCTCTCGCATCGATGGGAATAAATATACACGGTCTGCAGACGGTCCATAATAAGATAGCGGTCTTCGTCGATTGGAAGAACAGGGAAGTTGCTGCTTCCGAATTAGAGGCGGCTTTGGGGTGATCGGATTGAAGGTAGCGATCCTAGGAGGGACTGGTGCAGTGGGCCAGAGGTTCGTTCAACTTCTGAATGGCCATCCTTGGTTCGAGATAGAGGTCATAACGGGGAAGACCAGCGTGGGGAGGAAGTACGGGGATGCTGTCAACTGGATCTTAGATAGCGATATACCGGAGCAAGTTAAAGACCTAGTCATCGTGGAGACGGAATTGAGGAACTTGAGGGGAGTGGATCTGGTATTCTCATCCCTTCCCTCGGGAGAAGCCTCTATAGAGAGGGAAATAATGAACTCAGGGATTCCGATGGTCAGTAACTCCAGCTTCCTCAGGATGGACCCTACAGTGCCCTTAGTTATACCGGAGGTGAACAAGGACCATCTAGCGCTCTTAGATATTCAGAGAAGGGCCGGGGTTGGGCCCACGGCTACGAGTCCTAACTGCACGACGACTATGATAGTGATCCCCCTCAAGCCATTGAATGATTCTTACTCACTCAAGAGGCTGGATGTAGCTAGCTACCAAGCTATATCCGGCGCTGGTTATCCGGGGGTGCCTTCATACGATATCATCGATAACTTGATCCCCTTCATACCAGAGGAGGAGGAGAAAGTCGAGAGGGAATCCAAGAAGATATTAGGGAAGTTAGTCGATGGTAAAGTCGAGAACGCTAATTTCAATGTTCAAGCGACTTGCGTAAGAGTGCCTGTATTAGACGGGCATACGGTAGCTATACATGCTGAGTTCGAAGAGGAAGTGGACGTTGAAGATGCGAAGAGATTGCTTGAGGGATTCGATCCTGGTCCGGATGTCAGGAGCCTCCCGTCCTCTCCTGAGAGGGTGATAATAGTGAGGGAGGAGGGAGACAGGCCGCAGCCCAGGTACGATAGGCTAGCTGGTAGGGGTATGAGCGTCTCTATCGGGAGGATCAGGAGAGGGGTCAGTAAAAGGTCACTTCTCTTCATTTCACATGGGCATAACACGATAAGGGGTGCGGCCGGAGGTGCTATACTCTTAGCGGAGCTCATGCGCTCCAAGGGATTCATATAAACATTTATTTTTCCCGATGCTTTAAGGGATATGCTCCTCTCGGATAAGGCGATAAGGTCCCTCATAGAGGAGGGCAAGCTCGTAATAGATCCGCTATATGAAGATTCCATCAGAGAGAACGGTGTGGATATGAGGATAGGGCCTGAGATAGCTTTCCCTATTGTTAGAGGCGAGGTCATAGATCCGACTAAGGACGATCCATCGCTCCACTTCACAATCAGGAGGTTCTCAGATGAGGGGATAATAATACCGGGGAATACATCCATACTGTTAGTGACCGAAGAGTACATAAAGATGCCAGATGATGTCGCAGCCCTCTGCGGGTTGAGAAGCTCGATAGCTAGATGGGGCTTCATAGCGGCCCCTACTCTCGTAGATGCTGGTTTCGAGGGTCAATTAACGATAGAGGTCATGTGGACTAGGCCCGCTCCCGTGAGGCTCTATAGGGGTATAAGGTTCCTCCACGTAGTTTTCTTCAGAACGGAGGAAAAAGTTGAAAAGCCTTACTCTGGTGCGTATCAAGGGCAGAGAGGAGTCACACTTCCTAAGAGATTAGAAAAGTAATTTAATATTCAACTAAGCCTCCTCTCTCTTAAGGAGATCCCTTTTTAACACTCAAATATAAGGGGGCGCCTTTGAATTTCAGATTTCCCGAACTATCCATATTTTCTTTTTCTAATTTACAATATTTTGCTTAAGATTTAACGTATAAATGAGGATTCGGAGCTGAAAAATATACCTAACAGTTCATAAAGCAAGTACGCCTATAGCGAATGGAGTGAAAAATGAGGGTAACGAAGGTAGTCAAAAGAGATGGTAGAGTCGTTGAATTCGATTCCTCTAGGATTAGGAGAGCAATTGAAATGGCTATGCGTGAAGTCGGGAAATTCGATGAGGCTATTTTGGATAAGGTCGTTAAATACGTCCTAGATGTAATAGACAATACTTTCAGTGATGAGAGGCCTCCGCATGTTGAGGAGATTCAGGATATAGTGGAGCTCGCTTTAATGAAATACGATCTATTCGAGGTAGCTAAAGCTTACATAGTCTACAGGAAGGAGAGGGAGAAGATAAGGAAGGAGAAGATGGCAATTCTAGGGAAGGATTACGTAGATGATGTAGATAAGAGGCTTTCTCTGAATGCTGTAAGGCTTTTAGCTACTAGATACTTACAGAAGGGGCCCGATGGGAAGTTCTTAGAGGACCCCAAGGGATTATTCATAAGGATAGCCTCATTAGTCGTCATACCCGATATCCTCTACGATCCATTGGTCTTCGATAAGGAGGGCAAGCAAGAAGTTCATCCAACTGAGTACTTCAATCCCGAGGAGTGGGCTGGGAAAGTAGGACTCGGGGGAGGGGATCCCGAGAATCATTTAGCTCCCCCCTTCGTTTGGAATGCCCATCACTTAGAGAGGATGAAAGCTCTCTATGACGAGCTAAACTCACAGGGTAAGATGAGAGTGAGTTGGTCCGAATTCTTCGATATGCTGAGGAAAGGGAAGTTCGATCACCACTATAAAGACTTCTTAGATTATTATAGGCTCATGGTAGATCTCAAGTTCTTACCGAATTCACCCACCCTCTTCAACGCTGGAACTATGCTGGGGCAACTCTCAGCATGCTTCGTCCTCCCGATAGAGGACTCTCTAGAGTCGATAATGAGGGCAGCGACTGAAGCGGCTATGATATTCAAATCCGGAGGGGGGGTGGGGATAAACTACTCGAAGCTCAGGCCCCAAGGGGATATAGTGAGATCTACGGGAGGTCAAGCATCGGGACCAGTCAGTTTCATGAGGATAATAGACGTGATAACGGATGTCGTGAAGCAGGGAGGGAGGAGGAGAGGGGCTAACATGGGGATACTTGAGATATGGCATCCGGACATAATTAAGTTCATAGAGGCGAAAGCTAAGCCGGGGAACCTTGAGAACTTCAACTTATCCGTCATGATAACGGAGGACTTCTGGAAGTATTATGAGGAGGGGAAGGATTACCCTCTGATAAACCCCAGGAACGGGGAGGTTTGGGGTACTGTAGATCCTAGGGAGGTCTTCAGGAAGATAGCTGAGATGGCATGGAGAACTGGAGATCCGGGAGTCCTCTTCGCTGATAATATAAATAAGAGGAATATATTGAGGGAGTACTTAGGGGAAATAAAGTCCACGAACCCCTGCGGGGAGGAGCCACTTTATCCTTATGAGTCGTGCAACTTGGGGAGCATGAACCTATACGCTTACGTAAGGAGGGAGAATGGTTTAGTTACTTTCGATTGGGATGAATATTCCAAAGATATTAGGAAGGCACTGCGCTTCTTAGATAACATAATCGATGTAAATAAGTTCCCAATACTTGAGATAGAGAAGATGACTAAGAAGACTAGGAAAGTAGGGCTCGGGTTAATGGGTCTGGCGGATGCTCTCTTCGCATTAGGGATCCCGTACAATAGTGAGGAGGGCTTCAGCTTCATGAGGAAAGCTGCTGAGTACTTAACATACTTCGCTATGTTGGAGAGCGTGGAGAGAGCTAAGGAGAGAGGGAGCTTCCCTCTCTTCCCGAAATCTGGTTATGTGAGGGGAGAGATGCCAGTAGAGGGGTTCTACCATCCCGAGATATGGAACTTGGATTGGGATCTCTTAAGGGAGCAGATAATGAAGAACGGCATAAGGAATGCCGAAGTAACTACTATAGCTCCAACTGGCTCAATTTCAATGATAGCTGAAGTATCCTCAGGGATAGAGCCCCAATTCGCTCTAGTGTTTGAGAAGAGAGTGACCGTGGGCTCCTTCTTCTACGTGGACGTGGAGTTCGAGAGGCAGCTCAAGGAGAATGGTCTGTACAGTGAGAAGATCTTGAAAGATATAGCTGAGAATGGAGGATCTCTATATGGCATAGAAGCTCCGGAGGGAAAGGAAGATGTAATCGAGAGGATGAAGCGTGTCTTCTTAGTCGCTTACGATATCCCCTGGTGGGATCACATAAGGGCTGAAGCTGAGATATCGAGATGGATATGCGCAGCTGTGAGTAAGACGATAAACATGCCCAATTGGGTCTCTGTCTCCGATATAGAGAAGGCATACCTCTTCGCGCACAGGCTGGGGTTGAAGGGGATAACTGTATACAGGGATGGCTCTAAATCAGCTCAAGTACTTATAACTCCTACGCAGAGGAGAGGGGAGTACGTGAGCTTTATAGAGAATGAGACACTCAAGATGATGGTATCCTTAGGAATAGAACTTCCTCAATTGAGGAAGGCCAAAGTCGAGGAGAAACCACAAGCTCAGCCTGTCTTCAAGCCTCCAACTCAGCCTAATCACGTAGAGACTTGCCCGGAGTGCGGCAGCACTAGGTTAGTTTACAGGGAGGATTGTGTCACCTGTCTCGACTGCGGTTGGTCGGCTTGCGTGGTGACTTAAGCATGATCCACCTTTATACAGGCAATGGGAAGGGGAAGACTACGGCTGCTTTCGGATTGGCTATGAGGAATGCGGGATGGGGAGGGAAGGTCCTAGTAATACAGTTCTTGAAGGGCCTGCCTAGTGGTGAAGTGATCTCTGCATCTAAAGTCGGGATAGAGGTGAGGCAGTATGGGACGGGTAAGTTCATCAGAGGATACGTGGATGAGAAGGAATATGAGATAGCTAAGAAGGCGCTTGAGGACTCGAGAGAGGCCCTGAGATCCGGAAATTATACTCTGGTCGTGCTTGATGAAGTGTGCGTAGCCGTCCATCTGGGGGTTATCAAAGAGGATGATGTCTTAAGTATTTTGAATGAGAGAGCCCTCTCGACGGAGGTCGTGCTCACTGGGAGGTACGCTCCGAAATCCTTCTATGATTCATCTGATTATATCACTGAGTTCTTAGATATTAAACATCCATATACTAAGGGGATTGCAGCCAGGAAAGGGATAGAGTTTTAATTTTAATTCCTCAGCTATATTTATTTTTTAATCTTGATTTGATTCAAATTAGTAATGAAAATTCTGTTATAATTTTTCTATAAAGCACTGGATATAAAATAAAGTTAGTAGAAATTTAGTAACACTGACCTGTTATTTCCTATTATGGAAAATTTTCATAAAAGAAAGTCAGGATATGAATAGAAAAGTTTTTAACAATTCAGTTTCGTGTAAACGGGGTAAATAGCATGGATATAACATCTACTTCACAGGGGCTATTAGTGTTAGTGACATTCTCAATAGGCCTTATTTTAGGGATAGGTTTGGGAATCATAGGCATAGCTCTTGGGAAAATTATCTCACCATCTAGGGATTTCCCCAAGAAGAGGGAGAGGTATGAGTGCGCTAACCCTCCTGTAGGGAGGGCTAGAGGGTTATTGATGATGCAATATTATCCATTTCTCCTCCTCTTCCTCACTATAGAGCCCATAATGATATACTCATTCCTCTTCCTCTTGGAGAGCTATAAGTATCCCTTGAGTGCTCTCCTCCTCTTCACAGGGATCTTGGGACTGATGATCCCTCCGTTGATCTTCGGGTTGCACTCAGCGAGGAGGCTGGAACTATGGTCTGCGCCCTAGAGGGCTCCATCTTGATAGGTAACTTAGAGAGATCCGCTAGGAAGGCAGCAGCTTGGCTCGTTAATAAGAGGCCCATAAGGGACCTCAGGGATTGGGGGATAGCTTTCTCACTCTGGCCCGTTCACTTCACGACAGCATGCTGCGGGGCTGAATTTGCAGCTTCAGCAGCGTCTAAGTACGATACTGAGAGGCTGGGATTCCTCCCATTCATAGGGATAAGGCAGTGCAACCTCCTCTTCATCGAGGGGACTCTGAGCAAGAAGATGGCTGAAGCTGCGATATGGGTTTACGAGCAGATGCCTGAGCCGAAGTTCGTCATCGGGATGGGGGCTTGTGCGATAGATGGGGGGATATTCTGGAATAGCTATAACATAGTGAGGCCCATGGACATACTACCGGTCAATGTCTTCATACCTGGATGCCCACCCAGGCCCGAGGCCGTCGCTCAAGCGATAATAATGCTCCAGAGGAAGATAAGGAGAGGGGAGCTGGTGAAGTATGAGGATTGAGGATCTGAAAATTAAAATTGAGGAGGAACTCAGGGGAATAGCCGAGATCTCAGTTAGGGGACCCAATGTAATAGATGTGAAGGTCAGCAGGGATAAGATCGTCGAAGTGGCTGAGAAGCTCAAGAGGATGGGATTCGATCACGTCAAATCCGTGACTGCCGTGGATTACCCGGGGGAGAGGTTCGAAGTCATTTACATAGCATCTTCATATGAAGCGCCTCTCTCATACTTCCTAGTGAGCCTTAGGACCTCCCTTCCATATGATGATCCGAGAATGAGCTCCCTCCTAAGTGTTTGGCCTAGTGTCCTCTACCAGGAGCATGAGGAACATGATCTGATGGGTATAGAGTTCGAGGGGAACCCGAGGATGGGGGAGAGGCTCCTCCTACCTGAGAGTTACGAGGGAATACCCCCTCTGAGGAAGGAGTTCAAAGTCAAGGTGGAGGGGATAGATGCATGAGCTTAGAGGAGAGGACTTTGGAACTCCTGATAGGTCCTCAGCATCCAGCTTCTGGGCATATGAGGCTCGTAGCTAAGGTAGATGGCGATATAGTGGTAGAGCTGAGGCCAAACATAGGTTATGTCCACAGATCTGTTGAGAAGCTAGCTGAGGTAAAGAAGTTCCTCCAGATAATTCCACTTATTGAGAGGCCCTCCCTAGCAGATACTACTGCTAATAACTTAGCATACGTCATGGCGCTAGAGAAGCTCCTTGGTATAGATCCCCCGGAGAGAGCTAAGTACTTGAGGACGCTGCTAGCTGAGATAAATAGGATCCACAGCCATCTCTATGGCTTAGGAATTCATGGAGTAATGATAGGTTCATCAACAGCATATATGTGGTGCTTCGGGGATAGGGAGCCCTTCCTAGAATTAGCCCAGGAGCTGACTGGAGCTAGGCTGACTTACTCCTACATAATACCCGGCGGGGTGAGGAGGGACCTCCCGAAGGGGTTCGCTGAGAGAGCTGAGAGGGCTCTGAAGTATCTGGAAGGCAGGATGAAGGACTACTTCGATATATACTTCAACAACCCAGTCGTCAGGGCTAGATTAGAGGGCGTTGGTGTGCTTAGCAGGGAGGATGCGATAAAGCTCGGGGTGACGGGACCCAATCTGAGGGCTAGCGGTGTTGCTTACGACGTCAGGAGGGCTGAGCCTTATGCAGCTTATCCATATCTGGACTTCGAAGTTATCACGGAGAAAGAAGGGGATTGTTACGCTAGAGTTATGGTCAGGGTCAGGGAGATAATGGAGAGCATCAAGATAATAAGACAGGTCCTAAGAGAGATACCTGAGGGCCCAATACTTCATGAAAGTTATGAGAAATTGATACCGCCTAAACTGAGGGAGGATATGAAGCAGAAAGGGATAGTCAAGTTCCCCTCTGTATTCGCGAACCTCAGGGTCCCGGCTGGGGAAGCTATCTCCAGAGTCGAAGGTGGGAGGGGAGAAGTAGTCTTCCATGTGATAAGCGATGGGAAGCTCAGCCCATATAGATTGAGGATGGTCACTCCATCATTCAGGAATGTGATATTATTCGAGCATTTGACTAAGGGAGCTAGAGTAGCTGATATCCCCGCGATTTACGGTAGCTTGGATTACTTCCCTCCGGAGGCTGATAGATGATGAGCATAATCGATCTCTTATTACAGCCATATATATTCATTCCCTTGGTTTTCCCTGGTCTTATAGCTGCCTTCGTCCTGCTGCTCATAATAATATGGCTCGAGAGGAAGATAGCAGCTAAAGTGCAGCTCAGATACGGTCCGCTCTACGTACTGAAACCCTTGGGAGGAGTTATACAGACTGTAGCTGATTTACTCAGGTACCTCTTCCAAGAACCGATAATACCTAAGGAAGTGGATAAAGCGGCCTTCTTATTAACCCCTGCCTTCCTTTTCGGCCTAGCTTACCTCCCCTTAATCATAATACCGATCAGCCCCACATACTACGCTTTCAGGAGTGACCTCTCCCTCTTAATAGCCCTCGCCCTGACGACGTTAGCCCCTATCTTCACTCTGATAATGGGATGGGCTAGTAACAATAAGTTCTCGCTGATAGGGAGCGTTAGAGAGGGCTATCTAGTGACCTCATATGAGACACCGATATTCCTCTCCGCCCTCTCTATGGCCGTACTCTACAACTCGCTGGACCTCGTTGAGATAGCTGAAGCCCAGAGAAGGATATGGGGGGTCTTCCTGAACCCGATAGCTGCAGCCAACATGCTAGTATTGATTTACATGTCTACATCTAAGTTCCCGTTCGAGATACCAGAGGCTGAGAGCGAGATAGTAGCGGGGCCTTACACTGAGTACAGTGGGATAATCTATGGATTGGTGATGGGTGCATCTTACATAAAGCTATACGTATTGAGCTTGATCTACTCAATACTCTTCTTAGGTGGTTGGAACCCATCCCCGTCCCCAGATCCCTTCATCTCCGGAGGCTTGCTATTCCTGAAGGCATTCATATTAGTAGCCTTCGGAGCCTTCCTCAGGGCTGTCTATCCGAGGTTCAGGATAGATCAAGCTGTGAACATAGGATGGAGGATAGCTTTCCCCCTATCCATACTGTCCATCCTGCTATCATTAGTCCTGATAATGGGAGGTGTGAGGTTTGCAAGTTGAGAGGACATTTAGGCATCTCAGGGCGATATTCACCGGGATGAAGTACCTCTTCTTAGGGCCTAGATTGACTATAATGTACCCTGATGAGATAGAGGACCTTCCAGAGAATTACAGGGGGATGATAGAGTACGATTGGGATTCCTGTATAAAGTGCTCCCTCTGCGCTATGGTATGTCCGGCTGATGCCATGAAGATGTACGTATCCAAGGAGGAATCTGAGAGGGAGGGGAAGGTCGTTAAGAGGCCCGGGATAAATTATACTAGGTGCGTTTTCTGCGGTTTCTGCGTGGATATATGTCCTACTAACTCATTGAGGTTCACGAAGGTTCACGATGTAGCTTATTACACGTACGAGGAGCAGATATATCCTCCCCAGGAGTTCAGTAAGGGCGTCCCCAAGCCCGTTTACGATAGGGAGCCCAGGAAGGTTAAAGCGATATTGGATGAGAGGAGGGGGATAGTATATGAACCTTCAGATCGATCCTAACTTTATGATATTCCTCCTATCCTCGGCTCTAGCTTTAATATCCTCAGCACTGATAGTCTTCCACAGATCCATAGTTTACTCGGCTTTCTTCCTCTCTATGCTCGGTATAGCTAACTCCATATTGTTCACTCTCTTGGGCTTCCCCATAATAGCTCTATTCCATCTAGTCGTTTACGTAGGCGCAGCTGTCACTTTCATACTGTTCTCGCTCGTTATGATGAGGGAAGCTCCCACAGTAGAGCCCGGGATAAGGGCTCTAGCAGTCGCTTCCATAGTGCTTATGATTCTAGTTCTCTCAAGCATCCTCATGGTTCCGATAGGGAGGCCCTCATTCTACTTGGAGTTCAGGGGCCTCACATCCCTCCTGATAGAGAGGTACTGGTTGGCCCTCCTCATAGCGACTCTCGCATTAGTTACGACCCTCATCGAAGCGATAACTCTAGCTAGAAGGGAGGTGTGATTATGGAAGCATATTGGTACCTCATATTATCAGCCGTTCTCCTGTCCTTCGGTATATACGGTCTCCTGACTAGGAGGAATATGATAAGGATGCTCCTCTCAGCCGAGATAATTTTTAATGCAGCCCTTCTGTCCCTCCTCTCCCTAGCCTCCTTGGATGCGAGTTACGGGCCGATAGGAGGGGCTATCGCTATAATATCGATATCCCTATCGGCCGCGGAGGTCGGTGTCATAGTCTCGATAGCTATAATGATGTTCAGGATGAGGGGGACCCTGGATACGTACGAGTTGAGGAGATTCAGGGGGTAAAATCATGATCCTGAATGTCCCGGTATTATTCCTCTCAGTAGTTATACCCATACTAGCCTCCCTATTCCTCCCGTTTTTGAAGGGGAAGAGGGAGCTCACTATAATATCCACGATACTTCTCCTGATACCGCTCGCAGCCGTGATATGGCTCTCCTTCATATCAGGATTGAGGGAACCTGTCTTAGATCCCGTAGTACTATCTAATCCCACGCTAGGGAACTTCTCTATGCTCTTAGATCCGATATCGGCTCCAGTAGCTCTCTCGATAGGTGTCGTCACTTCTATGATATCGATCTACTCGCTGAGGTACATGGAGCACAGGTTCGAGGAGATGGAGAGGGAAGGGCAGAGACCGGCTAGCTGGGGTATATACTTCATGCTTTACGTTATGTTCTCAGCCGCTATGATGGGAACTGTCCTATCGACTAACTTAGTGGAATTCTACCTCTTCTTAGAGGTCTCACTCCTCCCCAGCTTCCTCCTCATAGCTTTCTACGGTTACGGTAGGAGGGAGAGGATAGCCCTCCTCTACTTAATCTGGACGCATGTAGGGGCTTTAGCATTTCTGATAGGAGTCCTTTTACTCGGACTCAATGCTAGGACTTTCGATTTCTTCAACCCGATTAAGGGAGTGGCCAATATGGGCTTAGGTGAACTCCTGCCGGAAGCGATGAGGATGTCAGTCTTCATAGCGATCCTAATAGGTCTCTTCGTGAAGATGGCAGTCTTCGGGGTCCATATATGGCTGCCCTATGCCCATGCTGAGGCTCCAACGCCTGTATCAGCTCTCCTTTCCCCGAACTTGATAGGGATAGCTGGTTATGCGCTCATAAGGATAGCTTACGTCCTATTCCCATCGGATTTCGCTTCCATATCCCCCTATCTCCTAGGGCTAGCTCTGCTCACGATAATCTATGGAGGTCTGATGGCTCTAGCTCAAGATGACTTCAAGAGGTTCCTGGCTTACTCCAGCGTCTCCCAGATGGGGTACCTGCTGATGGGTATAGCTAGCGTCACCTCCATGGGGATGGCGGGCGCCCTCCTCCATTACGCTGCTCACGCTGTGGGCAAAGCACTTCTCTTCGCAACAGCGGGAGTCCTGATAACTCAACTCCACGGTCTCAGGAGCATCTCAAAGATGGGAGGCCTGGCAACTAAGATGCCAATTACAGCGGCTCTAGCGTTAATAGGGTTCATGCACATAACAGGGGTACCGCCATCCTTGGGCCTCTGGAGCGAGATACTCATATTGGCTGGCGTCTCAGATCTAGCGATGAGGATAGGCCAATTCACTCTGATAGTATCGCTTCTCCTAGTTGGCATAGGATTGTCAACAGCATATTCTTTCGTGACGATGAGGAGGATCTTCTTCGGCCAAGAATCAGAGGCATCTGAGCACGCTAAGGAAGCTGGTTACGACCTCTTACTGCCAATGATAGTTATAGCGGCCATGGGCTTACTGCTCTTCTTGGTACCTCAGCTCCTGATAGATCCGATGGTAAGGTCATTGAGCTCCCTGCTAGGGTGAAAGCTATGGATTACGCCCTCCTGACTTGGTCCCTCCCCTTCATCGGCGCTCTGCTCTCCCTGATCCTGAGGGGGAAGGCGAGGGACATAATAGCCGTACTAGCGATACTAGCCTCGGCCCTCTTCTCCACTCTCTCACTTCAGGAATTCCTTAGGGCCGGGGAGCCCATTCACATGAGCTATCAATGGGTACCATCGCTGGGAATATCCCTTGGGACTTACGTGGATTCATTGAGTGGGTTCATGTCGCTGATAGTCTCATGGTTGAGCTTCTTAATAGCTGCTTACAGCCTGAAGTATATGGAAGGGGACCCAGGGCTAACGAGATACTGGTTCTTCTTCGATTTCTTCGTCGGTAGCATGCTCCTCTTGGTCCTGGCCGATAATTTAATTACCATGTTCCTGGGATGGGAGGGAACTGGATTAGCTTCTTACGCCCTCATAGGCCACTGGTACACTGATGAGGAGGAGAGATGCGTCGGAGATATAGGGAGGAAGGCTTTCGGAACCCCGATGTGGTTCACACCGAGCCACAGCGGGCTCAGAGCAATAGTCTTCACGAGGTTAGGGGATGTCGGCTTCATAGCCGGGATAGGGGTCCTCTACTACTTCACTAAGAGCTTCTCAATAATAGAAATCTCGGAGAGGGTCGCTGATTGGGCTGGACCTATGGCTGAGAGAGGCCTGCTCCTCCCCTTCCTACTGATATTCTCCCTGGGGGCTTTCGCTAAATCAGCTCAATTCCCGTTCCACGAGTGGTTAGTTACAGCTATGACAGGCCCGACTTCAGTCAGCGCTTTAATACACGCAGCGACTATGGTGAAAGCCGGAGTCTACTTCTTGCTCAGGTTCTCCCCCATATTCGTGCTAGCTGCTCACGAAGTCCCCATAGCTGAGAGTCAAGTCCATGGCTTCTTCTCAGTTGTAGCTATAATAGGGGCATTCACAGCGTTCCTGATGGCATCGCAAGCTCTAGTCTCGAGGGAGTTGAAGCTAATATTGGCTTTCTCAACTGCATCTCAACTCGGTTACATGTTCCTAGCTTTAGGGGCTGCTGGCCTAATAACAGAGTTTCCATTGGGCTTCCTAGCCGGCTTCTCCCATCTTATGAGTCACGCTATATTCAAAGCATCCCTCTTCCTCGTAGCTGGTGCGATGATACATGCCGTGCACTCTAGGTTCATAGACGATATGGGCGGCCTCTGGAAGTTCATGAGATGGTCCTTCCTATCCATTAGCCTCGCTGCCCTGAGTTTAATGGGAATACCACCATTCATGGGGTTCTGGACGAAGGACATGGTGCTAGAAGTGGCTAAGGACTCCGGGATATACATCGCTTACATTCTAGGCCTCATAACAGCTGGCCTCACTGCTTTCTACTCCACCAGACTATTGATAAGGACTTTCATAATCGGGAGAGCCCATCACGCTCACGAAGCCCATCCCATAATGCTACTTCCCTACCTGATCTTAGCTCTAATATCCTTCCTCCTAGGGATGCTCTGGCCCATCCTAGGGACTAGCTTACTCTCCGGGATGGTGATGAGAGTCATAGGGATTCATGAGGAGTTCCATCCGGAGCTGCACTTGGATCCAGAGCTCCTGATATCATCCCTAAGCATCGTCTCCTTGGGCATAATAGTGGCTCTATCCCTCTACTTGACTGAGGGAGGTCTCAGAAGTATATCCTCGATGAGGAGCAGCTCTCTTGGGAAGGCTATTCACGACTTCCTCTACGATAGGTGGTACATAAATGCCCTATATTACAAAGCGATAGTGGGATCCTTCTCCTGGCTGTCCAGGAACGTCTTCAAGTACTTCGACTCGCTGATAATAGATGGGTTCTACCATACCCTAATACCAAAGCTCACGGAGTGGCTCAGTTACTTCGGCTTCAAGTACTTCGAGACGGAGGTAGTGGATGATACCTACCATGAGAGGGTCGTGAGAGGATTCACCTCCCTCGGATCCTTCTTCAGGAGGATTCAGACAGGGCTGGTGAACCACTATCTCACGATATTCGTCTTGGGCCTCCTATTGGTGTTGCTGTTGGTGATGTGGGTGGGATGATGGAGCTCATAATGTGGTCGATATTCGCGATCCTCTCAGCCGCTGGCCTCATAATACCGGCTATAGATTACCTTAAAGGAGTGAGGACAGGCCCTTACATAGCTCTAATATCTACAGCAGCATCTATGATCCTCCTAGCTCTCCTCATGAGGGAGAGCGGGGTTATGTTCAGCGGACTCATAAGGGTAGATCCCCTATCGACCTACATAGCATCCATAGCAGCCTTCGGCTCCTTCTTAGTTGTGCTGGCCTCACTATCTCAAGCTAAGGACTGGAGCACGGCTCCTAGCCTCTACTCCCTCATCCTGCTCTCCCTACTCGGAGTCCTCTTCATCCTCTACGCTAATGACGCTTCCGTAGTCATAGCTTCCTGGGCCCTAGTCGCTGTAGCCTCCTACGTCATAGTGGGCATGAGGAAGGATGAGGCATCCCTCGAGGCCTCCGTTAAGTACTCCCTGATGGGCGTGGCTTCATCCTCCCTCCTCATCTTCGGCTTCGCTCTCGTCCTCGGGGTGACGAGGGAGAGCCAATTAATTCAGTTAAGCTATGTAGCGACTCAACTCAGGGAAATATTAGTGCTAGGGGTCCTCATATTAGTAGCTGCAGTAGGGTTCAAGATGGGAGTCTTCCCTTTCCACGCTTGGTTGCCAGATGTCTACGGCGGCGCTAATCCACTCTTAGTCTCATTCGTCTCAGGGGTAGTGAAGCTCATAAGTATAGGAGCATTCATAAGAGTTCTGCAACCTCTAATTCCGGCTATAAGTGATTACTGGTTCGCAGCGATGGCTATCCTATCTATACTCACGATGTTCTATGGGAATCTAGCTGCCCTTGTCCAGAGGAACGTCCAGAGGATGATGGCGTACTCAAGCATAGCTCAAGCAGGGTACTTCCTTATAGCTTTCGCAGCCCTGGGCTCCACGAAATTAGCTCTTCAAGCCATAGGGCTGCAGGTAACTACTTATGTGCTCGCTAAGATAGGGATATTCGTGGGACTCGGCTACTTTAGTAGGAAGGGCTTCGAGCTCACTCTAGATGGGCTCAAGGGATCCGGGAGGATCATGAGGCTATCGGGATCAATGATCACGATACTAATATTGAGCCTCATGGGTATGCCGCCCTTGATAGGTTTCTGGAGCAAGTTCATGTACATCTTCTTCTCAGTGATGGACATAGCTCCATGGCTAGCCTTGCTGGGAGTTATAAACAGCGGGATATCCGTAGGTTATTACGCATTGGTTTTGAGGTACATGTACTTCGCGAACCCGCCTGAGCTGGGGGCTAGGGAGAGCTCAAAGGATCCTGAGCTATACGTACTCGCGATAGTTGGGATCCTCTCCGTCGTCCTCGGTCTTGGGCTGGTGGATTACTTAGTTTTCCTCCTATCCTAATTTTTCAGCTCGAAGCCTCCGTATCTGGAACATTCATTTTTAATAGATGGGATATGTTTGAAAAATTGGAGTCCCTCCCCCAAATTTATATATTTTTTACTTCCCGTAAAAAGGAGGGGTTATCATGACTTCCCTTAATAAACTCACGCTCGCCGTATTATCCATCATCGCTGTGATACTATTCATCCTCGGGTATTTCGGATTCCATATATTGCCACCTCTCCTCTACTCACTATTCCCTATCCTCCCAGCGATACGACTACTTTTTGTGAGGGAATCCGTAGATGAGAGTATCGCGAGGAGAGCTAGCGAGCTGGCCATCCTGATATTTCCGTCAGTAGCAGTGGTAGTCTCACTTCTCCTCATAGTATCGGGGGATCCTGTCATTGAGGGGTATGTATACGGTATGTTCAGCACTTTAGTAGTGGTATCAGCGGCTTCCGATTTCGAGAGCCCGAGAATTCGACCCCGCTCCTCAGGGGACATAATAATATCTTTAGCCGGTCTCTTAGCGATAATAGTAGCCATCTATCTGGGAGGTGGCTACAAGTATCCATCCACGCTATGTTTAACGAACCTTACATGTTCCTTCCTTACGATACTCGGACCCCTCATCTTCCTCCCATCCATCTACTTCTACTTGGCCCATACTACATTCTTGAGGGGCTCGAGGACGAAATAACTCCTCACCTTTTTGAATGCAATTCATAGAAAAGCTTAAGAATCCATTAAGCTCGATCGATCGGAGGTATGCATGTACCTCCCGTGGAGCTACATCCATTCCTTCGAGTGTAATGCATGCGGGATCTGCTGCTCTCACTTCTCGGTGCCCCTGAGACCCAATGAAGCCCTAGAGATATCTAGGAAATTAGGGAGGTATTACGTAGAGATCAGGAAGGACAGGTTCTTCCTGAGGAAGGAAGGTAGGAGCTGCCCCTTCCTCCTGAGCTCCCACCTCTGCTATCTGCAGATGCTCGGTATGAAACCGAGGGCATGCAAGCTCTGGCCATTCTACATCTTCAAAAACCCGGAATATGGGAGGAGGGAGGAAGCGGCTTTCTCCAGTAAGCTGGGGACATTCTACATATACTTAGATCCAAGATGCCCCGGAATCGCAATCGGGAGGCCGACCGAAAAGCTCATGAATGCTGTAGAGGAGGCGGTGGAGATATGGTTAGGCCTCAGGAGGGAGCAGGTACTAACTACATCCTCGCTTAAAGCTCTTAGTCGCATGGGGCATGAGTCAATGCCTAAGATAGCTCAGATAGAGGGCTCATGGCTCCTCTCATCCATCGGACCCCAGATCATCAAGATGGGAACGGAAATTCAAAATCAGTTCAATAGGGAAGTCCTCATCTCTAGGCTGAGTTGATGGGAAAGTTTATTAGGCAGTGCTTCACGCTAACTGGGGCCGGGAGAGGGGGATCAGAGAGACCTCTGAAACCAGCGCTCCAAGGAGTGGCTGATTCCCGTTTCCACGGGAACCCCCGAAAGCCCCTCATATCCCCTTTAGGAGCCTCAGATATGTGGATGGGCCCAATTCAGTTACCCTACCATCATCAACAGAAGTTATGAGTATCCCATTGAGCTTGCAAATCCTCAACATCTCCAGAGGTATCGGGGGGTTAGTGTAGTAAGAATCCAGGAGCGATTTCCACTTAATCAACTCATCCTCATTCCTCTCATCGGGGGGCAGTAGGACGAAGGTCGGTATCTCCATTAGGTATGTGGGCGGAGCCGCTAAATAAAACCTGTCAGAGTGAATGCTGTACCTAGCTATCTTGCTCGCAATTCTAGCTCTGCAGAAGTTATCGGGATCTAGAGCGTGCTCAGGCGGAACGTAACCAGTTTCTACCTCAATTATCACCTTAATATCATTTAAACATAGAAGATCACATTTCAGATCATTTATTGGGACCTCAACGTCCACCTCATATCCCTTTGAAATGAAATGAGCTGCAATCACTATTTCCATAGCTGAATGATTTATCTTGACTAATCCCCTCTTATGAAGATCGGAGAGCTTATTTATGAGGGGATCCAGCCTACCGCTTGGAACAATCCCTTTCTCCTCTAATCTCGAGGCCAGTTTCCTCAGATCTGATCTGAAAACCCTCTCGTTCGGCACTCACGAGTATGGCATCAATAACTTTTAGTCCTTACTGTATCATCAGCCCGATGACCATGCAGAAAACGAAGATAATAGCGACTATAGGACCTTCCTCATCCCAAATAGAAGTACTGAAGGGCATGATAGCTGAGGGGATGAGCATAGCCAGGCTGAACTTCTCCCATGGGACTATAGAAGAGAAGATAGAGCAAATAGAGATGATAAGAAGGGCTTCCTATGAGCTGGGGATCAGAGTGGGCCTCATGTCCGACCTTCAGGGGCCCGAGGTAAGGACGCACATGGGCAGGAAGGAGCTCAAGATAGAGGACGGTGATCTAGTCACTGTGAGTGGTAAGGAGGGGATTGGAGAGATAAAGATAAAGCCATCGAGCGTTTTAAGGGGTCTGGAGCCGGATGATGAGCTCTACATAGATGAGGGGAGGATAAGGCTCAGGGTGAGGGAAGTAAATGGAGAGCTACTCAAGTGCGAAGTAATCCAGGGGGGTCTCGTCAGGGATAAGAGATCAGTGCACGCATCAAAACCTTTCGAACTCAGAGGCCTGACTGAGGAGGATAAGGAGGCTATAAAGGCATCAATAAGCAAGGGAGTTGACTTCATAGCCCTATCCTTCGTCAAATCAGCTGAAGATGTTATAGAGGCGATGGAATTCATGAGATCTATCTCAGACGATCCTCCGGCCATAATATCTAAGATAGAGACCAAGGAAGCTGTTGAGAGGATAAGGGAAATACTGGACGTATCCTATGGAATTATGGTAGCTAGAGGGGATCTCGGCGTCGAATTACCACTTCAGGAGGTCCCGAAGATACAGAAAAAATTGATAAGACTCGCCAATCAGAACGCTAAGCCCGTGATAACGGCGACTGAGATGCTTGAATCCATGACTCAAAGCCCCATACCGACCAGAGCTGAGGTCACTGACGTCTACAATGCGATACTTGATGGGAGCGATGCCATAATGCTGTCAGCCGAGACAGCTATAGGGAAGTACCCCGTGCTCAGCGTTAGATGGATGAGGATAATAGCTGAGATGGCTGAGAGTTCTCTGGAGAGCAGGCTAGATTTCCCGATAGATACGATACCTTCTTTCATCGGTAAGGCTGCTGTAGAGGCTTCAGAGATCCTCAAATGTCCTGTAATATTCTGCTTCACTTACTCAGGTTATACAGCGAGGCACGTCGCTAGACACAGGCCTAAAGCTAGGATAATAGCGCTTAGCAGCAACAAGAGAACGAGCCAGCTCCTCACACTCACATGGGGCGTTGAGACGATAGATGTGACCGGAGATTTAGATGAGGCCCTGAGCTACGCGCTGAGCTACTGCATGGATAGGGGCATATTATCGGAGGAAGATCGCATCGTAGTGACTTACGGCCACCCTCACGGTGAGGCGAAGACGAACACCCTCAGGATATTGAGTGTGAGGGAACTTCAGAGAGCGGGTACACCGAAGCCCTCAGAGACCACGGGACCATCGTGAAACGCAAGCTCTCCTCTGATGAATACCTTGCTAACTTTCCACTTCAACTCCTTCCCCTCTATAGGGCTGGCCCTCGCCTTCGTGTGGAGCTCCTCCTTCCTGAGGGTCCACCTCTCCCTCTTGAGTATGACGAGGTCCGCTAAATTACCGGGTATCAATGAGCCCCTGCTCAAGCCCAGGTGCAGAGCCGGGTCCGCGCTGTACATAGATAGTATCCTATAGGGGAGCTTCCCCTCCTCAACGCATTGCACTAAGAATGGAGTGAGGGCATCCAACCATGGAATGCCTGATGGCATCTCCTCATACCCCTTGGACTTCTCCTCAGGGCTGTGAGGGGCATGATCTGTCACTAAGAAATCTGCGAATCCGGCTCTAACCATCCCTAAGAGCTTCTCACCCGTACCCCTTATGGGGGGATTCACTTTGAAGAGGCTCCCCAGAGAATCAGCGTCCGATGGGCTGTAGAGGAGGTGATGCGGCGTTACCTCAGCTTTCACCTCCATCCCCTCTGCTTTTGCTTCGCTCACTGCCGCTAAAGTATAGGGGAGTGTGGAATGGGCTATCCTGAGCTTGGTCCCATGCCTACGGGCTAGCGAGATAACTCTATCCACAGCTATTTTCTCAGCGAGCTCGGGTCTCGCCTTATTATGCTCCTTAACATCGAAAACCTTCTCAGCTTCCTTTAGGATCAGAGGATCCTCTGCATGAACTACTACCTCCTTCCCCATCTCGGAAGCCCTCTTGAAAACGGGATTGAGGTCTTCATACATATCCTCAGGGTAGATTTTGATGCCTATAACGTAACTCCTCTCATCCAAATATGGGAATGATGTATAGAGGAGGAAGTCTACGTAACTCTCTCTCTTAGCCTCCTCTGTTTTCATATCGAGCCTCTCCCTGCTATCTATCTTCGGAACGTTGTTGGGCATATCAGCTACGACAGTAACTCCCCCGCTCAAAGCAGCCAATGATTCAGATCTCCAGTCCCCCTTATGCCTCTGATAGAGCCCTCTCATGTGCACGTGCAAGTCGATCATACCGGGCAGTATCAAGTCGGCTTCCTCGCACCCCCTCATCCCTATTGAGATAGAGCTTATCCTATCCCCTATCACCTCAATGCATCCATCTATCAAGCCCCAAGGGAGCATGAGCTTACCGCAGAAGCATGCCAATAGATTCACCTCCTATCTGGAGCTTCCTCCCATCGAAACCCCTCCAGTATCTCCCGAAGTCCTCCGTCATGCTGAGGGTACTCGCATCGAAGACAGGCCCGTCTCTGCAGACTAGGAGGCCAAGTGGATCAAGAGAGCAGGATCCACAGATCCCAATAGAGCACCTTATCAGCCTCTCCATCGAGACCTCAGCGTATATACTCCTCTTGAGGGCCTCCCTCACTACCTCGACTAGCATAGCCTCGGGGCCGGCCGAGTATATCGCTTCAGGCCAATCGAAATCGACTAGCTCAACTACTCTCCCCTTTAGCCCATATGATCCATCCTCAGTAGTTATTATGAGCTCATCGGAAATAGAACTGAGTAAGTCCTCGAGAATTACTTCTTCCCTCCTCTTGAAGCCTGCATAAAACCTCACCTTAGCATTGCCCCTCTCCCTGAGCCTCTCAGATAGTGATATGAGGGGAGCTATACCGTAGCCTCCCCCTATGAGGCAGCATTTCCCACTCCTGAGGCTGAAACCCCTCCCATATGGCCCTCTGACCCATAGCTCCTCTCCGATCCTTAGGGAGTGAATAGCTGAGCTCACCTTACCCACTTTAGCCACTAAAATCCAAGTCTCACCCTTAGGCTCCCTAGCTATGCTTATGGGTATCTCGCCCACTTTAGGGACCCAGATCATCGCGTACTGGCCGGGGGAAGATCCGAGGTTCCCTTCCAGGACTATCTTCTTAACTTTCTCACTTATCCTCTCACTCTCAATTATCTTCATTACTCTATACGCTTGATAGCTGTTCAATTATATCCTCCTCTCTCAAATACTCCCCGCAGTACTCACAGACCATCCTCAGAGGGCTCTCGGATAGGAGTGTGAATGATGGTTTGACTGCCTCCCTAGGGGCGTTAGTGACGCAATTAGGGTTTAAGCACCTCAATATCCCTACGACTCTCCTCGGGAGCTCGACCCTCCTCTTTGAAGCTACTTCGAAGTTCCTGATTATGTTTATAGTAGCCGATGGTGCTATCAAGGATATCTTATCAACCTCCTCCTTACTTAGCTCCCTTCCCTCTATCTTAACTATGTCCTTCTTACCCAACTTCTTGCTGGGAACGTTCATCACGAGAGCCACGACACCATCCCTTTCCCCAGTTATCCCTAAGAGCTTGAGTACCCTCAGAGCTCTCCCAGCCGGTATATGATCTATGACAGTTCCGTCAGATATCCTCCTCACTACTAGCTCTTCCTTCATGGTATCACCTCCGATAATAGTGCCATCCTCACGGGAACTCCGTTAGCTGCTTGCTTGAAGTAATAAGCGTAAGGAGTGGAATCCACGTCCAAGGAGATCTCATCGACCCTGGGGAGAGGATGGAGTATCATGAGCCCCTCCTTAGCATCCTTGAGGATAGATGAATCCACCTTATAGCTGCCCTTGACTCTCTCGTACTCCGAGGGATCCGGGAACCTCTCCTTCTGGACCCTAGTTACGTATAGGACATCGAGCTCAGGTAGAGCATCTTTCAGATCTGAGAACTCCCATGGCATCTTAAGGGAGTCCAGAAGTTCCTGTTTAGGTTTTAATCCTTCTGGGCATATTAGATAAACTTTTCTGGGGGAATAAAGGTTGAGAGCTTTTAGAAAACTAGCGGCAGCCCTCCCATACCTTAAATCTCCCAGCACACCGTAAGTTAAGTTGTCCAAATTGCCTCTCTCCTTCCATATCGTGTAGAGATCTATCATAGCCTGAGTCGGATGGTTCTTCGTCCCATCCCCAGCATTTATGACGGGGGCTTCAGCTAGCTCTGCTGCGAGTTTAGCTGCCCCCTCCAAGCTATGCCTAACGACTATACCATCAGCGTAAGAATCCAGCATCCTTATGGTATCTGAGAAGCTCTCACCTTTAGCTAGTGATGTTGAGTGGGCTGATTCGAAACTTATATAATTACCACCCAATCTCAAGGTAGCTGTCTCGAAACTGAATCTAGTCCTAGTGCTCGGCTCGAAGAAAGCCATCGCTATTATCTTCCCCTTGAGCTCATCCCCCTGGAATTTAGATGAAGCAACCCTGAAGATCCTCTCTAGATCGCTTCTCTTCATATCCGAAATTGAGATTATATCCTTACCCCTCAGACTCATACTCCCACCTCCCCTAAGTATTTAAGAGCGTAAGACCTCTCCCTCTCCGGGAGGGAATCCAGAACAAGCTTCACTATGTTAGGGAGGGTCGCGAGGCTCTTCAATTCTATACCCTCTTCCTTCAGGCTCTCAGCTGCTCCCTGCATCCTATCTACCACTACCCAAGCTTCCTTGACATCGGATCCATAGCTCCTAACGATCCTCGCGGCGTTAAGTATCGAGCCTCCCGTCGTGGCTACATCATCTATTATGACGTAGCTCCTCATGTTCAAGAATCCTTCTAAGAGGCTCTCAGTCCCATGCTCCTTCTTCTCCTTTCTCACGTATATCAGAGGCCTTCTGGATATGATCGCAACAGCTGTCGCTAGTGGAAGCCCGCCTACAGCGACCCCGCATATACCGAAATCTCCGTTCATTCTCTTTGACATCTCCGTAGCTATTCTCATGAATTCCTCTGGGAAAGATGGGAGAGGCCTCAGATCAACGTATATATTGCTCCTCTTACCGGATGTGAGCGTGAACTCCCCGAACTTAAGCATACCCCTCGAGATGAGGATCTTCCCTAACTCATGAGCGTCCATGGATTACACCTCTCTGAGCTTCGACAACTCTCATAGCTTCCAGCCTCGGGTTCTCGCTCCCCAGGATGCTCCTCCCCACTATCTCGAAGTCCGCTCCAGCAGCTATAGCTGAACCTGGTTCAGCCCCCTGAGCCCCCACTCCGGGGGAGAATATCCTCACGTTTGGGAGCCTCCTCCTAGCTTCTCTTATCATCTCAGGTCTAGTAGCACCTACTACTATCCCATCAACGCCTAAGAGCTCAGCTTCATCCAACAACTTCTCGAAATTCCCCCTGAAGAACTTCGCCTCCGGGTGGCTCATAGCTACGACTCCTATCAATTCCATCCCGACATCGTACCTCCTATGGCCCGTGAAGAGGTGTATTATCGAGGCATCGAAGCCCTCCTGCTCCAATCCCTTGAGGACGTACTGGACGACCTCGGGTATATCAGCGAGCTTGTAATCAGCGATCCAGTAGTAATCCGGGAAATCCCTCATGAGTTCCCTTATCCCATCGAACCCTAAGGAGAGAGTTATTGGGAAGCCGACTTTCACCCCGACTGCTAAGTCGTGAAGCTCGCTCAATATCCCCCTGACATCCCTGGGTGGGAAGTCCAGCGCTATGATGAGCCTGGAATCGAGGGAAGAGCATCTAGAGGAGAGCTTGCTACCTATCGGAACCCTTCCATAAGGCCCTCTATCTACTATATAACCTTTGATCCCCCGCGGTGAAGTCCGGCTATCGGTTGCAATAACTCCCTCAATGCGGGTCTCACTACAGTCATCTCCCTCTCAGGCCCTAATCCTATCATCACAATTTTAACATTCAATTCCCTCTCAATGAACTCTATGTAAGCTTTCATTTCCTCAGGAATCCTCTCCCACCCTTCTTTAACTACAGATCTCCAATCAAGTTCCTTCCATCCCTCCAATTCCTCATATACAGGCTTCGCTCTCTGCAACTCATCGACGTAAGGGGGAGCTATTTTGAACTCCTCCCCATCTATCTCATATGCTACAGCTACCTTAAGCTTACCCAAGCCAGAGAGGACATCTAATTTCCTAATAGCTACGTATCCAATCCCATTTATCAGAGTCGAGTATCTGAGCATGGGGAGATCCAGCCATCCCACTCTCCTGGGCCTCCCAGTCGTAGTCCCATACTCATGGCCCCTCTCCCTTATCAGATCAGCTTCAGGTCCGAAGAGCTCAGTTGGGAAGGGTCCAGCCCCTACTCTAGATGTATAAGCTTTAGAGACCCCTAACACTGCATCTATTGAGAGGGGACTCACCCCAACTCCCGTGCAAGCCCCTCCAGCTATTGTGTTAGATGAAGTGACGTAAGGGTAAGTACCGTGATCCACATCTAGCATGGTCCCCTGGGCCCCCTCGAATATCACTAGCTTCCCCATAGCTATAGCTTCGTTGACCTCTATGTGATCCTCGCCTAAGAAAGGCCTGAGGAATTCCCTCCAAGTCTCAGCTTTCCTGAGGATCTCACTCAAGTAATCATCTATATCCCCCTTCAATACCCCTGCGTTCCTCAACTCAGCTTCCTTCACTTTCACAACTCTCCTCAACTTCTCAGGGAAATCCTCGGAGAAGAGGTCCCTCACTTTGAGCCCGGATATCCTGGCCATCTTGTCCTGATATGCGGGCCCTATTCCCCTCCTCGTAGTTCCGAGGGATTCTCCAGCTGTAGCTGCATCTAACTCCTTGTGATAAGGTAGGAGGAGCGTTGCCTTCATGGATACTATCAGATCGATATCCCTCCCCTCCTTCCTGAGCCCATTTATCTCCTCCATGAATACTTCAGGATCGAAAGCAACTCCCGCACCTATAACGCACTTCTTCCCTCTGAGAGCGCCCGAAGGGACTAAGTGAAACTTGTACTTCCTCCCCCCAACTACTACAGTATGGCCGGCATTACTTCCACCGTTGTACCTCACTACTAGATCCGCCCATTCCGCTAGAAAGTCCACAACGGCTCCTTTGCTCTCATCTCCGAACTGCATCCCAACGACGACTATTGCGGGCATCGCGATTACGCGAGCTAGGAGTTAGATAAAGATATAAGTGTGACTGAGCACCTCTAGGGACGATGGACCTATGAAAATCCATACGGCATACAAATTCTGGAACTCAAAAGACTGCTCAAGGGAAAAAGAGGGGCCTCGATCCCATCAGCTTCCGACGATGAGAATCCATTCAATAGAAAGATTGATGGAGTGAGAAATTAAGATTTTTGGGACGAGACTAGCTCCGAGATCTCTAGCACTCTCATATCCTCGATCCCCAAGCCCTTAATAGCATCGTTCAGCATCGCGTAGCAGAAAGGACACGCTACAACTATACTCTTAGCTAACTCCCTCGCCTCCTTAACTCTCTCCTTAGCCATCAGGCTCTCACCGGTCTGATACCAGTAGTTAGCTCCTCCAGCCCCGCAGCAGAATGTATCCTTACCCCTCCTCCTCATCTCCCTGAACGCACCCGTCATCTTAAGGATGAATCTAGGTTCCTCGATGATCCCATTGAACCTAGCTAAGTTGCAAGGATCGTGGAAAGTGAGCTCATCGAACTTCTCAACCTCAAGCTTACCCTTATTAATTAGATCGGAGAGGAGCTCCACATGCGAAATCACTTCAACATTCCAATCCTTTACTATCCTAGGATATTCCTTTCTGAAGACCGTGAGACCATGAGGACATAGAACGAGCAGTCTCTTGACACCCAGCTCCTTGAATATCTCCGAATTCGATAAAGCGAATTCCTGGAACATCCCTTCCTCACCTAGCCTCCTCACTGGCTCACCGCAGCACGTCTCCAGCTCCCCTAGATTCGCTATCCTCAAGCCAACGCTCCTCAGGAGATCCACGAGCCTGCTCACAACCTTCTTCCCCACGGGATCGAAGGAGTATTGACAGCCCACCCAGATGTAGTAATCTGGATCCTCATCGCTGCTCAGCCAACTCAATCTCCCTCTCTGCGGGACTGATAGGGAGTTCTTATACCTCCTGAGGCTGTTAATTAACTCACCCATCTTCTTATCTATCTTCCCATCTAAAACGAGTTTACGCCTCCTCTCCATCAGGAAACTGAAGGGGCTCACGTAGTTGGGGCATGAGGATGCGCACGCACCACAGGCAACGCAAGACCAGACGGCATCATCTCTAAGCTCGTAATCAGCCCCTAGTATGGATGCCCTCAATCCTATCACCACTTCCTTCGGTGAGAGCGGTCTCCCTATGATATTAGATGGGCATGAGTCAGTGCATCTCCCACATTTCACGCAAGCAGAGAGCCTATACTTCTCATGCCAAGGTAGTTCCTTCGGGTCCTCAAATCCTACTCTTAAACTCTCCAGGTCCTCGATCTCTTGGAGGAGGAAAGGTTCCTTTGGGAACTCTAGTTCATCCCCCTCTAGGGAGCACGTTACTATAGCCGTGAGCGAGTGGAGGAGGTTGCTGTACGGTAGGTAGGCTATCATTAGGAAAGCTAAGATAGCGTGACTCCACCAAAGGACTTGATAGATTCCCGTGAGTGATCCGACGTAATTTGATAATAGATTCCCGATGAAGGAGTAGGGAGATGCTTCATTCGGTATGTTATGGATCCTTATGGCCTCCATTAAGAACCCAGTGAGCCCTATGTAGAGCAGACCTGAGAGGAGGAGCTTCCCCTCACTCTCCCTCGTCGGGAATAGTAAAATTATTCCGAGAATGAAGATCAAACCGAATAGATCCATGATGAACTCGAAGGCGAAGTACGTCGCGTCCTTGAGTATGGATATACCGAAGTGCCTCAGTATATCAGTCTCTAGGAATACTGTCAAAGTCCCTAAGAATAGTATGAGTGTTCCAAAGAAGAGGAAGAGGTGGGGAAATCCTTTAGCCCTTTCAATAACTCTCCTCTGACTCAATACTCTCTTAGCTCCCTTCAATAAGGAGTCGAGATTCAGGGACCTCAGGGCCCTCATTAGCTCGAATTTAGAGACTATTCTGTAAATTCCATATAGAAACACTATAGCTATAGGAATTAAGATAGCATACATTAATGGGGGGACGTAGGATGGGAGCAGTGGGAAGCTCTCCCTTACGACCAACTCTAACACCTCAGCTCCTATTCAATAAAATTTTTAATATTTATGGTCGTGAAATTTCGGTGGTATTTTGGAGGCAGATCTCTTAGTAGTCGGGGCTGGAATATTCGGTCTGGCGACTGCTTATCATTATCTTAGGGAGAATCCGGGGAAGAGCGTCCTTATAGTTGATAGGATGGGGGATGTCGGCCAGGGAGCGACTGCTAAGAGTGCAGCTGCCTTCAGGGCTAACTTATTCACATCCCAGACGAATAGATTGTTAGCGGGGACTTCAGTCGATTTCTTCCTCCATGTGCAGGAGGAAGAGGGATACGACCTGGGGATGATGAAAGTAGGTTACTTAGTGCTCAGGAGCAAGGAACAGTTCGAGAGGATATCTGAAGTAGCTAAGATGCTGGAGAGAATGGGGGCTATCAGGATATATAAGAGAGAGGAGCTTATGGAGAGGCTTAAGATGAATTATGACTTCTCTGGGGATGAGGAGGCTGAGTTACTCAATATAATGAATGTGGATTACGGGATCTTCGGTTTCAAGTGCGGTTACTTAGATGCAGATAAGCTAGCTTACTACTACAGGGATAGGATAAGGGAGATGGGAGGAGACTTCCAGTTCAATACGAAGGTCGAGAGAGTAATAGTCGAGCCTGAAGTGAGACTTGGAATACCTAGAGAACCTAGAGCTTGGCAGAAAGTTAAGTTCTCTGGTGTTGAGACGAATAAAGGGGTTTTGAAGGCGAAAAATTTAGTTTTAGCTGCCGGTGGGTGGTCCCATCTTTTACTAGATCCTCTGGGAATAGATTGTATATCTAAGCCCAAGAAGAGACAGATATTCACAGTGAGGCCCAGGACTGAGGAGCAGAGGGCCCTCTTGTACAATCCAAACTTCAACGAAGAGGGAGTCCTCCCCTTCACGATACTCCCGACTGATCACTATATAAGAGCTGATAAGAGAGACGGGACACTTTGGCTCGGTTTCTCTGATGAAATGAGGCCTTATTCGACGGATGATGAGCCAGAGGAGTCCTTCTACTATGATAACATCTATCCTATCGTCGTGAAGTACTTCCCACAACTTGAGGGGGCGAGAGTGGATAACATGTGGGCGGGCCTCTACATGATAAACTCAGTAGATCACAATCCCGTAGTCTTCAGGAGAGCTAATATGGTAGTGGCCACAGGTGACAGTGGTAGCGGTATAATGAAGGGGGATGCCATAGGGAGGATAGCGGCAGCACTAGTTCAAGGTAAGAGGGAGGCTGAACTATTCGGAGGGGAGAGGATACCGACGGATAAGTTAGAGGTAGTCGGTAGATCTCTGGAACCTGAGAATTTCGTTTTCTAGTTTTTAACAGCGTAATCCCTCTAGAATCTTCAGGAACGTTTATTAAGGCTGAGCGTTCCTGAGGGGGATGCGTTATGAGGAATGTTGGAGTAGTCATAATTGCCCTGCTAGTAGTAGTGATAGTAGCGATCATATTAATGGGTGGATTAGGCAAAGGCACCACTGGAAGTAGGAGCTTTAAGGAAGCTTATTCCTCTGCTAAGAAGCTCACTTTCTCCTTGGGGAATGGTTCAGTTTTGAGCCTGGAGGAGAGCGTCATCCTGGCTCATGGTAACGTGACATCGCCCATCAACAAGACGATACAATCATTCATAATAAGGAATTTCTCTTGGCCAGACTATGAAATATGTATACTAAATTACACATCTGAAGCGGATTGTGGGAAAATTTTCTTCCATATGGTAGCATTCCCTAAGGAGCTCGTGGGTGTCTCATCCATAAGCCTCCCATCCCTACTCTACGAGAACTTAACTGTCCTAATGGTGAACGAGGGGCTAGTTCAGTTGGATATGCCCTGGGGGACGAGAACTGCTTATAATTACACGAACATCACGTTGAATTACCCACTGCAGAACGTCTCTACGATAACGAAGCTCTATGTGGATCCGGAGGAAGGTTACGTACTTAGGGGAGATGTCTCCATTGCTAAAGGTAATATATCATTGACTTATACGTATAGATTAGCTTCAAAACCGGAGTCCAAGGGCGGGTTCCAGATAGATAAGCCCGAGAGATGGGATTGGGAGCAAGGCTCGCCTTGAGATCGCGCAGGAAATTCGTCTCTCGCTGAAAATTTTGTAGATATAGCGGTATCGGTAACATTTATGAGTAGCCCTCGGGGTTACAGAGGGGTGAAAATTGCTACCTGAAGTGATAGATCTCCTGTGCATACCTGTATTGATGAACGAAGTCCCATTGAAGGGAGTTAGCGATGATGAGGCAGCAAGAATAGCTTCTATGGTAAGGAGGACAATCCCAGTGATATCTGGAGTGAAGATAGTGATAATACCAGTCCTCTATTACTTAACGGACATCTTGAGCAAGATGACTCTAGATGAGATAACAGTCAACTCTGCTTCTATGATAGAGTTCATGGAGAAGAGAGGATTGAGCTCTGAGATATATGTCTTCAACCCTTACTCTTCCAATGGGATATTACCAATCCCGAGTAGATTCGGAGGTAGCGCTGGAGGAGTTAGCTGGGCAGTGATACCTATCATAGTGCTCGGGAATAGTTACATAGATCCATCGGTATATGAACTAGAGGACGAGGATCTAGATATAGCTTTAGACGATCTCGAGAACCTTCTCTCGGAAATTTATGGGACATCTATGCTCAGAGTATTCCCCCCGACCTTAATAGAGGACTTAATGGATCTCATAGACTCCGTGGAGATCTATCAAGGGGACGGTCTAGAGACATCAGCCGGTTGAATCAAATTACCTGGGATGTTTAGATCTACCCTCTGAGAGTTCCGAGCGGGAAGTGGATAACTATTTATCGAGTGAGATCATACAGAGAGGTCCTTCCCCATGTAAAACGATCCTTTCAATTTCTTGTATCCCAGCTTCCTGAAGTACTCCCTAGCCCCTATACCGGAGATCACAATAATCCTCTTCATCCCCAGCTCCAATGATATCCTCTCAGCCTCTCTCACTAAGTTAGATCCGTATCCCCTGTGCTGAGCTTCCTCCCCGGGGCTCATTCCTATAGGAACCATCCTCCCGTAGACATGGAGCTCCCTTATCAGGCTAGTCCTCTCATCCACTTCCCACCTATGGGCTAGGGGGGAGGGGATCCTCAGCCTGAGTAGTCCGATGAGCACGTCATTCCTGTCAACGACAGAGAGGAAGAACTCAGTCCCCCCACTCGCTTCATACTCTATAACCTCGATCCTCGTTGATGAATAATCGGGGGAGAGCCCCTTGTGAGCTACCCTGCCCGCTTCCCTGAACCTTATCTCCTCCACCTTTATACCGCTTTTCAAGAGCTTTTCCTCTACTATCTGCCTCAAATTCCTCCTCTTAGGACCAGCAGCTATGAAATCCTCTGGTATATCCCTCTGGACATGCTGAAGCCTCACCCATCTCGGTATAATAGGGAGGGCCTTCCTCAGGAACTCCTCGAACTCCTCATCGGTTAGCCCCTCATACTCGCCCCTCCTCCACATATCGTACAGCGGAGTACCGGGGATCACGAGAGTTGGATATATCTTAAGCATATCCGGCCTGAAGGATGGATCGCTTAATACGATCCTCAGGGCTTCTAGATCCCTATCCAAATCACTTCCAGGTAACCCGGGCATTAAATGGTAGCCCACCTTATAAGCGGAATCCTTGAGGATCCTCGTGGCCACTATCGTATCTATAGTAGAGTGGCCCCTCCTCACCCTCTCTAAGACGTCCTCATAAATGGATTGGACCCCTAGCTCCACTCTAGTGAAGCCTAGGTAGAGCATCTTATCCACATGATCCTCCATCGCCCAATCGGGTCTAGTCTCCAGGGTCATAGCGACGCATCTAACTGATGCCGTTTCATTCAACTCCTGAGCCTCTATCAAGCTCCTAGATCTTACCTCCGGTCCCATGTAGGAGTTCATGGCATCCAAAGCTCTCTTCACGAACCACTCTTGGTAATCGAAGGGCTGGGCATTGAAAGTACCCCCCATTACGATGAGCTCCACTTTAGAGGGATGCACCCCTATGCTCGAGAAATCCATTAGCCTCTGGGTCACCTGGAGGTAGGGGTCGTAATTCAGCTTGGAGCCCCTCATAACTATAGGACTCCTCTCAACGTAACTCTGAGGAGTCTCCCCGCCGCCTGGGCAGTATATACACCTCCCATGGGGGCAAGGGAATGGCCTAGCTGCTATCGATACTACAGCAACGCCAGAGGCTATCCTGGATTTACTGGCCCCTCTCAGCATCCTCTATCTCAATGAGCAGTTAATGATAAATATTCTATGATCATTGAGGGGATTTTCCAGCCAATTTCCTCGCGAGATCTATCAATCTCCTCTCACTTTCCATCTTCTCCGCTTCATATTCCACTAACCTCGATATATCATCTCTCAGCAACCTCCTCCTGGCCTCCAGCTCCCCCCGCAGGCTCTCAGGATCGGGGCCTCCCCTGACCTTAACTTCATAAGAACTGGGGAGCTCCAGCCCCAGGGAATGGACCGCTTTCCTCAGATCCCATCCGGATTCCCTCAAAGCAGATGCTAGGATAGAATGAGCCTCCCTATAGCTTATCCCCCTCCTCCTAACGAGCTCTTCAGCGACGAACTGCGCTAGAGTTATCTCGCTCTCACTCTCCCTGAATCTCGATCTCCTGATGAGATCAGAGAGGACCTTCAGGGACTCCTTCGTCGTATCGATTGCCCTGAGGAAGGGCTCATTCGTCCCCTGAATGTCCAGGTTGTAGCCACTGGGGAGCCCCTTCATCACAGAGAGTACTGTGAAGTGGCAACCCATGACTTCTCCAGCCTTGGCCCTGATAACCTCGAGCGTCACGGGATTCCTCTTCTGAGGCATTATGCTGCTGGTCGAGACGTGATCATCAGGTAGCTCGACTAAGCTGAAGTTCGGAGTCGACCATATTATGAGGTCCTCGCAAACCCTACTCAAAACGACCATGAGGGAGGATAGTATCCCGAGTACTATAGTCTCAAAGGATCTGCTTCCCGTAGCTAAAAGAGTGTTGCTCTCCACACCTGAGAATCCCAGGAGATCAGCTAACCTCCCCCTATCCATTGGGACTGAGCTCCCTGCAGCCGGCCCGGAGCCCAAGGGGCATAGGTCAACTATCTCCCTCATCACGTGCCAAATCGACCTGTAATGATAGAAGAGCTCGTACTCTATCGAGAGTAAGTAGTGGGATACTGTAGATGGCTGGGCTGGTTGCAGATGCGTGAAAGCAGGGATCCTCCTCTCCAAATTCATGAGAGCCGCATCTATTAGAGAATCCCTCAGCCTGTTGATCTCCCAGAGCAGGGAGATGAGCTCCCTTATAGTCACGTAACGGAGAGCTGTGGCGACTTGATCGTTCCTGCTCTTCCCATAAGCGAGCCATCCACCCAAATTCCCAGCTCTCTCAATTATCCAACTCTCCAGAGCTTCATGAACGTCCTCGAAGCCTCTCGATAATATCTCATCCTCCTTATCTAGGGCCTCTAGGAGGAGGGAGATAGTCAATGCGGCCTCTTTCGGGATGAGCCCGGATTCAAAAAGATGTATTTGATGGGCAAGTGCTGTGAGTACAGTAGCTCTGAATATCCTCCTATCGGAATCGATCGATGATATGAACTCAGTGAGCCAATCGCTCTGATCCCCCAACCCGGGCTTCCTGTACATTCCTCCTCAATGCCCTCGCCATCACTGAATATAAACCCCACGCGTTGATGAACCCCCTGGCCTCCTCGTCAGTAGGATACCATCCCTCATCATAGCCAGCTATCTTCAAGTCGTATAGCATGTAATCGGATCTCCTTCCGACGACAGAAAGGCTCCCCTTGAACAACTTCAGCCTCACTTCACCGCATACATACTTATTCATGCCTTTTATAAGCTCCTGAAGGCTCTCCCTCAATGGCTCGCCCCAGAGCCCCTCATACACCAAATTAGTCCATTCTCTATCAGCTATTTCCTTAAATGAGAGCTCTCTTCTAGTCAAAATAGCTTTCTCAAGGTCCTTGTGAGCTTTTATCAGTGTGATAGCAGCGGGGGCTTCATAGACCTCCCTGCTCTTAAATCCTATGACCCTGCTCTCCATATGATCTATCCTCCCCACGCCGTGCTTCCCAGCTGTAGAGTTCAGTTTCATCACGAGATCGCTGAGCTTCATCCTCTCACCATTCAAAGCGACTGGAATACCCATATCGAATCCTATCTCTATGTACTCAGGTTCATTGGGAGCCCTCTCCGGAGGTGAGGTCCACTCGAAAGCATCCTCGGGCGGCTCATTCCAGGGTTCCTCCACTGCTCCGCCCTCTATACTCCTCCCCCAGATGTTGGAATCTATTGAGTACTTCTTATGGCTCTCAGGGATCCTCAGACCCCTGGATGCAGCGTATTCTAATTCCTGCTTCCTAGTCCACCTCCATATCCTAGTGGGGGCTATTACCTTGAGCTCGGGATTGAGCGATCTGACTGTGATATCGAACCTTATCTGATCGTTCCCCTTGGATGTGCAGCCATGAGCAACGGCATCAGCTCCCTCCCTCTCAGCTATCTCAACTAGCTTAGAAGCTATCAGGGGCCTAGATAGGGAGCTGGAGATGGGATACTCGCCCTCGTACAATGCGTTAGCCATTATGGCCGGTGCTATGTAACCCTCAGCGAACTCATCTATTAGATTGAGGCTGTAGTGCTTCGAGGATCCCGCCTCATAAGCCCTCCTCTCTATCTCATCCGACTCAGCCCCTTGCCCTAGTTCCGCTGTGAAAGTGATCACTTCGATCCCCTGTTCCTCGAACCATTTTATCGCTACAGTGGTATCGAGACCTCCTGAATATGCCAGAACTACCTTTGAGACGTTATAACTCAAACGAGGGATCTCCGGTAACTCACAATACTCACCTGAGGCCCCGAGCCCCATCCAGTATAAAAAGTTAACTTGCAGTTATCGGCGCATTACTGCGTGGGTGCTCGCTCGTCTATTGAGGGGCATCACCTTTGGATTATCTCCCAATCCTTTTGAGCTGTCTTTGGATCATAAATATATTTTATCCCGAATAGATCCGATAGTTCCTTACTTAAAGAACAGATATCTTCCTTACAAATACTATTCACATGATACTTACCCAGAACGGATGCTAAGACCTTCACCTCGACTTCGATGCTCTTCAAGTAGTTCATCACGCCCCTCCTACATCCCTCTCCCTTGGTCGCTACCTTGAGCAAGTTCTCACTTAGCTCCCCGAGGTCCTTCCTGAGGAGCTCCTTCAAGAGACCGCTGAGCTTCGATCCACCTAAGCAAGCGTAGACAGTGGGCTCCCCGAGGGAGACGGCATCGGCCCCCAAGGCGATAGATTTCAATATGTGGGAACCATCGTAAAGAACCCCAGATATTATCATACTGGTCTCTATCCCCCTCTCCCTAGCTCTAGATATCGAGGCCAGACACACTAGAGCTGGGATCCTTATACCAGCTATAGAGCTAATTCCAGTCCCCTCTCCATCTAGCGTTATAGCATCAACGCCTTCCCTGCTAGCGATCTCTATCACTCTATCGAGGTCGCGGTAGGGCCCTGTCCTCAGGAACACCTTGACCCTTGGGAAGTTGTTCCTCAGGAGCCTTATCTGGCCCGCCAAAATCTCCTCGGTGAAAGTCCTGGAGGCTGGATATCTCCCCCTCGAGACCCTCCCAGGATAATCCATGAATTCGCTTAAGCTCAGAGGATAGCCTCCGAGATATGTCTGTTCAGCTTTTATCTCGAAAGCTATGAGCCCCCTCTCTATGTGAGGGTCGAAATCAGGATCACTATAGATCCTCTCCCAGAGCCTAAGGTACTCGTCCTCAACGCCCTGCCGTATTATCAGTCCACCGTATCCATCCCTGAGGTTCTCTAAATAAGAGAGAGCTCTCTCCTTGAAAGACGGTTGGTCAGTCAATCTGACATCATATCCCCTAATGGGAGCGATATCCTCACTCAAGGAGTAAGCGATGCCCATCTCAGCACAAGCCTCAGCTACCCTCTGCCCTGAGAGATCTGCTACCCTCCCTCTCGGGGGAGCGCATACCACAGGCATCCTCAACTTGAAGCCACCCACTTCTACCTCCGTATCGACATCGATGTATAGGGGATCTCTCAGAAGCTCGATCCCCTTCTCCAGTCTCTGAGGGGTGAACAGAGGGGGTAAAATGAGTATATCGTTGAAAAGAGATTCCATAAGCTCTTCATCAACCCCTAAGACGAACTCACCCTCTAGACTTAGAATGGAAGCGCTTCCTAGCCTCGCTCTCCTGAATATCTCCTCTATAGGATAACTCACGGTGAGTGCACCCCCGGAACTTTAGGAGCTGGTCTAGCTAAGTGAACTGAAGGTAGATCGCAGATGTACTTGACTAATCTCTCCATCCCTATCCCAAATCCAGCCGTAGGTCTTCCATGGTCTCTGAGGAACTCCAGATACCACTTATACAATTCTGGGTTCTCACCACTTTCCTTCATCCTCGCGAAGACCCTGGATGCATCATATTCTCTCGCGGCACCAGATGATAACTCCCCATGTCCTTCAGGAGCTAATAGATCGAAGTCCATCAGGATCCCAGGTCTATCGGGATATTCGCGATCGTAGAAGCCCCTAGCCCCCTTTGGATAATCCTGAATGAAGAAAGGCTGTTCATTGATCTTAGAGAGGTACCATTCCCACTCCCAAGGTATCTCAGCCTTATAGCTCAATCTCCTCTCCGGCTTCTTGACGTTAAACCTCTTCTCAATCTCCTCTATTACTTCTCTGCGTCTCGCATGCTCCATTAATATGTCTACAGCTTCCTCATGAGTCATCCTCCTAAGAGGGAGGTTTATTTCCGGTAGGGAGGATCTCTTAGATCCGAAAAATTCCCATACCCTCCTTAGACGGTCCTCATAATCCCTTAAATGATCTATGACGTGCTTGATTAGTCTCTCGGCGATCTCCATGACCTCCAGGTGATCTGCATCCCTCACCTCTAAATCGATCTGAACGAACTCAACTAAATGCCTCCCCGTCTTCCCAGCATCTAGAGGCTCATGCCTCAAGTTGGGGTAGAAGAAGTATACCTTCCCCTCCTCCATAGCTGCAGCCAATAGCTGCTTGTAGAGTATCCCGCTCCTCATTATCCTGTACTCCCTACCGTAATAGGGGATCCTGAATTCGTAAGCCCCCCTGGTCCCGGGGTCCGTAACAGGACCTATCATTATCGGATCGAACTCCACGAAGCCCTCCTTATCTAGGAAATCCCTTATAGCTCTAGCTACTATATGCCTGAACCTGTAGACTTCCTGCATTATGGGATGGCTCACTATCCTGAATATGTCCCTTGAGAAAGCTTCGGGCTCTAATGGGATATCCTCCCTCGTTATCATAATGAGCACGTCTACGCTCTAAAATATAAGGCTTATCATCAAATTTACTTATTTTCTACCATATTGTAGTTATATCGATATATAAACAAGAGTATAATGAAAATATCGACTGATATATGTATTAAGAAATGTCAATGTGACTTTATATATAGAATTGCTCTACATAAAAGGAAATATTAGAGCTCTTGATCAACAGAGATCCTTCAAGACATCATTCAGATCTTCATCGTAGCTATATTTGCTTCCTTCCATCCTCAATAGACTTCTTATCGCTCTTATAATGCTGGGAAGGGCCCTCCTTATGACAGAGCCCTTCGGATTCAAGAGGTCCCTGAGGAAATAGCTGGGCCTGAGGTAAAATGTTAGGTAAGCTTTCAGGAGCATCCTCTGGATTTGGTTCATCTTGAGATGGAAACTCCTCATAACTACATTTACTGTAGTGTATAACCTCCAATTGAGTGTAGCTATGAGCTTATTCTTTAAAGCGAAATCCCAGAGCCTAGTTCCGGGGTAGGGTGTGGCTACCGTGAATTGAGCGTACTTCAATCCCAGAGACTTAGCGAAGCCTATCGTCCTCTCTATATCCTCCTTCCTCTCTATGGGGAAGCCTATGACGAATGACCCTAAAACTTGTAAACCCGATTTCAAGGCTGTCTTCACGGCATCAACTGCTTGAGTTACTGTTATCCCCTTACCTATGAAATCAAGTACTCTCTGCGTCCCTGACTCTATCCCTAGGTAGACCGTATGAGCCCCAGCCCTCTTCATAGAATCCGCTGTCTCCCTATCGAGAGTATTGACTCTTGAGGAAGCGCTCCAACTCAGATCAATGCCTTCCCTGACGATCTCATCGCATATCTCCTTAGCTCTCTTCCTGTTCAGTGTGAAAGTATCGTCCAAGAATTCGATCTCCCTTATCCCAAATTCCTCCCTAAGTAGCCTGAGTTCTTCTATTACCCTCCTCACGCTGTGAGCTCTCCAAACGCTCCCGAACTGCAGGGAGGATGAGCAGAAGATACAATTGAAGGGGCATCCCCTGGAGCTCATGATGACTCCATATCTCAGCTTCCCCACTCTATAGAGGTCCCAATCTATCAAATCGTAAGCTGGTATCGGTAATGAATCGAGATCCTTTATCAGTGGCCTCTGTCGATTCTCCTTAATCTCGCCCGAGGAGCTCCTGTAAGTGATCCCCCTGACCCCCTCAAGAGAATCCACGCTGAATCCCCTCTCCAGAGCCTTGAGGGACTCCCTGAATGTCTCCTCTCCCTCGCCCCTCACTACGGCATCTATGTTAGGGCAGCTCCTCAATGTGTAGGAGGGGAGGAACGTGACGTGAGGCCCTCCTATCATCACGATAGAGTTCTCGTTGATCTCCTTAGTGACTCTAGCGATCTCATAAGCATCATATATAGTTGGAGTTGTAGAAGATATCCCGACTATATCCGGATCGAATTCCCTCAACTTGTGTTTAGATGACTCGATGTCTAGATTCATGGCCGCGAAGTCGAATATAGCGACATCGTGCCCCTCCTCTCTAGCTACTGAAGCGAGGTAAGCCAATCCCAGAGGTATCCCATTCACCCCTAACACTTCGGCTAGTGATGACCTCGTCGGTGGTACTACGAGAGCTACTCTCATCCTCTCCCCCTATCATCCCTAAAAACTTCTGTTATATACCTTGCGGTAACTTTTTCTATCGAAACAGCGGGGGATCTGTTATGGGATTGGATGAAGTAGAGGAGATCCTGGAGGAGGAGGGGATCGATTACAGGAGGGTTGAGAGAGCGATAATAACTTCCTTCAGGGAAGGTGAGTTTTCGTACATGTTAGTGATCCTCTCCGAGGGGGAGAAGACTTTCATAATCGGGAGGACAGATCCACCTCTCCTAGCTGATGAGGGGCTAGCTAAGGAGCTACTAGAGGGGAACTTCAAGATGAACTTCGCATCCTACCAGCTGGGGGAGGATGGAGAGGTTTTAGTCACATCATTTTTGAGGAACAAATGTGTAAAGCAATCCTTTAAGAGGAACTTCTATGCAACTCTATCTTTCCTCAGGAAATTGGGTGAGAAGGTTGCTCCTTGAGGAGGTCAAATCTCTGCTGAGTGAGGCGGGGATCTCTGTAACTGAGCAAGGAGGCGCTCTCGTCCTGATCGTAGAGGAAGAGGGGAAAGAAGTAGTCGTCTATATGTTAGCGGATGAGGAAAAGAAGTTAGTCTATATAATGGCATCCGCTAATCCCCCAATCAAGTTGAGGAACGCAACTGATCTACTGAAGGCGTCATGGGAGATAGTGGATAGGGGGGTGCCCTGCAAGATCTCGCTCAATGAGGATATCGTCCTGATAGAGCACGATCTAGATGAGTGCCATCTCTCCAAGGAGTCCTTACTGGAGAGCATATATTTCTCCGTTGAGAGCATGCTCTACTTAATGGAGAGGCTGGAGAAGGGGTCTTGAGTCCCGGGAGGGGGAAGATGGAGGAGATAATAGAGGCAGCTTTGGCAGGTCTCTCGAACTCCAGCAAGAGGAAGTACAGGGCTGTGTTCTCATCATTCCTCAGAATGACTCCCTTAGCTGAAGCGAAGCCCATACACGTCAGGATATGGGCATCGAGGAGGGAATCGCATGTGAAGAGGAAGACATTGAAGCAGCAGCTTTATATGCTCTCTAGACTTTTCAGGATAGCTGGAAGGGAGGATCTGAGCGAGGAGGCCAGATCGCTGGCCAAAGAGATAAGATCTCCGGCCCCTCCCCCTAAGGTCGATGAGGGACTGATAAGGACTTATGGGGAGATAGAGAAACTGATAGAGGGAGCTAAGCCTGTGGTGAGAGCTGCCATAATGATGCTAGCTGAGACGGGGATGAGGGTCGGGGAACTAGTATCATTGAAGTGGGAGGACCTGGATCTCGGGAACAGGAGGGCATTAGTTAAGGGGAAGGGGGATAAGAGCAGATACGTATACTTCACCGAGAGGACTGAGAGGTTCCTCAGGGAGCTGGAGAGGAGGGGGGACAGGGTCTTCCCAGTGAGCGATAGGACAGTCAGGAGGTGGGTCTCCCAGCTCCTCAAGACGCACCCGCATGCAGTGAGGCACGCTTTCGCAGTATGGTTCCTCTCGAGCGGGGGTAACCCGAGGGTGCTACAGCACATACTCGGCCACAGCAACTTGAGGACTACCGAGATATACTTGGATATCTCCCAGAGCTTGATAGAGAGGGAATATAGGCTGATAGTTGAGAGATCCGCTAGATCTACGTTTTAGAGGATCTTTCAAGAGTCTCAATTTCACCCACTAAATTTATTTAATCACTATTCACTCGATCCCTATGGAAGAGGTGGGGGGCTTTTACCTCCTACTCCACCCTAGGCCCGCTTACGTGATAGGTAGCGGGAGATGGGGGGAGAGGGTGAATTTCATGGCAGCGAGCTGGGTATCTCCAGTCGGGGAGGAGCCACCATCTCTCATAGTAGCCTTAGGGAAGGAATCCCTCACATTAGAGCTTATAGAGATTTACGGGGAGTTCACAGTAAATGTAATCCCTATATCCCTCGTTGAAGAGCTTTACTACGTCGGTAGCAGGAGCGGGAGGGATGAGGATAAGTCGAAGGTGTTCAGAGCTGAGAGAGGGGAGAAGGTCAGTGCTCCCATAGTGAAGGATTCCCTGGGAGTCCTGGAGTGCAAGCTCATGAAAGAAGTAGAGCTAGGTGATGTTAAATTGGTAATAGGAGAAGTCCTATCGGCTAAAGCTGATAAGAGGTTCTTCAATGAGAGGGCGGGCTGGGATTTCAAGAAGGTCAACATACCCCTGCACAATTGGGGTAGGGGGTTCTTCAAAGTGGGCGAATTCGTCATGGCTAAGGGGAAGGTCTGATGTTTCAAGCTCTCATATTTAGGCGATGATCGGACGTCAGTTAAGGATAAATAGGGTGTGAGGTCGAGTTATCGATGCTGAAGTACGCGGCCCTAATCACGATAGTATTAGTGGCAGTGGCCTTACCCATCATACTACAACCTCTAGTGCTCTCAGCGACGGATTTCGAGGCCGATATATATGGAGGAGGGACCTTCAGGCTCTCCGACTTCAAGGGGAAAGTTGTAGTGATAGTAATAGCTCAAACGAGCTGCCCTCACTGTAAGGAATTCCTACCAGCCCTGTCGAAGGCTTGGAAGTCGGATAGCGAGCTAATGAGCGGAAAATACGTTTTAGCTGTTGTTATGCTGGATCCAGCTCATCCTCTCCCAGCTACACGTGTCTCTGAGGATAAGAAAGCCTTCGATTCCTTCTCCCCTCCCTCGGGATGGATCCTCCTCCCCGAGGCCTGGCACTCCATACAGGTCTTCGGCATCAAATATACTGCATCGGTAGTGATCATAGATAAGCAGGGGAACGTAGTAGAGAAGGTAGAGCCGCAGGCCCATCCTAAGATAGATGAGATGGTATCCTATACTATCATGAAGGTTAAGGAGAGAGGAGCCGAAGCTAAAGTGCTCAGATTCAGCTTCTCAGCCCCCAGGCTAGCTTTCGTAGGCGATACCGTGACCCTCCAGGGGGAGGTCCAGCCACCATCGGTAGGGGTCAATGTTACGATAATAAGGCCCGATGGGGAGGAGATAAACGTAAGGCCGAGGGTGATCGGGAACGGTCAGTTCTCAGTGGATTTCACGCCAGATATGGAGGGGACCTGGGTAGCTAGGGCTTCCTCCCTATCGGAGACGAGGGAAGTTAAGATAACGGTGCTCCCAAATAAGCCGAGGGGTATAGAGAGCTACGATGTCGTCTACGGGACTCACGATGAGAGAGCTGGTAAGATAATAAATCAGAATGCTAAAAGTTCTAAAAGTCTGCCGAAGGATAATGTAGTGCTTTTAGGGGGACCGAAAGCTAATCCCTTCGTCCCTGAGTTCAATTCGATAGCAGGTGTCTCCATGATCCTCAAAGGTAAATATGTAAAGCTATTCATAGGATCAAAGGAGTACGATCTGAGCGTGACATTCGGTAAGGAGGACTACGCTGTTGTGTACTGGTTGAGGTGGGAGGGGAGGTTCGTCGTAGTGGGTGAGGGCTTCACTAGGTTCGGTACGCTAGCGGCTTCCCTCTTCATGAAGAACACTCAGTTGGAGAAGCAGCTCTACTTGATCCACTGGAAGGATCTGAATGGGGATGGGGATGTCAGTTACGATGAGATAGAGGTGCTTATGACATTGGAGAAGATCTAAGTGCCTCTAATCCCGAGGATATGCGAGAGCTTTATGCTATATGTCATCATTAGATCGCTTACGAATGGCATGAAGGGATTGGGCCTGTAGACCTTCACCTCCCTCCCCCTAGATAGATCCCTCTCAGCCCTTATCAGGCAGGAGTCCACCATCTTTGGGATCACGTACCTCCACAAGTAGGCTTTATCTATCCCGACTGAGAGAGATAGCTCTGTCAGGGTCAGCCCCTCTCTGGAGCTCCTACTCGAGATGGACTTAGTTATCCTAGCTCTCCTAGGGTCCGATGAAGGTATCCCTATGAGATCAGAGAACAATGAGGAGACTTGCCTATCCAAGAGACCTGGGATCCTGTCTATAGCCTCCTTAGCGCAAAGAGCTCTTAAGACATTCATCTCTACCGGTGAGAGATCCGGGAGGTGGAAGAGCTCCATCTTCCCGATGGGAGGAGCTATCCCAATGGAAGCGAGAGCCCTGAATGCTTCCGCGAATTCCTCAATGCTATCGATGCTGCTCATGAAATGGACGGCCCTCGCAAATGAGTAGTACCTCCTCTTCAACTCCAACCTCTCCGAAATGCTCCTGTAGATTGAGGATACGCTAGCCCCTACTAGGGAGGGATCCGACCATATATGAGGGTTCGTGTAGAAGAGGACTTTAGATAGGAGACCCTCCTCCAGAATGAGCTGAGGATTCCTGAAGGAGAACAAGCTGATCATAGCTATATCGATCGGGATAATGGCTTCTTCTTCAATCTTCATTCTCACTCTATCCCAGGGGAGGATGAGCTCTAATTCATCTCCCTCGAGCGAGACCTCAGCTAAGCTTTCTTCTGCTTCATCAACGAGTTTAACGCAAAATCCGAAGCTGTAAGCCCTGAAGTTCTCCCCTATATGACATAGGATGATCCATTCTTCGCCTAGCTTCCTCTCAATGATAGAGTTGAGGATCTCTAAGTACTTAGGTCTTGTCAGATCGCTCTCATTTTCACATTTCATCACGAGCAGATGCTTCTGCACTAGCCTCTGAGGGATGAGAGGATATCAACCTATCTCCTCCGACATTTTTTTCAAAGACATTACAGAGCCAGCAAAAATGATAGTTCAGTGTAAATATTAAAAAAAGAGAAGTCTCAGCTTATACGATGGGTGGATCGGGCGGAATTATCGGCCCATTCATTCAAATCACCTCATATACTCTCTTTGAGTTATCTCGTGTTGTCATGATGATCTTCCATCTTCTAGCTTATTTTGTTTTGTTGATAATGTAAGAATCTCCTAAATACATTCAGAGGTTCAGTAACCTCGTATTTTGCTAAGAAAACATTTATATATTCTCTAACCTATAAATTATCGTGCCTCTAAATGAAATTGAAAAAAATGAGGAGCTAATGGAGAAGTTCCTCAGAGAGATTCAGAACATCCGATTCCTATTAGGAGAAAGCCCTATCAGGAATATTGACAAAAAAGTTGTTCTAGGAAGGGTTGAAGGATCTTCATGCCCTAGAATAGGTGTTATTGACGAAGGGGATCTTATTATTGTCGATAAGAATCTATCGACTGATGAAATAGACGCTGTAATAAAAAGAGAGGCTTTCATCAACTTCTTACCTGGGGTGGACTTCCCTCAGATATACGATCTAGCATGGTTCTACTCAGGTCACTTGGGCCTCTGGTCCAAGTGTCCCTCGAGAGCTAGGCTGAGGACCTTGCCCATCTACAGATCCCCGGAGGACTTCCTCTCGATAAACCCTAAGAATGCGCTAGATGTCATAAGGAGCGTCACGAAATCTCTCATAAGCCTCTGGAGGGAGGGGAGGGGGATCACCCTAAGGAAGTTCCTGGAGCTCTTAATGGCAGCCAGAGGGTATCCATATATACATATGAGCAAGAAGGAGGAGAGGGTCCTCAGCTCAATAGTATATGCTTTAGCTCATGAGGGGGAGGCGAAAATAGAGAGGCTCTCTATTAAGAGTGGCTTATCTCTAGCCACTGTATCGAGGGCTGTGAGAGAGCTAGTCAACAAGGGCGTAATAGTGGGACCTTACGTACTCTATCTCTCTAGACTGGGATTAGCTACATACTTGATGGAGCTTAGAAATCCGAAGGATGAGGAGATAAGATTTCTCGATGAATTCCCATTCACCTACTCGGCTTTTATAACTTCGAGCGATACATATTACGTTAACCTACTTATACCTCATCAGATAGAGCCTATATTTAAGAATTTGAGAGGGTCAGGCATTAGATTCGGTAAGAGGGTAGCTTTAAGCTTCAATATGTTACAGGATCCTCTAATAAGCCCTGAGCTCGTCTTAGAGAGAATGATGGATGGCTACTATTCTGCCAAGGACACCCCCGAGGAGATGAAGGAACTAGCTAGTCCGAGGAAGCCACCTATATCCTTGGATAGGAAAGATCTCCTCGCGCTCAAGGAGATAGATGAGAGAGGCAGGGTATCCAGAGATCAGCTCAGGAGTATGGGTCTACCGAATCCAGCTGAGAGGTTCTCCAAATACAGGAAGGCCGGCATAGTAGTGAAGGGCTACTTCCCTACGGGCTTAGGGATGGGGGAGGGAATCGTATTCAGGATAAATGCGCCATTTAAGGATTTTTCTAGACTCAGAGGTGCGTTCTCAAGAGTTTGCTCGGTCATACTGTCCTTCACTGAGGGCGATCTCAACGGAGTGACGGGAGTAGCTCTAGTCAATGGGGAGATAATAGGGCCTCTAATGAGAGCTGCTAAGATACTCTTCAGGGAGAGGCTCGAGTTGATGGAACCAGCTATAGCGGCAGGACCTTCCAGCTGGCAGGTGCCTGTGGATCTATGGAATGAGGAGAAACAGGAGTTTGAGTTCGATATAAGGAGCTTCATGGAAGTTTTCTCAGATAGGATTAAGGGATCCTAAGGCACTGATATCTCTACTGACCTCGGATCTCCTCCCGAACCACTTGCCCATTATCCCCAATACTTCAGATACCATCCTCCTCTCAGCTTCCTCACTGCTCCCTCCCAAGTGAGGTGTGAGGATGACGTTATCCATGTTCCTCAACCTCTCGAAAGCACCATCCCCGAAGGGGGGCTCCCTAGGATATACGTCCAAACCTAGCCCTCCGAGTTTACCGGTTTCTAGAGCTTCTAAAGCGGCATCTAAGTCCAGCAGCTCCCCCCTGCCTACGTTGACTAATATAGCTCCGTCCTTCATCATAGCTATCTCCCTCCTGCCTATCAAGCCCCTAGTCTCCTCGGTGAGGGGGGATGTCAGCACTATGATATCGCTCTCCCTGAGTAACCTCTCCAAGCTCCTCCCTCCCGTCCTATACTTGTCATAATAATCTACGTGCATCCCTATCCCCTTTAGTACTTCAGCGACCTCCCTGCCAACTATACCCATGGATATAACCCCAGCTCTCCTACCAGCGAGCTCGAATCCCCTAACTTTCCCCTTAACCCACTCCAGCCCCCTCATCTTCCTATCTGAGTAAGCTATCCCCCTAGCTAAAGCTAGTATGATGCCCAGAGCGAGCTCAGCTACAGCTCTAGCCCTAACGGGAGCTCTCTCAACTATTACTGCTCTCCTCTTAGCTTCCTCAATGTCTATATGATCGAGGCCATGCGTCGCAGTTATGATCAGCTTGAGCATAGGCGCTCTAGAGAAATCATCTGCATCTAATTTCCTATCAGTCCTGATTATGAGGACAGTGGCATCCTCAAGCCTGTTCCAATCCCTGCTAACTTCTCCGTAAGGCTCTAGCTCCTTATCTAAGTCCTTAGGAATGTTATCAGCTACTAATATCAGCTCATCTCCAGATGGATTCGTCTGGATCCTGTCCCCGGGGTAATACTGGGAGACTCCCCTCATGCCAGTGGCTACATCGGATACTATAGCGAGCTCATCCTTCAGCTTCAAATTCAACCTCATGGCAGCATTAACTGCGGATCCGAAGTCATCGTATGGATTATTGAGCTCAGATAAGTAGCCATTACTGAAAATAGGGAAGGAAGCTAGTGTCAGGTCAGCTCTAGTCAGTTTAGACGCTGTGGGAGCCAAGCCCCATCCTACCGCAGCTATATTCCATCCCCTGTAACGCTCGATCCAATCAAATTCCCCTCTGGGCCTAGCTATCTCGTAGAAATCCTCCTCCCTTAACCCCAGAAGGAGGTCTGAAAGCTTTTTCAAACAGTATTTCCAATAATAAGAGCAATCATTGCCAAAGGAAGCCACCCCAGAGGTTCGAAAAGTTGACACCTCCTAGGAAGGCCTCATCTAACCTCAGGACGAGGAGCCCTCCCATACTGACACCTGGGCATCCGGTCCCGCCTATATTTAAATATTCCGTACGGTCTGGAGCGTAGGGATCACTCACAATTAATAAGCCTCCGCGAATCTCCCGATGAAAATTAAAGAAATGCAGAAGCCACTAGAAGTCACATATTTATATCTATCCTGCGACTTACAGGAAAATATTTATCATATATGAGGAGTCACCTTTTTAAATGGCAGTGTGAGATAACTCGGTGCGACTATGACGGTAGATCCCCTCTCGAATTGACTGTTGAGATTGAGGTATCCGAAGATAATACTCTCGATAATTGGATACATCTCAGCTTTAGCTATCTATGAGATCATCTCGCCCTTTCTGCACATAGAGAGGCTCGGTCACATCGGAGCCTTCCTGGCTGGCATCCTATACGTATACACTCTCACCACAGGCCCGGCGACGTTAATGCTGATAGATCTAGCTAAGGTTAACGGCCCCATAATAGGAATATCCGCTGGGTTAGGTCTCCTGATAGGGGATTCCTTCATATTAATCTTAGTGAGGGAAGTCCTGAGCGACGAGATCTATCTTCTAACCGAGGAGAGGGATGTAGAATCGCTCCTGAGTAGGATACCGGCCTTAATGAGGACGAATCAATTCAAAGTGATCCTCTCATGCATTTTAATAGCTTTACCCCTCCCAACTGAACTGGGGGTGGTTCTCCTATCCTCGGTCAAGGACCTACGCAAGGCTGAGCTCCTAGCTCTGATATTATCGTTGCATTTGATCGGTGTATTCTCCATAATAATGCTGGCTCAAGCGATCTGAATTGCTCATGTAGGAGTAGTAATGCCAGAGGGCATTGTACTGAGCTTGGCTCTCCAAGGAGCAGGGCCTCCTAGAGCTCAGATAGGAGAGGGCATCATCGGGCCTCATACCCTTGGATATGAGGTAGCAAGCCAGCAAAGTTCCAGTCCTCCCGCAACCAGCGAAGCAATGGACTAAGACCCTCTCGCCCCTCCTCCCCCTCTCCCTCAGGATCTCGACGATCCTAGCTAGGACCTCTATAGGAGGGGCCTCGAAGTCATCGACCGGGAATAATAAATTCTCTATCCCAAGCTCCTCCATACTCTCTCTAACTTCCTCATTGGGCTCTACTAATGAGATCACAGTCCTGAATCCGTTAGCGTATAACCACTCGACCTCCTCCTTCGAGCTTATGATGGCGGAGCCGGCGACGAACTCATCTACGAATGAGAAGTTCCTAGGCTTCTTCATCTTGATCACTTTACGCATGAGAGCGGTATGTACCTCTCTGAGACCCCCTTGATCCTTCTCAGCTCCCTTTCCAACTTAAGTATCTCCTCGGATTTCGCCCTGACGAAGCTTATATCCACGCAGCAATCCTCCGAGTGGTGATGGCTCCTCGATATTATGCATCTGCAGTACTTCTCCAGGACCCTCCCCGCATCCTCTGATCCCCTCGAGACGACCAGAAGTATCCCGGTGCATTCATGCGGGGTGAGTAAATGGGATCTACCCTCTATGCTCTCCTCTATCATCTCCCTTATCAGCGAGGACCTGTCCACCATCAGCTCCCTCGAGAGGGAATCCAGCTTATCTAAGAGGTCCTCCGGGATGGATATACCGAACCTCCTCTTCACTATCTCCCCCTCCTGATCGCTAATATGTAGAATGAGAGCATCAAGAGGCCAGTGCATCCGGAAGGGGCTAGGGAAGTCATGATGCTCAGGGCGAGGCCACCCAGACCACCCATTAGGGAAATTATAAAAGCGTATATCAGGAAGCTCCTATAGCTTCTAGCTATAGATGCAGCGATTACCCCGGGGAGGAGTATCATCACATGCTCTAAAATGAACCCAACTACCCTGAGCATCCCAACTACACCAATGGCTAGGGAAATTACTGCAATAGCGTCATAAAAGGAGACATTGACTCCAGATAGCTTAGCGAAGTCTCTATCAATCCCTATTAACGCTTGCTCCTTCAGGAACGGGATTATCATTATCAGAGTGATTGAGGAGATTATCGCAGTGTAGATCACATCCTCCCACGTGACGAGCAGGGGATCTCCGACGAGGTACGACCAGACGCTCCCAGCGATAGGGAACTTCGTTAGGATATAGTAGAGGGATATCGCTGTTAGGGAGACCGTCATAGATAGGAAGATAGCTGTAGCTACATCAGTCTTCAGGCCCCTAGATATCATTAAGGAGAAGAGGGAGATAAGGGCCACGCTCATGATGAGGGATCCCACTTGACTAGGGAGGCCCAGCGTCCTCTCGATTATTATGGAGAGTAGAGCCGATAGTAAGGCTGAATGCGGAAGGGAGCCAGCTAGGAAGAGCATCCTCCTGGAGAGGACCATTGAGCTCATCACAGCGAATACTATCGATGAGAGGGAGATTACTATAAACCATCTAGGATCAATAAGTTCCATGGTAGTCCACAACATGAAGACACCTCTCTACTAGGATCAAGCTCCTCCCATAAACTTCCCTCATTACTTTCTCATTGAGGACATCCTCGGGAGGGCCTATCGATACTATCCTCTTATTCAGTGCTATCACCTCCTTCGAGTGATTCGCGAAAAGAGCTGGATCATGGCTGCTCAAGATCAGTAACTTCCCTTTAGATAGGTCCAGTATGAGATCTATTATCGTCTCCCTGCCGGCGGGATCTATGGATGAGATGGGCTCGTCCATCATCAGTATCTGTGGATCCGGTGCTAGAGCCCTGGCCAGAAGGACTCGTTGCCTCTGCCCGCCGCTGAGGCTCGAGAATGGGAGATTCAATACTTCCCTCAGCCCTAAGAGATCTATAATCTCCCTGAGACGCTCATATCCTCTAGGGAGCTTCGACCTCAGAGATGAGGATAGTAGCTCCATGACGCTGATGGGTACGGCCAGATCCTGAGGTCCTATCTGCGGGACATATCCCACGAACTTACCAGCTCTCTCAGGCCTCCCCGTGACATCTACTCCGTTTATGAAAACCTTACCATCGATCCTCACGAGCCCCAGCAATGATCTCATGAGGGTGGTCTTTCCAGCTCCATTGGGCCCTATCACTAATATCAATCCGGGTCCGCTCAGCTCGAATGACTCCCCATCGAATAGCACTTCATTACCGTAGTGAGCCCTCAGCCCCTCAACCTCTACGCGCATCGTGCACATATATCAGGAAATATTTATAAAGATGTGCACAAGGTTATGTGCGATGAGGAAGCTAGCGGCCGCATTACTCATCTCGCTCCTACCGACGCTCCCGCTCAACTCGGGAAGCGGGGTAAAAATATTAGTCACTTTCAGTAATTTGGCTTACGATGTGAAATTGATATCCTGCCCAACTGATGAAGTCGATTACTTAGTGCCGCCTGGCCTGGATCCCCACGAATACGAGCTGAGGCCGGGAGATATGGAGAAACTAAGGGAGGCCGATCTGATAGTATCTACAGCCCATGCACCTTTCGAGGCCTCAATAAAGGGGATGATATCGAGAGGGGAGCTTAAGGCGAGGCTCCTGGAGATCCCCTGGATAGAGGGGATGAATATACTGAGGAACCCGATGACAGGTGGCCCGAATTACCATATGCCGATCCTCGATCCCTCGAACTACATCAAGTTCATGAGAGCATTGAGGGATTCTCTGAAGGAGATGAACCCAAGCTGCGGAGATCAATACGATGAGAAGTTTGAGGAAATCAGGAGGAAGGTTGATGAGCTCTTGAAGGCCCCGAGGTTCAACCTCACTGCACTGGCATCTGATCCCAGGGCGCAGTACTATGTAGAATGGCTGGGGATCGATGTCAAGTACCTGCTAGTGAAGGAGGAAGAGACACCGATAACTCCATCAGAGCTAGCGGAGATTTATAATAGAGCGAGGAATAAGGAGATAGATCTAATAATAGTAGTGGGGGATGAGAATACTGCTAGCAACAGGAAGGCTATGGAGATCTCGGAGGAATTCGGGATAAGGGTCCTGAAGGTGCCCTCACCGACGGAGCAGGGCAGCGTCTTGGATAAGCTGAACGCAGTGATCTCATCGCTCGGGGAAGTCGAGGTAGCTCGAGAGGGAGCTCATAAGACTTACTTATATACTTACATTATAGCCGCTTCACTCTTAGCTCTAGCGATACTTGTACTCGCTTACTTGAGGAAAGTTAAGCAATGATTTTATTGGTCAATCGTTGGGTCAATCGATGAGTGAATGGGCGAGGAGGGCTCATCACTACCTCAACTCGACCGGTAGGTTCAAGAACTTCAAGAAGATGAGCGAGGGGCAGAGGTATGAAGTCATCAAGGAGGGCCTCCTCGAGTTCATCCGGGGAAACCCGATAGGTGAGGGTGAAGTTGAGGAAGCGCTCGAGTGGTTCATAGCTAATAGGAAGGTGCATGAAGCCAGGGCTTTCGCGAAGATAATGGGGCTGAAGGTAGGGAGGAAGAGATGAGAAAGAGGCTTTCAGAGATACTGGGGAACTACATCAGGATAGAGAGAGTCATTTTGGATACGGGCATGGGATTGGATGCCATGATCCTCGCTGATATGCACATCCACGGATTCGGGAGGAGGGAGGAGGAGCTAGAGGAGGTCCTCAAGAGCGCATCGGAGGAAGTAGATATCATCTTCGTACTCGGAGATACTTACGATGAGAGGACGAAGAGCTTAGAGCCCATCTACAGGATCCTGGGGCGAGTGAATAAGCCTAAGTTCGGGGTTCTGGGGAACCATGAGCATTGGGCGGATCCGAAGATCCCAATCCCGGATGGGATTAGGGTTTTAGAGCGAGCTGGCGTCACTCTATTATTGGATAGAGCTGTGGAGTACAGGGGGATCAGGATAGGCGGAGTGGATTGGTACGAGGACAATACCATCGGGAGGAAGTTGCGTGAGCTGGGTAAAGTAGATCTGCTTCTATCCCATACTCCAGATATAATTGAACTGAACCCCGATGCTAGAGTCGTCCTGGCCGGGCACACTCATGGGGGTCAGGTCTGCCTCCCCGTAATAGGCCCTATATGGACTCCCAGTAAGTACGGCAGGAGGTACGCGAGCGGCCTTTTCTCCAAGGGTGGAAGCTACTTATACGTCAGCAGGGGACTCGGGGAGATGAATCCGATAAGGATCAACTGCCCCAGGGAGCTCACTCTGATGAGAATCTGATCTCGGGAGCTGAGCCAATCCTTTATTTTTATTCCCACCTCTATTGATGATGTTCGCAATAATATGCGCTGGTGGATTAGCCTCTAGGATGGGGAAGTACTCCTCTAACTCACCTAAATCCCTCTTCGAACTAGAACCAGGGATCACGATCTTAGATCATGTCTTGGAGAGGATAGAGAGTGCCAAACCGCAGAAGATAGTCTTGGTCACGAGGCCCGAGTTCAGGGATTCCTTCGAGAGGAGAGTGGGGGACAGAGTGGAGATAATAGAAGCCGATTTAGATGAATTTGAGAACTTATATAGCGTCTATTTGGCCTTAAATAGAGTTGGAAACCCTTTCCTCATCGCGATGTCCGATCATATATTTGAGAGCTCGATGCTAATGGATTTGATATCGCATAAAAGTGATAGAGCATTCACTGTTTGTTTGGACAGGAATCCCAGTAGATCAGAAGCTATGGAAGGCTTGAAGCTCCATCTTATCGATGAAAAAGTGATCAAAGCTGGTAAAGATATCACTCCCCGCTACGGGATAGATACGGGCCTGATATTGTGTAGGGAGAAAGCCAGGGGTTACATAGAGGAAGCGATAAGGGCTAAAGGCCCTGAAGCTAGGATATCCGATGCCCTAAACTTAGCGGCTTCCGATGGGGAAGTGGACTACGTAGACGTCACTGGGAGGCTCTGGAAGGATATAGATACACCCGAAGACTTAGTTAAGGCTAGGAGAATATACTGGGAGATCTTGAGGAGGGAGTTAATAAAGAAGGATGATGGGATAATCTCAAGATATTTGAACAGACCTATATCGACCAGGTTATCACTAGCGATTTATAAGAGGAGGATGAGGGTCAATCCGATGCTCATTTCAGCAATATCTTTTATCCTCTGCCTTATCTCCGCGATCTCACTCTCTAACGGTATGCTGATCTTAGGAGGCCTTCTCGCTCAATTAGCATCGATACTGGACGGTGTAGATGGTGAAGTAGCCAGGTTGTTCAGAAGGGCATCCGGTTGGGGAGGTTTCATAGACGCGATCTTAGATAGGATTGCTGATGTGGCCCTTATCTCAGGCTTAACCCTCTCCCTAGGGATTCTGGATCGCTCTATCCTCATATTAGCTATAATGGCTTCCGCTAATAGCATCCTAGTGAGTTACGTAGCTCACGGCCTTAAATCGCTTAATGTGAATTTGAGGAAGCTCAGGATGATTCCTGTGGCTAGGGATGCGAGGATCTTCGTGATATTCCTGTCATGCATATTCTCAGTCCCTATAGCAGCGCTCTTATACATCTCGACGCTCCCCATACCCTACTCACTCGCATCAATCTACATCGCATATAAGTCAGGTAGTGGGGCAGAGGAGAAGACCTTGGAGAAGGGGAAGCCCTTCCCAGAGGTATTAGAAGAGCAATCTGAAGTTATAAAACTCATCAGGGAGTTCTTACTCAATAGCTTCAAGATGGGTTTCGCTCTCCTATTAGTCAGACTGATCTCACCATCTGTCTCGGATCTAACTATATCTATGCAGGACCTCTCAATAGAGGGCGGATTCCTGTTGACTCTCCTCGACTTCCTCATAATAATATACTTCGGTTACAAGATGCTGAATCCCCTCAAGGGGATAATGGACCTGATATCAGAGCTCATAGTCGAGAGAGCTGGGATAACCAAGACAGTGTTCTGGAGGATGATCACAGATCTATTCTACACGATACTTTTAGCGGTACTCTGGACGTACTTACCGAGTCTCTCTAGACCTTTCCTCGGGGACTGGGCCTATAGGATCCTCTCAATAGCGGTAATTATCTTTCTAATAATTTTCATCTACGATTTAATTAAGCTTATTTATAGGACATTTGAAGATGTTTATGTTAAAATTATTGATAGAGTAGCGGGGAGGTTGAGCGGATGATCTCACTTCGCTGCGATCTTGGAAGTCAATTGATAAATCATTTCATGGAATTCTCTCTCAAACATGTCAGCTAGCTTGAGAGAAGGAATAATAGCTGTCGAGCGATCTTCTAAGCTCTCCTGAAATGTTTCAATTCCCCAGAGGAATTGGACCAAAAAACTTATTACCTAGTACAGAGAGGGGCGAGCGAGCGGAAATGGATAAGGTAGAGCAGATAGGATTGAACTGGGATAAGTTCGTTCAGAGCGTTGAGGAGGAACCTCACGAGTTGATAGCCCTCGGGATCGAGGGGATGAAGAGAGTGATCTTGAAGAACCTCGAGCCCCTCGCTAGGTTCTTGGGGATGAAAGCGATATCTTTCGAGTGGGGGAAGTGGTACGCTAGGATGGAGAGGATCGATTTGGATGAGGATGAATCGGAGCTGAGTATCATAAAGGATAAGGAGCTCTACGTCTCGCTCGAGGATGAGAACGGTTGCAGCGTGGTGGTCCTCGCTATAAGGGAGGATGACTCAGGGGAGGTTGATGTATTCACGAGGTCCTCTGGTGAAGTCTTGGAGATAGTTTTCAGCGGTCGCATATGCGAGAGCCAGGATGTGCCATGGGATGATGATCCTTGGTGATCATATATCGGAGAGGTAGAACTCCGTCATATTCCCCTTCCTCTTCTCCCTCACGATACCCTTCCTCTCTAGCACATCCAGATGCCATCTGAGGGATCCTAAGCTTATACCTAGGTCCCTCGAGATCTGCCTCATATGGGCCCCTTGATTGACCCTAAGGTACTCCACTATGGCCCTCCTGATCGGGTTCATGAGGACATCCTCCGAAGTCTTGGTCAACTCCAGGAGGCATCCCCTCTCACCCGGACAGGGGCCCCGATCCTTGACATAGAGCTGATCACCGGAGATCATGGAGGTGAAGCCCAGTACTATCCCCCTAGCCAAGCTGCAGCTGACCCTCTTCTCTGGGTCCCCGGGGGGTTTTACGCATATTAGCACGCTTCTGGGCCTCTCAGCGAGGATCTCAATGCCTCCAGCCAATCCCAGAAAGGTGAAGATCTCTGATAGCGTGCTCCATGAATCTTCCTGAGCTACTTCCCCTAACTCCTTCCCCAACTTCTCTCCCAGCCTCAATCCGAAGAGGTAGAGCATGATGTCCCCTTCCTGAGAGGACTCAACTACCCTCATGAAGATGGAGCAGGTCTTCCCCAACACCTCCGCTGGAGTAGCTCCCAATATATCGGTGAGCGCGTTCCTGACCAACTGAGCTCTAGGCATCACGGTGCCCATCCGCACCCCCTAATCCTCTCAACGCGACTTTGTGGATATTATCCTGTTGATGAGCGAAGGACTCATTTAAGCTTTTCCATGGCATCTCCCGAACCTACATGAAAAGATCTAAACAATCGATCACCGCGCTTTATAACTATAGTTATGGAATGAGAATTGGTGATCCTATGACCCCGGGAACGTTGTTCAGATATGCTTCGATAATTCACGCAATTATAGCAGCCTTATTAACGCTCCTAATAGCATATGAGCCCCTCGAGATCCCCAGGATAATATCTGGGGGAAGCGCTGGTATGTGGTACACGATGGGTACCTCATGTACCTCATAGCGGGGCCATTGGGCAGTCTCTACTTCTCCTCTTTATACGGGGAGAGGAAGTCGATAGTGGGCACGATCTCATTCATTATATACACTATAGGGGTATTCCTCGCGACTTTCTCCCTGATCTACGGTGGCTACTATGCTGGCTGGATGATGCACGTATATCCAGTCCACAACCCGGGCCAGCAGATACCGATTCAACAGATACACTTGTGGCTAGTTAATTTCGTGCTCCCTGCCGGTATAGGGACAGCTTTGGCGGGGCTCGGTGCCTTAATAGGTGCATTAGGCGCGATCATATCGAGGAAGTGATCCGAAATTCCAATTCAAATTTTTTATTTTCCCTGGGTTCAGCTAGCTTGTGAATCTGCTGGACTTCCAGAGGGATGAGATAAACTCTTACCACACTTATATGAAGATATCGGAGAGGCTGAGTGGGGAGAATCGGGAGTTGATCAGGAAGATAGCTGAAGATGAGCTGAGGCACTACGAGATCATAAGGAGATTCACTGGGAGGGATATAAAACCCGATAGAGTGAAGATCTTCCTCTATTACGCTTTATCGAGGATCTTGGGGCTCACCTTCGTAGTTAAGCTGATGGAGAGATCCGAGGAGAGGGCTCAGGAAGGGTATGAAGGACTCCTAGGGATATCTCAGGAGTTCAAGGGGATAATAGATGACGAGCTAGAGCACGAGGAGAAGTTAGCCAGTATGATAAAGGAGGAGAGGGTGGAATACATAGGATCGATGATACTGGGGCTAAGTGATGCTCTAGTTGAGCTTACAGGTTCATTAGCGGGATTCTCAATCGCTCTTCAGAGCTCGAAGTACATAGCGGCCGCGGGCCTCATCACGGGGATAGCAGCTAGCCTCTCAATGTCTGCTTCAGAGTACCTATCGAGGAAGTCGGAGTTGAGGGGCAATCCTTTGAGGGGGGCTTTCTATACGGGGATAACTTACATCGCCGTCGTGATATTCTTGGTCCTACCGTTCCTCCTGATGGAAGATGTATTCTCAGCCCTCCTATCGATGCTATCCTCCGCCTCATTAATGGTGATATTCTTCTCAGTATACTTAGCGGTCATAAGGGAGAGGAGCATAGTTAGATCCGCCCTGGAGATGCTATCTATAAGCCTAGGCGTGGCAGCTCTCTCATATATTATAGGTATAGCGGCTAGAGGGATCTTGGGGCTCAGCATAGATTAAGATAGCTTGCTCTCAAACACTATCCTGTTCCTGATCCTGCCGACCCCTTTGACCTCCACTTCCACGATATCGCTATGATTCAAGAGCCTCGGAGGGTTCGAGAAGGCACCTACACCAGATGGAGTGCCCGTAGCCACTATGTCGCAGGGCTCTATAGTCATCCCCTTACTCAATATCTCTATTATCTCCCAAGGCTTGAATATCATCTCCCCGGAGCTCGCTCTCTGCCTCAGCTCACCGTTGACGAAAGTGAGTATCTCAAGCTCATCGAAATCCGCACTTACATCTATCCAAGGGCCTATTGGGGCGAATCCATCTATACTCTTCCCTCTCACCCATTGCTTATCTCTCCTCTGCAGGTCCCTAGCTGTGACGTCATCGAAAGCCATGTACCCGAGTATCGAAGCCTTAGCCTCACGGCCGCTAAGCCTCCTCCCGCCTCTCTTCATCACGAATGCTATCTCCCCCTCGTAATCGACTTCCTTCGTGTAATCATCGGGCACTATGACATCGGAGAAGGGATCGTTGAGCGCCGTCCTGGGCTTCATGAATATTATCGGCTCCTCCGGAGGGCTGCTACCGGTCTCAGCAGCGTGCTCGACGTAATTCCTCCCCAAGCAAATTATCTTCGGAGGATTCGATATCGGCCTCAGGATCTCAACTTCCTCTACCTTTATTGTCCTCCCGAATGACCTATCCGGGAGGCTTATCACCTCATCTATTACCGGAAGCCTTATGAGCTCCTCCAGGGTCGGAGGCAGCTTCTTCCCAATTTTCATCGATAGCTCGCTCGACGGTATCACTTCATCATCTATAATAACTCCGTAATCCAGCGAGCCCTTGTGCTTGAAGCTCAACAGTCTCATAAGGGATCGTGACGCACTCCTTAAATAATTTAGCTATTCTTCTCCCGGAAACAATTAAAAATATTTAGGAAGGGTGGCCGCGTTACGAGCTCAAAAATTAATCGATCCACAGATCTCCCTCATGATCTCCGAGATCTTAAGGCCAACTTCCTTAGTCCTCATGCTGCCCCCCACATCCGGAGTCGTGTAACCTAATTCGCAAGCCCTCCTAACGGCTTCCTCTATGAGCTTAGATCCCCCCTCATGACCCAGCCATCCCATCATCATAGCGACGGAGAGTATAGTTGCCATTGGATTCGCTATGTTCTTCCCAGCTATTTCAGGAGCTGTCCCATGGACGGGCTCGAATATAGCCCTACTCTCCCCTATATTAGCGCTCGGGTACATGCCCAGTCCCCCTATGAATGCGGCAGCTAGGTCCGATAGTATGTCTCCGAACATATTGGTCGTTATTATGACATCGAAAGGCCTATCCATCGCTATCCTCATGGCAGCGCTATCCACATACATCTCTCTGTAATCAAAACCCTCTTCCTCAGCTACTCTCGAGCAAACCTCCCTGAAGAGCATGCATCCTCCCAAGACATTAGCCTTATGAACTACGTAAACCCTTGACTTCCCTTTCCCCCTAGCGTACCTGTAACCGAACCTGCATATCCTCTCGCTAGCTCTCCTCGTTATTATCCTCAAGTCCACAGCAGTATCCTGCCCCCTCCAGCCGGACATCACATATAGATCCTCAGTGTTCTCCCTTACTATAGTTAGATCGAATCCCGGAATGGCCCTAGGGACTGGATATGATTTTGCCGGCCTTAAGTTAACATAGAGATCTAATTTTTGCCTCAAAGGAAGTATGACTTCTCTAGCGCTCTCCCCTATAGCTACCATGAGCGTGGCATCCGAATTCATCACGCCATTTAGCGTCTCCTCGGGTAGGGCGACCCCCCTCTTCCTCTTCGTCTCATCCCCGGCCTCGAAGAACCTCAAGTCGAGTGGCAGGTTCATCAGATCTGAGAGGGTCTCCAGCACCGGAATGACCGCATCTATTATCTCAGGACCAACGCCATCCCCGGGTATTACCGCTATCCTCGGCATCCCCTCATCCCCCTGAGGTAAGGGACTATGCCTCCAGCTCTCAGTATGCTCATCATGAATTCTGGGATCTTAGTTCCGATGAGCTCTATCCCCCTCTCAGGCAGGTACACGCGACCTTTCTCAAGATCCGCCTCTAAATATTCGTTATCCTCAATTATAGATGCCTCTGGAACTTCCATGACCGGAAGCCCCAAGTTTATGGAGTTCCTGAAGAATATCCTAGCGAAGCTCTGAGCGATGATGAGCTCAATCCCCGAATATTTGAGCGCTAGTACCGCTTGCTCCCTACTCGATCCGCAACCGAAGTTCCTTCCAGCCACTATTATCCTCCTCTCCCTGACCTTCTGATGGAATAGAGGATCTAGATCTTCCATAGCATGACCCCTCAGGATCTCGGGATCAGAGCCATGCTTCAAGTATCTAGCCGGGATTATGACGTCAGTATCGACGTTATCAGGGTACTTTATAGCTCTCCCCCTTATCACACTATCACCCTCGGATCCACTATCCTGCCCTCAACGGCGGAAGCCGCTACTGTGGCTGCGCTGGCTAAATACACTCTCGACTCCGGATGGCCCATCCTCCCCCTGAAGTTCCTGTTGGATGTGGATATAGCTACCTCCCCCTCAGCCAGAACTCCGAGATGGGCCCCAAGACAGGGACCGCAGCTAGGAGGTCCTATTGTAGCTCCGCTCTCAATCAATATATCGATTATACCTCTCCTCAGGGCCTCTAGGTATATTCTTCTGCTCGCGGGTATCACGATGAGCCTAACCCCCTCCTTGACCCTCCTCCCCCTGAGGATCCTGGCCGCTACCTCGAGATCCTTCAGCCTCCCTCCGGTGCAGGAGCCTATGAAAGCCTGATCTATCTCAGCATCCACCTCGGAAGCCGGTTTGACATTTGCAGGCGAATGCGGGATCGCAACTAGCGGCTCCAGTGAGCTTACATCAATGGAGATCTCATCAGAGTGACTCCCATCGTCGGAGTACTCAGGCCTGGGAGCCCTCCTCAACCTCCCATTCAAGTAGGAGAGCGTCACATCATCGACAGGTATTATCGCGGTCTTAGCTCCGGCCTCGACGGACATGTTCGTGAGGACGAACCTCTCATCCATCTCCATAGCCTTCAAAACGCTCCCATTGAACTCCAGAGCTTTGTAATTAGCTCCATCTACTCCTATCATAGAGATGAGCTTCAATATGATGTCCTTAGCGAAGACCATCTCAGGGAGGGAGCCGTCCAACTTAACTAAGATAGTCTCGGGGACCCTGAACCAGAGCTTCCCCATGATCAATGCTGCTGCCATCTCAGTAGCCCCTATTCCGACCGAAAAAGCCCCTAAGGCCCCTAGAGTGGGCATATGGGAATCCGTGCCCACGATGACATCACCGGGGGCTGCGTGACCCTCCTCGGGCAGGACCGCGTGGCATATGCCCCATCCCACATCGTAATGATACTTAACTCCCCACTTCGAGCAGAACTCCCTGAGCCTCTTGCTGAGGTTAGCTGACTCTATATCCTTAGCCGGGACGAAGTGATCTTGGACAGCTACCACTCTCTCTGGATGCCTCGGTTCCCCGCATAAATCCCTCAAAGCATCATCAACTAGAGCCCCCATGGGATCGTGAATCATGTAAACATCTATCTCGGCCTCAACGATATCGCCGGCCTCAGCATCTCTACCTGATGCCCTACTCAGTATCTTCTCCACTGCTGTTTTCATCGCTCATCACCTTGTTCAGGGAATCCAGCAGGGCCTCCAGGCTAGCTCTTACTATATCCTCGCTTATCCCGTATCCTTCAGCAGTGATCCCATTGCTCTCTATCTTAACGTAAACCTCTCCAGGGGCGTCCGTCCCCTTGCTAGTAGCGTTGAGCTTGAACCTAGAGAGCCTGAAATTAGGTATGCCCTCTATCGATCTCAGAGCATTGGATAGGGCATCGACGGGACCGACTCCCCAACCCCAGCTCCTTATGTCCCTTCCTCCAACTTTGGCCCTTATCCAAGCCGATGGAGTGATCCCGCTACCAGTGACGACGAGCCACTCCCCCACTTCTAGCTTCCTGGCGCCCTCCCTTCCCCCCATGACCTCAGCCACTATCCTGCCGAACAGCTTCTCCGTGACCTTTATGCCTCTATCCCCGTAACCCTTCACCCTCCTCATTATCTCCTCTATCTCCTCACCCCTAGCATCGTATCCCAACTTCCTGACGGCTTCCTCTATAGCGTGCCTCCCACTGTGCTTCCCCAGGACTATCCTCCTCCTCATCCCCACGGCCTCGGGCATCAGGGGCTCGTAAGTCCCCGGATGCTCCAGGACCCCGTGCACGTGGATCCCCGACTCATGGGAGAAAGCATTATCCCCAACGATCGGATAGTTAGGCGGGACCTGGATGCCGGTCAGTTTTTCAACGAGTTCAGATACCTCCCTGAGCTTCGTCAGATCGATCCTAGTCTTGACCCCGTAGAGGTAGTGGAGGGAAGCTACGAACTGCTCCAGGGAGGCGTTTCCAGCCCTCTCCCCCAGTCCATTCACAGTCACATGAGCTTGTTGAGCTCCAGCCTCTACTGCTGCTAAGGAATTAGCTACAGCTAAACCGAAGTCATTGTGGCAGTGCACACTTACCGGGACTCTGAGCTCACTGACAACTCTGGAGACGAGGTACTTCATAGCTACTGGAGTCATCACGCCCACGGTATCCGGGATATCCACCCTATCCGCGCCAGCCTCTTCAACGGCTTTGAAAACTTGGATCAGGAAATCGAGCTCAGTCCTCGTCGCATCCTCAGCTGAGAATTCCACAATGACGCCTCTGGATTTAGCATACTCTACTGCTTCCACAGCCTTCCTCAAAACACCATCCTTGCTCATCTTGAGTTTGTACTCCCTGTGAAGCGGGGAAGTGGCTATGAAAACGTGAACTGAATCTACTCCGGAGTCCACAGCTATATCTATATCTTTGAAGTTGCATCTAGCGAGGGCGCATACCTCAGCCCTGCTCACTGATTCTATCTCAGCTATAGACTTAGCTATCTCCCTCACTGACTCAGCTTCGCCCTCAGACGTTATCGGAAATCCGGCCTCTATCACATCGACTCCTAGTTCATTTAAAGCCTCAGCTATCTCAATCTTCTCACTGCAAGTTAAGGAGACGCCAGGTGTCTGCTCCCCATCTCTAAGCGTAGTATCGAAGATCCTCACCCTCTCGGGAACCCCGGATCTAGCTACGGAATTGAAATCAGATACGTAAGCTACGCTAGTTCCAAGCTACCACCGGGCCCGCTCCTAATATCAGTTTAAAAATTTTATCTGTGAGAGGGTTCGAGGGGCTCAGTAGACGTAAGTCTCCTCCTTCCTCTCCTCCGGTATAGTCGCAGCTCTGAGGGTCTTCTTTATCTCCTCGAAGTACTTCAATATCTCATCCGTCAAACTCGGCTTCACTCTACTCAATGCTATCTCGAAGTGCCTCGACTCCACTCTCTCAGCATTTATATCCTCTCTCAGAGCTGCCATAGCAGCTTCCCTTACTAAAGCAGCTAGATCGGCGCCGCTGTACCTCTCCGTCATCAGAGCTATGCTCCTAAGATCTACATCCTTAGCTAAGGGCACTTTCCTCGTTAACACTTTCAATATCTGGTATCTGGACTGGAAATCCGGAGGGCCGACGTATACTAGCCTCTCCAACCTTCCTGGTCTCAATAAAGCCGGATCTATCAGATCCGGTCTATTAGTAGCTCCTATGACCACTACATCCCTGAGCGGGTGTATCCCATCTATCTCAGTCAGCATCTGACTCACTACTCTCTCGCTAACTCCAGAATCGGCATGGATTCCCCTCCTCGGGAATAGGGAGTCTATCTCATCTATGAAGACTATAGCTGGAGTCACCTGCCTGGCCTTCCTGAATATCATCCTAACAGCCTTCTCGCTCTCCCCAACCCACTTACTGAGGAGCTCGGGCCCTTTGACACTTATGAAGTTAGCTTCGCTCTCGTTAGCTACTGCTTTAGCTATCAGCGTCTTGCCGCATCCCGGGGGTCCGTAGAGGAGGACCCCTCTAGGAGGCTCTATCCCCATCCTCTTGAAGGCATCGGGGTTCTTGAGGGGTAGCTCTACGACCTCTCTCAACTCCCTCTTGACATCCTCCAGCCCTCCGACATCCTCCCAAGTGACGTTCGGTATCTCTATGGAGATCTCCCTGAGGGCAGATGGTTGGACTATCTTAAGGGCTTCCATGAAATCGTTCATCGTCACCTTAAGCTCCTCAAGTACCTCTAGCGGTACGCTCTCAGCATCTAGATCTATCTTAGGAAGTACTCTCCTCAGAGCCGCCATGGCTGCCTCCCTAACTAGAGCGGCTAGATCAGCTCCAACGAAGCCGTGAGTTATATCGGCCAATCTATCGAGATCAACGTCATCAGCTAGGGGCATGTTCCTAGTGTGTATAAGCAGTATCTCCTTCCTACCCTCCCTATCGGGCACTCCTATCTCTATCTCCCTATCGAACCTACCGGGCCTCCTCAGAGCAGGATCTATGGCCTCAGGCCTGTTAGTAGCTCCTATCACTATGACTTCGCCCCTGCCCTTCAACCCATCCATCAGGGCCAATAACTGAGCTACTACTCTCCTCTCAACCTCACCCGTAACTTCGTTCCTATTCGGGGCTATGGAATCCAACTCATCTATGAATATTATCGATGGAGCATTCTTCTCAGCTTCCTCGAATATCTCCCTCAGCCTCTTCTCGCTCTCACCATAATATTTGCTCATTATCTCGGGGCCTGAGATACTTATGAAGTGGGCGTTGCTCTCGTTAGCCACAGCTTTAGCTAGCAGAGTCTTGCCAGTCCCAGGAGGACCGTAGAGCAATACTCCCTTAGGTGGATCTATCCCCAAGTGCCTGAATAACTCAGGGTGCCTAAGAGGAAGCTCTACCATCTCCCTTATCCTTTGGATGGCATCCTTCAAGCCTCCTATGTCCTCGTAAGTTATAGTGGGGAGCACTACCCTCGCTAGCTCAACCGGGGACTCCCTGACCTCTATTATCGTATTTGGACCTATCTTCCCGTAAGTCCCGGGGGTCAGGCTGACGACTATGAGGGATATGAACCTCTGGAATATGGGTATGAGCACAACATCCCCCTTCGTCACGGCGAAGTCCAGGAGCCTCCTCTTCACCCAAGTGTGGAAATCGGGGGCGACCCTTATCATATGGTCCTGGGGAGCCAATACTACCTTAGATGCCTCCCCTATATCCACGGGCCTCACTCTCACTTTATCTCCCGTCCTAACTCCAGCGTTACCCTTCACTATCTTATCCATCCTTATGTACCTAGTGCCCACGTCCATGCTGACAGAGGGCATCACCCTGCAGTGGGTGACCCTAGATCCATAGATCCTCAAGTAATCCCCGCTCGTTAGGTCCAACTGTTTCATTATCTCCGGATCCAATCTGACTATTCCCCTGCCGAAGTCAGCTTGCTTTATTATATCGGCTACTATCAATGTAACATCCCTGCTCTCCCTCTCATCATCCCCGGGATTTTGCTTCTTAACCAATCACGACACCTAGTATCATGGGAGGAAGTGTTTATTAATGTTAGGACTCAAGCTGAGGGCTAATGGGTCCTATGATCGAGCCGCTCGGGGGGAGCTCTTGCACATACTCTGCACTTTCTCACATTATCTCAAATCCTTACCAATATTTACCAGGAGATCATTATCCGGGAGGTGATCTCTATTGGAGATAGGTATAGAGATAGTCCCCTCTAGCCTCCCAAGGTTTCTGAGATCCCTCTCGAGTATAATAGGCCATGCTGATTTCATCTCCCTCCCAGAGTGCCCCTTCGGGAGGCCTCTCCCATCCCCTCTCGTACTCTCAGTGGTAGCTAAAAGCTTAGGGTTGGAGGTCATCCCGAACTACAGGGTAATGGATAGGAGTGAGCTGGGTTTCATCTCTGAGATAATGGCCCTCTCCGAAGTCGGCATAAGGAGGGTAGTCATAGTTAGGGGCGATCTACCATCCATAGGGATGCCAACATCCCTGAATCCAGTGAGGGCTATAGAACTGGTAAAGGAGCACGGTATAGATATCGAAGTGGGTGTAGCGACATTCACAAAGCCTAGCGATACATTGAGGGCGAAGATAGAGGCAGGAGCGGATTTCGTGGTCACTCAACCCATACAAGATGTCGGGGAGTTATCCGAGCTGATAGACTTCCTAGGGGACATCCCCATCTATACTATGATAATGCCGGGGCTGGAGGATCTAGATCTCAGCGTCCTCAGGGAGATGGGGCTGAATGAAGTGAGGGATGTAGATTATAAGGCTCTCCTCCGAGATATAAGCAGGACTAAAGTGAGAGGTGTGATCATAAGCTCTCCAAAGGGGATATCTAAGGCTCTGGAGATCCTGAGGTGAATCCGATGGAGCCAGCCCTCATGGTAGCTTCTATCTTCTACAAGGGGGATAGGAGGGTCTCGGACCACGGCAGGGGGATATTCGATGAGGGAGGGGAGAGGAGATTAGTCGAAGCTGATCTAGAAGCTGCTAGATCTCTCAATATCCCCTATGCATTAGATGTCATGATATCTTCGGCGGAAGCAGCTGAGCCTTACCTCAAGTTCGCCTCGAGCTTCAATGTCCCTATATTCGTCGATGGCATAAGCCCCGAGGTGAGGATACGCTCCTACAGGAAGGTAAAGGAACTGGGGATTCAAGATCTAGCTGTAGCTAATGCTATCTACCCTGACACTGGGAGGGAGGAACTTGAGGCGATAAGGGAATCCGGAATAAGGTCAGCAGTACTAGTGGCCTTCGATCCTAGGGATGCTCTGGAGAGCATGAAGAAAGAGAACAAGCTCAAGATAATCCGTGAGAAACTCCTGCCTAAAGCTGAAGGAGCTTGTTTAGATGACTTCATGATAGATGTAGTGGTCTTAGATCCGGCTTCCATTCACATAGCTGCTGAATCCCTGAGCTTCCTCAAGGAGCACGGATACAAGGTAGGCTGCGCCCCAGCCAATGCCCTATCGTTCTTGAGTAAGAAGAGGTATGGGGATGATGCATATCCGATGCTGATATCAGCTCTAGCTTATTTGAGGATGAGGGGTGCTGATTTCCTCATCTTCGGACCCGCGGGAAGGTTACGTGGGATAGTTAAAGGGATAGCCCTGTTAGAGTCGTTCCTAGCTTTGGAGAAGGGAGTTCCGAGGGATAGATTAAAGAAGCATCCTTTCGTCATACTCAAGGAACTTCAAAAGACATTTCAAGAGATTTCAAAGGGATAGAAATAGAGGTAGATCACTTCAGGAGCTTCTTAGCCTCGATAGCGAGGAGCTTCCCTATTTCCCTTGCCTCCTTGAGCTCCCTCTCCCCGGGCTTCCCCTTGGCCTCCATATAAGCTACTACTGGGATCTTGAGGGATTCCAGGAAATCTTTTATATACTTACCAGCGCCTCCTCCCCACCCGAAAGTCCCTATGACACCAAAGACCCTATTCTTTGGCTTATATTCCTCCAGTAGATCTAGATAATACCTCACACCTAGGAAGGGCCTCCCATTGTGAGTAGAGGACACTATGAGTATAGCTGATGACTCCAGCGTGAGCGCTAACAGATCGTCGGGGTGGGCGTAAGAGCTATCGACTAGAGTTGCCTCGATCCCCTCCTCCCTTAATCCATCAGCGGCCTCCCTCGCTAAGGTCTCTGAGTTCCCATATTGGCTTCCTACTACGATCAAAGCCCTGCCTTTCGGCTTCCAAGATGCCCAATCCTCGTAAGTCCTCAGTATGGGATCTACATGCCTGTGGAGGGCGCCGTGGCTCGGGGCCAAGACCCTCGGCTCGAGAGCTCTCACCTTCTGGAGAGCGTTAGTTACCATGGCTGAGAAGGGCATGAGTATCGAGGCGTAATAATCCGCGAGCTCGAAATCATCCTCATCGAAGTAGACCTTCTCGCTCGCTCCGTGGGATCCGAAGAGGTCGCAAGTGAATAATATGCGATCCTCCTCCAGGAAGGTCATCATGGTGTCGGGCCAGTGTATCATAGGGGCTACTACGAACCTCAGGGTCTTTCCACCGAGCTCGAGCCTCTCACTATCTCTTATCTCCCTAGCTCTCTCGAGAGGGTAATTGGAGAGAGAGGCTCCTATAGCTAAAGCCTGCTTCGTGCCCAGTAACTCAGCTCCACTGGCCCTCCTCATGACTTCAGCCAGAGTACCGGAGTGATCGGGTTCCGAGTGCTGAGTTATCACGTAATCTATCTCCTCTACCTCGATCCTCTCCTCTAAGGCCCTGAAGAACTCATCGGAGAATCTGGCATCAGCCCCATCTATAAGAGCTGTTCGATCCTTCCCCCTCACTATATAAAAATTGTAAGACGTACCCTTTGGAATTGGCCAGAAATTCTCAAACTTCTCCGTCACTCTATTCAATATCCTGAAGAGGATGACTCCCTCGGCGATATCCCTCACGATGAACGTCACTATATCACCTCACGGCCACGCTCTTCATAACGCGGCTCCTGGCCCTAGCGTATGCGTAGAGAGCTGACATAGCTGAGGAGGCCCTCTCCGGGGTAGGATAAGCAGCTATCCTCTGCTTGTTGAGGAAGCTCAGGGCCTCAGCTACCTCGGGGCCCCCGACCATCCCCACCGTCACTGGTTTGTTGTCCCCAGCTTCCTTCATAGCATCCACTATCCCTTTCGCGACTCCCATGGGTGTAGTTACTGCAGTCTGGCAATATAGGACTGTCAGAGCATCTACATCAGGGTTCTTAAGTGCAGCTAGGGTTCCCATGTAGTACCAATCATCAGTAGCCATCCCCGTCATATCTACAGGGTTCGCGAGGGAAGCGAAGGGCGGAACGAACCTCTTTATCTCCCGAATTAAGCTCTCTGGAGGTTTGCCGAGGTAAATCCCATTATCAGCGAAAGTATCAGCCGCTTGCACACCAGCTCCCCCTCCATTAGTTAAAACTATGAGCCCCTCTCCCTCCGGAATCTTGTTCCATGAGAGGGCCTTCGCCCAATCGAAGGCTTCTTCAACACTTTTAGCCATGAGAATCCCGCTCTGCTTGAAAGCGCTCTCATAAATAGCTACGCTCCCTGCTATCGATCCCGTATGACTTGCAGCAGCTCTAGCACCCACCTCAGTCCTACCGGCCTTTATCACGATTATGGGCTTCCTCAAGCTCACCCTAGAGGCGACATCTATGAACTTCCTCCCCCTGCCGGGGGCTATCCCCTCCAAATATATCATTATAACACCGGTGTTCGGATCCCTATCGAAGAAATCGAGGAGATCCACATCGTCCAGATCCGCCTTATTACCCACACTCACTATAGACGAGATCCCTATGTTCTCAACTACCGTATACCCTATCAAAGCTATCCCCAGTGCCCCGCTCTGTGTGATGAAAGCTACGTTCCCTGGGAGCACATCCTTGGGTCCGAAGGTAGCGTTGAGCCTAGCTGGGGCATAGAGGTAGCCGAATATATTCGGTCCAAGTACTCTCATCCCATAACTGTGAGCTCTCCTCACCAGCTCCTCCTCCAACTCCTCATTCCCTACCTCCTTGAATCCTGAAGTTATTACGGCAGCGAACTTAACTCCAGCTTTACCGCAGTCATCTATCACCTCCAGTACTCTATCGGGAGGTACTGATATCACAGCTACATCCACTTCATCGGGTACATCAGATACCTTAGGATAGCACTTGAGCCCCATCAACTCATCCGCAGTCGGATTTATCGGATAGATCTTCCCCTTGAATCCATAGCTCAGGAGATTCCTTAAAATTCGGGACCCTATCTTACTGGGGTCTCTCGATGCCCCAACTACGGCTATCGCCGACGGATTGAATAGCTTCTCTAGCTCATTCATAGCCCATCCCATGTTTCGGATCTATAAAATAATAAAACTTTTTCACTTAAAAGACTAAGCCACCCTACAGAAAGTCCTTAAGGAAAATAACTATATTTAGTAAAAAAGCGAATTTATTCTAGATGGGGTACTCTTAATTTAATTTTATTCCCTCGATACAATCCCCTCAACCCCAAGTATATTATCGCTAGGGAGAAGAGTGCTATCGATACCGAGGGATCCGAGCAAGCGTCCTTAGGGTTAGATGGATTGCACTTGAATAAAATCCCGGAGAGGAGGGAAGGATTATTATATGTTATGAGGGAGAGCGATAAGAGAAGTTCGATCAATGGGATAGAGGGACTGCTGGATACTAGAGCCAGGGCTGTGAGGCCCCAGGACTGCTTGATACCTGAGAGGAGGGTCATAAGGCCCATCCCCAAGACAGAGCTCCAGAGGGTACTATATCTCATCAGATAAGCTGTCAAGGCTACAGAAGTCGTTAAAGCTATTACTGGAGCGTAAGCTCCAGCGAAGCCCTGAAGGATTCCGCTCGTCCCCTCTTCTGGCCATGAGAGGAGTGAGAGAGGTATCAGGGATGCGGCGAATATTATAGAAGTCCTTTTCCTGAAGATCAATGGGAATAGCAGTATGTTTATTGGGTTCAATGAAGAAGATAGTATAGCGAGTACGATAGAGATCTTCTCCCTACCCCTCCTCATAAGAGAGATCGATTCAAGAGCTAGGGCTAGGGATAGGAGTGTCCAGTCGTAACCAGATAGCACTAATAAGGACATGGGGATCGGATATATTGAGAGCTCAACTAAGTCGAGGGAGACTATCAGAGCTGATATCACAGTTATGGAGGAGAAGATTAGTTCCCTTACCCATATCTTGTCAGATGATCTCATTAAGAGATCGTTTAAGACCCCTGAGAGCCCGAAATCCCTCACATTAGTTGAGAACACAGGGCTTCCCGGGAGATAGAAATTATGGTGCAGTATTATCGAGACTAAGACAGGAAGAATCATGCTAAGCACATAAAATGACCTATCTCCTTTCAAAAGGAGGAAAGGTTTTATCTCCTCCGGAAGCTCGATTTCATCCCCGAATATAATGTCCAAAACTGATCCCCACTCCCTCCTCACAATATCCCCGAGATCCTCCCTCATCAGATAGAAGAGGGAGATTGAGAAGGCTGAAGCGACTGAAGGAGAGAGTTGGACAGCGTAAAAACTGTAAAGGGTCCTGTTACCAGCTATATACACTGCAGTGTAACCTAGGACTATTGAGAGGATCATCATCATCGGTATGTAGAGTCTCTCCCCCTTCAGCATCAAGGGGAGTAGGAGTATAGTGAAAGCGAATGAGAGAATATAAGACACGAAGTTGACCCTGGCGATTAAATCTGGATTCAAGTGGAGGGCCATGGGAGCTAGATTGAAGAACCAAGCCCAGGGAGGGGATGGAGTGGGTCCGCTCCCCCTACTAGTCGTGTGCCAAGCTATCGCATTCAAGTTCTCCTGGATCCACCTCTCAGGGCCTAAGTAACTTATTAGAGGTATTGAGAGAGCCAAGTAGACTAAACTAGGCAATATAGAAATTACCAGAGCCCTCAGGGGCCTCTCCCCTCTGTAGATCCTGAGGTAGAGATAAGTGCATGCGACTGGGAATAGCCCGCTGAACTTCACTGAGAAAGAGAGCCAGGAGGATATCGAAGCGGCTAACGGTCTATCGTAGACGAGGAAGAGGAGGCAGAGGGCGGTGAAGAAAGTTAAGTGTATATCGAGCATCGCGACAATGCTCATAGCATGTAATATTGGATCGAGAGCAATCGCGATAGAAGCTACTACTCCCCAAAAAGGATTCAAAAGCCTAGAAACAGTCAAGTAAACCAAAATTATTATGATAGATCCCTCTAAAATACCGGGGATCCTCCAGTTAGCTGGGGAATCCCCCAATAGCATCATAGACAGCATTATGAAGTACTTTCCGAGAGGTGGATGTTCTAAGTTAAGATATTCCAATATCCCAGATTTCGATGGATATTCAAAACCATATCTGACTTTAGCATATCCTATTTTTTCGAGTTTGGAGGAATTGGATCCGGGGACCATGACCCAGATAGCTGCTATCCTATCACCTGTCGTTGTGTAATTCGCTCTGACTATCTCACCACCTATGGATCTCAGCAACGAGTCTAGATCGTCTAAATGCTCCTTCAGATCGCTCTCAGAATTGAAGGAGAGAGTAGCGAAGACGTAGCCATCTATTGAGTACTTGGGATGCAAACCGAAGACCTCATGGAGCAAGTTCCTCGATGAGGTGACGTACCAGACTTCATCACTCACGTAATAATCATCTCCCCTGTACTTAGGGGAAGAGGCCTCGCTGTAAGCGTATATGAAGAAGGAAGAGGCCAGAACTATTGATATAATCAAGCCTATCGTGAAGGACCTCATCCTACCACCAGACTACCCTCTTGCTCAAGGAGTAATTCACTATGAACCCCACTATTATTCCTATGAACTGAGAGAGAATGGATTCGATCCCGAAGAACCTGTAGAGTGACATGGAGATGGAAAACTGCGTTATTATCCCCATGAAGTTAGCTAGATGGTAGTTGAGGAGGGAGCTGATGATACCCCCTCTCCTCCTCTTCCTGAACGTCCAGATATCATTTAGGATGAAGTTATTCAGGAGAGAGATCTCTATAGCGATTATAGAAGCTAATTCGTGCTCCAATCCGAGGAAGTACCTCATCGCATATAGTGAGAGGAGGTTGACGAGGGTGCCTAAGGCCCCTATTATTGAGAACCTAACGAAGGGAGAGGAGAGCTCCAGTAACTGGATTGCGTAATTTATCATAGTACCCAATCCCAATTTGGATTCCCCATGCCTCCTCAAGCCGAAGGAATATGGGACCTCGTAAATTCTAGTGCATTCAGTCTTAGCTAATATCTCGAGGAGTATCTTGAACCCCCTGGGATTCACCTCAGGATTTAAGCATCCCTTCCTGAGCATGAAGTATCCTGAGGATGTGTCCCTTATCCCCCTGACCTTGGGGATGAGTAACCTAGCTAATAATATCGAAGCCCTGGATATGAGCCTCCTGAGGAAGCTCCATCCCTCTACAGAGCCCCCTTTAACGTACCTAGATGCGATCACTATTTCATTCTCAAGGACCCTCTCGTATAGTTCCTTGAGCAACTCAGGGGGGTGCTGGAGATCCGCATCCATCACGCATATGATATCGCCCCTAGCCATCTTAATCCCATCTAGGACGGCTGAGGAGAGGCCTAACCTCTCGGTTCTCAGCATAACCCTCACAGGATACCTATCTGAGAGCTTCAGGGCCTCTTCAGCGGTCCCATCGGGTGAGTTATCATCTACTATTATCACTTCGTAATCCAAGCCCCTGAGGGTAGAGTCTATCCTCCTCAGCAGCTCCTCTAAGTTCTCCTTCTCATTGAACGTGGGGATCACTATGCTTAGCAATTCAATTCTGCCCCGGAGCTGAAGGATATAAATCCATCGATAACATGATAAAGCGAGGATGCATATTCAATTGATGAGGCTCGCTGACTTCGGAGAGATAAAGGGGGCCATGAGTAAGGCTAACTTGGTATTGGAGGTGCTAGATGCCAGAGATCCTTGGACCACTAGGAGCAGGAAAGTGGAGGAAATGGCTTCCTCCATTGGGAAGAAAGTGATATTAGTGATGAATAAGTCGGATCTAGTCCCAAGAGAGGTCCTGGATGAGTGGGTCGAGGTATTCAGGGAGGATGGATTGAAAGCGACTTATATAAGCGCTAGAGAGAGGATGGGCACGATGAAGCTGAGGAGATTCATAAAAAGGGAGGCTCCTGAATTCCCAGCTGTGGTACTTGTCGTCGGATTTCCGAAGGTGGGGAAGAGCTCCATAATAAATGTGCTGAAGGGGAGGTCCTCAGCATCTACGAGCCCCATACCGGGGAACCCTGGGTATACGAGGAGCTTTCAACTCTTCAGGATAGAGAGGAAGCTTTACCTCATAGATTCCCCGGGTATAATCCCGATAGAGGGCGGCCCCCTGGAGATGGCTATAAGGGGATGCCCTCCCGAGAAATTGAATAATCCGATTGAAGCAGCTTCATCCCTAATTGAGAGGGCCCTGAGAGCGGATCCGAGTGCGATAAAGAGGGCTTACGGTATAGAGGGGAGAGATCCTCTCAGCATAATTGAGGAATTGGCCAGGAAGAGGGGATGGGTGAGCGGAGGGGAGCTCAGAGTCGAGGAAGCAGCTAGGCAGATAATAAGGGATTATCATACGTGTAAGCTCAACTTCTACATATCCCCTAAGGACCTGGGATTAAGCTCGTGAAATATATACCTCTCCCTCAGGAAGGCTCTCAGGGAACCCAGATCTTTCAATGAGAATAGATGGGACTTATCATCCTTACGATCCGAGCAACCGAAACCGAGTATAACTGGACTACCGAATTCCATTAAAATTTTCGCTAAATCCTCCTCCTCAGCTGAGGGGATAGCTATTACCTCCTCGATCTCCACGATCCCGCTCTCAGTTAGGTAATCTATATGCCACTTCAGACGCTTCCCCTTCCTGAGGTGCCTCGATACCCTAGCTAGTAAGCCACCGGGCCCTTTAGCTGAGCCCACGTAAGCTAGCGTCCCCTCTGGTACCTCGAAGGTCCCTAGGGCCCCTACCCTCAGGAGACCGCCTGAGGACCTCATTATGATTATGTAAGCCCCCTTCACCCTCAGCGTATCAGCTCCTCCAGATCCCTCAGCACGTACTTCGGGCGTGGTCCGATCCCTCCTCTCCCTTCCCTCAGCAGTAAGGCTGAGTCCATACCGGCCCTCATAGCCCCTAGGATATCTGTCTCCACGCTATCCCCTATGACTAGGGGCCTCTTAGCACCGACGCTCGCTGAAGCGTGTAGGAACATTATAGGGTTAGGTTTGCCGACGATTATATCAGGCTCCCTGCCGCAAGCAGCTGAGATAGCAGAGACAATAGATGCGGCTCCAGGGATAGCCCCTTCCTGAGTGGGGAGGAGCCTATCGTAATTCGTGGCTAGGAACATAGCCCCAGATAATATGTTCCTCACGGCTACCTTGAGCTTCTCATAATTGAAGCCCCTATCCAAGCCCACGCAAACATCCCCCTCATCGGATATCTCAATACCTGCTTCTTCAAGTTCCATAATGAGACCAGATTCGCCAATGACGTAACAATCCCTTATTCCCAAGCTACTGGATAGGCTAGCTAGGACGCTCGCGCTCGTGAATATATCTTTCTCAGAGACCCATGGGATCCCTATATCCCTCAATAGGCTTGCGATAGTCCTCCTGTGCCTCGTGGAGTTATTAGTCAGGAATACTACTTTGATCTCAGATCTTATCTCATTTATAGCCCTTACAGAACTCTCTATCGGCTTACCATCGAGCCAAACGACCCCATCTATATCTAAAATGAGTAAATCATAATAATCGAGCTTGGGGATCAAGGCCTATCGACCTCCTGCACTTATCACAGGGCATCCAACCCTTCCTATCCACTTCCCATATAGAGTTACTGAAGCTCATGACACACCTAGCATTATCGCAGTGACCCAGCCCCAGCATGTGGCCGAGCTCATGAGAAGCTTCCTTCAATATCCTCAAGAGGAAGAGGCCATCGTTCTCAGGGCCGCCGTAGAAGGAAGGATTCAATCTAGCTATGAAGACAGCTCCGAACCTACCCCCGACCTCAGCTTGTCCGAAGACGAAGTTCGTGCCCCTAGCGTAAGCATCCCCATCGACTATCGCCAATATCTTCTCATCTCTGGGCCATTTATCCACGACCCTCAAGTAGTCTAAGAACTTCTCGCTCACTACCTGAGAACTGACAGTATCGTAAACGAATTTTGGGATATTGAGAGAGCTCTTATTGATTATGACACCGATTCCATAAGCTTTAGGGAGGTTCTCACTGAGGTACTCCAGGATCCAGTAGTATATGAAGCCGAACGGGACCAGCCTCACTAACATCCTCTCACCATGGAGGAGCTCTAGAGAGTCCTAACCCTAAACCCACTAGGAAACCACCCAGATGCGCTAAAACATCTACATTAGCGGAGAAGCCACCGAATATCACGAAGATAGCTAAGAGTACTGTCGATGGATTGAACCTCCCCGTCACTCTATACTCCATAGCTACTATATATCCGAGGAGCCCCATGATAGCTCCGGAAGCACCAACGCTCACGCTACTCGAGTCAATTATGCAGGAGAGGAGATCGCCGACTAGCCCCGAGAGGAAGTAGAGGGAGATGAATTTAGCCCTCCCGAGGGATATCTCGGCCACCTTCCCCAAGATGTGGAGAGCGTACATATTGAGGAATAAGTGTATGAGATTGGCGTGTAAGAACATAGAAGTTATCAGGGTCTCGTACCTCCCGGAGATCAAGTAAGAGCCTGAGCTACCGTATTTGAACAAGATGGAGTTATCAGCGAATATTATACTAGGGGATGTGAGGAAGTATACGCCTATATTGAGGCTCATCAGGATGGACGTTATCTCCGGGGTGTTCGAGTATCTCCTTATGAGGGCTATTGAGATCAGGAAAGTAGATAGACCGAGTAGAGCGTTAGTTATCGTCACCATGTTACCACCATTTGCTTCACTAACTCCATCATAGCTCGGAGCATCGCCCCAGGTCTCATGAGAGTCAGCTTAAGAACTTTAGCCTTGGGTATCCTACTGAGTGGGGAAGTTTGCCTATCCGTCTCGAAACTTTCCTGAATGATATCCTCAAAATCCCTCAAAAATAGGAAAATATTATCCAGATCTCTCGGGGACAGTCCCTCTAAGTACCTCCTCGCCGCCATCCCTAACGCTACCTCCCTGCCGTTGATCTCCCACCATCTCCTCTCATAGGAGCTCAGCCTCCTCAACCCGCCTCGCTCGAACTCCTCAGCTAGGATCTTAGCAGCTCTCACGGCGAGGAGGACACCCCCTCTGCTCAAAGGCTTAACTTGGCCAGCGGCATCCCCTATTAGAGCGAAATTCTCACCGTAAAACTTTTTCCTAGGTCTTCTAGGTATCAGATTACCCTCAATCTTCCCTATAGGGACTTTACAACTTCTCATGACCTCTATTATCTCTCCAAATTCGCCTATAGCCCCTAATTTCATGCAATCTCCCCAGGGCTGCATCCAGGAGAAGCGGCTCCCCCTCAAGACCCTAACCACGTACTCATCCCCTATCCTCCCCTCGCACTTCCTCTGAAGTCCTAACTCAGTTTCCAAACTCCTCAGCCCGAAGGCCCTAGCTACTGATGAGAGGGACCCATCGGCACCGACTATCAAGTCGAAAGATATAGTGCCCCCTCTCACAATCGCTTCACTCTTAGATGCCAGTCCCTTGAATGGTGTCGATAACATACCCTTAGCTCCTGATGAGAGGGCATGCTCCCACGTCTCTAGGTCCATAATCGACCTATCTACTACCTTCGCGAGTGGCTTATCTATCTCGATCTTAAAGCCCCCAGGGGAGATGAATGTAGCGTGATTTATCTCAGATAGGACCCAATCCTCTGAGAACGTCACGAGCTCCCTTATAGCATCGAACCCCAGGATGCCGGAGCAGTGATGAGGATATCCCACCCTCGGCCTCCTCTCAACTATAGTCACATCGAAGCCCCTGGAGGATAGGATTGAGGCGAGAGTAGAGCCAGCTATACCACCTCCGACTACGAGGACATCAGTCCTCAAATGAGATCTCCCAAGAGGGAATCGAGGTCCTCTGGGATCTTACCTTGAGAAATCAGCCTACCGTTAGAGATTAGAGCGGGCAACCTCTTTATATTCAGGTCCATTATGATACTCAAGCCCTCATCCTCTAGAGCTGAGACCTCCCTTATGGAGTAACCTCTCTGACGCGCCCATTCCCTCAATTTCATCGAAGCCTCTAAAGATTCCTCGCATATAGGCGAGACCAGTATTATAAGCTCCTTTCCTTTATCCTCAATCTCGCTCTCCAATTCGGATCACCTAAGTAGTACGTGTAAGGTCTGGTCTTATTGTCCTTGATTATCAACCCCTCCTCAACGAGCTCCTTTATGTACTTCCTCACAGTCACCTCGCTGAGATTGAGCTTACTAGCTATCTCTACTGGCTTCAGGGGTCTGTTTTCTCTCTCTAGGAGTTCAAGTATCTTATACTTCCCCGTAACTATCACATCGAGGGATTCCATTGACTCAGCTCTCTCCTTATAGATGTCTCTCTCAGCTTTAGCTTTAGCTATCTCCTCCAATAGCTCCTTATAGAAGAGCTCGCAACTCTTAATCAAGTTCTCTCCAGAATCCCCGAGCTCCGGGGTCCATCTCAAGTAATTGTGGATATCGCTAGAGGTCCTCCTTATCACCATAGTATATATCGAATCGATTAGATCACCTAAGAAGCTCAAAATTGTCTCTATCTCCCCATCATCCAGCTCCCTAAGGTTTCCGGAGCTTATTAAGAACTTTATATCCTCTGAGAAGTGGTTCAGGATCTCCTGTTTTTGGCTAACGAAGAGCTCGGATAGGCCATCGGAGAGGAGCCTTGGGACCTCCTTAATAGCGTCGGCCATCCTCTTGTAAGAGATCGAGAGCTTATGAAAAGGGGACTCCTCATACGGATATAACTTATTCAGATAATTTAGATGCTCCTGAAATTTGACCTGAATTTTATCAGAGATAAGCGTCTTACCTTCCATCCCTCTTTCCCCCTTTTGAGGTCCCGAGGACCCTCCTTACTCTACCTAGCCCCGATTATATAATCCTGTCTGGTCATTTCATTTAACTAACATGGGTTTTACGAAAAAATCGATCCTGATCTTATCCACCCTCGGAGCATAGCTTGAGACGACTCTGAAGCCGATTGACTTAGCTTCGAGCCCGAAACTCGCAGCCTCCCTCTTGAATAAGGACTCAGCTTGCTTTAGGGCATCCTCACCACCCCAGTAATAGAAATGGACGTAACCTCCCCCTTCCTTGAGCGAGATGAGGGCTTCCCTTATGAAGCGGTAAGCACCCAGGGGCAGGGGCATCACGACCCTATCGAACCTCCCCCTCATAGCTGGAGCTAAGTAAGAGACGTCCCCCTCTATCGGGAAGATCTTATGGCCCAATCCATTCATCTTTATATTCTCCTGGAAGTACCTGACTGCAATACTGTTTATCTCCACTCCCACTATCTGGACGGATTTCCTCCTAGCTATCGCTATAGCGTAAGGCCCAACGCCAGCGAACATCAGGAATATTAGTTCCCCATCCTCAACTAAATCTGAGATCAACTGCCTCTCAGTAGCCTCCCTAGGGGAGAAATAAACGAACTTAGGGTCTAGTTTGAGTTTGTATCCGTGCTCCTTATGTATCACTTCAGTATCCTCAGATCCAGCTATGAGTTCGAGGGGCCTCGTCCTGTAATCGCCCTCCCTACTCCCAGCCTTCCTCAGGACGGACTTGACGTGAGGGTGCCTCCTGAATATCTCCTCCGCTACCTTCAGCGGATCAACCCCCTCCGGGATATCCACTATAGCTACAGCCCCGGTCTCCCTAGATCCTATGAGATCGTATGCTATCCTCAAATAGCGTACACCCTCTTAGCGTTACTCGTAGTTATATCCGAGAGCTCCTCGGGGCTGCAGCCCTTGAGCTTCGATAAGAAATCGACTGAGCGTAATATATTGGAGGGCTCGTTCCTCCCCCCATCCGGGGCTAGGACCGGGGAGTCCGACTCCAGAACCATACTCTCCAAAGGAGTAGCTTCAGCTACCGATCTCACATTAGAGGATCTGATGACATTCGTAGGTATGCTTATGAAGAAACCCTTACTTACAGCGAATTTAACATCGCTTTCCTTCCCACCGAATGCATGTAAGATGACTCTAGTCGCTCCTTCCTCATCCAAGATCCTGAGGACGGGCCTCTGAGCCCACAGACTGTGCACCACCAACGGTTTATCCAACTCCTCGGAGAGCCTTATGAACCTCCTGAACACTTCCTTCTGCCTCTCCTTCCCGGGCCCTCCCATCGAAGCCACTCTATAATCCAGGCCGACTTCACCTATCGCTACTATCTCGTCCCTATTCTCCAGTATGAGCTCGATAGTCCCCTCTATCTCATAATCATCTCCGTAATAGCTCACATCGAGGCCTATCGATATCTTGACTAGATCACTCCCTGAGAAGAGGGAAAGAGCTTTGATGGAGTCCTCCCTATCCAATGGAGATGTGACTATCCCCACTATACCAGATTTCCTAGCTCTCTCCAATACTTCCTCCCTGTCCTCATCGAAGGATTCATCCTCTAGATGGCAATGGACATCGAAGAGCTTCATTTAAGATCCCCTATCGATTCCCTGAGCCTACAGAAAGCGCATATCCTCCCGGATGTCGGGTATCCGCACCTCTCACATAAGTTCACCTTCCTCTGGGGATGATCCACCATTCTCACGAGCTCTCTTATGCTGCTGACGAAGTTCACTAGAGATGGAGGCCATTTCTTCCTTATCTCATAGAGTATAGGCTTTATTATCGCTTGCTTATCCAACCCCTCGGGGCACTTAGTACTGCATCTAGGTAGTCCCTTCAGCTTGACGTAATTCAGGGAATCGGAATCGCTCAACCAGAAGAGGGGCTTCACCTTCCCAGCCATCCTCAACTCAGGCACGGGATCCGTCACTGAGTCGTATTGATATAAGAGGTAATCTAAGGAGTGCTTTATTAAGTTATTCAAGCCGAAGTAAGCCATGTCATCTAAGTTATGACCAGTGGCGACGTAATCGTACCCCCTCTCGATAGCGTATCTATTCAATAAGTACCTATTGACGACCCCGCAGACGAAGCAAGCGAGCTTGGGATCTCTAGGGATCTCTATCCCCCAATCCCTCAACTTCAGGACCTCTCCCTCGAAGCCCAGCATATCCCTCAACTCGTTGAATACCTTCGAGCACTCATCCGAACCAGTATCTATCATTACGGCCCCTATCCTGAATCCATATTTCTCCTTGAGGAGGCTAGTTGAGTGTATCGCAGCGACGGAATCCTTCCCACCGGATATCCCGAATAATAGGGAGCTACCTCTCTTAACTCTCCTAAGCACTCTATCGACTCTCTTAAGGAAGTATCTCTCGAAATGCTCCTCACAGACCCAAGAACCTAGGTTTTCCACGTATATATTTGCCTCCTTACCGCAGTAGGCACATCTCATTTCCCTTCCCTCTGCTCTAAGCCCCCAGCTGACATAAATTTTTTATAACCCCCTCAGTTAGGAGGCCCCTTCAAATTTATATAATCTCTACTCAGGATCTGATGAGGGGCCGTGGCCCAGCCTGGCGTCCCCCTATGATATAGGGGTCATGCCCTGGAAAGGTAGGGCGGCGGGCTCCAGTCCCTGGAGCAATGAGGGGGACACCCGTAAGACGTGGGTTCGAGTCCCACCGGCCCCACCACCCCATGAGGGGGAGTGGTTCAGACGAACATAGCTGTCATAAAGTCGAGAGACCCGAGAGTGAGGGAAGCTGTCAGGTACACTTTAAACTCTCTCGGGCTCTTCTGGGAGGAAGTGCATGAGCCCGACCCGATAAGGCATATGGTCTCAATATTTCCAGAGGAATCGGAATTCGTACCTATCGTCACACCATCCATATTCATAGGGAGTACGGCTTTAGCTTACTTCGGTGGAGATAGAGTGGAGAGTAAGAGATCCCCTCCTATGCCCTCCGGATTCCTCGAATTAAATAAGGAGAAATCCCCTTTCTTCGGATATAAATACAGTTTCGATTGCGAGAGGCTCTCGAGGACCAACCCGATCTTCAGGAGGGATGGGAATATATTAGTGGGCTACGATCTCTTCAAGACTATAGCTTACTTCTTGATGGGGGCCGAACTATCTCTAGGGATTAAGCAAGTGAAGACCCCGGACAATAGGATAAATCTAGCAGCGATATCTGAGATAAGGGGAGTTGAGGCAAGGGTACCTGCGGCCGATCTTCACGCTAGGCTCCTCCTAAGTCTCATACTCATGCTCCATAAGTCTGAGGGCCTTCCACTCGTGCTCAAGAGGATATCCCCGCCCGGGAGGAGGGGGGCTCTAGCTATCTCAGTACCTGTCCAGAGGATAGGGAGGAGCAGATCCCTCCTAGGAAAGCTTAAAAATTTATTAAGAAAGAGGGAAATTTGGATAGAAAAAATAAGCAAATTACAAGAATCAGTAACATTTTTCACGGGAAGGGGCGAGGATTATAGTCCATCGAGCATAAGGGAGAGCTTGCTCAATTTAGAGGAGAGCGGTCATGAAGTAGGCCTCCTGGCTTCCCCTAAAGCGTCTGTGAGTCATGATGCTATACTAGATGAGTATAGGGAGTTAGCGGAGATCTTGAAGAGAGGGGATCTCGGTATAAGGTTCAGGAGCATTGAATCTACCGTAAAAGATGCCCTAGAGTCAGCTATGTTCGTTAAAGCTAGATATACGATAGTCGGTGAGGTATATCAAGGCTTCGGATATCCACTAGGGGTCTCGAGACCCCTGAAGATAGGGTCGCTCTGGAGCATACCCACCCTCGGGAGGGTGAGGGGGGAGGGAGTAACTGAGGTAATGGAGGAGATAGCTAAGAGGGGGAGTTTCGTCAGTTTGGATGCTATGACAGAGCTGAGCATCTTGGCAGCGATAAATGAAGCTTCAAAGAGGGAGATATGGATCACCACCCCCTCCAAGATGATAGAGAGGCTTGAAGGGTTGCAGAGCTTGAGAGGGACGTTCAGGTACGATAGGAGATACTTAGAGGGGAAGATAACTTCCCAAAAGCAGATAGATGTCCAGCTATTAGTTATACCTCCTGATGGTAAGGAGACAGTTTTAGATGTCAGTCTAGAGGAGAATAAACCCCATCAAATCAATCTGAGGATTTAGCGATCTTAGAGAGTGAATGGGCGAGTTTCAGAGGGAGAGGTTGATTTCCCTCCCTCCAAAATTTTATAGCAGTTTTTAAAGCTGATTCAAGGTCCGATAGATGTCCGGGTGATACGAACCCTCCTCTGTACAAGGCAGCGGCATCCCTACCCATGAACTTAACGTAGCCCCCTTCTACCTCCCCGACTAGCTTAGATTTCGCTACTCCTATAGACGGCTTACCCAAGAGCAAGCCCAGATGGGAGGCCTCTCCTAAGCCCCTTGGATGGAGTATCCCGTGACCATCAACGAATATCACATCGAAGTCGCACTTCATAGCTGCCGGCAACATCCCCCTCAATTCCCTGAAAGCTAAGTAAGTCGGTACGTACGGTATCTGGGGTGAGAACCTCTCGTACCTCACCTCTACGATATTTAGCTCCTCATCGACAGTCACGCAACAAGCCACGGCTCTGTCATCGATGTAACTCACATCGACTCCAGCTGCTACGCTAACATCCCCGAGCTCGCTCAAGATCAACCTCTCAGAGAGCTTCACTTGATCAGATGCCATGACTCTGAAGATAGGCCATACATCTAACTCCCTGAAGAACTTCCCAATCTTCGCTCTCTCGATACCCCCCTCCTCCCTCAGCTTCTCCTCAGCCCCTGGCATGGGCTCGAGCTTAGATGAGACTACCCTCCACCAGGGGATATCTGGATCTATTTTGGAGAGCTTCAAGCACTCGTTTCTGACCGCTAGAGCGGCTCTCCCATCCCCGAGGGCCTCAGCTATTATCTTGAAGGTGGTGACCTCTCCATAGGGTATCTGCTCTAAGGCCTCCCTCAATATCCTCTGGAAGGCGGTGAGACCCCTCCGGCCCTCCGTGAGCTCCCCCTAAGTACTTAAAGCAACATCATTATATTCTCTGATCCCAAGGTGGGTCGATGATCAGGGACCCTCTAGGTGCAGTTAAGTCGACATTCGTTGAGGAAGTGAATAGAGTGCTCGGAGAACTAGGATCTACAGCCCGCTTCTCCCCAATTCAAGTATCTAGGGTCCGTAAGGATTACGCGAGTTACGGCCTCCCCGTGGGTTTCAAGGTAGCGAGGGAACTGAACTTAGATCCTGAGAGAGCCGCTGAAACAGTCCTAGGTAAGATCGACATGAGTAAGATAGCTTACTCTTCGGATGCATACGCGGAGAGCGGCTACTTGAACTTGAGGGTCGATAAAGCGAGGTTCTTCAGGGATGTACTGAGGCTAGCGTCGAGCGAGGAGTTGGGGAGGGGTGAGAGGAGGGGAGTCGTGGGGATGGTAGAGCACACTAGCGCCAATCCAGTTCACCCTCTTCACGTGGGGAGCGGGAGGAACGCTGTCATAGGCGACTCCTTCTCGAGGATACTCGACTTCTTGGGATGGGATGTGAGGAGGCATTACTTAGTCAACGATTGCAACTTACAAGTAGCTATCTTAGTTGCTGGGAGATCTAAAGTGAGGGATCTGATCCCTAAAGGGAAAGCGGATCATTGGTTCGGTCTTATATATGCTATTTCAAATGCATTTCTTGAGATCTGGAGGATAAAGAATGGATTCAGCTCGGAATCTGAGCTAGAGGAATGGAATGAGGTAATTGAGCGTATAGGGAGGATAGAGCCGGAGCTACTGAGGATAGGGGAACTTAGTGAGGAGGAAGTCATGTCGCTCCTCAGGAGATATCAGAGGAAGGAAGGTGACTCCGTTCAGATGTTCAGGGAGATAACTGAGTCCGTAATCAGGGGCTTCGTCGAGACTTTGGAGAGGATGGGCATAACTCACGATAGCTTCGATTGGGAGAGCGAGTTGATATGGAATGGGTGGGTCGATAGGGCTATTGAGAAGCTAGAGAGAACGGGTTATCTGAAAAGAGAGGGGAAAGCCGCTTACGTAGACCTCTGGGAGGCAGCTAAAGGGGATGAAAATGTGAGGAAGGTGTTCGAATTGAGCGAAGATGATATATCTAAGTTGGAGAGGGAAGGGAGGCTGGGGGAAGTGATACCGAGGAAGTTCTATCTCACGAGATCCGATGGGACTTGGCTGTACACGGGGACTGATGTAGCTTACTCCTTATACAAATTCGAGGGATTGGGTGTGAGCTTCTGTTACAACGTAATAGCTTCAGAGCAGAACATGGAGCAGAAGGGAGTGAGAGCGTGCCTCGCTCTGATGGGCCACGATCCGGGCAAGCTCGTGCACCTCTCCTACGAGATGGTAAACTTAGTGGGGGCAGCGATGTCGGGGAGGAGGGGCTTGTACATAACATTGGACGAAGTCTTAGATGAGGCTAAGAGGAGAGTTGAAGAGATATTGAGGGAGAGAGGAATATATGATGAGGAGATATGCGAGAAAGTCGCTGTAGGTGCTCTGAGGTATGGATTGATCAGCGTATCCCCGAGTAAAGTGGTCCAGTTCAGGTGGGAGAGAGTACTGAACTTAGAGGAGAACAGCGGACCCTTCATACAGTATGCATACACTAGGGCATTGAACATAATTAAGAAAGCTCAGGAAGTGCCGGAGGATTTCGACCCCAATGAGCTGAAGAGCGATGCTGAGATCACGATCGTTCAAATGATATCCGAGTTCCCCGAGAGAGTATGGAATGCATTCAATCTCATGAGGCCCGATATAATAGCTTCGTACGCTAACGAACTCGCCTCCCAATTCAATAAGTTCTACGAAGGTCATCCTGTGTTGAGCGCCGCGAGGCCCGAGGAGAGGGCGGCGAGGCTCAATTTAGTCAACGCTGTCAGAGGGACTTTGGGCCTAGCGATGGACTTAATAGGAATCCCCAGGCTTGAGAGAATGTGAGAAATCACAGATATCCCTCAAGGGGCACTCCCCGCACCTCGGGTTCCTCGGCCTGCAATACTCTCTTCCCAGCTTTATTAAAAGTAAATGAGCCCTTAAATAATCCTTTTTATCGAAAATATCCATGAGAGCTCTCCTAGTTCCCTCATAACTCCCATCGGATATCCCCAGCCTCGATGAGACCCTAGCTATATGCCTGTCCACGCCCACAGTCTCCCTCCCCATGAAGCTGAGGAGCACATCAGCCGTTTTGGGTCCTATTCCAGGGATCTCTAGGAGTCTATTCCTAGCTTCTTCAGTCTCAAGGCTCAATATCTCCTCCAAAACTCCCCCAGATAGCCTCTCAGCTATCAGCTTCAGGTACTTTGCCTTCTGCTTATGCAAGCCAGCGGGCCTTATCAACTCCTCGAGCTCCTCATCGCTCAACTCAATTATCTTCTCCGGAGTTAAGTATCCCAGCCTCCCCTTGAGGTTCTCCATAGCTCTCATAGTGTTCTTATCGTTGGTATTCTGAGATATCACTGTAGCCACTAGGGTCTCGAATGGGTTCGAGGACCTAGAGGCCACTAAAGAAGCATATTCATCCTCCCTGAAATCTAGGGCGGAAAGTCTCCTCAATATCTCCTTACCATCTCTCACTTTAACTCCTCCTTGAGCTTCGCTGAGAACTTCTCCTTATCCACGATGAACCTCTCGTGAGAGCCCTCCCCTAAGAGCTTATCCCCCCAGTGAGCTGATACCCTGAAGACGAGCTTCCTCCCCTCTATTGAGATGAGCTCTGAAGTGACGGATATGCTGGCACCAATTGGCGCTGGTGCCTTATGGTCGACACAGATCCTAGTACCCACAGTAGTGCTCCTCTCATCCAGATAAGGTTGGACGAGCTTCATAGAGGCTAGCTCCATCATCGCTATCATCCCTGGTGTGGAGAGCACTTGAATGCCCACATGCCCTGTTGAAAACCTCTCCTCGACCTTGAACTCGAAAGTCCCTCTCAGCCCCGGCTCCAATCCCATCTCGATCCCCCCTCTATACCTTACTACCCTTAAAATAATTCCCGGTATTGAGCTGGGATGGTCTCAGAGGGATCCATTCAGCTGGCATACCTCCTCGAGTCACTGATCGGGAGGGACCCCTTGATAGCTAGCTCAATAGCTGGAGCCTTCGTGGCTCTCACCACTAGCTCAGGCGCGGCTATGATCCTCATACTCAGAAGAGAGAAGCTGAGCTTACACTTCTCGATGGCATTCGCCGCTGGCATAATGCTAGTGGCCAGTTTCACTAGCTTGATACTTCCAGCGATAGGAGCCTCCTCCTTCCCCACGGTCTCACTAGGGATAATCTCGGGATTCGGAGCTATATTGGTAGTTGAGAGGTTGATCCCGCATGAGCACCCGATCTTGGGTTATGAGGGCCCTGAGTCAGCGAGACGTTTGCTCAGGAAGGCCTGGCTGATAGCGATAGCTATCTTGATACATAACTTCCCTGAGGGAATAGCTGTTGGCGTCTCAGTGGCATACTCAATACCGCTCGGCATAGCTACAGCTATAGCGATAGGGATCCAGGACATACCGGAGGGCTTCGCTGTAGCGCTTCCCGTCAGCTCCACGGGAGGGAAGAAGCTTGGCTTCCTCATAGGGGTGCTAAGCGGGGTGAGCGAGTTTCTAATGGCTATAATAGGGACTCTAATCTTCACGGAACTCAAGGAATTGCTTCCAATAGGGATGGGCTTCGCTGGAGGTGCTATGCTCTTCATCACTCTGAAGGAGGTGATACCGGAGGTATATGGGGAGAATTACTCCACGTTGAAGGCTACATTAGGGCTCCTCATAGGATTTATGGTGATGCTATACCTAGATTCAGCTCTCTAATGCTATATCCGAGCTCCTATGATGGAAATCTGGCTGAGTCGATTCAGGGAATCGGAGCTATCGCGATCTAAAAATGAGCAGAAAGTACTCGAATTTACTCTCTCGAAAAATGATCTGATGGTTCAATGCCCGGGGCCCCTCGCATCCTAAGCTCTGGTAGATTAGAAGGACTTTCAGGCATATAAAATCAATGAGAAGGCTACAGGAAAAGGGGAGGAAGCTCTTTCCTATGCCTCTATTTACGATTGCTATAAGCCCTCAAGAACATGTAGATCGGAGGAACTAATATAAGATGCGAGACGAGGAACAGTTGTATGAAGAGGGGTTCAGAGAGCCATCCCTCAGCGTATCCGAAATAGCTGAATGGGAAAAAGTATATGACGATGTATCCCGCTAGAAGATCCATGATGCCCCTATAGCCCTTCAGGCTATAGTGACGCGGTCCCATCGCTGAGAAAACTGCGGAAAGGATTATGACCCATGCGAAGGGTTTAGTCAGGTACTCCGCTACGAAGCCCTCCGTATCTTGTAGCAGGAGCATCGTGTTCACTAGAGCAACGGAGGCATAAGTGAGTAAGCATAAGAACTTAGAGCTCTTTGGTGGAAAATCCTTTCCATAGAACACAGCAGCCGGAAGTAGTGGAAAGGTAGAGTAGATGATAGCGGGAAGTTTGTGATCGTAGATACCTAGGACGAATAGGGAGAAGGCCATCAGGAGGATCAAGTAGTCGACCTTCGACATCTCATTCCCCCTCAATGATACTTTAAACTTGCACAGAGTCTGCTCAATATGTTATTATAATCGGGCGATAGCTCGCTCGAGCTGTAGGAAGTTAACATGAGGGTGAGTATTAACAGCAGGAGGATGAAAGTTAATATCCTCATCACACCCCCTATTATGGGAAAGTAAAAATATATAAATTTGGAGAGACTACAATCTTTTCAAACATATCCATCTATTAAAAAATGAATGTTCCAGATACGGGGGCTTCGAGCTGAAAAATTAGGATAGGAGCACTGGGTAATCCACTATCCCAAGGCCGAGGACGACTAAAAGAACCCCAACTATCGCGAGTACGTATAGCTCAGGATCCTTTGAGCTCTCCCTAGCCCTCCGCTCAGTATAATGGTTCATATCCGCTGGAGAATCCTCTGTTATCGATGAGAATCTATTAAATGAGGATCCCCAGATATATGGCCCGGTGGTATACATCGTGTTGGATGAGAATGAGTACTCGAGGTGGTTAAAAGCAGCTAAAAACACCTTAAAATCAGCTCAAGGAGATCTTGAGAGAGGAGATTTTAATTGGGCTTGCTTTAAGGCCCAGCAAGCTTCTGAGCTATCAGTTAAAGCACTACTGCACGGTATCGGGTTACCGGCTTACGGTCGCAGTGTATCGAAGTTATTAACGAACATTCCTGGGATCGAAGTGCCAGAGGATATTTTGCAAGGTGCGATCACTCTCGATAAGTACTACGTGCCTGCGAGGTACCCAAACGCATGGCCAGAGGGATCTCCTCACGAATATTTCTCGAAATCTGACGCTATGAGAGCCGTTAAATATGCTGAGGAGATCATAAAATGGGTTGAGGAAGTATGGAAGTACTTAACAGGAGGATCGAATTTAGGAGGAGTGTGATAGAAGGCGTTAGAAAGTGGGCTGAGGGGTTACCATTTAAAGCGACTGTAATCCTGATAGGTTCTTATGCTAGAGGTGATTTCAACCTGTGGAGCGATGTGGATATAATCCTCATAGCCGAATTCCCGGAGAGGAGTCCGGTGGAGAGGCTCATGAGAATAGACCATCCACCGGGCTATGAGGTGATACCCCTGACCCCCGAGGAATTCGCCGATATGTTCGGAAGGAAGGAGCCCATGGTCATGGAGGCGTTGAGGAGCGGTATTCCGATCAAGGATGATATGGGGATATTGAAGCGATATTTACGCTCCTAATATCAGCTACTTTTGAATATTCCTCTAACTACAAAATCCGGATTAGGATGGGATCTCTCGGAGCTCTTAATCATATAGAAAGAGATCGGTAGAAGGACAAGAGGGCCTCTCTTCCGAGTATCTCCCTATCCATATACTCGATTATCCTGAGGGAATCGAAATCCTTCCTGAAGAGCTCAATGACATCATCCTGATTCCTCTTGATCTTCTCGAGACCCTCACAAGGGTTTAAGAGGTACTTATTGATGATGAGACCCCTCACCCTTATACCGAAGCTGCTGAGCTCCTCCCTTATCCTCTTAGATAGCTCATACGCTATCATCTCGGGCGTCGAGATTATGTAAGCTTCATGGTACTCGCTAGCCAGCATATCGAATATATCCTCAGCTAACTCCCTCCAGCTCCTTATGAGCTTAAGTGGATCATAATCCTTACTCTTCATCCTCTCTAGAAATCCCCTCAATCTCAAATATAGCTTTATAGCATCTCCCATATGCTCATATAACTCCCTCTCTATCCTCAGGAGCCTCAAGCTACTGCTCGAGGCGGGAGTATCCCAGACTATCGCATCGTAACTCCCATCCTCGAACAGTTCATAGAGGAGGTATAGGATGAACTGCTCTGCTATCCCCGGAGCCCCGGCAACGTAATCTATGAAACTCTCATCGACGGGGAGGAAGGAAGATATGACATCATATACTTCGGACCGAATCTATCCTTCCACTTCTTTATTACAGTAACTTCATTTAGTTCCATCGCATAGAGGTTATTATATCCGTCTACTTTGGTAGGGGAGCTCCCTATCTTGACCTTAAGCACATCAGATAATGTCGGGGTGAGGTCCGTAGTCAGTAGGAGCACTCTCTCATTCCTGATCTCCGATAGGCCTACAGCTAGAGCTGCGGAGCATGTCGTCTTCCCGACGCCCCCTTTCCCCCAGAAACTTATCAGCCTCATCCCCGATACCTTTCCGTGAATACTTTTAATTTTACTCAGGGTGAGTGTGCCCATGACTTCAGATACTAGAGCGTCGCATTCCCTAAATATAATTAATGAGAATTCCGGATAGTTGTTGCTATATTACCTCTTCTACCGAAATTATATTAATTAAGTGGCCCAAGGGAGGGAGGGGATGGGATGAAAGTAGCCCTCGTACTGGCCGGTGGATTCGGGACGAGGTTATGGCCCCTCAGTAGGAAGGACTTCCCGAAGCAATTCGCGAAGATAATAGGAGATTCTTCGACTTACCAACAATCTCTGAAGAGAGCTAAGCTCATGGCAGATAGGATAGTAGTAGTCACATCTAGTCTCTACAAATACCTAGCGGTGGGGCAGGCGAAGGAGATAGATGTGAACCTAGATGAGGACGACCTAATACTCGAGCCGGAGAGGAGGAACACCGCTCCAGCTATTTACTACAGTCTCATGAAGATAAGCGAGAGATTCGGGTCCGAATCGATAGTAATAATACTTCCATCGGATCACGTTATAATGAATGATTCTGAGCTCCTCAAGGCATATATGAAATCGCTGGATGCTGCTGATGATAGAGTAGTCCTCATAGGGGTCCCCCCATCCAAGCCAGAGGGAGGCTTAGGTTACATAAAACTGGGGAAGGAGATAATCGAGGGCGTGAGGGAAGTCGAGATGTTCAAGGAGAAACCGGGACAGAATGAAGCAATAAATATGCTTAAGGAGGGAAACTGGGTCTGGAATACGATGATAATGACATTCAGGGCTTCTAAGATGATGGATTTAATAGAGAAGACGTTGCCTGGAGTCTCAGATCCCCTGAGGAAGTTCGAATTGAATGAAGCATACAAATACGTTCAAGAGATAGATGTTAGCTCGGGAACGCTATCTAAGGTCCCAGAAAGCTTAGCAGTCGTTGTAGCGAGGGAATTAGGTTGGAGCGATCTAGGGAGCTTCGAGTCCGTATACGAGCTCCTCCAGAAGGACGCGGAGGGGAACGCGAGGAGTGGGAAGGTCAGGTATCATGGAGCTAGGAATAACTTGATACTCTCGAAGAGACTCGTAGCCCTCGTTAACGTGAATGACATGATAGTGATAGACGATGAGGACGCCATACTAGTGATGCCTAAGGGGAGCGGCCAAGACCTCAAGGAGTTAGTAGAGAGTATGCTGAAGGAGGAGCTCCCGGAAGTCATAGAGCACAGAGTGAAGTATGAGGAGTGGGGGACGAAGACAATACTTCTTACTAGCGAGAATTATGAGGTGAGCAGGCTGAAGATATATCCGGGCAGATCTCTAGGGCCTAAGAGGCACTTCCACAGGTCTATCTATTGGCAGGTCCTAAGCGGGACTGCCAAAGTGATCTTAGATGGGAAGGAATCCATTATAGCGAGAGGTGAGGGGATAAGGATACCTCTAGGGCTTCCCCATAGCATAATAAACGTCGGTAAGATCCCGCTGGAGGTTATAGAGATAGCCACGGGGGAGTACCTGGGTTCGAATGACATAGAGTTCTTGAGGGACTGAGCCCCGATATCCTCCGCTATCGAGGATAACATATATAATTATCCACGTGTTATGGGATTGGAAAATGGAGATTGAGATAAGGAGTGTGAAGGAGATACTCCTCGAGATGAAAGAGCTATCCGAGTTCGCTCTGAGTCTCGCATATGCATCTCTCATGTATAACGATGAGGAACTGGCGAATGAAGTATTCAGCCTCGAGGATGAGCTCGATTCCTTGACTCATGAACTCTTCAAGGTCGCGATAATGTCAGGGGCCTCGAGGAGGGAGGCCGAGGCATTAGCCGGCCTTCTCGATATAGGGAGGGCTGTAGACGAGGTATCCGATGCAATGGCGGATCTAGCGAGGCTCGTCGTTAAGAAGTTCCCGATACATCCCTCGATAAGCTGGATGCTCTACAGAGCGGACGAGGTCATAGGTCTAGTGAGGGTCGAGGAGGGATCTTCCCTGATATCCATGAGCGGTGAGATGGCTAAGGATCCAGTTAACTTAGCTGGTTGCGAGATCCTGGCTCTCAAGAGAGGGGGGAGGTGGATATATAATATCCCGGAGGAGTTTGAGATAGAGAGAGGAGATATCCTATTAGTCGAGGGGCCGATGGAGAGCTTGGAGAACCTCAGAGCTCTAGCTTCAGGTAAGAGGGAGGAGTACGTACCCAAGGCCCCTCTAGAGGAGATGAGTGATGAAATCAGGAGGATATCGGATATGTTGAGCAGCATGAGGAACCTATCAGAGCTCTCCCTCTACTTATCTTATGCTGCTATGTTCTACAACAATGTGGAGATCGCTGTTGAAGTGAAGAGGTTAGAGGAGGAGCTCGATGAACTAGAGGATGAGTTTTACGAGGCCTTATTCTCATCCATGAAGTCTCTAAGGGATCCGAAGGAGCTCATCCCCCTTATAGGGATAGCATCTTCATCAGAGAGGGTTGGTGATGCTGCTTACTCCATAGCTTCCCTCGTGGAGAGGGGGATAACGGCACATCCAGTGCTAGAGATGGTAGTGGAGGAGAGCGAGGACACTATATGCAGATTGATCTTGGAGGAGGGGGGCGAAGCCGCTGGGAGGAGGATAGGGGATATAGATCTCGAGGAACGCACGGGAGTCTGGATCCTAGCGATAAAGAGGGGATTGAGGTGGATATTCGACCCCAAGGATAGCGAGTTGCTTATGGGAGGGGATCAGCTCATCTTGATAGGGAAGAAGAGAGGGATAATGGACGCGGTAAAAATACTGGGAGGGAAGATAGTAGAGTGATTACTTCTTCTCGAGGGCCTCTATCAATTTAGGAACGAACTCGTAGAGATCTGCAACTATGAAGTAGTCGCTCACCTCACCTATAGGTGCCTCAGGATCTATGTTCACAGATATTACTGTATCTGCATCCCTGAAACCGACGACGTGTTGGACTTGCCCGGATATCCCGAGAGCTAAATATAGCTTCGGCCTCACCCTGACTCCAGTCATACCGACGTGCCTCTCCTCAGGCAACCACTTCAGATCAGCTGATATCGGTCTAGTGCAAGCTATCTCAGCCTTAAGCAGATTAGCTAGCTCCCTTATCATCTCCAGATCTTCCTTCCTCTTCAACCCCCTCCCGACGGATACTATAATATCGGCTTTAGAGAGGTCCACTTCTGCGACCTTCTCCTTCCTCTCCAGCACCCTGACCCTCCCCTTGCACTCATGGGAGATAGATTCCCTCCCCTTCGGTTCGCCGAAAGAGGGCTCGAAACCGCTCAGATCCACACTCACTACGGAAGGGAGCTGAGAAGAGAGGACTTCCAGCCCCCTCCCACCGAAGCAAAGCTTAGTAGCTAAGAGCCCATCCTTCAAACTTAAATTAACAGCTCCAGCTATATATGGAGCCCCTATCCTCACGGAGAGCCTTGATGCTACTTCTCTCATATCCCTGCTGGAAGGGAGGGCTATCAGATCGAATCCCTTGGCCCTCTCAGCCGCTAAGTTCACCCAGCATTCGTTAACGCTGAGATCAGCTATCACTATCTTATCGACACTAACTTTAGCCTCCCCGTTAGTTATAGCTTCTACATAACTGGGATTCAATCCAGAGATAGCGGAGAAAAGCTTTGGGAGATTGGACGCTTCTGAGACGAGGAGTACCCTCATGATATCACCCCCTTCTCTCTGAGGACGGAGATAACTTCCCTTAGAGCGGACTCAAGATCCCCCTCGATCTTCTTCCTCAATCTCTCCCTCAAATAAGCTTTCACATCGACTAAATCGACATTAGGAGTCTTTAAATCTAGATCGCTCGATTTCACGAGGACCTTCTCTCTCTTCCCAGCTCTCATTACCTGGAGGACGCTGGGTATCCTGGGCTCATTTATCTCAGATGTTACGGAAACTACAGCCGGTAGCTCAGTTTCAACGAGCTCATAACCCTTCTCCAGTAACCTCTCTCCCCTTATGACGTTTCCCTCGATCTCAAGCTTTCCAACGAATGTAATCACTGGAATCGAGAGGTATTCAGCCAACATAGGAGCTATAGCACAACTATACTGATCTGAAGATCCCTCACCGCATAATATTAGGTCATATTTGATCCCCATCTTCCTTATGACTTCGGCTATAGCTTTAGCAGTTCTAACGGGATTGGTGCCGCTGATCCCCTCGACGATGAAAGCCCTATCAGCTCCCATAGCTAGAGCTTCATTCAGTACAGCTTCATCGTAAGGCCCGGTCACTACGCTTATGACAGTCACGCTGCCCCCTAGCTTCTCCTTTATCCTAACGGCCTCCTCTATCGCGTTCTTATCTATATCGCTCACTTTAATGGGGGCCTTCTCCACTAATAACTTCTCCCCCTCTATAGGTATCTGAGTCTCATCGTGAGTGAGCTTCACGCAGACGACTACTTCCAAGGCCACCCTAGGCTCCTCGAGAAGTATATTTTTTTTAAACTTATTTATAGCGAGGGGCTGAGGAGGCCCTTAACTGAGCAATCTCCATAGCTCATCCATCACTGGTTCCGATATACTCTCAGAACTCCCGTCCCTCCTGAGCAAGATCATGCCGCTCTCCCTATCCGTGAGCTCGCCTATCACACTCGCCCTCACACCCTCCCTCTCCAGAGCTGAGATGAGTTCATCAACGCTCTCCCTCGATACAGCTATAAGCAAGCTCCCTGAACTTATTAGCTTCAGAGGATCTACCTTCAGAGCATCGCATATCGCTAAAGTCTCTTCTCTCACTGGTATCCTATCCTCGTAGATCCTGAACCCCAAGCCAGATGCTATAGCCAGTTCCTGCACACCCCCCAGAACCCCTCCCTCAGTTGGATCGTGCATGGAGTGAACTCCTTCAAACTCAGAGGCGATAATGGATTCCTTTAGAACGCTTATATCCTCTATAAAGCTTCCAGCTCTCTTAAGCAAATCCTCATCAATCCCCTTGCTTTTCAACTCATTGAAGAGTTCAGTTGAGAGTATAGCCGTCCCCTCCAATGCGCATTCCTTAGTTAGGACTATTAAGTCACCTAACTTAGCGTCCCTCGTATTTATGACTCTCCTGCCCAATCCTATAGCTGTAGTGACAACTATGTTGAAGCTGAGATTGGGAGTGACTTCAGTATGGCCACCTATAATAGAAGCTCCCACTCTCCTAGCGGCATCACCCACTTGCTCCACTAAGCTCAGTATCTCGGATTCATCAGCTCCCTCCCTGAAGAGGAAAACGGGGAGGAGCCAGCGTGGCCTCACGCCTCTAGTAGCTATATCGTTCGATGCGACGAAGACAGAGAGCCACCCGGCGAGCTTCCCTCCGCCAGTGACTGGATCCGAGTGTATAGCTAGTAGCTCGTCCCCCACCCTGAGGATAGCTGCATCCTCACCTATCGAAGGTCCGAGGATAACGTCCTCCTCAGATGGGAGGGGAAGTCTAGAAAAAATCTCCCCGACTAGGAAGTCAGGCGGCAGCTTCCCCCTCAACTTCATCCTTCAGAGCACCTTCTTCAATACCGGGGTCAGGATATAAGAGAAGATTATACCAGATACGGCTTGGAAGCTATTCCCAGGGAGCTCCGCTAGAGCTGCACCTAACCCGTAGATGATCGTCTCTACGATGAAATAGCCCGCTATCATCTCAATTCCAGCTAATATCAGCAGAGTTATCCTGAGAATCCCCTTCTTATCCTTAGAGAGGCCAGCTATATAGCCCTCTATCCCCTTTATCACTAGAGTGAAGGGCGCCCAATGGCCGTAACCGGTGAGGAGGTCTGCTAAAGCAGAGCCTATGCCCCCTGAGATTGAGCCGATGATAGAGCCGAAGAGGGAACCTGAGAGCATCACGATAGTGTCTCCTAAGTTTATGTAACCTCTAGTTGGTGGTATGGGTATCTGTATCACCATAGTAGCTAGAGCTGTCAAGGTAGCCATAACACCGACCGTAGCAACGAACTTACTCATCTCCCTAGGCATAGTGATCTGTCTATTCAGAAGGGGGCTAAGTAAAGCGTTGCTGAACGTTGCAATTCTGCTTAAAGGAAAGCTTAAATATATATAAAAGCGAATTTAATTGGATGGTAAATGAGAGCTGAGGATATAATAGAGGCCCTCGCAACTGAGACCAGAAGGAAGATAGTCAAGTTACTAGCTATGGAGCCGCTAACATTGAGTGAAATAGCTGAAAGACTTGGAATATCTCAACCTGCGGCTCTGAAACATATAAGGGAGCTCGAGTCCTCGGGCATAATAGAAGTACACAAGGTGAGGGATCAGTACGGCAGGATCAGGAGATGCTATAGAATTGCGAGGCCTATCAGAGTTATATTGAGCTTAGATGGTGATTCTGTCAGGATCTACGTGAGGGAAGCCAGGCCGATTGAGGGGGTTCCGGTTGATATAGAGGATAAGCTTAAGCGGGTCATGGATATGGTGAATGAGTTGAATAATGCGGATTCTTTAGGAAAAATAGTGTATAAATCAACAGAAATTATTAAAGAAATAGAAGAAACTCTCGACGATATTGAGGAGATCGAATCGCAGCTCATCTGGTTGAGGTATGAGGTGCTCAAGTCCCTCAAGAAATTCATGAGCAGGTTAAGTTAAGTTTATATAGAAGTTATCCATTAGGATAAGTGGTGAGAGCATGTGGTGGGACAGGTACTGGAGGAGGTTCATGAGGGACATAGAGAGGGACTTCGAGGAGCTGGAGAGGATGATGGACAGGATGTTCAAGGCTTTCGAAGGAGAGGCTGAGATAAGAGGGCCTTACGTCTATGGATTCAGCATAACAGTGGGACCGGATGGGAAACCTGTAGTGAGGAGGTTCGGTAATGTTAAGCCACCTGTAGTAGAGGAAGCAGGGTACAGGGAGCCCTTCGTCGATGTCATAGTTGACAACAAGGCCAATGAAGTCAGGGTGATAGCTGAGATACCCGGGGTCACTAAGGATAAGATAGACGTAGAGGTCACTGAGAAGTTAGTGAGGATAAGGGCGGAGAATGACGATAGGAAGTACAGGACTCAAGTAGATCTACCGGTTGAAGTCGATCCGAAGAGCGCCAAGGCTAGATACAATAACGGGATCTTAGAAGTCACGCTCACGCCCAAGCAACCGATAAAGGAGGAAGGGACTAGGATAAAAGTCGAGTAAATTACTATTTTTTATATTTAGGTGATTTTTATGAGTGAGAAGAAAGTCGGGACTCTCACTGTCGCTGAAGCCCATCCTAAAGATGTAGGGAGGGGGATAGCTAGACTCGATCCCAGGGTGATGGAAGCCCTCGGGATAAACACAGGAGATGTAGTGATGATAGAAGGATCAAAGGTGACTGCAGCTATAGCGTGGCCATCCTACTCCTCGGATTACGGTAAGAACTTGATAAGGATAGATGGCTACACTAGGAGGAACGCCGGAGTAGCCATAGATGATACTGTCAAGGTTTGGAAGGGTGTAGCTAAACCCGCGAAGAAAGTAGTGTTCGCACCTACCGAACCTATACAACTGCTAGGAGGGGAGCAATACCTAAAGAGGTTGCTTGAGGGCAGGCCTCTGGTTAGAGGGGATAGAGTCACGATAAACGTCTTCGGGAGCCTGATAGATTTAGTGGTCACGGCTGTCAATCCCGTAGCAGACGCAGTCATCATGAGCGCGGATACTGAGATTGAGATAAGCGAGAAGCCCGTCACTGAGGAAAGGAAGGTCCCAAGGGTCACTTACGAGGACATAGGAGGCTTGAAGGATGCCATCCAAAAGATAAGGGAGATGGTAGAGCTCCCCCTGAGGCACCCTGAGTTATTCAGGCACTTGGGGATAGATCCACCTAAGGGAGTATTGCTCTACGGTCCTCCTGGGACTGGCAAGACTCTGCTAGCTAAAGCTGTGGCTAACGAGAGCAACGCCCACTTCATAAGTATCTCAGGCCCCGAGATAATGAGCAAATATTATGGTGAGAGCGAGAAGAGGCTGAGGGAGATATTCGAGGAAGCTGAGAAGAATGCTCCATCGATAATATTCATAGATGAGTTGGATTCCATAGCCCCGAATAGGAACGAAGTTACGGGTGAGGTTGAGAGGAGAGTAGTAGCTCAGTTATTGGCCCTGATGGATGGGTTGAAGGGCAGGGGCGAAGTCATAGTGATAGGAGCTACTAACAGGCCTGAGGCCATAGATCCTGCTCTGAGGAGGCCCGGTAGGTTCGATAGGGAGATAGAGATAGGAGTGCCCGATAGGGAGGGTAGGAAGGAGATACTGCTTATACACACTAGGAACATGCCCCTAGCTGATGACGTTGATCTCGATAGATTGGCCGATATAACTCACGGCTTCGTTGGAGCTGATCTAGCCGCTCTAGTTAGGGAGGCAGCTATGAGGGCTCTGAGGAGATTGATGAAGGAAGTTAACCTACTTGAGAGTGAGAAGCTGCCACCGGAAGTCTTGGAGAAGCTCAAGGTCACTATGGATGATTTCATGGAGGCCTTCAAGGATATAACGCCCACAGCTCTGAGGGAGGTAGTCGTCCAGGTCCCGAACGTGAGATGGGATGACATAGGCGGGCTCGATGAAGTGAAGGAAGAGCTGAAGATGGCAGTAGAATGGCCGCTCAAATACCCTGATCTCTTCGAAGCTAGCGGTGCGAGGCAGCCGAAGGGGATACTGCTCTTCGGTCCTCCAGGGACTGGTAAGACCTTACTAGCTAAAGCAGTAGCTAACGAGAGCGAAGCCAACTTCATAAGCGTCAAAGGGCCAGAGATAATGAGCAAGTGGGTTGGGGAGAGCGAGAAAGCTATTAGGATGATATTCAAGAGGGCAAGGCAGGCAGCTCCAGCTATAATATTCTTCGATGAGATAGATTCGATAGCACCTATAAGGGGGTATTCAAGCGACTCGGGAGTCACTGAGAGGGTCATAAGTCAGCTGCTCACCGAGATGGATGGCTTAGAGGAGCTCAGGAAGGTAGTAGTCATAGCTGCTACTAATAGGCCGGATTTAATAGACCCAGCATTACTGAGGCCTGGGAGGTTCGATAGGCTGATCTACGTCCCCCCACCCGACTTAGCCGCTAGGCTGCAGATACTCAAGATACATACGAGGGGGAAGCCCTTAGCTCCTGATGTGAACCTCGAGGAACTCTCATCAAAGACGGAAGGATATACAGGTGCTGATTTAGCGAATTTAGTGAATTTAGCCACTTTAATGGCTCTGAAAGAGCACATAAATAAGTATAAGGATCCTAAGGAGGCCTCAGCTCATAAGTCGGAGCTCATCATAACGAAGAGGCACTTTGAGGAAGCTATGAAGAAAGTCAGACCATTAGGGAAGGAGGAGATCGAGAGATATAAGAGGATAGCTGAGGAATTCTTGAGAAGAGTGTCAGCATGACCTCCAAATATCCTCCAACTTTTTTATTTTTCAATACCCCCTCGACTTATGCCCATGCGTATAGGTATCAACGGTTTCGGTAGGATAGGTAGGCAGGTCTTCAAGATAGGCTTAAGGAACCCAAACTTAGATTTCGTCGCTCTGAATGACATAACTGAGCCGAGAGTCCTAGCTCACCTCCTAAAGTACGATTCTGTCTTCGGGAGGTTTAAGGCTGAGATAAGCCATAAGGAGTCTGCGATAATCGTCAATGGGAAGGAGATAAGGGTATTCAGCCAGAAGGATCCATCATCAATCCCTTGGGATGAGCTAGGTGTCGATCTAGTCATAGAAGCCTCAGGAGTATTCACGAGCAGGAGCGATGCCGCTAAGCACTTGAGAGGGTCCGTTAAGAAGGTCGTTATAACAGCTCCCTCTAAGGGGGAGTCAGCTGATTACACTGTCGTGATGGGGGTAAATGAGGGAGGAATAGATGTAGGGAAGCATCACGTGATAAGCAATTCCTCCTGCACGACTAATGCCTTCGCTATAATGGTGAAGGTCCTCCATGAGAGGTTCAAGATCAGGAGAGGTGTGATGACCACTATTCACGCATATACGAATGATCAGAGGATATTAGATGCTCCTCATTCCGATCTGAGGCGAGCTAGGGCTGCTGCTATATCCATGATCCCCACATCGACTGGAGCGGCTAAGACGATAGAGTTAATATTCCCTGAGCTCAAGGGTAGGCTCTCCGCTATAGCTATAAGAGTGCCTACTTATGATGTATCTCTCGTAGACTTCGCCGCTGAGCTTGAGAGGAAGGTAAGCGTTGAGGAAGTCAATAGAGCCTTCGAGGAAGAAGCTAAGAGGATGCCGAAGTACTTAGGGATAGCTGAGGATCCCATAGTATCAGTAGACCTCATAGGGGATGAGCACAGTGTGGTCTTCGATCCCTCCCTGACACAAGTCGTCGATGGGAACATGGTCAAGGTGTTCGGATGGTACGATAACGAATGGGGTTATTCAGCTAGAGTAGTGGATCTAGTGGATTATCTTAGGGAGAAAATGGGTATTTAAGTTTACTCTATGTATATAGCTGGTCTCCCGGGGAGAGCCCTCGAGGCCCTCTTCTTCGGGTCATATGAGGGATTCTCCTCGAGATCCACTATTATTTTCATCCCAAGTTTCCTCTCTAAGTAATTCTTCGCAGTTTCCAGTGCTGATAACTCCTTATCTCTATCGGGGAGCCAGGGCCATCCGCCACTTGAGAGCTGCTTCACTATCTCGGGGACGTAAGAGCCTCTCTCCCTGAAAACTGGATCCTTCATCAGCTCGGGGATCAGTCTCCTGGGATCGAGTCCAACTTCGGACTTGAGCTCCTCTATCCTCTTGAAGAGCTCGTACTTCCATTGAGAAGCTACATAAATGTATAAATTCTTCCCAGATATCCCAGAAGATGAAATATTTTTAACATCTTCTATTATATTGGATAAAATTTTGTAGGATATCTCGGCTTCTTTGTACTCAGGGATCTCCTCGTGGGAGGGCCATCGTGCTAGCGAGACGAACCCCTCCCCTCCTATAGTCTCCCATATCTCCTCAGCTGTGTGAGGAGCGAAGGGGGCGAGTAGCCTAGCCCAAACGTTTAAGACGTACTTCATAAGACTTCCATTGGCTTCACCCTTAGCTTCGAGGTACTCCTCAACTTCATTGAGCAATAAGTAAACTGAGTGGTGTATAGCCTCCCTAGCCCTGCACTCCTCCATAGCTTCAGTTACCTCCTTCACGTGGAGCTTCAGCATCGTTACCAGCCACATATCCCAGAGATCCTCAATTACAATCTCCTCATCGAAACTACTGAATTTGGAAGCCAGATCTAGGATCCTGAAGAGCCTCTTGAGAGTGCTACTCGCTACTATAGGGGAGAAGTCAGCATCGGAGGAGAGCTCAGCGGATCCCATTACGGAAAGCCTTATGGGATCTGCCCCGAAGAGCTCAACTGCCCTCTTTATCGGTATTATGTTTCCAAGGGATTTCGACATCTTCTTGCCCTCCATCGTCACTGAACCGTTCACGACTATCTGCCTCGGCCAGAGCTCCCTCGGAAATATAGCGACATGGTTGAATATGAAGAAAGTGAGATGATTCCAGACTAAGTCCCTCCCACTGTGCCTAGAGTCCAGAGGGTACCAGTAGAGGAACTCCTCCCTCACTCTCCTAAGGACATCCCCATCTATCCCCTTCCTCGAGGAGAGGTCCTTCTCATCCCCCTTACCGAGGAATATGTAATCGAAGACCTCCTCATCTAGCTTCGAGGCATCTAAGATCCCTGAATTTATGTACTTACTTATCGTGTAGAAAGCCATGTAGATAGTCGAATCACTGAGGCTCTCTATTATCCAATTCGGATCGAATGGAAGCCTAGTTCCAAGGCCGCTCTTTCTAGCGCAAGCTTTCTCCCTCATCCAATCGATAGCGTCCTCGAACTCTCTCCTCAATTCCTTCGGTATTATCCTCATCCCCCTCAAGGCCTCGTGAGCTAACTCCTTCCACTCGGGATTCGAGTAATCTATGAACCACTGATCCTCCACTACCTTCACCACTACCTTAGCCCCGCACCTACAGTAGATGGGGGAATTCGCTATCTCATAGAACTTATGGGCCTTCCCACTCATTATAAGGTCTTCCTTAACTCTCTCCTTAGCTTCCCTGACTGGCATGCCTGGATAAGATGTATTAGCCTTCATCCTACCGGTATGGTACTCCTTGGAGTAAATCAGTTGCGTAGCTTCCTCAGCTCTCGCATCGAATTGATCCTTGACTCCCAAGGATTCTACAGCATCCCTAGCTGGGAAATCTGAGAAACCTTCAACTTCTATTATAGATATAGGTTCTAATTTCCCCACGATATCCTCAATACGATATTTCCTCAGGGTCTCCGGATCGGATTTCAGATCCCTGAGGGCCAGGAAATCGTAAGGAGCGTGTCCAGGTACTGACATCACTATGCCTGTACCGTAATCAGGCTTGACGAACTTCGCTGGGAGGACAGGGATATCTCTTCCTGTAGCTGGGTTCCTGAAGTACTTCCCGATGAGATCCTCTCCCTTCAATTTCCCCAATTCTTTTACATGAAATCCTTGGAACTGGAGCTTAACTACAGCTTCCTCAGATAATACCCATCTCTCCCCATCCACTTCAACTACCCTATACTCCACTTCGGGGTTTATCCATATGTTAGTGACCCCGAAGACTGTCTCAGGCCTATAAGTAGCTGTGGGAATTATCAGGGAATCCCCCTCGAATTTTATCATTGTGACTTCAGCTATCTCAGGCTCGACATCTCCTCTAGTATCGTGTTGCCCTACAGCATTATCGCATCTCGGGCACCAGCCCACAGGATGCTTCCCCTTAGTTAAGTATCCCTTCTCATGCAGCTTCTTGAACTGCCAAGTGATGAACTTGTTGTACGCTGGATCTATAGTCGTGAACTCCCTCCTCCAATCTATCGAATATCCCATCAACTTCATCCCGGCTTTTATCTCCTCATGGAAGTACCTCGCCATATTTAGGGGGTCCTCGAGTTCCTTAAGTTTATCCTCAGGGATACCGTAAATCCTGAGGAAAGAGTCTATTATTTCCGGATCTCCCTCCTTCAACCTCTTAGCCATAGCCAGTATCGGTGTGCCGGTGTAATGGAAGGCCATGGGGAAGAGCACATTGTATCCCTGCATCCTCTTGAACCTAGCGTAAGCGTCCGTGAGGCCGTAAGTCCTACCGTGTCCTATGTGCTGGGGGCTGTTCGGATAGGGATAAGCCACAGTTAAGTAAAATTTCTTGATATTTCCATCGGGATCTGCTTCAAATATCTTTGATTTCTCCCATCTCTCCTGCCATTTCCTCTCGATGCTTCTCATCCTCTCGACGAGCTCTTCCGCTGACATTCGTCCACCTACACCCGGGGTAGTTGAGGCCAATTAAAAAATTTAGGGAGAGTGATAGAGCTTGCGCTGAAGCTCCCTCAGAGTATCATGCGTCCATTCCCTGCTCAAAATCCTCTGTACATGAGATAGGGGAGGGTACTGGCAAAAGTTCTCTGGGAGAGGGATCTCATCGTGTAACGATCCTAGGGATGATCGAGCGATCCCCTGAGTTACTGAGCAAATATCAAATTAATTAACGTGAGATTGAATAGAACTGTATGTAAAGACATGAACGTGTTACTATCTAAAAAATCTTTCAAAATTTTGCCTATCGTTATAAAAATTCTAACGTAGCAATGTAGATAACTAGCACATATAGTGTAGAGCGGTATGTATGGGGAAGAAAGTGAAGCTCATCGTATGTCCCGTCTGCGGTAGCTTAAATATAAGGAAGTCATCCCCCTTCTCGGGGTGGCTGCTGCCCGATGAATACACATGCCCGGACTGCGGGTATAGAGGGCCTATAGTGGGTGAAGTTGAGGTAGATGAGGATGAGATCAAGGAGTAGTGAGGGGATCACCCTGGATTCTATCATAAAGGCCTTGAACGATATGGGCTTAGATGCTCATACTAAGGTATCATCGCTAGGGAGTATCGTTAAGATAGAGATAAAGTACGATCCACTGGAGAGGGAGAGGAGGGCTTTAAATGCATATAAGATTAGCTTGAGATCCCTGAACCAGAACAGAGATATTTCTGGACAGTTAATTCAGCAGATAGATCATTTCCTGAGGAGAGTAGAATCTACGAGGACGGAGAAGGTCCTAGTCGCGGCTCCCTCTCAAGAAGGTCTGAAGCTACTATTAGATCAAGTGATGCGGATTGGTAAGGAGATTATCGATAAGAAGAGGGAAGTTGATGAATTGAGGAAGTTAATAAGACTCTTCCTGAGTTACGTTAAGGAATATACGAGAGCTAGCGATAATGAGTAGTCCGCCCACGAGCTCTTTACATCCTCTTAATAGGGAAGTCCTGAATTTAGATATAGGAAAGTGTCCTTTTAATTATTATTATACAGCTATTTAGTGTATATGAAGTAATTATATGCCGGTGACATAACGTGAATATTTATTAATTATGCCCGTTAAGTGAATGTGGAGGTGGAAGTATGACACTGCTGAAATCCCACATAAGGATATTGAAGGAGTTAGTGAGTAAGGGGGAGAAAGGAGTCACTGCGAGCAAGCTAGTCTCGAAGAGAGAGTATAGATTGAAAGTGATAAAGTTCTTAGAGAGCGAGGGACTCGTTAAGGTATCTTACAGCGGAGGAGGTATGCGTGTATACGCGACTGAGAGAGCGAAGAAGCTCCTCGAAAGGATAGAGAAGGAGAGACCAGAGCTTTTAGTGAACAGCTAGATCCTCAAATTTCTGGATGAAATAATCACATCCATCGATTCTCCTTCCAACGCAGACTGTTTTGATCCCCAGCTCCCTGCCAGCATCCAAGTCCCAAGGGGTATCGCCGAAGAAGATGCACCTACTGGGATCGACCCCGAGCTCATCTAGAGCTATCATGAGCTGCTCCTTCCTATCCAAGGAGGACTCCCTCGTTACTATCACATCGAAGAACTCCAAGATACCGAGTCTCTCGAGCGCTATCAAAGCGGGTTTCCTCGCTTGTAAAGTCACTAAAGCTACCTTCAAACCCATCCCCTTAATTTTTTCGAAGATCTTTATCAACTTCGGATTGTAATCTGCCCTGCTAGATGCAACTATCTCCTCCTCTTCAACTATCTTGAATGCCCTGATCTCCTCATCCTTATTCCTAGCTGCCTTCGGTATACTGGGGCCCAGGGGCTTCAGAGGATGATCCCATCCCATCTCAGTCCTCACTCTCTCCCTCAATGAATCCCAATTTATCCCGAGATCAACTAGCGTCCCATCTAGATCCGTTATCAATGCTTCCTTATCCTGAAGAAGTTCGTCGAGCCGCAATTCCCGCACTTCAGGTACACCCCGAACTTCCCCTGTCTCGCGACCATCGGGCCTCCGCATTTCGCACACCTCAGAGGGGTCCTATCGCAGTTAGCTACGCACCTGATGTACCTCCTCCCCCTGTTGCTTTTAATATTGACCCTCCCGCTCACTAGCGGCAATCCGCATTCACAGAATTTCCCTTCAAACCTCTCATTTTTAAATAAATTAAATTTTATATCGCATTTCTCAGGATAATTTGAACAGACTATGAAGTATCCGTAACTGCTCTCCCTCATATTCAAATCTCCCCCGCACTCAGGGCACTTCCCCAAGCTCCCGCTCCTATACTCCCTTAGCCCCTCATAGAGCCTCTCAGATATCTCCAACTCGTTCCTCTTGAACTCATCCATAATAACGCTCAACTCATCTAGAGATTCCTTGAGGAAATTGCTTGGATCCAGCTTCCCCAACTCTATTTCATTCATCCCCCTCTCCAGCTTCGCTGTGAGCTCTGGATTCGTTAAAGCCGGGACGAAGCTCTCCAAGACCTCGACTATAGCCTCACCTAGTCTAGTGGGCTTGAAGCTCCCCTCCTCCAAGTAGCCCCTGCTCTTCAGTATATCGATTATCTGCACTCTCGTGTTCTTAGTCCCCAGCCCCAGTCTCTCCATCTCCTTTATCAGGGATATGTGGGAGTACCTCTTCGGTGGTTGGGTTTCCCTTTCCTCTATCTCGACTTCAACGACCCTCAGCTCCTCACCGTCCTCAACCTCCGGGAACTCCTCCACCCTAGCGTAAGGATAGACCCTCAGCCATCCCTCCCTCAATACGGAGAGACCGCTGGCCCTGAAGATGAAGCCATTCACATTAGACTCCACTCTGATCCTCTTGATTAGAGCGTCCTGAGCTAAAGTAGCGAGGTTCCTCCTGGCTATTATCTCATACACTTCCCTATATTTCCCCTCGAGCCTTCCCTCAGGCACTCCGACTACGTGTATCGTTGGATGAGCTGGATCATCCTTCTTACCTTCAACAGCAACTTCCCTCATGTCCCCGAGGACGGATTCGGCTTCCTCCTTCAGGGGAGAATAACTCGCTATGAGCTTGACCATATCGACGAAATCCTTCTTCTTCCAGCTCTTTGGATACTTCTGACTCTCCGTCCCTATGTAGCTTATCAACCCAGCCTCATATAGCTTTTGGGCTATCCCGCTCGTCCTATCGGCTATCTGCCTGGGGGTCAGTCCTGTTATCGCGCTAACCTCCACTTGGAGCGAGGTCCCGTCGAAAGGGGGAGGGGGGCTCAGCTTCCTCTCATCCGACTTCACTCTAGCGATTAGAGTATCTTTCACAGCTTCGGCAGCTCTCCTAGCATAATCATGGCTCCATATCCTCTCCTCCCCCTCAGGAGGAGCTAACTCCAGTGAGAAGCCTTTATCGACCTTCACTATAACAGTGTAGTACTTCTTGGGGACGAATTCCCTTATCTCCCGCTCTCTCTTCACTATCATAGACAGAGTGGGTCCCTGGACCCTTCCCGAGCTCAGGACTCTCACCCATCCCTTCCTCCTAGTGCTCAGAGTGAGCCCCCTGGATACGTTCGCCCCCCACTCCAGGTCTATGACCCTCCTCACCCAACCGGCGTAGGCCCTGGGATAATCGAAGGGTTTGAGGTCCCTGAAGGAGCTCCTTATCTCCTCCTCAGTCAATGAGGAGAACTCCATCCTCAGTATCTCCTTCCCCTCCCAATTCAGGGCCTTAATTATCTCAAGAGCGATAGAGCTGCCCTCACTATCCAGATCAGTCGCTACTATTATCCTATTCGACAATTTCCCCAATTTCTCCAGTATTTTCAAGTACTCCCTCTTCCCCTTTATCTCCTTGAGCACTAACCTCTCAGGCGGGACTATAGACGGATACTCCCACTTACCTGGGGGATAATCCAGCTCGAGAAGGTGGCCAGCGGCTGGTGCTACGTAGTACCTCTCACCGCCCATTTCGAACTCATAATAGTATACTTTCCCCTCCCTCTTGGCCTTCGCTCCCCCAGATAGTATCGAGGCTATCCTCTTAGCTACGTTGGGCTTCTCAGTCAGTATTAGCGTGGTCATTCCGCTGTCTTACTTCGATGCTATTACTAGAATATAAGCGCATTACAAACCGGCCCCTCAGGATTTATGTCCTCCCCTCTCTCAATCGCGGTGAAGCATGAGGAGAGCGTATCTTTCCCTGCTCATGGTACTAATACTCTTACAAGCTAACTCAATTCTCTCAGCTCCATCCAGGACGATAGTAGTTCATACAGGTAGCCCGTGCACTTCCGGTGATGCTTACTTCACGAGCTTGAGCTCAGCTATCTCGAGCGCGAACCCAGGGGATGTCGTGAAGATATGCCCCGGGACCTACAGAGATAACGTGAGGGTGACGAAGAGCTTAAGCATCTCCGGAGTGAGTGATCCCTCTTCAGTCGTATTAGAAGCTTACAATACGACTAAGCATGTAATAGAAGTGAGCAATACTAGGAATGTAATGATAAGCAATTTAACTGTCAGGGGCGCGATAGGATCTCAGCAGAGCGGTATATACGTCTATTACACGAGCGAGAGCTCCCTCAGGAACATAATAGCGACTGGAAACTACTTCGGGATCAACATAGTATCGAGCTCAAGCATAAATGTGAGCGATCTGATCTCGGAGAACAACATTAATGCTGGAGTGAACTTTGAGAGCAGTGTGGCATGCTCCTTCTCGGATCTGAGACTGAGGGGGAATAGGATAGGCTTCCTCTCCCTCCTGAGCTCTGACTCCAGGTTAATGGATGCTAGGATAGAGGGGAACTCTGAGGGAGGCTTACTCCTCAAGTACTCAAATAATAACAATCTCAGCGGTATAGAGGCTGAGAGGAACGGATGGTACGGTGTATACTTACAGAGATCCACTGGGAACATTATATTGAACTCGAGAGCTGATAACAATACTGCGCTGGGCGTCGATAGCTACGGTTTCTACATTTACCAGGGATCCGATAACAATAAGCTTGAGAACGTGAGCGCTAAGGATAACGTTTATGGAGTAGCGATAATATACAGCTCCAATAACTCTGTTAGGGCATCCTTAGTCAATAACACCTTCTCCGGAGTTTACATATACCAGAGCAGGGGGAACTCTATAGACGGCTCAACTGAAGGCAGTATCTACGGTATATGGATACAGAACGGAGGGGAAAATAAGCTGATTGGAGAGTCAAGTCATAATAGGTTCGGAGTCCTCATCTCAGAGTCCAGTGGGAATCTGCTAAATGGGACGAGGATCCACGATAACATATACAGCGGTATAGTCGTGGAGGGGAACTCCTCCATCGGCAACGTTTTCACTAAGCTCTCTTGCTACAACAACACCCTGCTGGGGATAGATCTAGGAGGGGATTATGTCACTAGAAACGATGGAAAGTTGACTGAGGGCCCGAACGATTTCATGGATTATCCTGTGTTGACATGGGCAGCTGTATACGGGGACAGATTGCTGGTGAGGGGCTACATAAATTCCGAGGGAAGTGGATCCGGGAGCCCAGCTTTCAGCGGATCTGAGGTAGAGATATACCTATCCACGAATCATGAGAGCGGATACGGGGAGGGCTTAAGGTATCTGGGGAGCCTCAGGGCTTTGAACGGGGAGTTCCTGGGATGGATAGATCTTCCTGATGATTTGAGAGGCAAGGGAATGAACATAACATCAACAGCGACGTTGATGCCTCATGGTACCTCTGAGTTCGGGCCAAATATATTCGCACCATCCCTATCAACGAACATAAGCGTGGAGAAGTTGATAGAGCCATCCATAGTCACTCCAGGCTCCTCAGCCAAGGTCACCTTAATAATCGCGAACAGGGGAAACGGGACGGCCTACAACGTATCGATAATAGACCCACTCCCCGATGGCATGAGTTACATAAGCGGGACAGCTAAGTTGAACGGTAGCTCTTTGGAGCCTAGGGTCAATGGGAGCGAGTTGAGCTGGATCCTCAATGTACCTGCAGGGAGTATAATGTTCCTAGAATTTAATGTAAGCATAACCGCTCCCCCAGGATCTCACCTCGAGAATGTAGCTTTCTTCAGTTCGGAAGACGGCTCAGGGAACAGCTCGGCTGATGTTAGCGTGATATCTCCCCCCGTAATAAAGGTGAGTAAGATCGCCTCCCCAACTAGCGTGAGGGTGGGTGATGAGGTCAGCTATGAGCTGAGGATAGGGAACTCGGGAGACCTACCCGCATTCATATCGGTGAGGGATACTATACCCACAGGTATGAGCTATGTGAGTGGGAGCTTCTCCTCTAACGTCAGCTTGGATCTCGATATATCCGGAGGAGAGATAAAGTTCAACGTTACTTTAGCCCCGAGGAGCTCATTAGTAGCTTCATACAAGCTCAGGGCATTGAGCGAGGGGAGGAAGGATAACAGGGTCTACGTTAATGGGACGCTCTCAGCATCGGCATCAGTAATAGTTACGAATCCCCCATCGGGAGGTTCAGGAGGACATTCAGGAGGTTCCGGGGGTTCAGGAGGCTCCGGAGGATCACCATCCTGCGGCTACATACCTCCTCCCACTTCAACTCCACCTGCCACTCCGAGTAAGCCGAGCTCCAACGATTATGTCTTCAACGGGATACCCATAGTCCTCGTCTCCCTAGGATCTCAGGGGGTTAAGCTAGAGAGCTATCAATCAGGGAGCTCCGGATCCAGCTCCGGGGTCCAGCCCGTGACCTCTGGAAACGCTTTAGCTCTAATAACAGTCGATATATCCGCATCCCCAACTAAAGCGGAGACGGGGAGCAATATAGCCTTCTTAGTCAACGTGAGCAATATAGGGGAGGGGGCTTATGAGGGGCTCGAGGTCCAGGTAGACCTCACCCCAGGGCTGGATTACGTGAGCGGGAGCTCGAAGCTCGGTGGAGTCAAAGTGGAACCGAAGAACGATATGAATGTGCTCAAGTGGAAGATAAGCAAGCTGGATCGGAAGAGCAGCTTGGAGATAAGCTTCCTAGCGAAACTGATAGCGACAGCCGGGAGCTTCAATGTAGTGGCGACTGCTGCTACTGCTAGCGATAGCGTAATCATATCTGTTAAGCCCAAGGAAGTGGCAGCTCCCCAACCTCAACCTCAGCAAGTCCCTGAGGTCGTGGAGCTGGATGTATCTGGCTCCTCCTCCGGTAGGGTGGGGACAGTAACGATAACTCTCACTAGCCCGACGGGAGCGAAATCAGTGAGGATAGTCGCTAACTTGAACTCCCTCAAGTACGTGCCCAATAGCGCTAAGCTCGCTGATATGCCCGCTAAGACCGATGTGAAGGAGAGCAGCTTGAGCTGGTTGATAAGCATATCAAAGGGAGGAAAGGCTGTGATAACTTTCAACGTCGAGCCTAGTAGCGATGATGTGAATTCAGGTGAGGTGAACGTCTTCTTACCAGATTTCGGGAAACAGAAGAGTGTTACAATAAAGTTTGAGGCTAAACAGATGGTAATGGGTCCATCTCTTGAGATAAAGCTCCCTCAGATCCCAATATGGATATTCCTGCTCCCTCTACTGGCTATACCTATAGTGCTAGCTTACAAGAGGAGGGGGAGGGAGGCTATAGTGATGGATTACAACTCCCTGAGGAGGGCTGTGGAGAGGGGGATGATAGAGGACTTAGTGAGGAGGTACGATATCTACGTACCTCAGGAGACCTTCAACAAGGTGAGCAAGGATCAGAGATTGATGAGGGCCCTGGAGAAATATCTAATAGGGAGATCCCTGAAAGTGGAGAGGGTATTGAGCGATGTATCGATAGAGGGTTTCGATGATGAAGTAGCGGCAGTGGTGAGCCTCGCACAGAGGAGGGGGACTTTCGCTTACCTAGGTGACGAGGAGGCATTCAAGAAGTTAAAGGAGAAGGGATTGAAGGTGAAATTCGTTAAGGAAGGTAAGCCTCTGTCATTAGAGATGAATATCCCATCATAACTCTATGTTCATTTTTCCCTCCCTGAATATCCTCCTATCCATCTCCTCGAGCTTCCCCATCTGGGGCTGGAAGTCCATCTTGTTTAAGATATCCTTATCCAGATCCACGCCAGGCGCTATCTCCTCTAGCGACAATCCCCTCTCGCTCAGCCTAAACACAGCTCTCTCAGTTATGTATAAGACCTCCTTCCCCTCCTCTAAAGCTAACTTCCCGTTGAAAGCCACTTTGTATACTCTCCTAACGAACTTCCTCACATCCCCATCTTGTTCGATTCTGAGCTCCCCATTCCCTATCTTGAACTTCCTCTTGCCCGCAGTGAATCCACCGGCGAAGTAAAGCCTTGGGGAGCCAGTTACTATCACGGGAAAGCCACCGGGACCTGTTATCCTGCCCGGGATGAATGAAGGGTTGACGTTGCCATCAGCGTCTACTTCCATGAAGCCAAGTGAGGAAGCATCTATTATGCCGCCCTCATAATTCGCGAACATATCCGGCATCTGCATTATAGCGAAAGGCCCTATAGAGACCCCGAAGTCAGCTTCAGTTAACGCCACTCCCCCCAGCGGCCCGGCTTCTATACTGGTCAGTAGTATCTCTGAGAGCCCCTCCTCCTCTATTACTGAGGGCGTGAGGGCGGGTATCCCTATCCCGAAGTTGACGAATAGGGGCCTATCCAACTTCTTAGCTAAGTAGAAGAGCTCAAGAGCTACTCTCCTAGCTATGACCTTCCTCTCACTGAGCTCAAGGGGAGTGTGAGAAGCTCTAGGTGGCACTATCTCACCGCTTATCCTAGGATCGTAACGGAAGGAGCAAGTCTGCCAATGATATTCCTCGGGAGCCACTACTACGTGATCCACGAGAGGAGCTGGTACATGGACTTCCTTAGGCTTAATAGATCCGAATTTCGCTAACCTTTCAACTTGAGCTATGACAATACCTCCGCAAGATTTAGCGGCTTGAGAAATAGCTAGGACAGTGCCGAATATACCTTCTCTCTCCATAGAGAGGTTCCCGAGCTCATCTGAAGTAGTGGCCCTTATCAAAGCTACTTCGGGCTTAGGCGCTCTATAGAGCAAGTACTCCCTCCCATCTATCTCTATCAGACTGTTACTACAAGTCCTCCTCTCCCTAGCTAGATCGTTGAGATAGCAGCCATCGTCCCTAGGGTCTAGGGAAGTTCTCAACCCGACTCTAGTGATCACACCTGGCCTCCCGGATGCTACTTCCCTGAACCAGCAACTAGCAGTGCCTATGGGCCAAGTGTACATCTCTATAACATTCTCAGCCGTCAGTCTCTGGAGCCAAGGGGCCCATCCGAGGTAAGTCAAGAGCATACCCCTCACGAACTCCCTATCCCCAGTCTCATGCATCTTCTTCCCTATGAGATCGAGCCCCCTATCGGGCACCGCCGGTAGAGTGTCCGTTAGTATGAAGAGATCCTTAGGATGACCTGTCCTCTCATAGAGCTCCCATAACTTGACTATCAAGTACTCTGGAGTCGTCGCTATGTTGAATCCCGAGATCGCTATGACTGAACCATCCCTTATCTTGGAGAGGGCTTCCTCGGCATCTACTACCTTCGAGAACCGCATAAGCCTCCCCCCATCAGGAGATTAATAATTTTACCTAATGACCGGGTGGCCCGGGTCCCCCGCTTCGATTGTAGCGAAAATTCTTATTAATTCTTATTAATGGAAATTCATAGATCCGGGGTGAATGGACTGAGCTGGATACAAAGGGTGTTCATAGATAGGGCGGACCTCTACCTGGAGATAATGAATAGCAGTTGGTCCGAGGGGGAGCAGATAGCTAGATCTATAGCTGAGATACTTAGGGAAAATGGTTTAGAGTCGGGGAGAGTATTGGAGGCATTTTGCGGGAATGGTAGAGTGGCAATACCTCTCGCGATGGAGGGATATGATGTTCTGGGCTTCGATATATCCCTCCCATTCATACAGGACGCTAGGCAGAAAGCTGAGAAGTACAGAGTATCTGATAAAGCTAAGTTCATGGTTTCAGATGCTAGGGAGATAGATAGCAAGCTTAAGGGGGAGATATTCGATGCCATAATAATAGTATCGACATCCCTCGGCTATTACGACTCCATGACAGATGAGGAGATACTCAGGAAGCTCAGGTCACTAGTGAGGGAGGGATCCATCCTCATAATAGCGAATACCTTCCACAGGGAGACGCCGAGTTGGAGCTGCGGGAGGGTCTTCCAGAGGTACGGTTCCTTGGTCTTGATGGAGGATATGAGGTTCGATCCCCTCTGGTCGAGGCTCCTATCGAAGTGGATCATATTGAGGGACGATGGTGAGGGTAACTTGATGAAGGAACTCGAGGTGAATACTGAGATGAGGATATACACATCCACTGAGCTGGCTGAGATACTCAAGAGAGCGGGATGGGGTGTGGACTCTATATACGGTGATATAAGGAAGAAGGAGAAGTTCTCACCTCCCTGCCCTTACTTAAGCCTCATCGCGAAGGCCATCCAAGCAATTAAGTAAATTCGAGACTATCTCCCTCAGTAGCTCGTAAGGTTCCTTCACCCCGAACCTGCTCTTCAAGGTCTCCCAGGGCTTCCCCTGGAGGACCTTCGCAATTAATATCGCTTCCTCCCTTGGGGTTAGGCAATCCCTCCCCTGCCAGAAGTAACTCCTGACGATCTCGTGTATCGCATCAGAAGCTAACTCATAGACGTAGCTCCCCTTCACGTATCCCGAGAGTCTGCTCCTCTGGGAATTGCTCAACTTAGCCCTCCCCCCATCTAACTTACTCTTGAGGAGCAATCTAGCTACCATCGGGTTCAGGGAGAAGTAAACATCATGTAAACTAGCTAACAATCTCCTCTTGAACTCTCTTAAGACTTCCTCAGTCATCCTAGATGCTTCCTCGCTCAATGGCTTGAGCACTAGGACGCTGTACTCCCCAGTCACAGGGTTCCTAGATGGGCTTATGTGCACTGGATGATAACCAGATCTCACCCAGAACCTGAGCAACTCCTCTGTCGCACCGAAGCCAGCTCCTAACCAATCTAAGCCTTTCCCTCTAGCTTCCCTCTCTACTTCAGCGAGAGCCCTCGTCCCGAAGCCCATCCCCTGCAGCTCAGGATGCGTAGCTATCCTGACTATCCTCCAACCCCTCAGCTTCCCGAAGCTCTTGAATGAATAGTGTAAGACGATCCTGCTAGCTATCATATGCCCCGGAAGGTCCCTCATCCCCCTAGCTATTTCTTCCAGGAGGGAGTTCGGGAGCCCCCCTTCCTCAGCTAAGTGGATGCTCACTATGGGCTCTCCATCAGCTTCTAAAGACCTAGCGAAGTGATGGGGAGCATCTAGGAGGGTAGCGAGATCATTAGGCCTATTCCTATAATGAGCTAATATGTAAATACCGTAGAACTTCCTCAGGTATTCCTCGCTTATGCTATCTAAGGATATCTCCCTGTAAGTAGCCTCTAGATTCTTTGGAGGTTCTCCGGGTTCCGCATCCAGCAGGAGGAAGTCATAGAGCCACCTCTCGACAGGATCCTCAGGGGGATACCTTATAGGCTCATCCATCCTCTCCTCAGCGTGAGGTATCCCGGACTTCCTCAACCTCCCCAGGAACCTCAGGGAGAAGCCTCTCCCAGCGCCCTCGTATCCATGTATCGTCGATGAGAATATAGTGAATCCCCCGCTCAAGAATTTGAATAGAGTTGTCACGGGTATCGAGGCAGCTTCATCGACTACCTTCAGGTTCACTTCGACTTCTGAAGCGCTCTCAGGTGTGAGATAGAAGACGTCCTTACCCTTGAACCTGAGGGCTATTATCCTGCCCTCCCTTACCAGGGGCTCATAACTCACCCCCTGGGCATCTAGCCCCCTCATCAGGAAGTTGAAGATCGTCTGAACCCCCTCGATACTCGGAGATGTCACTACAGCGTTCTTAACCCTGCTCCTATTCATTATCAGGGATAGGGCTATCCCTATTACAGCGGACTTCCCCCTCCCCCTATTCGCGGTCAATATGAAGGCCCTCTTCCTCTCCTTGAATGCATCTAGAATAGATCTCAAGACCCTCTGCTGATCCCTGGTCGCGCATAGATCGAAGAGAGGGTCTCCTGTCCTCTCGATAGGGGCTCTCTCCTTCGAGACCCTTCCGCAAAGCTCCCCCCTGACTTCCTCACCGAGGAGGAAGGTCCCCCTCTTCCCTATGGAACTGAGGAACCTGGACTTGAAGAGCTGCCTCACCCCCCTGGATTCGAATGGAGGGACCATGAACCTCCTCTGGAACTCCGTCATGGAGTTGATCCACTCCTCTAGGGGTGGTACCGTGAGGATCGCGAGGCCTCCTCCCCTAACTACCTCTATCAGCCTGCCTATATCGTTAGCTCTGAATTGATGCGATATATCAGCTATTAGGAGATCCCAAGTGCCCCCGAGCACTTCCTCAGTCTGATCGAAGTCTATAGATGTGACATCGCCCTCATCCACTGAGATCCTATCTGAATTTATCCCCATATGAGTAGCTATCAGGAGACGACCTTCCCTCTTAGATAACCAGATCTTAGCGATTTCAGATGCTATCTCTAGGGAATCATTTCCAGATATTACGATTAACCTCCTCTCCCCTGTATTTATGGCTTCCTCTACTATAAGCTTGGGATCCAATTCCACCCTCCGGATGTGCTATCATGAGTTAGAATTAAATGACACCTGCTGCCCAGGGCCTAAATGAGGGTCCCCTCCCAGTGAGAGGGGATCGAGCGAGTTCTCCGGGATCCTCGAACTATTTGAGTGGGGAAATCAACTCCTCGCTCTACCTATTATCTCCCTCAAGCTCAACCCTTTCCTCATTAAGTAGGATTCCAAACCCCTGTTTATCTCCTCGAATACCCCTAGGCCCCTCCTGTAGATAGCCGTCCCTATACCGACTGCTCTAGCTCCCGCTAGCATCATCTCCACGGCATCCCTCCAAGTCTCGACGCCACCGGTCCCTATAACATCGCATATCCCAGCTAGCTCGTAGACGCATCTAACAGCTATGGGCCTTATAGCTGGACCGCTGAGCCCACCGAACTTATTTGAGAGGACGGGAGTCATAGCTTCGACATCTATGTACATAGCCCTAATAGTGTTTATCGCGTTTAGAGCGTCAGCTCCTGACTCGAAAGCGCTCCTCCCTAAGCTAACTATATCCGGGACCATAGGGGAGAGTTTCACGATTATAGGTATCTTAACGTTCCTCCTGACTTCGGAGACTAGCTCCCTCATGAGCTCTGGTGTGGACCCTATCTCGATACCGTGCCCCCTCACGTGAGGGCACGATGCGTTCAACTCCACGGCATCGACCCCGCAATCCTGGAGCCTCCCAGCTACGTAAGCTACATCCTCAGGCGTATTACCGCCAGCGCTCCCTATGACAGGTATCTCTATATAGCTCCTCGCCTCCCTGAACTCCCTCTCGAATTCATCTATACCGGGGTTGGGTAAGCCCATCGCGTTGAGCATCCCGAATGGGAGCTCGACAACTACTGGATTCTCATAACCCCTGCTGGGTCTCGGGAGTATAGTCTTAGTAGTTACAGCTCCGGCCCCAGCTCTCTCGACTCTCTTGAGGAGGGAAGGGGTCATCCCCAGTACACCGGAAGCTAAAATGAGCGGATTTCTAAGTTTTATCCCTGCTACTTCTGTCTCCAGGCTCAATCATCTCACCCCCGACTCGACTGAGGACGAGGATCTTGTCCCGGGAGCGGGGGCTCCCCACTCCCAACAGAATAATAAGGATATCCAGCTGTTGAAGGCATCTGAGAGTTTCCTCAAGGTATCTCTTAATATCTCCTCTCTCTCAGAATTTATCCTCTCTATAGAGCTCTCTACTTCCTCCCTGCTCACGAGAGCGTACCTCTCAGCTGAGCCCGAGGAGCGGAGGATACCGATGGCCTTATCGACTGGCAAGGACCTATCGTTCACTCTGTGAGGGATCTTTCCATCCGGCTTTACCCTCCTCCGGATCTCGATCCTCTCCCCCGAGTTCACTATCTTCAAGCTTCCTTTAGCCCAAGGGGCTCCCCTCTTGACTAGATGCTCCAGCCCGGATGCCCTGAGCTCCTCAGCCCTCCATCCCATCAAAAGAGCAGTTGCATCAAGTATTTTGCTTTTTCCAGATATATTAGGGCTTTTTATTGCAATGAGGCCTCTATGAATTATTATAGCAGCTCCCTCAAATGAATTGAAGATGAACAGCATTTCTTCCATCATCATTCAGCGGTAGGGGGGAGGGGACATTTTAAATATTTCAGTGAGCTCGCCTCAAGCTCACCATATAGCGAGGACTATCATGCTCAGGGTCCCGCCGACTCCCTCATTGCTCCTTATCCTCTCTATCGTCCTATTCAAGGAAGCTGTATCCGGGCTAGCTACCTCAGCTACTATGTCATACTCCCCAGTGACTTCATAAGCCCTCATCACTTCCTCTATGCTAGCTATCTCCTTCGCTACCTTCGGGATGTTATAGCCGGGTCTCACCTTAATCATCACGATCGCTCGCATCGCGTCCTCCCCTAACTCAATTGTGAACTTCTTTATCACGCCGCTGCTGACGAGCTTATCTACTCTCTTCCTTACAGTCGCTTCACTGACTCCGAGTTGCTCAGCTATCTCTGTGAAAGGAGTTCTAGAGTTCTTCACTAATATGCTTAAGATCTTCCTGTCCATCTCATCCATGGGTTCCCCGAGTAGAGGAGGGGATCAAGTTATAAACGATTACCGCGAACTCTTGACATCTGAATATATCGGTAGCTCGAACATACGAAGGCCGGATAGGATTTTAGAGAGTTATGATGACCAATGAAGTATTTTAGGGCGAATCTGCTGCTCATTCTTAGGGAAGCCGGATGAGATATCCCTGGCTCCCAGGATCAGTGGATGAGGGAGCATGAATCCCTATGGACGGGCCCCAGCTCATGTGCTCTCCCTAGAGTAGCCTAGGGTCTGTAAGATCTGTGATCGAGAGCTATCGAGCACTGAACTAACTCTTATGAAATCCCTATTCTATCGATAGGAGTCGATCTCTTAGACTAAAGGCCCTCCCCAGAGCCCCTAGAATACCCTGGAGTCCTTATAACTAAATGCTTGATAAAGTGACTGATATAAATGGGGAAGGGGAGATGGATTGGGGCTACTAAACGCGATCTATAGGGTAGCTAGATTCTTAGGGATGCCCTTCTACTTGAGGTACTTAGAATCTGTAGTTAGGGAGGGACCTATCCCGAAGCATGTCGCTCTAATACTAGATGGGAACAGGAGGTTCGCTATTAAGAGGAACTTGAGCTGGCTCGAAGGATATAGGATCGGGGCGAATAAGACTAGAGAGCTCCTTGAATGGTTGCTCGATCTAGGGATTGAGCATGTGACTTTATTCGCTTTCTCAACTGAGAACTTCAGGAGGCCCAGGGATCAAGTGGAAGCTGTCTTCAGAGCTATGGAGGAGAAACTGCTCGAGCTCAAGGAGAATATAAGCACTCTCAAGGAGAGAGGGGTCTCATTCAGGATAGTCGGGAGGAAGGATATGCTACCAGAGGGGATAAGGAGGATGGCTGAGGAGATAGAAGCTTCTACATCGGGATCGAGTAAGACACTGAACTTAGCGGTAGCTTATGGGGGAAGGGCTGAGATAGTTGATGCTGTGAGGAAGATAGCGAGGAAAGTGAGAGAGGGTGTTTTGGATCCAGATGAGATAGATGATGATGTTATAAGGATGCACCTATATGCTCCAGATCTACCGGACCCAGATCTAATAATAAGGACATCGGGGGAGGAGAGGCTCAGCAACTTCCTGCTCTGGCAATCGGCTTACTCAGAGTTGTACTTCTGCGAGGTCTACTTGCCAGAGCTGAGGAAAGTGGATCTGCTGAGGGCTATAAGGGATTATCAGAGGAGGAAGAGGAGGTTTGGATCCTAGGCTCTATGATCTAGATGAGTTAATCGAGGAGTTCGGTATAGAGATAATCGAGACGTCTCAAATAAATATACCCAGTGTAGATAATAGAAGCTGCAGACTCCTCAAAGCAAAAATACCACACAATGTATACATTTTGGAGCTACCATCCTTAATAAAATATGCATCTTTCCCCCATATCTGCGGGGAACCCCTAATAGAGCTCCTGAGGGATCCGGGGATTAGCTCTGTCATCTCGAGGTTCTCATTGGAGAGGTTCGGGAGGCCAGTGGTATACGGTGAGATAGGGGAGAGGATAATCCCCTATCCGAGAGATCCAAAGGGATCGGGGGATATAGCTCTGATATCTATCTTCCCCGACTTGAGGCCCGGGATCTTGCACGAAGTAAAGGAGGAATTGGGCAGAAGGGGAGGGAGGTTGAGGGTCCTCTTGGTCACGGGGTTCCTATCAATAGAGGATCTGAGGGAGATGGAGGAGGAAGCCTCTTCAGAGGGCATCGATGCCATATTCATCCCATTCCTCCTCTTGGGCCACAGAGCATCGGGGGAGCTCTATGCTTACGGTTACGATAAGGGAGCCCTCAGGAGAGGTTCAGTCAGGGAAGTGGGGTGCATGATAGATCTCGAGACATTGAGAAAGCTAATCCCCGAATACCCTCCCAGCACTAACTTAATTCTATCTGAGGAGAGGATCTCTGGGAGCATTAGATACTTGAATTCCCTCCTGGAGTCCATACTATTCCTCCTGGAACATCCTATCTTCGATAGCTGGCAGATAGAGAACCTCCTGAGGGAAGCTAAGAGCGTGAAGAGGGAGATAATGAGGAGGGTGGGATTATGATTAAGTGCCCCGATCCAGATGAAATAGCGCCGAAGTTATTGGAAGCCCTCAGGAGGGGGTGCTCATCTTTCTCAGAGGTCCTGAGAGAGGAGACAGCTGATTGCAGGACTCCGACGAAGATGAGTATCCCAAATTACTTCTCAGCGATGTTGGGGGACAGGATAGGTAGGATCATGAATCCGGATGACTTCCAACTCGTGAAGTGCTGGTGCGAGCTATCAGAGGGGAGGCTCATATTAGCCGTGGCTTTAGGTAGGATAGCTATGTCATTCCCTAGGAGGGCTTATGAGATAGCTAGGGATCTGGAGAGGTGCGGGGGAAAGGAGCTCCTTTCCAGGTTCGTCTACCCTATAGTAGCTATCTGGGATCCTGGAATCTTAGATTCCCTCGATAGGTATAGTTACTTGATGAGCTGGGCCTGGCTCGCTTCCTACGTGCCTGAGGAATTCGATGAAGCTATAGAGAGAGTGATGCTCAGATCAGATATAGTGGATGAAGCCCTAATAAAAGCTCTAAAGAGGTTGAGGAAAGTCAATCCAGCGAGGACTTATGAGAGGATAAAGGATATTCCTTATCTCCTCAAGAGAGTAATTCCTTGAGGAGGATCGCTTCATCTAAACTGATCTGCCCCTCCGCAGCCGCTCTGCCCAAGTAAGAATATATGAGGGGGGATCCCAGAGCAGCAGAGAGCCTCCTACTGAATGAACCCCTCTCCCCCATCGAGAAAGCGACTAGCCTCCCCCTATACCCGAGTTTGTAGAGGGAGAGTACTCTATAAGCTTCCCTCTCATCTCTCGCGTAAGTCACTACCTTGGCTATATTCCCTAAGGAGAGCAACTCCTCGCATATAGAGAGGAGCTCCTCGTAACTGGGAGTACCTCTTGGATCGTGCCAAGAGAGTATAGCATTCTCTATCCCGATTCTGGAGTTCTCATATTCGACATCCACGTACCCACATATCTTCGATACGGATCTCAGCCACTCCGCATCTTGAGGATCCCCTTCACCACCGTGAGCTCTGCTCCTATAGGTAATTATTATCCTATCGTTGAACCCTCGTATCAAGCTGTTCAAGGAATCCGCGGATGGAAGCTCTTCCCAAATTAGATCCACTCTGAGCTCGACTAAGTCAGCTCCCATCTTAAATGCCCTCTCTATATTCTCCCTCAGATCATCGGGATCGCTCAGGGTCGCCACTATCTTCAAGTACATCCATCGCCTCCTCCGCGCTCAGACCATCGAAGATTATCGAAGCTATAGCCCTAACCATGCTAGCCGGTCTCTCATACTGGAAGACGTTCCTCCCTATGGATACACCAGCTGCTCCCCCTCTCATAGCTCCCTCAACCATCTCAAGGACTTCTCTCTCGCTGTCCATCTTGGGGCCCCCGGCTATTATCACTGGGACGCTCACACACCTAGTCACCTCCTTGAAGCTCTCCGGATCCCCCGTGTAAGGAACTTTGACTATATCAGCTCCCAACTCAGCCCCAACTCTAGCTACATGCGAGATAACCTTGGGATCGAACTTATCCTTGATGTTAGGCCCTCTAGCGTACATCATAGCTAGAAGGGGCATGCCGAATTCATCAGCCTCAGAAGCGACAGATCCGAGCTTCTCCAACATCTCAGGCTCGCTCCTCTCCCCTCCTATGTTTACGTGGACGCTCACGCCATCTGCCCCTAACCTGACTGCCTCAACTACGCTGGCCACTCTCACCTTCCTGTTTGGCTCGGGCCCGAGGGATGTGCTAGCTGACATGTGCATGAGGAAGGGGATCTTAGCGTTCCTCAGGGCCTTTATCATCCCCTTATGGAGGACGACGCAAGTGGCTCCCCCCTTAGCTACTTCGTTAACGATCCAATTGATATCCGTTAGCCCCTTTATCGGGCCGTCCGTCACACCGTGATCCATGGGTATGCATAATATCCTATCGCCCCTCATTATCCTTGAGAGCCTTACCTCCTTCCCCAGCATACGCGAGCTAGAGGCTGAGGAGATTAATCCTATGTGTGCGATACCCGTTGGACAGCTATAAAACTTAAATAATGGATGGCTATCAAATTCTATGTTTCTCCAATTGAGCATAGCGTTAATAGGATCTTACGCGATTGTAAACTTCATTAAGTCCATAATAGGCTTCCTCAGGCTCCCCAGACCGGGGGGAGATGTCAGGGCATCGATATCTTACATAATCCCGGCTAGGAACGAGGAGGGGAAGATAGGGAAATGCATATCCTCTCTACTCCCTTGGCTGAGGGATTGTGATGAGCTGATAGTAGTGGATGATTGCAGTGAGGATTCTACAGAGGCTGAAGCCCTATCCAAGTTAGATGAGAAGTGCAAGTTGATAAGATTGATTGAGAAGCCGGAAGGTTGGTCTGGCAAGTCCTGGGCATGTTATCAAGGCTATCTTCATTCCTCAGGGGACATAATCGCGTTCTTGGATGCTGATACTGTAGTGATGAGAGACCCGAAGGCAGCCATCTCCTTAACGGAGAGGTTCGATGCTCTCTCCCAAGTCCCGAGGATAAGTTGCGGGAGTCTCGCTTGCGGAGCTATCGAAGTGGCCCTGACATCCCTAGTGAGGTTGCTCTTCCCGTATTGGAAGATGAGCCCCGGAAGGGCATGGCTTATGGGAGCTTTCAGCATCTGGAGGAGGGAGTCCTATGAGTCGATCGGGACCCATGAAGCTGTGAGGAGCAGCTTAGTTGAGGACGCTGATCTCGCTAGGTTAGCTGTGGCTAAGGGGCTTAGGATATCTTTCTTCATGGGTAGAGTAGTGGAGAGCAGCTGGATAAGGAGCTGGAGGGAAGGGTATGAGACTATCAAGAGGATAGGGTCCGCTGCTATGCCGAGTAAATTGATATCAATCTTGATATTCCTAGCCCTGAGCTACACAGCGGTCACGATATACGCCTCACCATTACTCGCTTATCTCGGACTGATAAGAGTGGAGTTAGCGATATTCTACTTAGTCAGCGTATTCTCATATGCGAGTTTGAGCTTCATAGAGGTGAAGTTTAGGCCAGAATCCATGATATTATCCCCCATAGCTCTCTCGCTGATAGCTCTCTCCCTCCTAGCTGCTTCATTCGGGAGGAAGGTGAGTTGGAAGGGGAGGGATTACTCAACTCATCTCGGAGAATAGAGTCCCCACTAGGAGCATGAATATATCTATGACATCTCTCATCGAGAATATGCCTATTGGCCTTCCCTGATCATCTACTACCGGTAAATGGGAGACATCATTGACCCTCATTCTCCTTACAGCTTCCTGAAGGGAATCAGATGGTTTCGCAGTTATAGGATTCTCACTCATTATCTCCTTAACGCTCACATTCTTTCCTATGAGTCCCCTGCATCCTGCATAAAGCAGATCCCTCTGAGTAACTATCCCCTTGAGCTTACCATCGCTATCAACGATGAGAACGCTCCCTATCCTGTTCTCCCACATCACCTTGAAGGCATCATCTACTGAAGCATTTTCAGGGAGGGAAATCGGATTCCTTACCATGAAATCCTCCAGACTGAGGGAGGCCTTCCTCTTCGGCTTCCAAGCCATAAGTCAGCTACCTCCCACTCTCAAATAAATGTATCTATTACTTAAGTTAAATGCTTAATATATTTTAGAAAGTTTTCTGCGGGTGCCATGAAAGGGTTATTAAGCGGATCAGGACTTAGCTCCGGCGATCATCATGCGTAAGATCTTTGCAATGCTCCTCATATTGATGCTAATTCCCCTAATCCCATCTACAGCTGAGAGGAGCAGGGCGTTCTTGAGGGTACCGGCTGTCTATCAGACGCCCGATGGGATACTCTCAGGGACATTGGGGAACCTGACAGTGGAAGTCGAGAAGGGAGAGGGAATAGTTTACTTCTCAGCGGAGCCCCTCACGCAGATAGATACGCAGGGCGCAGCTAGGACAGCTGCCTTAGTGGCTAGCTACTTACTGGGGATAGACCCGAGATCAATGAACTTCTACTACAGATTGGAATCTGGGAGCACTGTGGTGGGAGGCCCTAGCGCAGGGGCCGCTATGACAGTAGCTACGGTAGCAGCCATCCTGGGGAAGCAGGTCAGACAGGATATCATAATAACTGGGATGATAAACTTGGATGGGATAATAGGCCCCGTGGGAGGGATACCTCAGAAACTGGAGGCGGCAGCGAGAGCTGGGGCTAAGATGTTCTTGGTACCAGCGGGTCAGGAGATAGTGGAGGAGACAGTGCCTAAGCAAGTCAGGATAGGTCCCCTCATATTGACGACTGTCGAGAAGAGGAAGGTCAATATAAGCGAGCTCGGGGCTAAGCTAGGGGTGAAGGTAGTCGAGGTAAGCACGATAGAGGATGCCCTGAACTACATGCTGGGTCTGAGGATAGAGAGGCCGCCATCGGAGAGGCCTGAGATACCTAGAGAGGTCAAGGAGCTCCTGAGTAAGTGGGTGAGGAATTACCTGAATCAATCAGAGGCCATAAGGGGGAGCGTCAGATCTGAGATCGGGAAGCTAGGGGCTTTGAGCAAGAGAGTTATAAACAGCATTTTATCGGACTCCGAGAACTACTCATCTTCCGCTAGGGATGAGATGGCGAAGGGGAACTTATACACAGCAGCTAGTTACGCTTTTCGATCTGTAGTTGAGGCTGATTACGCTAGATCCCTCTTGAATTACGCTCTGAGGGGCGAGGAAGCTGTGAACGAGCTCATGAGGAGAGCGGACTCGAAGCTGAAGGAAGTCGGTGAGAGGCTCAATTCGACGAAGCCTCAGGACCTGAGCGGGGTTGAGGCGATAATAGCTTCTAAGGCTAGGTATTATGATGCGAAGAATGCCCTCAAGAGGGCAGCAGATCTAGCCTCCAAGGGAAGCTATCTCGATTCAATGGAATGGGGAGCAATACACTATTTGACTTACGCTTACTGGAGGGCCGATTCAGCCTCTAATTGGATGGATATGATGGGGCTGAGCCAGAGGATGCAAGTGGATGAGAGAAGGGTGAAGGAAGTGGCTTCTGCGATCTTATATGAAGCCGAGAGCGTCATATCATATTCGGAGAGCTTGATAGAGGAAATAGGAGCTAGCTCAAGCTATTTAAAAGAAGCTTACTCGAACTTGAATGATGCTAACACAGCTTTCTCCTCAGGGGATTACTATGGGAGCATAGGCCTCTCTACTACAGCTCTAGCATATGGCATAATCTCGATACATGAGTGGTTCACTAGCGATCCTAATGCTGTTGAGGAAGCCGTTAAGAGCTCATGCTACTCATCGATAAATGCACTAATGTCTAAGGGGATAATCCCAGTCTTAGCCCTAAGCTATTCGGAGATGGCATCCTCCATGGAGGGGAACATCTTGGAGTCGATAGCTTATTACGAGCTGGCCTCCGCTCACGCTCACGTAATCTCCCTCCTCTCTCAAGTATCTGGGGAGCAGGTAGAGACTAAGAGCCCCATGGAGACCACTTCAACAGTAGAGAGGGTGACTGTAACGCAGACAGTGAAGGAGGAGAGCGGGATTCAGGAGACCTACCTAATTGCGGCCTTAATACTCGGTGTACTCCTGGGATTCATAGTGGGGAGGAAATCGCATTAATACTGCTCGGGGTCGCGTGACCTCAAAAATAACATCCTTAAAATATCTAATCGGAGAAGTTCGTGTCATTTCGGCATAGCTTAGCCTCACTAGGGGCTAGCAGTTCCGTAATAATCGGGTAATACATCTCATACTTCATCCTTATCTTAACTCCTCGAGTCTAAGGATCGATGAGCGTTGAGAGGGATCTCCTGGAGTATAGGAGGGCCAGATTGTGGTTCATTAATAATAAGGAGAGGATAAGGGGCTCATTCAGTGGAAAGTACGTCGCGATACTTGGTGAGAGGGTGATAGATAACGACTCAGATAAGTTCCTCCTCATCCAGAGGCTCTGGTCCATGGGGATCTTCCCGGGGCCGGTCCTCATAGAGCGTGTAGACTGACTTGCTCAACTACTATCAAAATTTTTAAGTGAGAGTTCTCCCTTAACAGAGAGCATGAGTATGCACGAGTTCTCGGGAGGCCGGTATTTCCCCATAGAGATACCTATCCTCACGATATCTCCGGGGAAGAAGCTTTCCATATTCTATCTCGAGATACTACGCGATAGACCCGGGATACTCGCTGAAGTCGCGGAGGAGTTCTCATCTAGGGGGATGAATATCGTCCATAACTTAGCTCATGTAGAGGAGGGGAAGGGCCTCATAATAATAGTGGCTAAGAGGCCCGATTGTGTGAATATAGAGGAGTTGAAGGGGCATTTGGGATCGATAGAAGGGATAGGATCTGTTGAATATGAGGAATCTCATATAGAAGGGCTTCTGATACCTTACCGTCTCTTCCCCTTCTTAAGGGGAACTGTGAGGTTAGTGGCCCTAAATACTAGAGCTATAACTTCCCTCTCAGAGGAATTATCTAAGATCCTAGGGAGCTCGGCCTCGGGGGCGATACTCTTCAGGATAGGGTATGAGATGGGGAAGGGATTCGCGGAGGGTCATCTCAAAATAGCTGAGAGAGTGGGCATTAAGGATCCCTTCGAGATACTTCGGCATATCTCAGTCCCCCTCTATGCATCCTCGGGTTACGGCATAGCTTCACTAGAGGAAGCCGGAGGGGTTTTCTCACTCAGGATAAGGGAGAACTTCGAGGCGGTCGATAGGGAATCGAAGGAACCATCATGCTATATGACGAAGGGCATGTGGAAAGGGGGCCTAGAGAGCATCTTCAATAGGCCTATCTCGATAGAGGAAGTCAAATGCAAGGCTAAGGGGGATGAGTACTGCGAGTTTAAGATAGAGATCCCCCGAGGATGAAGTTTAAAATATTCAGGTAGCGGAAGTAGAGGATATTCATGAGGGAAGGATCAGCGGGCTTCAGGGTCCCTCTCACTAGAGTGACTATATCGCCGGGAGATAGGCTCGCAGCTTTTTTGATAGAAGTGACTAGAGATAGGATGGGGATTATCAGGGACTTAACAGATGTCTTGAGGGATCTGGGATTGAATCTACATAACATATCTGCCTACGTTGAGGGGGGGAGGGGAGCGATCTACTTAGTCGTTAATATATCCGGGAAACCTGAATCCATAGTAAGCGATATTAGAGATAGATTTTCATCTATAGATGGAATTGGAAGAATATTATACCAGGTATCTGAGAAGAATGGCCTCCTCATAGATACGCTGAACTTCCCGCTGATGCGTTACGATGACAGGATCTTCACCCTGACTGAGGAGGCTTGGAAGACGCTCACATCAGATCTAACAGCTATACTGGGCTCCGAAGCTTATCACGCGATAATATACAGGATAGGGTATGAGATGGGGAAGGGATTCGCGGAAAATTACGTAGATATAGCGAGGAGAGCTGGGATCGAGGAACCGATGGATGTGATACGTTATGTCATGTCCGGTATGCTAGCCGCCTCGGGATGGGGTAGATCGAGCCTAGAGATAGGTGAGAACTCCTTGAGGATCAAGATCGAGGAGAATTTAGAGGCGGAAGCAAGCCCGAAGTCGAACGAGCCATCATGCTACTTCACGAAGGGGGTTATCACTGGGGCCCTGACCAGGATACTCAGATCTCCTGTTGAGGTTAGAGAGACGAGATGTAAAGCTGCTGGGGATGAGTACTGCGAGTTCATCGCGAGATTTTGATTTTTTTACTGAAAAATTAAAATTAGATTAGGAACTCCCTCTGCACGTGTATCCTTATCCCTCTCTTCTTCAGCTCCTCGAAGAAGGGCACAGGATCTATTACTTCCTCAGGGTTCTTCACGCCCCTCTCCTTTATCAATCCCTTAGCCATCCATTGTGCGGTGATCGATGTAGGAGTCCCTACAGTCACTGCTTGTGCTGTCAAGCCCCACTTCCTATTCCACTCGGTGTGTATGTCTATCGTGATCCTCTCCCTCCTCCCGTCCTTCTTCCCCTCGACTATAACTCTCATTATATCGTAATCGTTAGGCGGTATCTCCTTCCCCTTGAAGGTCTCGTTGACCAGCATCTTGAGCAAGTCCCTCGGTACTATCTCGACGTCCCCCACTCTTACCGGCTTATCGTTAGTGAGCCCCAGATCCGTCAATAACTTATACTTCATGTAGAGCTCCCTGGGGTATGAGAGTTTGTAGTCGACATATCTGAGGCCCTTATGCTTGAAAGTCTCCCCTATCGTCCAGACCTCGGGGTGCTCTATGTAGTAGAGCTCCTGAGTGCCTACGGGGGGAGGGAAGTGGATTACTTCCCTATCCTCGGGCCTGACGGGATCTACTAGCTTTATCCTGCCGTCCTCCCAGACCTCAACTGGGTGCATGTACTCATCCAATATGCAATCTAGCGAGTAGGGGACGGGGAGGGGTATACCGAGGGAGTCGTAATCATTGAAATCCACCCATCCCTCCCTCAGAAGCACTCTCTCAACTTCATCCAGTTGCTCTACCCCGTACCTAGCGGCTACATTTATCATCCCCGGGCATCCCCCCATCCCGGGTATCGCTAGCAAACCGGCCCTCCTATAAGCTTCATCGAACTCGAACTGCTTCTTCAAGATAGGTACCTCAGAGCCAAGGTCCGTGTAGTGGACTCCTGCTTTGAGTGCTGCCTCCATCACCTGAGGTATGTAATAGTATATTATCCCGTTGACAACTACATCAGCTCCTCTCAGAAGCTCGGCTGTCTCATCCACATTCCTAACATCAACCCTCGCGTAATCTAGTTTCTTCCTCTTAGTGAATCTCTTAGCCCCCTCCACAGCTCTCTTAGCTTTCTCCTCACTTATGTCAGCGACGACTATCTCATCGACATGAGGACTCACTTCATCATCCGCTAGATCGTATACGATAGCTGGGGCGACTACTCCAGCGCCAAGCACGACTATCTTGACCAAAGGGACCACCTAGTCCCTGAATGAGTGCTCGAATATAAAAATTACATCTATATCCGGATTTATTATTTTTATTTTATTTCATATCCGAAGATATCATATTCACATTGGTATATAATGATCGGTAATGTTATAATGATTTTTATTCGATAAATGATAATATTATGTTTTTCCCGGATCCTATACTTATAATCGATTCTCCGATCTACATAAATGAGATCCCATTTTACCTTTCCGAGAAGTTTAATAAAGATTTGAATGTATGGAGATTCCCTAATGCCTCTCCTCACGAATTTAAGCAATGTACAACATAGAAACTCAAAAATTGGAAGGAAATGTGGAGATCTCCCTAGCTAGAAATCTCCAAAGCATGGACTTTCATGGCATAATAACTTCTAAAAAAAGAGTTCAGATTTTGAGATCTTTGGAGAGGCCTAGTCTCTCCAGAGTCTCTCTCTTCGGCCTTCCCTCTCTGTCCCATCCCCTGAGCTCGTAATATTCATCTAGGGCCTTCTCATAACCCTCCCTATCGAGCTTGATGCCTGCAGTTGGCCCTTTCGTGTGGGGCTCATCGAAGAACCTATCCGGGGGATAGTCGTGCTTCCTAGTGAAGCCCTCCCTCAAGTTGAACATCCTTGCGAGGTTCCATATCCTCTCGCCTATCTCCTGGACCTGGGGTACTGTGAATTCCTTATCCATAGCTGCTGATAAGAGATCAGCTATCTCCTGGAAGCCAAGAGCCCAGAAATCGCATATTATGAGGCTCCATTTCACGCTGTTGAGGTCCTGCAAGTCCTTCGTGAGCTTCGCTTTCCCCTCGTAAGTGTGCGGGGGCATGTTACCGAAGGCCTCGCTCGCTATAGTCCAGGCCCTGAGGTGGCAGGCCCCCCTATCTGAAGTAGCGTAAGCTAATGCCATGCCCCAGCTCCCCCTCGGATCGTATGCTGGTATCTCTGACCCCTTTATGTGCATCGCATATCTCTCGCTGCCCCTGCCTATCCTCTCAGCAGCTCTCATCACTCCATCAGCTACTAGGTCCCCGAATCCCTTCCTGTATCCTATCATCTCGATCAGCTTCACTATGCCGTCCGCATCCCCCCAATCGACATCAAATCCTATCTCCTCCTTCGATATTATCCCCCTCTCCTTGAGCTCCAGGATGAAGGCGAGCAAGTTCCCCAGGCTTATGGTATCTAAGCCCAGATTGTCAGCGACTTCAGCAGCGTAAGCTAAGTCATCCATGTCCTTAAGGGCTAAATTGGATCCCATCATCCCTATTGTCTCATACTCAGGGGCCTTTATGACGCCTCTCCTCGTGTTTATCTTCCTCTTGCAAGCCAACGGGCAGGAGTGACATGCGAACCTGCTGTGGAACTTCTGCTTGACCACATCAGTGTTTATGAACTTCGCGTACTCATAATATCCCTCTCTAAAGTTTAAGTGAGGGAGGGCCCCTACATTATTGCTCAGATCAACTATTATAGGGGTGCCATCTGTTTTAGCCCAGATGTTGGCTTCTGTGAGCACGCTCTCCTTCATCAACCTCGATATAGTCTCTCTGAACCTTCCTGGGTTCGGAAGCTCGATCTTCCTCTCCTCCGCCCTTACAACTATGCCCTTCAACTTCTTGGATCCGAAGACAGCCCCTATCCCTCCTCTAGCAGCTACGAAGTATTCATCAACATGGACTGAGGAGATCAAGCTCAGCTTCTCCCCAGCTGGCCCTATTACCATTGTCCTCACGTTACCATTCTCCTTCCTGAGCTCCTCCATAGCTTCCCTTACCTTCATCCCCCAGAGGTGACTGGCATCCCTTATCTCGACATTCCCATCGCTTATGTATATGTACACGGGCTTCTCAGCCACATCCTCTATTATCACAGCATCGTAACCGGCATACTTGAGCTCGGGGCCGAAGGAACCTCCCACGTAATTGTCGTTTATCGTCCCGGTCTTCGGGGACTTGGAGACGACAGTGAACCTCCCGCTGAGAGGGGCTATAGTGCCTGTCAGTGGGCCAGTCGCTATGACTACTTTATTCTCAGGGCCCAGGGCATTAGCTCCAGGAGGGACCTCCTCGTAAACGTACCTTATCCCCAGCCCCCTGCCCCCGAGGTACAGGGCTAACCAGTCCCTCCTCGGGGCCTCAGTTTTTATGCTCTTCTCCCTCAAGTTTATCCGTAAAATCTTTTCAGCATATACCGAGACCATGCTACCACCCGGTGCGGTTCTTAGTTGGGAGAAATTGATAAATGTTTCGTTTCCACTGGAAGCACTTCAAAAAGACGATAGCTGACTGGAAAATTTTCCATATAGATGTCATCGGGAGAGTTACGTGGAGCTAGCTAAGCTATTATTTGGAGGGCTGAGCATTTTATATTTACTAATATGAATCGGGGTGGAATGAGCTACGCCGTGTACTCAATGATGGGCTACGGTCACTTCAGGGCAGCTTACCCTCTCAGGGATTTCTCGGAGCTGATAAGGGCCGATAGTTATGAGGGGATCCCGAAGAAGGATAAGATCATCTGGAGCATACTCTCATCCGGTTATTCCGGGATCACGAGATCCATTGAGCTTCCCATTATAGGGAAGCTCTCCTTCCTCACCTTCGATTACTTCCAGAGGGTACCGAGCTTTTACCCGAGGAGGGATCTATCGAGGCCCAATTTAGCCCTCCTAATAATATACGGGTTGCTTAAAGTCGGATTCGGGAGGGATCTCATAAAGAGGCTTTCAAGAGAGCCCCTGCCGCTTATATCCACTTACTTCATCCCCGCCTTCATGGCCGAGCACTACGATTACCCTGGCGACATTTACTGTCTCGTCTGTGATGCCGATATAGCTAGGACGTGGGCGCCCCTGAGGCCGAAGGCATCGAGGATCAAGTACTTAGCTCCGACATCCAGGGTAGCTGAGAGGCTTAGAGACTACGGTGTGAGGAGAGAGATACACGTGACGGGCTTCCCCCTCCCCCTAGAGCTCATAGGGGAGGATATGATCATCTTGAAGGGGGATTTCTCGAAGAGGCTAGTAAATCTCGATCCCAACGGTATATTCATCGATAAATATTCCTCATTGTTGAAGGAGAAGCTCGGAGGGATGCCCAGTAGCTCTGATCATCCCCTAACGATAATGTTCTCAGTGGGGGGAGCTGGAGTCCAAGCTAGGCTGGGAGTGGCTCTGATGAGGAAGCTGAGGGATATTTTAGCTAAGGGGGAGCTCAAGCTCCTGATATCAGTCGGTGTGAGGAGTAAGCTCAGGGATTACTACCTACACTGGATGGATAGGCTCGGGCTGAGGGATAGAGTGGGCTTGATATTCAGCGAGGACCCCGAGAGCTATATAAGGGAATTTAACTCAGCCCTCAGGAAGAGCGATATCCTATGGACGAAACCATCCGAGCTATCGTTCTATGCAGCTCTGGGTATACCGATAATAGCCTCGGAGCCCGTGGGCTCTCATGAAGTCTCGAACTTGAGGTTCTTAATCAAGGGGGGATATGGGATGGAGCAGGGGGATGTGAGGTACTTAGAGCAGTGGTTCTTCGACTGGCTCAGAAGCGGTTACTTCGCTGAGAAGGCGATAAGGGGCTTCCTGGAGCTCGAGAAACTCGGGGCTTTGAACGTGAGGAGGGTAGTACTTCAGCCTTTTTAAATTTGAGCCCCGTCATAAGGGGGGTCGTTTTGATACTGGAAGCCCTCGAGGGAGTGCTGAGTTCGGAGGACGAGGCCCTATCTCTAGCCCTCAAGGAGGTCAGGGAGCCTCCTCTGAGGAGGATAAGTTATACGGGAGCATTTCATCCATCCGGAATACCTCCTCAGCCTGAGATCGAGTTCATAGAGTTGAAGGATCTTAAGACGAGACCCGATCTTTTCATAGGGGTAGATCTGATCTCATGCTTGCTCCGAGCGGAGGATCCCGATTCCCTGAAGGAGGGGGCCGAGGATCTGATCAGCAGGATGAGGAGGAAGGAGGAGATAAGATCGGAGGACAGTCAGAAGTCTCACATAGCTCTCGCTTTACCTGAAAAAGAGCACCTTGAGGCTGTAATTGGTAGATGGACTGATTACGTCTGGAAGCCTAGAGCTTACGATGGTAGCGAGGCTCCGAGTTTCGAAGGATGGGTGGAGGATCTTAAAGCGATAGCAGATGCTCTAAAGAATGAGGGAATCAATGTAATCTTCTATGGTGGAGATTCAGTCGAGGAAATGAGGGAAATCGGCTACAATGCTGTGAAGGTCAAATTGAGGAAGGAGCTTCCTAAACTGGGGTATCCCAGGGACCCCAGCGTCGCTTGGTCAAACTCCCCGGTGATAATGAACATGACACTGGAGCATAGGAGAGGAGAGGAGGATGCCGCTGCAGATTTCTTCTCGAAAATAGGGCTAAAGCCAGCTTTCAGGCCCAGGTTCTGGTCGGATGGGAAGCGCATCGTGAGGGCTAGAGCGGAAGGGGGGAACTTCATAGTAGTGAGGGGGAAGGATAGAGTGGCCCTCTTCACGGGCATAGGGGTAAGGGGGAGCAACAGGGCCGCAATTGAGCTCATAAAGGAATATTTCTCCCTGAAAGGAGTGGATCTAGATATATACGGGGTCCCGCTTCCGGGTTACATGAGGGATTGGAGGACCGGGGCTGTCCACTTGGATGTGGTGATGATGAACGCTGGCCCCTGCGTTTTCCTAAGCCCCGGGAGGATGGGCTTCTACTCATTCCTCAAATTCGGTGAAAATATAGATTTTGTCGATGCTGGAAGTGTTTTCAATGAATTAGGCGTCGAGGTAGATGAGATACCGGCTAAGGGCAGTGAGATAACCTTAGTTAATGCCCTCAACATAGGGAGGGGTAAGTTAGTGGTCGATGCCTACAATGAGGAGGCTAGCGATTACCTGGAGAGGGAGTGGGGGCTGGATGTGATAAGGGTCAAAATACCGCAGGTAGAGGCGGGGGGCGGGGGCGTGAGATGCGCATCTAGGGAATATTATACGGATTAACTTGAAGCCGAGCCTCCCTCCACCTAAAATTTTTTATCTCCGAGGAGGGGTATTACTGGGGTGGACATGATAGTAGAGAGGGTGAAAAGCGGCATACCAGGTTTCGATGAGTTAGTGAACGGTGGCATCCCTAAGAGGAACATAGTACTCTTATCCGGGGGGCCAGGGACTGGGAAGACTATATTCAGCCAGCAGTTCCTCTATCAGGGCCTAGCATTGGGAGAGCCAGGCGTCCTGGTCACTTTAGAGGAACATCCAGTGCAAGTGAGGAGGGAGATGGCTTCCTTCGGGTGGGATGTGAGGAAGTATGAGGAGGAAGGTAGCTTCGCAATAGTCGATGCTTTCACTGGGGGAATAGGGGAAGCCGCTAAGAGGGAGAGATATGTTGTGAGGAGCATAGACGATATAGGGGAATTCATGGACGTGCTGAGGGAGGCTTTGAGGGATACTAAGGCTCAGAGGGCCGCTATAGATTCTGTCTCAACTCTCTACCTCACGAGACCCGTGAGCGCTAGGAACGTGTTGATGCAGCTGAAGAGAGTTCTCTCAGGACTTGGAGTCACAGCTCTCATGGTCTCACAAGTCAGCGTGACTGAGAGGGGCTTCGGAGGGCCCGGGGTGGAGCACGCTAGCGATGGGATAATAAGGCTCGACTTGGATGAGGTCGATGGGGAGCTCGTTAGGAGCATGATAGTGTGGAAGATGAGGGGTACTAAGCACGATATGAGGAGGCACCCATTCGAGATAACTGATGAAGGTATAAGGGTCTATTCGGATAAGGTAGTTAAGGGGAGTGTGGTGAGGTATGAGTGAGGAGGTGCCCCTGAAACCCGTGGGTAAGGAGGATGTGAGGAAGCTGGAGCTGGCCCTACTCCTGGGCACGCTCCTGAGACCCGATGTGCTTGAGAAAGTGAGGAGCTCCGAGGACAGGTTGACTTGGCTTGATTCCCTCCTGATCGCAGCGGGTGCTTTAGCGAGGGATAGAGCGGGATATTCAGCTTCCAAGATAGCTGAGGAGCTGGGAAGGACTGAGGCGACTGTGAGAAACCATCTAGCTGGGAAGACTGAAGCGGGTAAACTTGTTAAGGAGACTTATGAGGAGATAAAGAGTAAGGGCAGCCTAGAGATACCAATTCCAACATTGGGGCCTCAGAAGGAGCTCGAGGAGAGATTGAAGGATTACGAAGCGAAGCTGAGCGAACTGAGGAGTAAGCTGGACGATCTGCAAAAGATCGTAGATGATATGAGAAAATTGTTAGGAATATAAAGCATTTTTTGGTAGGAAGGTAAAATCCAAATCTCTCAACTATTTTTTAATTATGTTGTCGATTCGATAAGATCGAGAAATTGGGAATTTTTTACTCAGTTGGGGGGGGGGGAGAACGCGTATTACACCACTTTGTTGAAAATATTTCAAGAACTAAAAACAGTAGTGTTGATCTCACAAATCTATAAAGAGAACACTACTAGTTAGCAAGTTGACGTCTAGATAACTGAAAGTTAACCGTCAAGTTTAAATTTTAGAGAGCATAGTCAGCAAAAGATCCGCGGGAGGTCGTCATGATTGAAAAGTTGTCGGTAGCCATGCTCCTGCTGGTCCTACTCACCCTACAGGCTCCGGATCTCAGAGCAGCGGAGACCCCTCTACCAATAATCGTGAATGAGTACGTCAATGCAACTATATCTACGGAGGGCTTCGGTTATTTGTGCGGCCCCTGGAACGTCACGGGCTACATAATAGTTAAGAATAACAATACTGGGGAGACCGTCTCAGATATCTGGATTCCGATAAACAAGCCGAGCGGACTAACGATATCGCTTCATTATAAACCTGGCTATGCCAATGTGAGTAGAGGCAGTCCTCCGAGCTACGTTCAGGCTGATAATTCAGGAGCTAATGAATTCTGGCACATAACCCAGCTCAGGAGCGGGGATAATGTGACGCTGAAGTACACCTATACCGGGAGTGGATGCGCTCCGATACTAGTGGAGGAGAGGTACGACCCGCTCAAGATAGTGGATGGCGTGAGCTCGACTGTGAATGTGAAGCTGAACATAACTAACAACTTTGCTTTCGATGTGGATGTCAAGGTCAGGAAGGTCCTGCCAGCCGATAATGGAGTTGAGGGCTGGAGTAACATCCCAAATAACCCGGCATTTTCGGGAACTCCATCGACGAACGTGGGGGGCATAAGCTACTCCAGCGACTCCAAGGAGCTCTACTGGACAAACGACGGCAGCTGGCCGGACGGTTGGTTCACCCTAGCAGCTGGAGGACATGGGAACTCCACTTTCTCCATAACGGGAACGCCTGCTTTGAGTGAAGTCGGCGGGGAAACTCAGAAGATAACGCTAGGTACGGTCTATATCTATTTGAAGGCTGAGAGGACATTCACGGGCCTCACGATAGGTAAGGTATTCGCTGTGGGAGATGCTAGCGTTGAGGCAAAGAAGGAGCAGGATACAACGAATCCTAACCAATGGAAGGAGACGCTCGTATTCTACGATACTAGCGCTAAATTCAAATATGATCTATTCAATACTACAGTATGGGCTACAGAAGGCAACACTCCGAGCCCAGCTATATCCGGCTCATTCAATAGTCAGCAAGTATTCAACATAACGCAGCTAAGTCCCGGAGGTAGTTACACTTACGGGCCATTCTCATTCACTTACAACGGGATCCCCAAGATATGGGCCCTGGCCAAGTTCAGGATAACTAACGATCAGCTGAATGGCTGGTGGAACTACAACAACTTCACATCGGTCTGGCCTAACGGCGATCTCAAATATAGAGTTTACGAGGAGATATGGGCCGTCAGGGGCTACTTAGTCAAAGCTAAGAAGGAGGTCGTCTCAGAATCTCCAAGCTGCTACGTCCTCGGAATATCTCTCGAGAACTTGGGTCAGTGGGAGACCCCCTATCTGGAGTTCTACGATGTCGTCCCGAATGGCTTCAGCCCGGATCCAGCTGGAACCGAGGGTAATATGATATTCACGCCTCACAGCATGCTAGCTGTAGACGCTGATCCAAGCAGCCCTCCAGACTACAGCTTGATAACGAGTCCCTCTGGCTACTCCAGGGGTTACGTCTGGAAAGCGTACCCAGTTCCAGCCCCTCAGAACGGTTTCGCAGCTTACTTCAAGGGGACTGGCTCAGGTAACGCTAAGAGCATAGATTTCAAGCTAGTGGATGGGAGCACGGTAACGTTATCAGTGTATCCCGTGGATGGGAGTAACGTTAACATAGGTGGCATTACTTACGCTGAGGGGAGCAGCTTCACCTTGGGCAGTGGTCCCAGCGCTACGGATTTCACTGTAGCTTACGTTGATGATAACTTGACGAGCGGCGGCGGATGGGTCGTGGTCTCAGCTAAGGGGAGTTATGAGAACCTCAATATGGACGTCTACAACCCCATATTCGTGAAGTACAGGGTCTGCGGGTCTGGAGTCTATAACGCCACGAACTTGTTCATAGTCGGAGTCGATCCGAGGAATACATTGGATGCTATAGCGATATCCTCCCCGAACAGCAAGATAGGCTTCGGGGCTTCGACACTGGAGCCCCTCTTACTAGCGATAGCTTTAATAGTTTCAATAGCCGGAGTCTTAGCGAGGAGGAAGAGATGAGAGCGCTCCCCATAATCCTCTTTCTTTTATTCTCAGTGCTCCCCTTATCAGCTCAGGATCCGCTGATCTACAAGAGAGCTGAGGTGGTAATAGCCTTGAGAGATGACGGATCTGCCACTATGAGCTTGAGTTATGAGATAGAGAACAGGGCCTGGGTCCCAGTGGTGCCTGGCTACGGTTACCTAGAGTTCAACAGCGGCAGGATATTGAAGGCATCAGCTTCAATCAATGGCAAGAAGACTGAGGTGATTGTCAACGGGAGCAACTTAAGATACTCGATTTGGGAGGTAATAGAGCCAGGGAAGGCCATAAATGTGAGAGTCAACGTAACGGTATCGGATTTCCTGAGCAAAGGCATAATATTCGATGAGTTCCAAGCGAGGATAGGGCCCTTCTCATACGAAGTTGAGGAAGTTGATCTCAGGGTGATACCCCCGAATGGGATGAACATAGTTTACCTGAAGGGAGAGGGAAGGCCCCTGAAGCCGGGAGAAGCTATAGATATAGAGGGAGAGGTCTCAGCGCTCCCGCTCCCGAACATAGGGGTCAGATGGTACCCCTTAGTCTGGCTGATAATAATAGCCGCTTCTATAGTAGCTGTAGTCCTAATGAGGAGGAGGTAATTGCGGGTCCCGCTAATTTTATTCATCTCTCTCATCCCAATCCTCTTAATAGATGCGATACCCCAGATACAACTGGATAGGGGACTCTTGAGCCCTGGGGATATCCTGAATGTTAGGATCTTCCGAGCTTGCGATGTTAAGCTCCTAGGGGAGAATTTGAGCGTACAGCTCTTCAAAGGGAGCTCAGATTACTTAGAGCTCAAGGTCAATACTTCGGGCCTGAAGCCGGGCGTCTACAGGATAGTGAACTCATGCGATGGATTTGAAGCGGAAGCTAACTTCACGCTTGACGAGCTCTATATAGAAGTCCTCTCTCCGGAGCCCAACGTTATAGAAGTGGTAGCTAAGACCGAGCTCCTCGGACCGGTCAATGCCTCGATAACCGTTAACGGTGAGCCTTACAAATCTCCATTTAAAGCGGATCCAGGGGATTACTATATAGAGGCGAATTTCTCGGGCCTTAGAGCTTCCAAAAATATACATCTGCCTGAGATATATATGAGGGAATACTTACTGCCTCAAGATGATGTCGAGATCACTATAAGGGGAGATGAGAAGCCCTATCTGAAGATAATAACTCCCCTGAACTCATCAATAATCCCGGATCTCGAGAGGGTCAATTCCACTCACTGGTCCTCGAGGTTCAAACTGCCTCAGCCCATAGCCCTCGGTAACTACAGCTTGATAGTGGAGATGGGCAATATAACGCTCGAGAGGGAGTTCGTGGTAACGAGTATAGAGATAGATTACTCCAATGGGAGCCTAAGGGCTAAGGATGCCTTGAGCGGGGAGCCAATAAGGGGGAATATAACTGTGGAATCTTGCTTCTGGAACTTTACATCACAATTCAATGGGAGCATAGAGCTCGGAGGACCTGCTGAGGTGACTATAAACGATGAGAGGGGCCTCAGATCCTCCTTCGAGATAAAGGGTGTATCTACAGATAGGGACGTTTACTTCCCGGGGGATACGCTGAGGGTATGCTCATCCGGAGGGAACCTGATAATAAGGTCCCCGACCAGGAGGGTTCTGCTAGATTCCGAAGTCCCCCCGGGGATATATGAGTATCCCCTGGTCGGGGACGTTGAGATAGGTGAGTATTCGGTAGAACTGAATGGAGCCTCGAGGAACTTTTACGTGGACAGCTACTCGATAGATGCTAGCTTCACCGGTGACTATGTGGAGGGCAGGGTCAGCTATTACTCCATAGCGCCGAATTCGGTCAGCTACCTCGCTCTGCCCTCGAACTTGAGCGGAGAATCCAGAGTGATGAACGGTAGCTTCAGGATATACCTTCCTGATTCTGAGGAAGTCATATTGAAGTGCGGGAATGCTGAGATGAGGTTGAGTAAAAACTGCTCCTCGACTTCCCTAGATGGCCTGAGGCTTGAGGCTAATGGTTCATGCGTAAAAGCCGCTAAGGTTGAGAGCGGAATATACGTCAGCGTCAGATCCCATACCAATTTCACGGCGATACTCAGAGTCCATGGATCCGAGGAGCTGGAGGCATTCAGTGAGGATGGGAAACAACTTCACCTGAGGACGAGATTTTCAGATGGTGTTCAGGAATTTCTATTGGAGGATGGATCTCCTAATGATCCCGATGGTACTGCAAATGGACTTTTCAATATGATACTGCGCCCAAAGAGCTCAGAAGCCAATAAGAGCATTGAGAAGGAGATGAGAAAGGAGGTTAAGCTGTATAAGGAGCCGAAGATAGTGAAAGAAATCTCAGCCAAGGGATCTGGGAAGAAATGGAAGGTAAAATTCTACAGGGTGGAAAGTTTCGAGAATTTAAAGGGGATGTTCCAGCTCAAAAACGGGCTATTCGTGATGGAGGAGGAAGTAGGAGAAGCTGAGGAGATAAAAGTTAGGAGCAGATTGATAGCAGATGGAAAGATATTGGTGGAACTGGGGGAGAAAAGCGGGTGGGTTAGGGTATCAGTTGAGCTTCCCAAGGGGGCTTTAGTGAAGGAAGTTCTGGCAGAGGATGAGAATGGGACGAGGGTAATAGATGCGTGGTACCAGAAGGGGAACGAGCTGGTATTCTACGATGACCCGAGCAGATATTACTACATTTTATATGGGGTCCCGCCCTGGTGGGATCCAGATGGCGTAGCTAGGGGGTACGATTGGCACTACAGGGTCCCCCTGCAGCTCCCCACACTCAGAAAGGATCACACGATATGGTTGGATGTGGACTTCAATAAACTATTATCGCTTCTCAACGTCACCGGGACATTCGATCCCAACTCAGTCAGGGTGGTGGATGATCAGGGGAACTTAGTTCCTAAGCAGGAATTCGTGCCGCTCGGTAGCGGAATTGGAAGAGTGAAGTTCATCCTGCATAAAGATCTGGGGAGCCCCTCCACATTCTACATATACTTCGATATAACTGAGAACGGGGCAAAACCATATCTGAATACTCTGAATGCAGGCCTGGATTCGGGTACGCTCAATTACTGGACCTACGGTAAGAACCCCTCTACTATATCATCGATAATACAAGCGAGCCCCCCAGGCCCTTACACAGTTTACGACCCATACGGAACTCCAAACTACATTACAGACGATGGGAATCCAGTTTTCGGTGGCTACTCCCTCGTTCTAGGCTATAGGACACCGAGCGGGAGCGAGGATTATACTGATACTGGGGAGGATACTTGGGCTTATTACGAGTTCACCGTGCCAGCTGATGGAGGTACGCTCTACTTCTGGTATAGAGTTGAGTCATGGGACTCGGCAAACTACGATTACTTCAGGGCCGAGCTCAGGGATACTGCTGGGGGTACTCTCACTACTATAGTGGACAACTACAATCCAAATCCAGGGGATAATTATGGGCCATTTGCAGACTCAGGCTGGCTCTCAGCTTCATTAGATCTCTCGCCTTACGCCGGTCAGACAGTGAGAGCTTACTTCCTCGTTCACACATTTACTGATGATCTCTATAAGACTTGGGCCTATATAGATAACTTGACGTGGGCTCCCGTGAATTTAACATCCTCCCTAGCTTCCAACATGGTCGAGGGCTTCGGCCTGAATGTCACCTCCCCGAAGGGTACCCTCCTCTATGGTCCAGTCAGAGTGGAGGCTAAGGTGGATGCGAAGCCCTCGAGCGTAATAGCGAGGATATACAATCCACTAGGTGCTCTAGTGGCCACAGCTCAACTCTACGATGATGGGACGAATGGGGATGCTGTTCCTAACGATGGGATATACACTAACGCTAACGCTTACACGCTCTCGCAAGGCTCACCATTCGGGAAGTGGAGAGTAATAGTACTAGCTAACGATTCCTCTACCTCAATCTACCCAGGCTACTCCGGGCTAATACACATACCCGGGAGGCCTCTCGAAGTCAACTACACGGACTTCTTCAATGTAGATGAAACATATTTCTATTTCGGGCCAGTAAAAGGAACAGTTTTCGAGGACAGGGAGCCTCTAGCTACTTATGGCAGCGAGGATAGGCCTATGAGTAATGTTCTTGTGTATGCCTTTAAGGATAATGGAGATAATGTCTTCAACCCGCTCGATGATACCTTATTCACTTGGGGCAAGACGGGTAGCGATGGCTCCTACACTTTCTCAATCCGAGACGGCAGATACTTCGTGGTCGTTAACTCGAAGAACCTGACAGCCGAGCTCAATTCGGGCCACTCTATAGATGAGACCTGGGCCGAGCAGACATATCAGGTCGAGTGGAATGGTAGCGCTTACGTTGGCAAAGCAAAATATGGAGGGCTGGATCCCACAGTAAGTGACTCCTGCCTCAGCTTGATTTTCAGGGATGACTTCGAGGTCTGGCAGGAATGGGTCAATTACCGTTTAGGCAGTGTCGCTCAATCAAATGCTGAGTTCTACAACGGTAGCTACAGCCTCGTCAGGAATGCGAATAACGAGCCAAACGGTGGATACAAGCTCATAGGGGCTACTATAGGGAGGGGCTACATCCTCCAAGGCTATGCTTTCAGGCCCACACCGATAGGGGTGAGGAGTAGGGTCAGCGTCAGCCTAGTCGATAGCAATTACAATGGCTACGGTTTCATCATCGATCACAGGAATAATAGAATTCAGATAGTCCGCAGGACAAATGGAGCTGCGACCGCGATATCTACATATAATTACAATCCTCCCGATGGGAGTTGGTACTTCTGGAAGCTCATACTCTTAACTAACAACACGATAATATTCAGGCTTTATGATACAGATGGCAACCTGCTTGCCCAGGTGAGTGGAACTGATACAAATTACAATAGCTTCGACAGAGTGTTAGTTCAGGGGGATGCCACTTACTACATAGATACTTTAGCCCTCTGGCGTATCCCAGATAGGTGCGAGCACATAACTACGATAGCTACCAGCAATTACATGGGGGAGAGCCTCGACTTCGGGTTCAGCTATGAGGTGATAGTGAACACTAGGGATGCTGATGATGATCCAGGGATTAGGACATGCCAAGGCTGCTTAAGACAGTTCATAATGAACTCGAATGCCGTAGCGGGGATGCAGAAGAGCTACTTCCTCATACCTAAGAGCGATCCCAATTATTTGCAGGAGAGCTTGGGCTCATCCCTTATAGACGTATGGAGGATAAAGCTCTCCTCGAATCTTCCTCAGATGACTGATGATGTCAACCTAACGGCTAAGACTCAATCAGGAGCTCACGGATTCGTGGAAGGTAAGTACGTTGGCCTCGATAACCACAGGATCCCAGACTTCGAGACCCCTAGGATAGAGGTGGATGGCAATGGCTACGAGGTATTCAATGCGAGCGCTAGTAGAGCTCAGATAGAGGGCTTCAGTATATACAACGCGCCTTACGCTATAATCGTCAGGGGGAGCAATAACAGATATACGATAAGGGATAACTTCATAGGAGCATACGCGAATGGATCGAACTCCCTAAAGGTGATCTTCGGGATAAGCGTGGGCAAATACTCGACTTCAACAATCTCCAGCAATTTATCAGCTTTCATAAGGCATAATATAGTGATCTCGGGTCTTTACGGAATTGTCGTTAACAGCGGGAACATAGCCAATGCCACGATAGAGGATAACTGGGTGAGGGAGTGCGGAGCTGGCTATAACATCGGGGATGGGATAAGCCTCCAGACTAACGGTAATAAAGTCATCCACAATTTCATTGAGAGGAATAGGAATGATGGCAACACATCAACGATAGATGGAGGAGCGGGTGTAGAGTTGATCGTCTGGGTCCCGGAGCAGAGCTCCGGATTGAATCTAGTGCTGAACAATACGATAGTGAATAATTCGAGGTGGGGTATCAGCGTCCTCTCGAGCTACACTAAGGCTTTAATAGAGAAGAACGTGATCTACGGGAATCAGATAGGGGTAATCGTTCAGGGAACTTCCGTAGCTAATATAACGAGGAACAGCATATTCAATAACTCGAGGGTAGGGATAGACCTCGATATATCCGGCAACCCGAATGGGGATGATGTATCACTCAACGATGGAGCTCTATCAGCGAATCAGCCGAACAAGGGGATGGATTATCCCGTCATAACCTCAGCTATCCTTTACGGCAGCACCCTTCAGCTGAGTGGGTATATTGGAACGGGCCCAAGCTCAACTTTCGCGAACTCCATCGTGGACATCTACTTAGTCAGGAACTCGACGAAAGGAGATAATCTGACAGGAAACGATCTCTCCTTAGGCGGGACTCTCCCAGATAAGTACGGTGAGGGCTGGATATGGCTCGGGAGGCTCTCCGCCGGTAGCGATGGGAGGTTCGAGGGAGCCTTGGCTGCCCCTCAAGTTGACTGCGGTTCCCTGATAACAGCCACAGCCACTCTGAATGGGACATCCGAGTTCGGCCCGGATTTCCACGTCGTATGCAGGAGGAACGTATCCGCTTCCATAAGAGTATCCGGGAGCTCCGCTGTCCTAAATGTAACAGCTCACGGATTGAAGCAGTACAATATCATAGCTTACTGGATAAAGCCGAAAAACGTGGATATAGCCTCTATGAGCGGGGATTATGATTCCTATGGTTCTAGCGGTGATGTTTACTGGTGGTCATTCGATCAGATAGATGCAGGTGAGACGAAGCACGTCTATCTGACTCTCTCCTTCTCAGGTGATTACAACTTGATCGATGCTTTCAACGTAGGCGTAGATCCCCTGGGCTTGAGCGTAGAGATAAGGGAGTTCGCATCCCTCTCATTCAATCCAGACGGTAGCTATGCGGTCAGCAGGCTCTGGGGATTCTTAACGATTAACAACTCATCCCCCGATGTTATCTCAAATTTAGCACTGGATATCGATGCCCCTGGCTACACATTCTACTTGGATTATCCCCTTCCATCCAGCACGCCTCTGAGCCCCCCGTTAACCTATCAATGGCTCCCTCCGGGGAGCTACGTGAGGTGGAGGTACGAGGGGCCCCCATCCGAGGCCAGAGTTCCGCTGAGGATACGCGGGACGGACTTCAATTGCGGCACTACGATAGAGGTATCAGCGTTGGATGATATAGATAACGTGACGATAAGGGGTTTCGGAGATATCTGGAGAATCGGTAGCATGAAGAGAGGGGAAAGAGTCAGCAGGACCTTCAGAGTAGGTAATATCGGTTGTCGAAACTATACCCTAGCCGTTGAGTTCGCTTATCCTAGCACATCTCTCTCGGGGAAGTTGAGGGCGTTGAGAGGGGTGAGCGATGCATCCGTCGAAGTTACGAAGGAGATGAATGGAAGCTCAGTTAGGGTCAGGGCATCGTTCAGGAATGGGGCTAAGGAGCTCATCTACAACTTGACTAGGATATGCATAATGAGGTCGCAATCTGGACCCATATTGGCTTGCGAGACGCCCAATGTAATTCTGAGGCCTGGAGAGGGATATGAGTCCTCCTATTACAGCGAGACAGTTAGCGGAGTTCCCGTCTATTATTCGAACGCTAGCTTCACGATAGTGCCCAGTGTGAGTGGAGTGATGGTCCCGCTCGAGGAGATAGCCTCAGGTTATTACTTAGCCACCGCTCACCTCTCTCAAAGGGTGTGCTGCGAGAGGGGGGCTGCGATCACGACAATCCCTATGCCAACAACTAAGACGCTCACTACGAATAAGACGCTCACTACGACTCCCCGGGGGGCCGAGGTCACAGCACCGCCGACAACTGCGACTCAGATGACTACTACGCAAGTCGCGACTGAAACAGTCAGGACTGAGACGACCAAAACTACACCAATCAAAACTACTACTGAGATCGGGAATATATCTCTAGGAAGCCCAGTAGTGCTCAGGACAGGGATCCCGTTCCTGATGACGCTCGGGTTCCCCTTCATCCTCGCTATCTTCCTCCTCAGGAGGAGGGAGAGTGAAGTAGTGGTCGATTACGATATACTGAGCTCCTTATATACTAGGGGCCTCCTTCCGAGGGCTTCCAGTATGTTCAGATTCGCTATGACTGACGTAACCCTCTTGAGAGTCATGGCAGATACTGAGTTGTTCAACGCGATTCAGAGAGTACATTTCAACGTATATCCATCCTCGAGCGAGGAGATAGCTAATGCCCTCTCTCTATCTCCCGATCCGGAGATAGTAGAGAGATTCCTGGCTAGATCCCTCGCATCCAGGCTGGATACGGATCTCCTCTCGGAAATGCTCTATGGGAGGTGAGTTTTATGGTTGAGGATATATTGAGGTTGGCCCTAGAATCCCTGGGTAGTGGGAGTTATGAGAGGATAAGGGGTCTCTTGATGAGGAGACTGGGGGCCGAGCCCTCCTCAGTCTTACTCAATGACCCCAGTGAGTTCATCCGGGCTCTCAAGGATTCCTTGGGAGGGGAAGCCGATAGTTGCTTGACAGCTATAGCTACTGTCCTCAGGGCCAGAGGGGTCGATATTGATAAGGATAAACTCGAGGGGATATTGATGAAAGGGGATAGGGAGGAAGTGAGGCGTATCTTCCTCGGAGGCTTACCTGGACAGGATATCTACGGGAGGATATTGATGGATCAGCTCGATATCATAGGGAGGAGGAGAGTTAGAGCAGCTATCCTCAGCTCTATATTGATAGGGACAGCGATATTCCTCTTCACATACCTGATGACGATCATCCTGCAGTACTACATACCGCCCGACCTGAGGGCCACTTCTCTCTTCATAGGGGCCGTCATATCCGTAGCTGTAGCGATAGAGAATTACTTAATAATGATGCCCAAGCTCCCATCCGGAGCTCGTATAAAGGTGAAAGTCGTGGATCAGGAAGCGTTGAAGGGCTCTATCCTATCTGGCTACCTTAAAGCGGGTGAAACTAAGCTAGATCTACTGAAGTTCTCGAGGGAGCTCGGTGTAACGCCTAATGAAGTGATGAAGGAGATAGACAGGTTGAGGAGGGAGGGGAAGCTCTCGATAGAATTTTAATTTATACTCTCCGCTCGACTTATGGAGTTCTCAGCAGATATCAAGGAGATACTAATCAGGTACAGGGATATATGGTCCTTGAGATACGCTCTCTCCCTGCTAAGCTGGGATATGGAGACTTACATGCCCCCTCTGGCCTCTGAGGAGAGGGGCGAGGTCAGGGGGAACCTGGAGACTCAGGTGCAGAGGCTCTACACTCATCCAGAGTTCATAGGGCTAGTCGAGAACGCTAAGCCGCGGAATGAGATCGAGGAAGGGATAATAAGGGTTCTGAAGAGGTGGATAAAGTATTACACGAGGATACCCAAGGAATTAATAGAAGAGGAGGAGAGGACCGTCGCGAAAGCCTTCCAGGATTGGAAGGAGGCGAGGGCCAAATCCGACTTCTCGATATTCATACCCACCCTTGAGAAGATAGTCGAGCTCCAGAGGAGGAAAGCGGATTACTTGGGCTACGAGGACCATCCCTATGATGCATTACTCGATATATATGAGGAGGGATTGACCCTCAAGAAGTGCGAGAGGATTTTCTCGGTCCTCAAGGATATCTCATCACTATTCAAGAAGCTCAAGGAGAGGTACCCGGAGAGGCATGAGATAGAGGAGATAGGTTACGATGAGAGGATGATGAGGAGGCTCATAGAACACGTCCTCTCCCACTTAGGGTTCGATACTTCGAGGGCTAGGCTCGATACATCCCCGCATCCCTTCACGATTAACATGGGCCTCTACGATGTCAGGATAACCGTTAGGTACGAGGGGAAGGACTTCAGGAGAGCCCTAATGGCGGCTGTGCACGAGTTCGGCCACGCTTCTTATGAGATGAACATAAGCGAGGAGCTGAGGGCGACTCCAGTCCAATCAGGGGCTTCTTTAGGATTCCACGAATCTCAATCTAGGTTCTGGGAGAACATCGTCGGGAGATCGAGGGCTTTCGTGAGGAGGTTCTACGATCCAATGCTCATGGCGATCCCCGAGCTCAGGAAGTACGATGAGGAGGATATATACACTTACTTCACTATGGTCAAGCCGGAGCTGATAAGGGTAGAGGCCGATGAAGTCCAGTACCCTCTCCACATAGGCCTGAGGTTCGAGTTAGAGAGGAGGATGATAGAGGGGGATCTGAAAGTTGAGGAACTTCCTGAGATTTGGAACCAGAGGATGGAGGAGCTTATAGGGATAACTCCGCCCAACGATAGCTTGGGGGTCTTGCAGGATATACACTGGGCTCACGCGACTATAGGCTACTTCCCGACTTACGCTATAGGGAGCATGATAGCGGCTCAGCTCTACTACAAGCTGGAACTAGCTGATAGAGTTAAGGAGGGGAAGTTTAAGGAGGTGATGGAAGTGCTGAGGGAGAGGATCCATAAGCACGGTTCTGTCTACAGCCCAGAGGATCTGCTCAAGAGGACGACTGGTGAGTACGTAAATCCTGAGTACTTCCTGAGGTACCTGAATGAGAAGTACTCATAGCATATGGGTCCCGTCACAAGAACTCGACCTCATGAGATCTGTGAATCCCTCCCTGCAGACTGAAGCAGTCATCCCCAGCTTCAATGCTTCCTCGACAGCCCCCTTGAGCAACTTGTACCTGAGGCCCCTCTCCAAGTACTTGTAACCGCCGATACGCTCGGTGAAATTGAGCTCAGCTAACTCGGGGAAGGCGTTCAGCATCCTCCTCATGTTGTCCGGCTTGGCTTTGTAAGTCGAGAAGACGACATGCTCAGCACCGCAATCCCTAGCCTCCCTAAGAAGCTCCCTTATATCCTCGAGATCATCATTTATCTTTGGTATTATCGGATCTATCCTCACTCCCTTCCGCCTCTCCACCTGGGAGAGTGCTTCCAGCCTCTCCGAGGGGGATGGGGCATTGGGCTCTAATTTAGAGGAGATTTCATCGTCTAGAGTAGTTATAGTGACCATAACAGCGTCAAATAAATCCTGATCGTATTTGAATGAGGTACCCTTAGTCGTTATCAACACCTTAAAGCCCCTGGATTTCAGCAGCTTCAGGGAGGCCCTAGTTATCCCTATGACAGCCTCCTCAGGTGTATAAGGGTCGCTGCTAGTCGATAGCTCGACTGGGATCCTTGGATCGGCCTCATATATGTCCTTCTTGAGCATCTTGATGAAGTCAAGCTTCGGCTTGCTTATCCTCCTGCCTACGTAAGATGTGGCGTAGCAGTAGAGGCAGGAGTGCGTGCAACCGGTGTAGGGGTGGAGGGAGTACTTCCTAGGGCACGTGCAGAGCTCACTCCTCCAGGGATCGAAGGGCTTCAGCACCCTCAACACGATTATATTGATCCAGTGGATAAAAAGGAGATGAGGGTATCGGGGGCTCTGATCGTTATACTCTTGATAGCTCTAGCCTATGTTATTGTAAATCAACCGAGGGTTTGTCCTCAAAATCCTCAAATAAATCCTCAAATAGATGTCTACTTCTGCCCAGAGGACTCATGCGGTAACGCTGTGATCTCCCTAATCGATAGAGCCAATAGGAGCGTTGACGTCGCTATGTACTCATTCACGCATGAGGGCATAGCGGATGCCCTGATAAGGGCTAAGGAGAGAGGAGTAATCGTCAGAGTGATAATTGAGAGTGAGCAGGTGTCAAGTTATAGCCAGTATGGGAGGCTCAGAGCGGCGGGAATTGAGGTAAAATTGGATAAGAATCCCTACTTAATGCACAATAAGTTCGCTGTAGTGGATGGCAAGGTAGTGGCTACGGGTAGCTTCAATTACACTGAATCGGCTGATAAGAAGAACGATGAGAACTTAATAATCATATGGGATCCTGAGATAGCTAGTAAATATGAGAGTGAGTTCGAGGAGATGTGGGAGGGGGTCTACGGGAAATAATATCATAAATTCCTCGAACTTGAGTCAAGCATTACTCTTCCTCAACTTCAGCAGTCGCAATGGCTCCTTTTTTCATCAAGTCTCCTCTCCTCATACAACTCCTCAGTAGAGACTCCGGGGGCGGAGCAGAGGAATTCCCTCAATAGATCGGGATCCCTCTCAAAGCTCGAAAAATGCCTAAAGGTTTCGTCTGAGTTCATTCTCATTCTGAATCTTTCCTGAGGTTTAGCTGCAAATTTCAGCGAAAGCTGAGTGTACTTCAATATCCTGATTCCCAGCGCCACGATACCTCATGCGTCGAGAGAATATAATACTTCCCCTCAATCCCGGTAGCGAGCATTGTACTGCCCAGCTCGGAGATCTAACGCTCTTCAAATCCCTCGCTGAGTTGACATTTCAGTAAATTGATTCATCAGAGAACCTGATCACAGACCTCAAGATTTCTTAGCCCTCCCGGAGAGACCCTCACACGTTAAGGGCAGGAACATGCAATTAAATGGCCTAAAAGAGATCTAAAGCTTCTGATAATTGCAAATTTTGGGCTACTCTATCACGTGCCCGCATATGACCTCTATCCCCAGTTCCTCAGCCCTATCGTAAGCCTCTCTGTCAACGTTGACTGAAACTAGGATTATCTTATCCGCACTTCTATTCAAGTACTTCTCAGCAGCTCTCGCCTTCATATAAAGAGCATCTATATGATCTAGCTCAGCTCTTGACTTCACCTCAATTAAGTAGAGCTTATCATCCTTCACTGAGATATCTATATCCACCACCTTGCCCTTGATCCCCGTTATGCTTCCATCCCTATCCACGAATCTTAGTTTCTCTACTTTCCCGGGCTCAATCCCCCTCTTCTCCAGGGCCTCCTTGAATATCTCTAGCACCATCCTCTCGAGATCCTCCCCCCATCTCCTCCCCATGCTCCCCATGGTGACCTCTACTCTCATGCTGAGTTTTTCGAATTCCTCCCTCAGTTTATTCTGTCCCTCCCTGAGCGATTTTACCTCCTCCCAAAGCTTATTCTGCCCCTCTCTCAGGGACCTTACCTCCTCCCAAAGCTTTAACATATTCTCCTCCAATGAATCGAGCCTCTTCAATATCTCGGAAATTCCAAGGTAGCCAGCTACAGCGTATCTGAACTCTATGTCCTCGTCCAGCGATCTCAGGAACTTCCTCTTCTCTTCGGCGGATAGAGCCATCGGGATAGATGGAAGGAGTGATTTAAAAATTATGGGTTGCAGCGTTAAAGCTCTCATCCAGTATGTTCGCGAATCCGCGGTGCGGTCCATTAACTTGAAGAAGCTCCCATCGTATGGGTTTGTGAGATCGAGCGAGAGCTAGAGATCCTCAATAACTCCTCTTATTTCCACTCCCAATTCCTTAGCTAGTTCAGCAGCTCCTTTGTCCACGAATCCACCTACTATGAGGAGCCTGGGCTTCACACCCTCTTTCTCCTCATATAAGCTCCCTATCCTGCTGATCTCGGCCACATCGCCCTTCGATACTCTCGACTTCACCTCCACGATCACATGCTCCCCATCCCTCACTAGGACATCGACATCCACTGTCGATGGATGTCCATAGACGAAGCCCCTCTCATCCCTCAAGAGCAACTTCGAGACCTTCGCAGCCCCGAGGACCTCCTCAACTACATACTTCATCCCCTCTCTGAAGGATTCTTCGGATATAACTCCAAATCTATGAGCAATGACCACGATTAAACGTCTGAAGGAAATCATTTCCTCCTCAAGCCTCGCAACTCTCTCCTCCAATTCTAAAAACCTTTCCTCAAGCCTCGCAAACCTCTCCTCGAGTCTCGCAAATCTTTCCTCAAGATTGACGATTCTCTCCTCAATGGAAGTTATCCTCTCCAATATCTCACTGTAGCCAAGAATCCCCGCTACAGCGTACCTGAACTCCTCATCCTTCTTCAATGACTCAAGGAACTTCCTCTTCTCCTCGGGAGAGAGCGTCATCCGAAAATTCAGGAAGCTTTAATTTAAAAGGTTTAAGGTATCTGGAATTTTACAGAGTCCCTCCCAGTGGGTTGGCTTCATATCATAATGGAGTTGATGCGGAGGAGATAACTTGATATATTGGATGGATAATCCATCCAATTATGCTAGAGCTCCTCTCCCTGATCGAGGGATACTTAAATAAAGACGATAACAGCAGGCATAACGCAAACTTAATTTATTCCCTCCCTTCCCTAGCCGGGATCCTCTCTGGATATGTCCAGAGGGAATTCTACCTGAGCAAAGTCCTCACGGAGGAGCAGAGGCTCCTCCATGAGGAGGGGTGGTGGTATCATCATCAGATGGCTCAATTGAGCCCTTACTGCGCTGGTTTCTCAGCTCTTGATATAATGAGGCACGGCCTTCAATCCAGAAACCCATTCAGCGTTAAGTCTAGGCCCCCTCGCCATCTAAGGACGTTCCTAGATCAAGCGGCTAACTTCATACTCAAGATGAGTCAAGAGGTATCGGGGGCTGTGGCCCTCAATGACCTAACTTCAGTCGCAGCCGCCTACGTCTGGTACGAGAGGGAGATTCTGGGGAGGGAATTGAGATATGGAGACATTAAGAATGCCTTCCAATCTTTCGTTTACAATGTTAACTTGGATTTCAGGAGTGGGAACTCCCCTTTCACGAACGTAACGATAACGATAGGTGGTCCGGCTCCAGCTCTAATGGATGAACCGGTGACGATAGGGATGAGCTTAAGTGAGCCCAAGAGATTCTCAGATATACCCAGATCTTACTACGATGAGGTCAATAACGCCCTCATAGAGGTGATGTCCGAGGGTGATGCTGAGGGGAAGCCCTGGACCTTCCCCCTCATAACTCTCTACATAACTGAAGACTTCGATTGGGAATCCGAAGTCTTCGAGAGGCTCTTAGATTTGATGGATAGCTTCGGCGGTATATACTTCGAGAACTACATCCCGAAGCCCTTCCTAGATGATAAGTGGAGGAGCAAGGTGGGTAACTTGGAGGTGAGGGACCCTAAGCTCCAAAGATCTTTCTGCTGCAGGTTCCAAGTGGATCTAAATGAACTCCTTAGGGTCCCTCACACGGGTTCGATATTCGGGAACCTCTCGGGCGTCGGATCGATAGGAGTTATAACGCTGAATTTCAACAGGCTCGCCTACTTGCACAGGGGTAACTTGAGCTCCCTGCTCGATCACCTCGATATATTGCTGGAGATGGCTAGAGATGCTCTCAACAGGAAGAGGGACTTCATATTGAGGAATAAGGAGCTCTATCCGACCTTCTTCTACTACGTGGATGAATCCCTCAGGACCTACTTCAACACCATATCTTTGGGAGGTGGACACGAGGGCTTAGTGAACTTCGGTGTGAAGAAGGGGATACTTTGTGAGGAGGGCTTGAGATTAGCGAAGCTAATATCTGAGCACATACTTGAGAAGCTCAGGGAATTCCAAGAGGCAGATGGGGTCGCCTGGAACTTTGAATATGCCCCAATGGAGACGGCCGCTGGCTACCTAGCGAGGAAGGATCTTGAGTTCGTTGAGAACCTAAGGGAGGGCAGAGTTACGAGGATGTTCAGTGATATAGTGGATGCCCGGAAGGAAGCGCCCGATATATATGTATCTGGATCGAGGGAGAGGCCCATCCTGACCTCAGGCTTTCAGCCTCCATTCAGCGAGGGCGATATCTCGAAGCTAGTCTATGTCTCAGCTCACACCCAGAATTACGCTACAGGTGGATCGGTCCTTCACATCTTCCTGGGACAGAAGGTTAGCTCTGATACCAAGAAAGAGCTAGTGAGAAAAATTTTCAACAACTACCCGGTTAAGTATATGACAATAACTCCAACGTTGACTAGGTGTAATAAGTGCGGTGCGAAATTCATCGGGGAGTATTTAGAGTGCCCTAAGTGCGGGAGCGATGATACTACGATATACTCGAGGGTCGTCGGTTACTTCAGGCCGATAGCGAGGAGGGTTAAGAGGAGGGATCCCTCCAGGGGGATCTATGATGGTGAGGAGAACATATGGCAGGACTCCAGGAGAGCCGACTGGGTCACTAGGGGTATTATCGGGGAGGAGGAAATAATAGCGTTCACGAGGGACTTATGATGCTCCCGAAGATAGCATCTGTCACAACATCCGTTATAGACCATCCTGGAAGGGTATCCTTGGTAATATTCCTGCCCTACTGCAACTACAACTGCATAGCATGTCACAACAGGGAGCTAGTTGAGGGGAAATTCGAGGAGGTCCCACTAGAAGAGCTCCTCTGGGAGCTTGAGGGGAACTCCTTGATAGATATGCTGATCATAAGCGGTGGTGAGCCTACAATACACGGAGATAGCTTGCTCGAACTGATAAAGATATTGAGGATCAGGAGAGGAGATTTGCCAATTAGAGTCGACACTAATGGATCTCTACCGAAAGTAATGAAGATCATTGCCGATTATATCGATGGATTCGCTCTAGATGTGAAAGCGCCTCCTCTCCGAAGGGAAATGTATGAGAGGATTATAAGGAGGGAATTCGATCTCGAGAGCTTCATGGAAGCAGTTGAGATAGCTTCAGGGCTTCCGTACACTATATTCAGGACTGTGAGGTACCCCTGGCTCAGGGAGGAGGATATAGGGGAAATAAGGGAATTCCTATCGAGGTACGGGGGAGGGAAGCCCCATATAATTAATCCTTACTTCGAGCCGGAGCATTGAAAGTCTAAATATCGATTTGAGCCCGAAATTAAGGTATTTTGATATCATTCGCCTCTAGATCGAGGATCACATCCTCCAGTCCGAGCTCCATCAACTTCCCCCTGCTCAGGATCCCCCTCTCCCGATCCCATCCCCTGACCTCGTAGTACTCATCCAGCATCCTATCCAGCTCCATCAGATGCCCGGCTGACGGTCCTCTAGCTATCCTCTCCTCCAAGAACCTCTTTGGCAAGCGATCATCAGCTCTAGTCACCCCCTCCCTTATATTGAAGGCCCTCTCCAAGTTCACTATCCTCTCCCCAATATCCCTGACTTCCTCCGGCGTGAAGTCCAAGCCGGTGACGGCTCCCATCAGCTTAGCAACTCTCTTATAATTTAAGAGGTCCATGTTCTCAGCCAAATTCTTGCATACCTCTAGGGAATCGACTAGAGCGCATATGTTCTCATAGTAAGCCACTGATTTCCCCTTCCCCCTTACCCCGAGCCTGAGAGTGGCTTCCCCCTCCCCGAACATAGCCTCGCCTATCTTGGGATCATCGCTCAACTCTATGAACGGCTCCGATCTCAGATGATCAGCCCCTCTGCTCGCTACAGCGAAGCCCAAGCCATATCCCTTCAGTCCTCTAGGATCTACTCGAATCATCTCGAGACCTTCGACATGCATAGCGATCTCCCTTCCCTTCCCAAGCCTCTCAGAAGCTTTAGCAACACCATCAGCTAAGATATCGCCGAAGCCCTCCCTCCCAGCTATCATCTCTATGAGCTTCATCACTGAATCCATATTCCCCAGTTCAGCTCGAGCCCGATCTCCTCCTTCTTAAGGGCACCACTCTCATATAGCTCCATAGCCCAGGATATTACTTCGCTTGTCGATATCGCATCCATACCTAGGTCGTTCAATAAGGATATGGCCTTCAATCCCGAGTTCAAATCGCTATTCCCTATCCTCACGGTCATGCCAGCTAGAGCTTCGTACTCAGGGCCCTCTCCCATCAGGCCGGAGTACTCACCATCCTTAACTAAGAAGAACCTGCTGCAGTTGACGATGCAGGAGAAGCACGACATACTCTTAACATTGTACTTAAGGGCGAGGTACTCCCCGCTCACCTCGAAGGCGTAATCTAAAACCGGCTCCTTGAAGTGATTTCCCGGAAGTATACCGAGCCTATTCGCTGCCATTAATATCCTAGAAGTTCCCATTATCCTCCTGGGCCAGAACTGCGGATGGGCATAGGTTTCCTCCTCTATCTCATCCACTACCCTCTCGAATTCCGCCGGTCTAGCTACTTCCACATAACCATCTCCCCTGACAGCGATCGCTTTCACTTTCTTAGATGCCATTAGAGCTCCCATCCCGGTCCTGGCAGCTGGCCTATAGAGGTTGAAGAAGATCCCAGAGTATCTAACTAGTTTCTCAGCTGCTGGCCCAATTAGAGCTATTTGAGCTCTCCAATCCCCAAGCTCCCTGAGTATCTCACTGTAAGCATCCGAGATCCTCCTCCCCCATATGCCGCTCGCATCCCTGAGCTCCACCTCGCCATCCGATGTGTAAATATAGACGGGCCTCTCGCTCCTACCCTCTAGTATTATGGAATCGTAGCCAGCGTATTTCATCTCAGCGGAGAAATGCCCTCCCACATTAGAATCTCCGATCAACCCGGTCTGAGGCGATTTCCCAGATACGTTGAGTCTAGAACCCAAGGGGAAGCCGGTGCCGCCAGGGGACCCGTTGATATGTAGAGCTTGTTCATGGGGCTCAGGGGGTCCGCTCCCCTCACCTCGCTGTAGAGCATCCTCACGTTCATCCCCCTATGAAGCCCCTTATCACTTCCCTGCTCGGCGGTTCCACCTTGACGCTTCCATCAGTCAAATTTATCCTCAGTAGCTTTCCAGCGTATCCGTACAGCTTACTCGACATCCAAACCCCACCTCCCAGCCTGCTCCGCGAATTCTCTCAGGGCGTAGATGTAAGCGGGGTCAGTTATTTCGAGCGCCCTGACCTCAAACCTTCGGAATGTCAGAGAGTTCATAGGGCATCTTTTAACGCATTCAGGCTCCCCACCGCAGAGATCACAGACGATGGGGACTCCCTTAGTTTTGTGAATCTTAATTGCCCTATATGGACAGCTATTAATACAATTGCCGCAACTCGAGCAAGTTTCCTCGAAAATAACTATAGCTCCTATATCATTCCTCCGGATGGAGCCCGTTGGACAGGCCTTTATGCAGGGAGCCGGCTCACAGAACCTGCAGATAACTGGATAGTCGAGTCCGATCCTCACATCCCTGACCACAGTCACTCTCGAGAGGGATGAGCTGAAGACACCCTCATGCTTGTATGAGCACCACATCTCGCAATACCTGTATCCAGGGCACCTACTCGCATCGACTCTTATAGCCGGCATCCCAGTAGCTTTCATGGGCTCTGAAGGGATACTGGAGGATTTAATCGTCTTGTTCGATCAGGGGAGAGCTGAGCTTTGAGTTCACGCGGGGGTCGGGATCGCACCATACGAATTTCGTGAGATATCAAGTTTAAAAATCTTAATCTCGATCCTAATTTTCTTATATTTTTAACATCATATGCCTCTATATCTCAAAAATTGAGGGGGAGCTCCGGAGCTCTCGCTGTGTTACGATCTGTAACTTTAAAAATTTTTAATTTTTACATTATCGCGGCTCTGAGGGTGGGTCATGATGCAGGAACTAGTTCTGCTGATCGTAGGCCTATTAGGAGGGATAATAGGGGGACTGCTAGGTACAGGGGGTTGCGTCATAATGCTTCCCGCCCTCGTTTTCCTCTTCGGATATAAGCTGCCCATAGCGATAGGGACGACTATAACTGCCGTCATAATAACCGCTACCTCGGGAGCTATAGGCCACATAAGGATCGGGAACGTTGACTACGGGACAGCTAAGGTCGTGGCGATATCCGGAGCAATAGGAGCATTCATAGGGAGCCTAATATTCATCTTATTAGCTGGGAATATCTCAATCCTCAGCTTCATACTGGGGTTGGCTTTCCTATATGTAGCTGTTAGGATGGTTTACGAGGGGCTCAGGAGATCGATAGGGGCTAAGGATGGAAAGGAGATACCTGGGAGCTCAAAGAAGAAGGGGATCTTGGGCTTCCTGATAGGTATCCTCACCGGAATAGTTGGTCTGGGGGGAGGTTATGCCCTAGTCCCCTCATTCATATACCTCCTCGGTTCACCAGTTAAGATAGCTGTAGGGACATCCCTAGCATCCTTCATATCCATGGCCCTGGTGTCGGGAGCTTTCAAGCTCATCCAAGGTTACGTGGATGTGATAGCGGCCCTCCTCTTAGGGATAGGGACGGCCGTAGGTGCTCAGATAGGGGCTAGGCTCGTCGCTAGGGTCCCCGCATGGGTGATAAAAATACTATTCGGACTTGTCTTCCTCTACGTCTCGCTCAAGTTCATATTATCGCCCTTCGGGATCAGAATATAATCTCTCTCTTCTTTATGATGGTCCTATTGTAAGATAACTCCTCCATTATAAGGATCAGCTCAATTAACGATAGCTTCAGATAGGATATCTGAAGGATCTAGTGGAAATCTAATAAATTTATCTCTCACTACTTAATATCGGCCCTCCTAACTTCCAGGAGGTGCAGCTTGCTGTCCATCATATCGTAGTAAATGTTCCCGCCATCCCACTCAGCCTCTCCCACTTGACTGTCCACTGGATCCGATCTGAAGCTCTCCTTAGGGGGATCGAAAGGGTAACTTATCTCCGAGTTGAAGGAGAGCCTGAACCCCTCTATCCCACCGAAGTAGAAATCCTTCCTCCAATCCTCTGTCGGGTGGCCGAAGCTCGGATCAGCGTAGACCCAGCCGAAGGGCTCCAAGTAGAACTGGGCCCAGTCATGCATGCCCCAATCCACTGGATTCGCGTACCAACCCGATTGCCACCTAGCTGGGATACCTGCCAGCCTGAGCATCGTTATGAGGAGTATGGCCTGGACCCCGCAATCCCCCCTCCTCTTAGTGAATGCGAACTCACTGATATTGTCGAATAGGGCGTAATCATGCACATAAGTATACCTCACGTTCTCCACAACCCAATCCCATATCCTCCTGGCTCTCTCCAGCGCATCCAGCCCCTCAGTGAGTGAGGAGACCAGACGCTTCAGGTCCCCCGAGAAAGTTATATGGGGGATCCTCTCCTCCCTGTGCCTGGCTTCAGGCTCCCCATCGAGCTCCCTCAGGTCATCTGGTATCTCCTCCATGGGTCGCCGGGGAACGCAAACGGCTTCGTATTCTATCCAGACGTTATCATCAGATCCGCTTGTCAACTCGAAGTAAGCGGTCCTCTGGGGGTGCATCTCATCTGAGATGTAGGGCTCCCTGCTGTATGAGATCACCCTAACCTCCGGATGGAGCGCGCTCACCCTCGGGACCGGGAGCCAGACCCTCAACCTCTCCCCCCTCGGAAGAGCCCTTATAGTGAGCTCGGCCCTGAACCTGAAGATCAGGGGATAAGCCCTAGATTCCATGACCTCCCTAGCCCTTCTAGATAGCTCCTCCCTCTCCCTTATCCTCCTCTCATCCTCCCGCTCGAGCGATCTATCCTTCAGGCTGGGGCAGAGCCACATCATGTTGGGGAGGAACCTCTCGTAGATCCTGAGGTCACCATCTAGTATTATATGATCGACGCAACCCGATGATATGAGATCCCGAAATTCCCCCGGGCTGAGATCCCTTATCCTCTTGCTCGCAATTTCGTAAGCTTCCATTTCCGTATATGGATACTGTATAGCCCATCTCCTCAATCTATCTAGCTCGAACTCGAGCCTCCTCCTGTAATCTCCCTCAGCACCCCTTATTAACTCTCTTAGGAGCTCCCTGGCCTCTGATAGGAGTCCCCTCTTTATCAGATCGGAGAGCTCCCCAGGTAGCTCCAGCCTCATGAAGTAGAGCTCGTTATCCCTCACACACTAATTTAGCGATCCTAAAAATTTAAAGTTGAAACTTCCTGATCTGCTTCTCATAGATCTCCCTAACTCTCTCTATAGTATCGGCCTCCTCAGGGGATTTATCATCCCTTATCCTAGTTATACGGGCGAACCTAAGGGCGAAACCGCTCTTATACTTCGGGCTCCTCTGAATTTCATTGAAGCTCACTTCCACGACTATACTAGGTCTCACGCGAATGAGCTTCCCCTCCTTCCCTATCGATAGCTCCTCAAGTCTCTGGGTGATCCATTCGAACTCCTCATCCGTCAGCCCCTTGAATGTCTTGCCAACTATCAGGAACTCGCCGCTCTCCGGATCCCTCGCAGCTAAATAGTAATCGCTGTACCAACGGTGCCTCCTCCCATATCCTCTCTCAGCTGCGACTATCACCAGATCCAGGGAATTTTTCTCCTTCACCTTCAGCCAGTATCTCCCCCTGACTCCAGGTATGTAAGGGGAGTTCAGCTTCTTAGCGATCACCCCTTCGTGTCCCTCCCTCAGAGCTTCCTCCATGAAGTCCATGCCCTCATCGGGATCCGATGTTATCAAGGACCTCACTAAGGATACTGGATCCTCGATCAAGCCCTCCAGCTTCTCCCTCCTCTCAAAATAGGGCTTCCTGAGGTAACTGGAGCCATCCAGGAGAATCAAATCGAAGATGTAAAGCTTCAAGGGTATCTCCTCAATCAACCTGGGATCCAATTGCCTCCTCTTGAACCTCCTAATTAAGATCTGGAATGGCAGAGGTCTCCCGTCCCTCTCAGCTATTAGCTCGCCCTCTAGGATCGCTTCCCCAGCTCTGACGCCGTATCTAACTTGATCCGAGACATCTGGGAGGCTCTTCGTTATATCGCTCATCCTCCTGCTGAAGAACCTGACCTCATCTCCTCTCTTATGCACCTGAACCCTGACACCGTCCAGCTTGTACTCGAGGGCGCACCTCCCCAGCTCCTCTATAGCGCTCCTTAAACTATCCGATGATTGAGCTAGCATCGGTTTAAGGGGCCTGAATAAAACTGGCTCGAATTCCAGCTTCCCTCCCCTCCTTACTATCTCATAAGGATCCCCCAGTACCATGACAGCCCTCTCCACATCCTCCTTCCTCAAGCCGTAAGCCTGAGCTATGGATTCTATCAGGAGCCCCTCATTGAGCCCCAATCTCGTCTCCCCGACTATAGCATTAGCCAGGAGCCAGGCTTCGGATGGATCCGCCCTTGAGAATGGTATACTGAGCAGTGCTTCTCTCCTCCCCTTAGATCCAGGTCCTTCTGCCTCCGATATAGCTTCTAGTATCTTATAGACTTCCTCGACGGTCAGGGGTTCCTCCAGTAACGCTGTCTGCCTCTTGCCTCTCCGCTCAACTATAGATTTGACGAGCTCACCGGCATCGACTCCAGTGGGCTCAGCTCCGGAGAGCGATGAGACGACCTTCCACAAGGTAGCCCAGGATACGTTCAGCTCCCTGGGATCCGATGGAGGGAAGATCCTGCCTGTTAGGATGAGTAAGGCCTTATAAGCCTCCTCAGGATCGCTCCTCCTTATCAGATCTGAGACAAGGGAGACCTTATCCCTTCTAGATGATGTGGAAGCTATCCTCATCGCGAGTTCAGCGAGCTCCTTGAGGAGCACACTCCATATACCTGGAGAGATTTAAAATACATGGGGGAAGGAATTGACGATCTTAGCGTAACCCCTGGCGGCTCTCTCAACTTCATCTACCCTCACCATCTCATCTGGTCTGTGAGCGGCTTCCTGATCCCCTGGCCCATAGCCTATAGTCTCGATTCCAGCTTCGCCGGCCGTATAAGAACCATCTGTCCCGAACCTCCAGATCATGGTATCAGCCCCTAGCTCCGAGGCCAGCCTGCTCACTAGAGGTCCTTCATTTATCCAAGCTGGGAACCACGCTTCAACTTCCTCCTCATACCCAGTGTAGCACCTCAGGACCCTCCTGACTACTCTACCCCTGAGCTGACCCTCTACATACTCTCTGCTCTCCCCAGGCAGAGTCCTCCTATCGAGTAGGAGAGCGCAATAATCCGGTATCATCGGTATGAGGCCAGGGCTAACATCTACTCTCACCGGGCTCACTGAAGCAGATCCCAGCAGGGGGTGGGAGGGCATCTCAATCCCCTTGAGCTCCTCCAAATACTCGCACAATTCATAAAGGCAGTTAACCCCTAACTCGGGCATACTGGAATGAGCTGCTCTTCCTCGAAACTCTACTAGCACTTCCGCCCTCCCCCTGTGCCCCCTAGCGATATTCAGAGAGGTGGGCTCACCCAGGATGACGAGATCCGGCTTCTCCATTGAATTGATCACATGTCGGACGCCGAAGCCCTCGTGATCCTCCTCATGGACCACGAAAGCGTAAACGAGATCCGGACCCCTCTCACTGAGCAAGGGGATGGAGTATACCATCGCAGCTAAGCTGCCCTTCGTATCCACTGAGCCCCTCCCGTAAACGTGGCCATTCACTACCTCCCCGGAGAAGGGGTCCCTCCTCCACGCTCCTCTATCCCCGGCCGGGGCCGTATCCATGTGAGCATCCAAAAGGATGAGGAGATCCCCGGATCTCTCTACTCTAGCTATCACATTCCCAACGTGATCTATCCTCACTTCATCGACCCCGAGCCTCGAGATCTCCTCCTTGATGATAGATGCGACCCCTCCCTCCTCACCCGGGGGACTGGGTTCCCTAATCAAATCGCTGAGGAACTTGATGACACTCATAATCCCTTAACTCAGGGAATTTTTAAAAAGTTCTTGAGATGGGGCCCGGGGGGAACTTGAAGTACGAGAGATTGGGCAGGACTAATATCAAGGTATCTAAAATAGGCTTGGGGACCTGGCAATTCGGATCTAGTTACTGGGGATGGGGGAAGGAGCTGGATGAGGATGGAGCGATAAAGATAATTAGAAGAGCTATTGAGCTCGGTATAAACTTCATAGATACTGCGGAGATGTACGGGAATGGGAGATCCGAGGAGATAGTAGGGAAGGCACTGAAGGGTCTGGATAGGGATGAGGTAGTGCTCGCCACCAAAGTGTTCCCTTACCCCTGGAGGCTGACCCCTCATCAAGTGGTGAAAGCCCTCAGGGGGAGCATGAGGAGGCTGGGCGTGAGCAGGATAGACTTATACCAGATCCACTGGCCCAGCCCGATATTCCCGCTCAAAGGGGCCCTGAGAGCCCTGGAGAGGGAGGTGGAGGAGGGGAGGATAGGTAGCATAGGAGTGAGCAACTTCTCCGTCAAACAACTGGAGAGGGCCAGGAGTTACTTGAGCAAAGTCGATATAGCCTCTAACCAGGTAGAGTACAATCTCCTCAAGAGGGGAGCTGAGATGGATGTGATACCTTACTGCCTCAGGGAGGGGTTGAGCGTGATAGCATACAGCCCCCTGGCCCAGGGGCTCTTAACGGGGAAGTACGGGCCCGGGAGGGGCCCCTCAAATCTGAAGAGGAGGATATTCCTGGCCCTATCTTACGGTAAGATAGATTGGGATGTGGTAGAGAGGCTGAAGGAGAGGGCTGAGGAGATGGGACTGACGCCAGCCCAATTGGCTATAGCTTGGGTCATAAGGAAGGAGGGGGTTTTAGCTATACCCGGAGCTAAGAGCTTAGAACAGCTCGAGAGCAACTTCTCAGCATCTAAAGTGAATCTGGATCCATCGATGGAGATCTGACATCCTTTTAAGATCCACCGCTATGATGCTCTATGAAGATCCTAGCTGGCATAGTATCCCTCTCGATAGCCCTGATGACCATAGCCCTCTGCTGGGCCCTCAACCCATGGTTCGACTTCTGGAAGGATGCTTTCAGCGATTTCGGGGTTGAGAAAGCTAGATTTCCGTGGCTCTACAACGGGGGCCTCATCCTCTCTTCCATATTCCTCATGCTGTACTCCATAGGCATTTATGAGGCCTCCTCCCACAAGCTCGAGGCCCTCTCCTCGGGGCTCCTGATTACAGCATCCATCTTCCTAGCCTTAATAGGCCTCTTCCCAGGGGGCACGGAGCCCCACAATTTCGTATCCACATGGTTCTTCTTACAATCCTTCTTCGGATTTTCAGTTCTGGGAGTCGCTATATCACTGAAGGGAGATAGGATAAGGGGACTATTGATATCGATTCCCTCCGCTCTCTCCCCGATAGTAGCTCTAGCTATCGATCTCACTTCAGGTTGGCCATCAGCAGCTGTAGCTGAGGCCTCCGGTATATCGGTGCTATCCCTCTCCCTGTTCTCCTCGATCAGCCACTACTTGGGGAGAAGAAAGCGCCCATCTTCGGAGGCCCCTTGATAATGCTCTCCATGAGGCATGCTCCCCAGACAGTTTCGATACCAGCTTCCTCGCACATCTTTATAGCTTCCTCATCCTCGGATCCGGGTTGGAACCAGATACGCCTCACTCCCACTTCTATAGCTTCCTTCACTATCTCCCTAGCTACATTAGGCGGGACCACTATATCGACGACATCGGGCACCTCGGGGAGGCTCCTCAAGTTAGGATAAACCTTATCCCCATCTATCTCCTCCACAGCTGGGTTTATGGGATATACCTTCCTGTACTTCCCCTTGAAGAACTTATAGAGCTTGTAACCCCACTTCTCCGGGTTCCTAGATACTCCGACGACTGCTACAACGTTATCACTCCTCATGAAATCCTCTATGCCCATAAGGATCCCCAGCTCCACTCACTTATTTACTTTTCTCGCATTATACCGAGTGACCAATGCTAATTAGGCGATCAGAGAAGACTTATAATCAGATCCCTTATCTTGATGTATGCTCAAGATCTCCAAGCACGAGTTAGCTAAGAGGCCATATCACATCCTAGCGAAACCGGGGGATGTTGCTGAACGTATAGTAGCTGTCGGAGACCCTAAGAGAGCTGATTTGATAGCAGAGGAACTTATCGAGGATTCTAAACTAGTTAACAGTAACAGGGGCTTCAATACTTACACGGGCCTCTTCGAGGGCACTAGAGTTACTGTAGCTACGCACGGTATAGGTGGACCTTCAGCAGCTATAGCGGTCGAGGAATTGGGGATGCTCGGAGGTAAGCTCATACTGAGGCTCGGGACCTCGGGAGGGCTAGTGGAGGATCTCAAGGTCGGGGACGTGGTTGTGGCTCTAGGGGCTTCTCACTCCCCCGGGGGTACTGTGGGCATGTACGCTCCCAACTTATGCTATCCAGCTGTCGCTGATCCGGAAGCGACTCTGGAGCTTAAGAAAGCCTTGATAGAGGAGGGATTCAATGTTAAAATGGGGTTAGTAGCTTCTAGCGATTCCTTCCATGCAGAGGAATCTAACTTGCCTCTATGGAGCTCCCTGGGGATGATAGCCGTCGAGATGGAGTGCGCCACGATATTCACGGTAGCTAGGCTCAGGGGGATGAGGGCGGGAGCGGCTCTGCTAGTGATCGATAATCTAGCCACGGGCGAGTTTCTAGAGGATAAGGAGGAGAGGAGGGAGCTGGAGCTGAAGGCCGCTAGAGGGGTCCTGAGAGCTCTAGTCAGGATCCCCCTCTGATTTTTTATTTACTGAAATCTCAGTAACTCATGCTGTTCGGCATCCCCAGATCTGAGGATCCTAAGCTCTGCGTCCTCGGGATAAGGTGGGATGGATCATCTTCTTACAGGAGGGGCTCCTCTAAGGCTCCGGGATTCATAAGGGAAGCCACATCCGAGGAAATTTACAATAGCTTCAGCGAAGATCTGGTGAACTTAGCTGAGGCCTGGAGCTACTTTGATCTGGGCGATATCGAGGGTGAGAGCTTCGAGGACATAGTCAGATCTGTTGAGGAGAGATTGGGCAGCATCTACAGGGGCCAGAAGTTCCTCTTCCTGGGGGGAGACCACTCAATAACTTACGCTACATTCAGGGGATTGAAGAGAGCTTCTGGTGAGAAATTCGGGCTTATATACTTCGATGCTCATCCGGATTGTTATGAAATTTACGATGGGAACAGGTATTCTCATGCATGCACTGTGAGGAGGCTCCTGGAGGAGGGCTACGTTGAGGATGTAGTGATGGTAGGGATAAGGGCTGCGACGAAGCAGCAGATGGAGTTCGCTGAGGAGAGGGGGATAAGGATATTCTCAGTCGATGAGGTAGATGATTTCGATGCCCGCATGGAGAGGGCTTACATATCCTTCGATATCGATGTCCTAGACCCCGCATTCGCCCCCGGATCCAGCAACCCGGAGCCGGGTGGTTTGAGCACGAGGGAGCTGATAAGGGCGATAAAGAAGCTCGATCTCGACCTAGTTGCCCTCGATATAGTTGAGGTAAATCCTGAATTCGATCACTCTGGGATAACTTGCTTCGCTGCAGCTAAGATCATAAGGGAGGTGCTGGGTAAGTTCGCTGAGCTATGAATCGTGAAAATCAATCCTCGAACTTCCATTCCCTCATCTCAGATTCATCGACAGGATATAGTTCGTAAAGCTCCTTTCTTTTAGCTTCAAGCATCTCTAGTGGCTTGTCAGCGAGCTCATTCGATGTAATTACCTTTTTCTTAACCTCCCTCCCCTTATTAAGCACGCTCTCAATCCTCTTGCTCCACTCCAAATCCCTAAGGAGGTGATGATCTATGACTAAGGTTTCCACGGCATCTAGGATTGAGGAGAGGTTCCTTATTGAGGCATCCAAGCTAGCTCTCGAGTACCTGTAGCCCAGCATGTAAGTCATGGGGCCATCCACCATCACTACCTTCGGCTTCTTCTCCAATACGAATCGAGCTTGGTCATCCAGAGATGGCCCCTCCACGTCGCTAGTGAATAGGAAGCTATCTTCCCCCTCCCTTATGAAGACCTCAATCACGTAGCCCAGCTTACTGTTGGTACCGTGGAACACGGGCTCGGAGAACTCTATGATAGTATCTCCCTCCCTGAATGATCTCCCATCCGCTATCTCGACGCTGGCTATTCCCTCAATCTGCTTGAGGAAGAAGGAGGCCCTCCCCCTCTGGCTCTGATTTATGTTCCTCTTCGGGTCCTTAACGAGTACTCTCTTGCCCTCATATATCTCGAGCCCCTCCCAGGGGTTGTGGTGATCGTAATGGTAATGGGTCACGATCAGTAGGTCAGCTTTATGAGCTTGCCTCACTATCTCCCTCCAGTGGGCTTCCATCCTCTCCCACTCCTTGGGATGAGGTGGCAGCCCGTATCTACTGGGCCCCAGGGCTACGCCTGGATCTATCATTATCCTGAGGTCCTTCGTCTCCACTAAAGTAGCCATGCTCCTCGCTCCCATAGAATCGGAGCTGAGGGGGAGTATCCTCATCCGATCACCTCCTCGAACGGGCTGCAGAGCTTATTAAACATCTCGGCCCATCAGGAAAGACTTTTAAGTAAAAATTTTTACAGTCGTGCTAGTGATATCATGGAGAGGAAGCTCGGCCTCATCGAGAAGTACCTCACGATCTGGATCTTCCTGGCTATTATCTTCGGCATCGCCCTGGGCTACCCCGGGATTTCGATCATGCTGGCCGGTATGAGCGTGGGCACGACCCCCATTCCCATAGCCGCTGGGCTGATTTTGATGATGTACCCGCCGCTAGCTAAAGTCAGGTAAGAGGAGATGGGAAAAATTTTCAAAAATTTGAAGCTATTATCCTTTTCTTTAGCCCAGAACTGGATCTTCGATAGTCATGTTCCTTCTGGCAATAACACTCCTAAGCGACCTCCCAGCTTTCACGATGGGAGTGATACTCGTCGGCCTCGCTAGGTGCATCGCGATGGTGATAGTCTGGAATGAACTAGCTGAAGGGGATAGGGAGCTAGCTGTAGGACTCGTGGCCTTCAATGCGATCTTCCAGATATTATTTTACGCTGT